>ERZ1645192.5159-NODE-5159-length-10200-cov-7.079251_pt1 | contig 10200 bp, 8 predicted proteins | sample MGYA00575354_ERZ1645192 | MGnify/ENA primary metagenome ERZ1645192 (study PRJEB40844, sample SAMN11349763) | freshwater sediment metagenome | isolation source: river sediment | host: Sediment | place: India: Faizupur Khadar , New Delhi | collected 2017-02-21 ...
ACGCCGCCCAGTTTGCTCTTGTGCGCAATATCCGGCGAAACCACCTTCACCACCACTTCGCGCCCGAAGGATTCCAGCATGCTTTGGCTGATTTCGCTTTCGTCCTTAATCAGGTGAAACCTCGGCGTCTTTAGACCCACGGCATCCAGCAGGGCATACACCTCGTGCTCAAACAGCGTGCTCCGCCCTTCGGCCTCGGCCAGCCGGAATATTCCGTTCGCTCTGTCTTTTGCTTCCTTGCTGATTTTCATGAATTAACCTCTTTGTCTTCTTCGTATGGTTCGCGCCTTTTAACCTCATTATACGGGCTTAGGATTTTTCGGTCAAATATAAAAAGTGCGGGGGGTATCCCGCACCTAACTGTGTATTTTTCTTATCCCAATCGTTTGTCTTCGGTTTTAAACTTAAACGCCGCCAGCAGGAAGAACAGCAGGGTGAAGGCCAGCACCATCATGAGCGACGGCGCGAGCTTGGCGATTCCGCCGCCCGACTGCATATCCATAATCGCGTCCAGCGTCCAGCGCTGCGGCGTGATGTAGGCGATTTTGCGCATATAGTCCGGCATGAAGCTGATGGGCCAGAAGCATCCGGCCAGCATACAGCTGGGCGACGCCACCAGTGACAACAGTGTGCCCGCCATCTCACTGCGTTTGGCGAAGGCCGCCACCATCAGTCCCAGGCTGACCGAGCACAGCGCAAATACCCAGATGATAAGGAACATCACGAGCGGGTTCATATGGAAGTTGATGTGGACGAACACAACCAGCGCCGTCAGCAGGGCCGCAATCTGTACCGTGGCCACAATCATGGTGGCCAGCACATTGCCCAGCGTATAGATTTTCGGGTTGACCGGCGCCATCCCGATGCGCGCAAAGGTGCCCATCTGCTTCTCTTCCAGAAGCTTTAACGATATCGTCATGGTGGAAATCATCAGCATCATCATATACATGCCGATCGCATTGGCGTTGGTGTCCTTTTCGCGCGTTACGTCGGCAACCGACTGTGCACTGAGGCTGACTTCCCCGTCCGAAACCGAGCTTAGCATATCATAGAGCGTCGTTTTGTCATACCCTGCCGCCAAGGCCATATCCCGGATATTTTGAATCTGATAATTGCTGATCGATTCAATCCAACCCGTGCCTTCGTTCTGCCCCACAGCAAAGATGGTGATGTCGGGCGATTTTCCGTCCAGAATCTTCGCCTCAAAGTCGGCCGGAATCACATAGGCAAACGCCGCGTCGCCGTCGGCCACCATGCTTTCGCCTTCTTCGGTCGTGACTTCAACCACCTCGAATTTTCCGGTGTCTTCTATGGCGCTGATGAGAAAAGCACTAGCCTGACTGTCATCCTGATCGCTTAAAGCCATCGTGATGACCGAATCGGTCCACATGGAGTAGACCAGAAAGATGCCAAGGCTGACCACCACCGGGACAATGAGGTGCAGGATATAGCTGCCCGGTTTTTTAAATATTCGAACCAAAATGTTGCTTGTGACAATCCACAGATTACGCATAGCTGAGACCCTCCGTTCTGCCAAGCTTGATGACCGAGATTAAAAACATCACGGCGGTAATGCCGAGGCAGAAAAGCGCCGCATGCATCATCGTGGTTTTTTCGCCCAGATAGATATAATTGACGATGCCGCTCTGCACCCACCAGATGGGCGAGAAAAACCGTCCGGCAGACGCCATGCCGCCCAGCTGGCTGACTGGCACATACGAGCCGCCAAAGAAGGCCGAGAGCACGATAATCATATGCCCCATGGTCATACCTGTGGCTTCCGCGTTCAGCGAAAGACCCATGGTGATGCCGATTGATACCGCCATAACCATCTCCACCAGAATCAGGAGGAAGGGCAGCAGCGGTTTATCTCCCCAGCTGACGCCGAACACCTGCGTGCTGAACAGCACCACAGCGCCCAGCTGGACGGCCAAAACCAGAATCTGCCCGGCCATCTTGCCTGCGAAAAATTCATATTTTTCCAGCGAGGTCATCAGCATCCGATTGCCCGTGCCGGTTTTGCGTTCATTCAGAACATCGCCAAAGCTCTGTAATATCCCATACATGATGAACAGAACCACCATGGCGATGCCGTAATAATCCATGCTGTTCAGGTTTTTTTCCTGCCCCAGCGCAACCATCGACGAATAATCTCCCGCAGGCGCTTCCAGGTCAATCTCGGCCAACGCGGCGGGATTGACTTTTACAATCTCCATCACAGCGTTGTAGCGCGCCACATAGGTGGACATCACCGCTTCAATCAGGGACGATTCGGTATTGTACAAACTGTTCTTGTAGATGGTGAATGACTTGTCCGTTTCATTCACCATGACCAGACAGGTGATCTGCCCGTCGGCCAGCGAGCTAAGCGCCGCGTCCTTATCCGAAACCTCTTCCACCGTCATATTTCCGCTGAACGCGTCCTCATTCATCATGGCAAGAAACCCGTCGGTCAGTTCGGCCGCATCGCCTTCCACCAGATAATCCACGGTCATGTCGCCCAGCGTCAAACTGCTTCCGTCCATCTGGCTGCCAAAGGTGACGCCGAGAATCAAGATCAGGATGATCGGCATCAGGACGTAGATCAGCAGCATACTGATATTGCGAAGCTGCGTTTTCATTTCCTTTCCGATAATGCTCAGAATCTTCATGGCTAGTCCCTCAGCTTTCTGCCGGTCAGTGACAAAAAGGTGGTTTCCAGATTCACCGCGTGCACTTTAATGTCACGGATGGATACGCCCTGACGGGTGAGTTCGGACACCAGCGCGCCGATGACATCGGCTTCTTTCAGCACTTCCACCTCAATGCAGTCGTCCTCGTTAAGCCGCGTGTCCAGAACCCCTTTAATTCTCTTTAAGGCTTCCGCGTCGGCCTCTTTTTCTATGCCGGTGACAATCTCAATACGCTTTCTGTCGGCCACAATCCCCTGCAGTTCCGAAAGCGATCCCTCGGCAATCAGTTTGCCGTGGTCGATGATGCCGATGCGGCTGCACAGGAATTCAGCTTCCTCCATGTAGTGCGTGGTGTAGATGATGGTACTTCCCATCTCGTTCAGCTGTTTCACCGAAGTGAGGATGTGGTTTCGGGACTGCGGGTCGATGCCCACCGTGGGCTCGTCCATGATGATAAGCCTGGGATGGTGTGCGATGGCGCAGGCGATGTTCAGCCGCCGCTTCATGCCGCCCGAAAAGGTTTTGGAAAGATCGTTCTGGCGTTCACGCAGGCCCACAAAGTCCAGCGCTTCCTCGGTGCGCTCCTTTAAGAGCGCGCCCTTCAGACCGTACAGTGAGGCAAAAAACCGCACATTCTCTTTCGCGGAGAGGTCGCTGTAGATGGCGATGTCCTGCGGGACCACGCCGATATCCGCCTTAATCGCGCGGATGTCTTTCTCGATGTCCTTGCCGAAAATTTTCACTTGCCCGTCCGTCTTGTGCTGCATGCCGCACAGCACGTTGATGGTGGTGGATTTACCTGCGGCGTTGGGACCCAAAAGGCCGTATATTTCGCCCTCCTTGATGGTCAAATCCATCCGGTCCACCGCGGTGATGTCCCCGAACTTTTTGGTCAGTTTGCTGACCGATACGATATCCTGCATCTTTTTTCTCCTTGTCCTCGTGTTTTAAATCTTTGGATGATATTAGTATAAAAAAAAGACACCCCTCCCGCCAGTGAGGAATATCCCGTTTTACCGTGACTTTAGTCACGGGTTCAATCGTCACTTAAATAGTAAATCGCAATCTGTGTGCGGTGGCTTAAGCCCAGTTTCCCCAAAATCGCGGTGATGTTGTTCTTCACCGTGCCTTCGGAGATAAAGAGTTTCCCGGCTATCTCCTTGTTGGTCAGGCCTTCGGCGATGGCCGCCACCACCTCCCCCTCTCGCTCGGTTAAGCCGGCAAGCTTCTCGGTTTTGCGCTTTTCGGGGTTTTTGATTTTCTCCATCACAGCCGCCTGCACCACGGTGTTGCCGCCCGCCACAGCTTTAACGGCGTTTTTGATCTGCTCGGGCGGATTGTTCTTTAGTATATAGCCGCCCGCGCCGTATTCAAACGCTTTTTTGATGTACTCATCCTCATCAAAGGTCGTCAGAATCAGCACCCTGGTTTGGGTGCTTTGCGTGATGCGCCGCGTGGCTTCCACGCCGTCCAGCACAGGCATGCGGATATCCAGCAGTGCGACATCCGGCGTCTGGCTTCGGCACAAGCTGACGGCTTCCTCGCCGTTCCCAGCCACGCCGACCACGGTAAACTCTGGGTCCATGTCCAGTATAATCTTCATGCTCTCGGTAATCAGCCGATCGTCATCCGCAATCACCAGTCTAATGGCCATGTTTTATGTCCCCTTCTGTCAAAATCGGCAGCAGCATAATGGTGCTAAAGCCGTGTGTGCCGTCCACCACTAACTGTCCGCCGAGTCTGGCGCACCGCTCCTCCATGCCCGCGATGCCCAGCCCGCTTTCCACGTGTGCGCATCCCCGTCCGTTGTCCTTCACGGTCACCTTAAAGAGCTTATTCAGCCGTTCAAACTGAATCACCGCTTTGGTGGCGCCGCTGTGCTTCATCATATTGGTCAGCGCTTCCCGGATGTTCTCGGTAATCGCCTGCCACTGCGCACGGGAGATATCCGCCACGCCTGAGTCATAGATGACTTCGGTGTCAATGCCCGCGCGCTCCTTAGCGTTGGAGGCCAGCACGCGGATATTGCTGATGTTGAGGCTGGCCGCTTCGGGCTTGATATCCTTTAGAATCTGCCTTATTTCGTCTGTCCCTTCCCGAAGGCCGCGGGTCACCTGCGCCAGCATCTGTTTGGCTTTGTCGGGCTCTTCCGCCAAAATCAGCTGAATCGCCTCCAGCTGCATGGTGGATCCGCTTAAAGTGTGCCCCAGCTCGTCGTGCAGCTTTTGGGCGATGCGGTTTCGCTCCTCCAACTGGGATGCGTATCTGGCCGAGACGTCGAATTCCTTTAAAGCCACCGCGTTCTCGCGCATTTGTTCGGCGCGGATGCGGTAATCGTCTACACGCTTCTGTAAAACCTTAATCCGCTCATTCTCGGTCTTTAAAATCAGCTGTGCCGCAAAAACAAAGACCGAAAAGATGATGTAGTTCTGCTGGTAGGCTGTCGGCACCAGCACATATAAGCCCAAGGCGGCCAGGCTGACCAAAAACCCGCTGTTTCTCGCCCGAATCAGCGCCTGCGTGACGCACAGCATAAAAAAGTAGGACATCGCACCGAAAACCTGCGTCTGGGTGACTGCCACCGCCGCCGATACGGCCACGGCCAGCGGCACAAAAAAGCGCTTCTCCCAGCCGATATACAGCACCGTTTTGGCCGAAAGATACAACACCAAAACCAGCACCATCGCAAAGACGCTGTTCTCCTCGTTAAAAAACGCATCTTTGAAGTACCACGCACTCAAGATGCTTTCCAAAAGCAGGTTGTATCCAATCATCGCTTTTTGCCCTTAGGAATCACTTCTATATCCATATTGTAGCGTTTGGCTTTTGTTCGCGTCAAGCAGAATAGTGAATATTAAAAAGCCGGCAGGCTGCATATTCGGTTGCAAGCCGCCGGCTTTTGGTGAAGGATTAAGCCTTTACTATCATTAAATTTCTTTGAACCGATCCTTAAGGTCGGTGTATAGGCCCTGATAGACCTTGAACAGCTTCTTGTAGACCGCCACATTCTTTGCGATAGGCAGGGTTTCGGTCTCCTCTTTTAAGAGGCCCGCCGCTTCTTCCACGTTGGCAAAAACGCCCGCGCCCACACCGGCCACCACCGCGCCGCCGTAAGCGCCGCCTTCGGCTGCCCCGGTCAGGGTTTTCACCGGCAGGTCAAAGATGTCCGCCTGAATCTGCCGCCACACCGCGCTCCGGCTGCCGCCGCCCGAGGAGATGACAAACGTCGGCTTTAAGTCCGGTTTTGCTTCCTTAATCAGGTCGTAGATTTCCTTTAAGCCGAACGTGACGCCTTCCATCACGGCACGCGCCATATCGCCCTTGTTGTGGGAAATCTTTAAGCCAAAGAACACGCCTCGTGCGTCCGGGTCGGGATGCGGACACCGTTCGCCGACCAGATAGGGCAGGAACAGCAGGTTATCCGCGCCGGCCGGACTGGCTTCCGCGCTTTGGTCAATCGCTTTAAACGACACATCACTGTCGTACATTTTGTCTTTAAACCAGTCGAAGGAACCGCCCGAAGACAGCTGGCATCCAAACGCCGACCACTTGTTTTTCGCGTTGTTGCAGAAGAACTGCAGCTTACCGCCCTCGTTTTTGCCGAAGCCCGAAAGGCTCATGGCCACGATGCCGGAGGTGCCGATAATGAGACCCACCGTGCCTTCGGCCACAATGCCCATGCCGGTGTTCTGGATGACCGCGTCACCGCCGCCGGCATACACCGGCGTGCCTTCGGCAAGGCCGGTGGTCAGCGCCGCTTCGGCTGTCACCACGCCGGTCTGCTCGTCCGATTCCACGCAAGTCGGAAAGATGCTCTTCTTAAGGCCGAGTTTCTCAATCAGCGGAAAACTCCATTCGCGTTTTTCCACGTTGAAGAGTCCGGTTCCCGCGCCGTCCGACACCTCGGTGGCCAAAACGCCGGTGAACAGATATCGAATGTAGTCTTTCGGCATCACAAAGGTTTCAATTTTGTCGTAAGTCTCGGGCTCATGGTTCTTCACCCAGACAATCTTGCCGCCCGTAAAACCGGTCAGCATGGTGTTGTTGGTGTAGGAAAGGAGGCCTTCCAGACCGCCCGCCTTTGCAATAATCTCATCGCATTCGGCCTGCGTCCGCTGGTCGTTCCAAAGAATCGCCGGACGGAGCACCTTTTTGTCTTTGTCCAGAGCGACCAGCCCGTGCATCTGGCCGGAAAAGCCGAGACCCACGATGTCCTGGTTATTCACGCCGCTTTTCTCAACGGCGGCCTTCATCGCCTTTTGCGTACCCGCCCACCAGTCGGCCGGGTCCTGCTCGCTCCATCCTTCTTTCGGGATGGAAAGCGGATAATTCTCGGTGACCGATGCGACCACTGCGCCTTTCTCGTCGATGATGATGCATTTAACGCCGGATGTGCCGACGTCGATACCGGCAATATATCTCATTTTTTCTCTCGCTTTCTTGACAAGGATAATTAAATAAACCAGCCCAAAGGCAAAGCGGCTTTGGGCTGGCTGAGGAAAAAAGACTATCCGAAGATGATTGAGTTCAGAATCGCTTCGAACTCCTCTTGTCTACCGGATTTATTGGTCGATACTTCGCCGAGATCCATCGCGTACTTTTCAAGTTCCGCCAGGTTGGTCGTTCCGGCAACAATCTTGGCGCCGATGCCCGACTTAAAGGATGAATAACGGTCGTCCACGAAAGCGTCCAGTCTGCCGTCGGCAATAATCTTGCTGGCCAGCTTGAAGCCCAGAGCCATCGCGTCCATACCGGCGATATAACCTTTAAAGATGTCCTCGGGGTCGGTGGAAGCGCGGCGCAGTTTGGCGTCAAAGTTAGTGCCGCCTTTAGTGAATCCGCCGGCCTTGATGACCTGAATCATCGCCATGGTGGTGTCGTATACATCGGTAGGGAAGTTGTCGGTATCCCAACCGTTGAAGGTCTCGCCTTTGTTCGCGTCGATGGATCCGAATACACCGTTTTCACGCGCCACACACAGCTCGTGTGCAAAGGTGTGTCCGGCCAGTGTCGCATGGTTGGCTTCCACGTTCATCTTGAAGTCGTCCATCAGGTCGTACTTGCGTAAGAAACCGAGAACGGTCGATACATCGTAGTCATACTGGTGGGTGGTCGGTTCCATCGGTTTCGGTTCAATGTAGAAATCGCCCTTGAAGCCGATGCTTCTGCCATAGTCTCTGGCCATGGTCAGCATTCTGCCCAGGTTGTCGAGTTCGAGGCCTAAGTTGGTGTTCAGCAGGGTCATGTAGCCTTCTCTGCCGCCCCAGAAAACATAGCCTTCACCTTTGAGACGCACGGTGATTTCAATCGCTTTTTTAATCTGCGCCGCCGCGTAAGCAAACACATCAGCGTTGCAGTTGGTCGCCGCGCCGTTGGTGAAACGCGGGTTGCCAAACGCGTTGGTGGTGCCCCAGAGCAGCTTTTTGTTGTATTTGGCCATCAGCTCTTCGATGATGCCCACGTACTCGTCCAGCACCTTGTTGGTCTCGGCCAGTGTCGCCTGTTCGGGCGCCACGTCGCGGTCGTGGAAGCAGAAGAAGTCGATGCCGAGTTTATCCATGATTTCAAAGCCCGCATAGGCTTTGTTCTTGGCTGTCTCCATCGCGTTGCTGCCGCCGAAGGATTTGTCCTGGGTGCCTTTGCCGAAGATATCGGTGCCGTCTCCGCACAGCGTGTGCCAGTAGCTCATGGCAAAACGCAGGTGGTCCTTCACTGTTTTTCCGTTAATCACTTCATCGGGATTATAGAACTTAAAGGAAAGCGCATCGCCGCCCACGCCTTTATATTCTATCTTTGGAACTTTAGGAAAGAATTCTTTCATTTTTTAATTTGGCTCCTTTTTCATTTATTTGAAATTGTACTTGAGCTTAATATTCGTGGTGGTGTATTTCTTGATGCCTTCACTGCGGTTGCCGAACACCGCATATTCAAACAGCGTTTTGATGCTAGTGTAGCCCTGTTCATAGGGTTGCTGGCATATGGTGGCATCGATCACGCCGGCGCGCATCTGCTTGATGCGGTCGCTGGTCGCGTCGTTGGTGATAATCTTGAATTGGTGGGCATAGCCCTTGTCGATGATGGCCTGGATGCCGCCCATCGCGCCGCCGGCCACAAAGTAGATGGCGTCAAAGTCAGGCGCCTGGCTGAGCCGTTCGGTCAAGAGCGCGTAAGCCGTGTCGTTGCTGTCGTTGGTCTCAATAATATCCACAATCGAGAGCTTGGGGTATTCTTCCTTTAAGACCTGTGAGAATCCCTGAACGCGAAAGTTGTGGCCCAAAATCCGTTTGGATCCGGTGACAATCAGCACCCGTCCTTCGCCCTTAGTCACGAGACCCATCATGGCTCCGGCCGTCTGGCCCGAAACCATGTAGTCGCATCCCACGTAGGTGATGTCCTCGCCGCCTTCAATATCCACGTTCAGCGCCACCACCGGAATGTTCGCTTCCAGCAGCGCGTGAAGCCGGTTCTTAATCCGCTCATCATTGATGGGGGTAATCGCCAAAGCCGATATGCCCATGGCGTCAAATTCGTCGATCAGCGCCAGCTGATCTTCCACGTCAAACCCGCGCATCTTCTTGACCTGCACATGATATCCGAAATCCTGAATCTCATCCGCCGCGTCGTCGATTCCGGCCAGCACTTCCCCGAAGAAGTCGTTACCTTCGGCGCAGACCAGAACGCCGATGATGCTCGGCTGTCCGCTGGACGCCAGCGATTTGGCGGCCAGATTGGGTTTGTACCCCAGACGCTCGGCGATGTCCAAAATGCGCTTCTCCACCTCGGGTTTCACGTTCCCCCGTTTGTTTAAAGCGCGGTCCACCGTGCCCCGCGAAACACCGGCCAAAGCCGCAATTTCCTTGATCGTCACCGCCATCGCATCTCTCCCGCCGTGCACGGGCACGGATAAACTGTGCACGAGCACACTTCTACCCCCATTATACCGCCGGGTTGGCGGATGTCAAGCGAAAATTGCCGCACACCCTTCTTTTGCCCGATGAAAAAAACAGCCGGTGGAAGACCGGCTGCGCTTTTTTTGCTTGCACTCAACGGCGGGAAAACGGCTTTTTTGTCACCGCCGCGCTGGATACGGCCCAGGCCGTCTGATTCATGTGTTCCGCCAGCGACTCGGATGTGAAGGTTCCTGTACCGAAGCGCCAATACCAGTCCGGCTGCTGTGCGCTTAAAATACTGAGCCTGCTTGACCACGCCTGCGTCGTCTTTAGGACAATTGCATAAGGCAGAACCCGATACGCATAGCCTGGATCATCGCTCAGCAGCGTATTCAGCTTGTCCTTTTCCGCAATCTGAATAAAATTCTTAAATCCCACCGCTTTTTTCAGCCATTCAAATCCATGTTCGGTATATCTTTTAAACCGCAGAACGGCCCAAATATCGATGATTGGCATGGCCAGCAGAAGGAGTGCAATCACAACCGACAGCGCATCCTTCATGGCCGATACACAGACGCCGGCTGTAATCAGGAGCACCAGCGCAATTAAACCGTAATACCCCCAAGTCTGCCAGGGTT
>ERZ1645192.5161-NODE-5161-length-10199-cov-5.525138_pt1 | contig 10199 bp, 7 predicted proteins | sample MGYA00575354_ERZ1645192 | MGnify/ENA primary metagenome ERZ1645192 (study PRJEB40844, sample SAMN11349763) | freshwater sediment metagenome | isolation source: river sediment | host: Sediment | place: India: Faizupur Khadar , New Delhi | collected 2017-02-21 ...
CCCGCTCGCCCGGCACCCGGGAGCGGTTCCCGCAGATCGCGCCGGACGGAGAGACGCTCGCGTTTTTCTCCGACCGGACCGGCGAATACCGGCTCTACACCCTTTCGCTGAAAAACCCCGCCGCCGAGTGGACCTCGCTGAGCGACGACCTCAAGACGACGGTCTACCATCTCGAGTGGTCGCCGGACGGGCGCAAGATCCTGTTCGGAACCAAGGACCTGGACATCTTTTACATGGACGTGGAAAGCCGTAAACTGGTCCGGGTGGACCACTCCGACCGGCTCAAGAACGACGAGTTCACCTGGGAGATCTCCGACTACGCCTGGTCCCCCGACAGCCAGTGGATCGCCTACTCCCGGGTGGAGCCCAACCGCAACAACCGCGTCTTTCTCTACAGCCTGGCCGACGGCAAATCACACCCCGTCACGGACGGTTTCTACGACAGCCTCAATCCCGCCTTCGACACCCGGGGCGAGTTCCTGTATTTCCTCTCCTACCGCAACTTCGACGTGGAAATGGACATTTTCGAGGACAACCACATCATCTCCCGGCCGGTCCAGGTGATGGCGCTCCAGCTCCGGGCGGGCGAACCGCCGCCCTTCGCGCGCAAAGTGGCCGGCGAGGACGGGCCGGACAACGGCAAGAAAAAACACCCTGAGGAAAAGGAACCCGCCCCGGCCGCGTTCCGGATCGACCTGGCCAACCTGGCCGACCGGCTGTTCACCGTGCCGGTCGAGCCCGGCCGGTACTTCCACCTGCGGGCGGGGTCGGGCAAGGTGATGTGGGCCTCCTCTGAGCATTTCGCCGAGGATGAGCTGGAGGAGATCTTCGATCCGGGCGACCGCACCAAGTGGAAGATCCACGTGTTCGACCCGGCCAGCCAGAAGGAGACGACCCCGGACGAGCCGGTAACCAGTTGGCGGCTCTCGCCCGACGGCGCGCGGCTGATCCTGCGGAAGGGCCAGGAGTTCTTCCTGACCTCCCTGGAGGAGCTCGGCGGCAAGAAACTCGGGCGGAAACTGGACTTCGGCCGGCTGGCCTATCTCGTGGATCCGGCGGCCGAGGCCGGCCAGATCTTCAACGACGTCTGGCGCTGGTACCGCGACTTCTTCTACGACCCGGACATGCACGGTCACGACTGGCAGGCGCTCGGGGAAAAATACCGGCAGTTGCTGCCCGGGATCCAGAGCCGTTCCCAGCTCAATTGGCTGCTGCTGCAGATGGTAGGGGAACTCTGCGTCTCCCACACCTACATCGGCGGCGGGGACACCGACCAATTGAAGGGCAAGGGATCGGAGGCGTTCACGGGCCTGCTGGGCGCCGACTTCGAGGCCGACCCCTCCGGCTGCTACCGGTTCAAGTCCATCTACGGCCCCACCCCCTACAACCGGGAAATCGAAGCCCCGCTGGTCAAGCCGGACCTGCCCCTGAAAGAGGGTGATTTCCTGATCGCCATCGACGGCCGCCCCGTGCGGGTGCCCGATTCCCCGTACCGCTTCCTGCAGGTGCTGCCCGGCCAGAAGGTGGAGCTGACGGTCAACTCGAAACCTTCCGCCGATGGAGCGGTCCGGTACCTGGTCACCCCGGTCCGGAGCGAGCGCGCCCTGCGCTACGAACGCTGGATCGCCGGCAACATCCGCAAGGTGCAGGAAGCCACCGGGGGCAAGGTGGGGTATCTCCACCTGACGGCCATGGGCGACGACAACGTCGGCCAGTTCGACAAGTACTGGCGCGCCTTCCGCCACCTGCCGGGCCTGGTCATCGACGTGCGCGGCAACGGCGGCGGCTGGGTCGAGTATTTCGTGATCGACAAGCTGGAGCGGCAGCGCATCGGCTACAACTGCCTCCAGCGGATGGAGCCGTTCCCCTACCCCCATCCCGCCAGCACGGCCAAGTACACGGTGATCTCCAACGAGTTCAACGGCTCGGACGGGGAGCTCTTCATCGAGCATTTCAAGGCGCGCCGCCTGGGCACGGTGGTCGGGGTGCCGTCCTGGGGAGGGCTGGTCGGGATCATCAACCGCCAGAGGACCCTCGACAACGGCACGGTCTGGCAGCCGAACAACGCGTTCTACGGCCGGGAAGGCAAGTGGTTTGTCGAGAACCACGGCGCCGACCCCGACATCCTGGTGGAAAACGACCCCGCCTCCGTGGCGGCCGGCCAGGACCACCAACTGGACAAGGCCATCGAGGTGACGCTCCGGGAAATGAAGCGGGCGCCGTTCCAATTGCCCGAAAAGCCGGCCTATCCCCGGCGCTGAGCTCAACCGCCAGGCGGCGGTTGAAATGCCGCCCCGGTGGCGGTACAATTCGGTTCGGACAGTCTCTACAGGAGGTGACGCATGCCGACCCTGACTTACCTGGGACATTCGGCCTTCCTGCTCCAGAGCGAGCAGGCCGCCTTGGCGATTGACCCGTTTCTGAGCGGCAATCCCAAGGCAACCATCGGACCCGACGACCTGAAGGTGCAATACGTGCTCGTCTCGCACGGCCATGGCGACCACGTGGGCGACGCCATCCAGATTGCCAAGGCCAACCGGGCCACCATCGTGGCGCCCTACGAACTGGCCCTCTACTGCCAGCGCCAGGACTGCCAGGTGCATCCCATGCACATCGGCGGCAGTTTCCAGTTCCCCTTCGGCCGGGTCAAGCTCACCATCGCCCACCACGGCTCCATGACCCCCGATGGTGGTTACGGCGGCAACCCCTGCGGCTTCCTGGTGACCATGGAAGGCAAAACGCTCTATCATACCGGCGACACGGGTCTGTTCTACGACATGAAGCTCATCGGGGAACTCACCCCCATCCACGTGGCGCTGCTCCCGATCGGGGACAACTTCACGATGGGCATCGACGATGCAGTCAAGGCCGTGGAACTGCTGCAGCCCCGCCTGGCCATCCCGATGCACTACGACACCTTTGACATGATCCAGGCCAACCCGGAGGATTTCGTGCGCCGGGTCCGGGTGGCCGGGTACGTGGGCAAGGTGCTGCCCGTCGGCGCCAGCCACGCGTTCTGAGCGTGCACGCCGGACCGGCCGTTCGATCACCGGCCGGGAGCGTCACCTCCTGGTGGCGGAAAAGTCGAGGATTTCCCGGGTAATCCAGGCCGCGAATACCGCCGGCATGTATGCGATGGACCCGTTGACCCGGCGGAGCCGGCCCCGCCGGTAGCCATCCGGTTCCGGAGCGGCGGTGGGACGGGCCGGCTCGTCGGAGAACACCACCCGGATGCCCGTTTCGATCCCGTGCCGGCGCAATCCCAATCTCATCCGCCGGGCCAAGTGGCAGCCGGCCGTGTCGCCGAGGTCCGCCCCCCGGCCTCGCCCGGGATCCAGCCGGCCGCCCGCGCCCATGGCTGAAACCAGAAAATACGGTCCTTTCCAGGCCTGCCGGAGCAGGAGCAGCTTCGGCGTGTAGGAATCGATGGCGTCCACCAGTACATCCGCCGGGTGTGCCAACACCTGGCCGAGCGTCTCCTCGTGGAAAAACAGGGGCCAGGCTTCCACCTCGGCCCGCGGATGGATGTCCCGCAGCCGGGCGGCCACCAGCTCCACCTTGGGCCGGCCCAGGGTGGAGTGCAGCACGGCCGGGTGACGGTTTAGGTTCGAGGCCACGGCCCGGTCGAAATCCACCAGCAAGAAGCGTTCCACCCCGGACCGGGCCAGGAACTCGGCGACGTAAGCGCCGACCGCGCCCAGGCCCACGATGGTGACGCGGAGTTCCCGCAACGCGGCGGCCTGTTTCTCACCGAGCAGCATCTCCGTTCGGGCGAACGCGTCAGGCGGGCGCATGGTCGAAGTCCTTTCCCAGCGCCCGGCGGGTGTTGTCATAAAGCCGGGCGGCCAGATCCGCGATGGCCAGGCCGGTCAGCCCGGCCATGCGGCGCAGGGTCAGGCCGATATGCGCGGGCAGGCAGGTCTCGCCACGATGGGGATGGGGGGCGAGATCGGGGGCATCGGTCTCGATCAGCAGCCGGTCCAGGGGTACTGCGGCAAAGACCGGTTCGAACTTTCTCGCGGCCGGGTAAGTGATGACGCCGGAAAACGAAAAATAGTGGTCCAGACCGTGAACCTGCCGGACCAACTCGGCGCTGCCCGAGTAACAGTGCCACACCACCTTGGGCGGCCCCGCGGCCAGGACCATTTCAACAGCCTGGCGATGGGCCCGGCGCACGTGCAGCAGCACCGGCAGGCCGAATTGTGCGGCCATCGCCAACTGATCGGCGAAGGCGCGCTTCTGGTACTCCATGTCCACGTCGATGGCCCGGTCCAGACCGATCTCGCCGACCGCGACACATTGCCTCGCCCGGAGACGGCGCTCCAGCTCCATCCGGGCGGCCCGGTCCCACTCCCCGGCGTGTTGCGGATGAACGCCAGGCGCCTGGAAACAGCCCGGATGTTCTCTGGCCAGGCGCTCGATCTCGGTCCAGTGGTCCGGCGAGACGCCGGGCAGCACCCAGCCGGCCACGCCCACCTGGCGGGCGTCGTCCAGCAGCCGGGACCGGCCGGCGTCAAAACCCGGCCAGTCCAGGTGGCAATGGGTGTCCACAATCTTCAGCGGGCCGTGGTCCGGCATCGGTTTCACCGAATCCGGCCGATCACGCCCTCGTGGGTGAGCAGCCAACGCTTGCGATCCAGTCCGCCGCCGTAGCCGGTGATGGAACCATCCGTGCCGATCACCCGGTGGCAGGGGATGACCAGGGCCACCGGGTTGCGGCCGGTCGCCCCGCCCACGGCCCGGGCGGAGGAGGGGCGGTTCAGGCCGGCCGCGATCTGCCCGTAGGAAGCCAGCTCGCCGCAGGGAACCCGGTTGATGGCTTGCCAGACGGACAGCTCGAATTCCGTGCCCCAGAGGTCGAGCGGGACTTCCACCGCCGCCGCGTGGGGATTGGCCAGGTACGAGTCCAGCCACCGCCGGGTGGCGTCGAGGACGGGGCGGGCGTCTTCGGTCACTTCGAGCCGCCCGTAATGCGTCTGCAGGCGCTTCCAGAGCCAGTCCATCCGCCCCTCGCGCTCGAACTCCAGCACGCACAAACCCCGCCCGGATGCGATGGCCACCAGGGGGCCGATCGGTGAAGCCAGGACTGCTTTGCCTAAAATGGTCGTCATGGGGATGCTCCTCCTTCAAGATTGCAGCCAGAGATGCATGGCCGCGTACGCCCGCCAGGGATGCCACCGCTCCAGGCAGCGGTTCCCGCCGGGAAAGCGGACCAGGGTCCGCCGGATCACCAGGTCCGTGTCCGGGAAGGCGTCGGGTTCTCCCAGAGCGCGCATCGAGATGTACGCGATCGTCCAGGGACCGATTCCGGGGATCTCCCGCAGCCACCGCGCCACCTCCGCCGGGCAGGCCGAACCATCCAGGCGGAGCGCGCCGCTCGCCACGTCCCCGGCCAGGCGCCGGATCGCCGCCGCTCGCCGCCCGGGCAGCCCGACCAGGGAAAGGTCGGCCGCAGCCAGGGTGGCCGGAGTGGGAAACAAGTGGGTCAGGCCGGGTGCTCCCGGCAACGCTATTTCCCGGCCGAACTGCCGGACGATCCGGGCGGCCAGGGTGGCCGCGGCCGGGAGGCTGACCTGCTGTCCGAGCAAGGCGCGAATGGCCAGCTCAAAGCCGTCCCAAGCGCCCGGCACTCTCAATCCGGGTGCCGCCTGGACCGATGCGGCCAAGGCCCCGTCCCCGCCGAGAGCCGAATCGATGGCCAGAGGGTCGGCGTCCAGGTCGAACATCCGGCGGACGCGCTGAACGGCGTCCATCAGGTGGGCGCTGGAGGAAAGTTCCAGCCGGAGTTCCAGTTGGGCCTGGCCGGGGATCGGCCGGACCATCAGGCCGCCCGTGACGGAACCGAGGGCGATGGTCCGCCCATACGTCCCGGCCGTGGCGGTTTCCAGGCCCGGGACGATCCGTTTTTCCAGGAATTTGAACAGCGGCTCCCACGCCAGCGGCGGCCGGAAGGGGAGCTTCAGCACCAGGCCGGACGTGGCCGCGCCCGGCCGGCCGCCCTCCCGGTTGCGGCGGAGCGCCCCCGGCGCCGCCCCGAATCTTTCCCGGACGGCGTCATTGAACCTCCGGATCGATTCGAAACCGGCTGCGAAAGCCACCTCGGCCAGCGGCAGCGTCGTTTCGTCGAGGAGTTGGCGGGCGAAATTCAGCCGCCGGGTCAGCGCCACCGCCTGTGGGGGGGCGCCCAGGTGGCGGCCGAACAGCCGCCGGAGCTGGCGCGTTCCGACGCCGAGCCGGTCCGCCAGACCGTCCGCCCCCTCCCGGTCGAACACGCCCGCTTCGATGAGTTTCAGGGCGCGGCTGCCCGTCGCGCTCGTCCCTGTCCAGACCGGCGTACCCGGCGCCGTCTCCGGCCGGCAGCGGCGACAGGGCCGGAAGCCGGCCTGCTCCGCGCCGGCGGCGCTGGGGAAGAACCGGACGTGCTGAATCTTCGGTTTCGGCGCCGGGCAGACCGGGCGGCAATACACGCCGGTCGTCGTCACCCCGGCGAAAAACCGGCCGTCGAAACGGCGGTCCCGGCTGACCATGGCTTGGTAGAACGACGTGTCCGGACTTGGCATCGGCGGCTCCCTCCATCATCTTAAGGTCCCTTTTATCATGGGTTGGAGCCGTTGTCTGGCCATTTTCGGACCTGTATCTGACCGCCCGGCCAGCGGGGCCGCGGCGCCCCGGCCGGAGGCCGGGATACGGCGAGCGGAGGTTACTCCAGCATCTTGACGTCGGTCTTGCCGCTGACCTTGAGGTACTTGCCGTCAAAGAAGGCCCGCGCCCCATGGTGGTAGGAACAACCCTCGGTCTTGATTTCGATCCGCCGGCCGCGGATCGTGAACTCCAGCACGCAGCACTCCCGGCCTGCCTCGGTCTGGCAGTCGCCCTGCTCCTTGAAAGTCGCGGCGCTGTCATTGAGCCGGACCGCCTTGCCCTCGATCGACCCGGGGTGCGCGGTCGGTCCCCGCACGCAGCCGGCAGCGAACGTAAAATCGTCGGCCGTTGCTTTCCGGATGACCAACTGGCCGCCGACGCCGTCGTCGTACTCGCCGGTGAGCCCCTCTGGGATGTCCTCGCCGGTCCAGGCCCCCAGGTATTTCACCCGCTCCACCGAGAAATCCTTCTGGCAGTTGTAGAACTCGACTTCGGCTTCGATTGAGTCCGCGCCCCGGGACAGTTCCTTCTGGAAGCCGCAGTAGTATTCCTTACTCTGGATCCAAGCCCGCTCGTCCGCCTTCAATTCCTTCTGAAGCTCCGGGCTGAGCTTGGCCCGGACCTCCTTGTAGACCCGGTTCAACTCGGCGTCCGCGGCCTGGAAGGCCGCTTTGGCCGTTGCGACTTTGGGATGGTCTCCCGCCGGGAGCGGAGTGGTTTCGGCCTGGGCCTGGACGGCGCCCGTCAGCGCGGCCAGGACGACAAGCACCCGGATCGTTCGAAACTCCCTTCTCATCGTGGACCTCCATAAAAAAGCCGGCGCGCCGCGCCGGCTTGATGGTTGACTCCGTTGCAGCCGCCACGGCGTGGCGGGAGAAACTACTGGCGTTCCAGGACGACCGCCCCGTAGGCCGGGATGGCGAACTCGTTCAGGTACTGGTAAGTCGTGCCCTTGGAGGTGTACGGGTAACTGCCGAGATTGTAAGCGGCCCAACTGGTGTTGGCCAACTCGCGATACGTGCCGGTGACGCCGACAAAGTAATTGGGCCAGCTTGTCGCTCCGAAGTTCATGATGATCAAATACTTGCCATTGTACCGGGTGAACGCGCAGATCTTGTTGGAGTTGTTGACATGGGTGATCTGGATGTTTTCCCAGGCAAAGGCCGGCAGGTTGGCCAGGCGGATGTCGAACATCTTCCGGAACCAGTTGCGGACTTTGGTCCGGCCGGCGTCGGATTCGTAGGCGTTGAGGTCGAGCCGGTCGTCCCACCAGGTCGTGCCGGTACCGGGGTTGTAGGAGGCCAGGTCGCCGTCGTTTTGGCCGAACTGCATCCATTCGCCCGCTTCCTGCCCCATGAACACCATCGGAATGCCACGGCCGAGGATCGTGCCCGTGCCGGAGACCTGGCACATTTCCCAGCCCTTGCCGTCGCGGGCGCGCTTGGCGATCCGGTCGTCGGTGTTGCCCACCTCGTCGTGGGACTCGCTGTAGATCAGGCCGTCCTGCCAGTTGTCGCCGTAAGTGGTGAACACGCTGTAGAGCCGGTCCAGGTTGTTGTCGCCGGTCAGCACCGCCTTGAAGTTGTCATGGAAGGGGTCGCACCACTGGGAGTCGAACGGTCCGTGGTAATCGCCATCCCAGGAAGAGCCGATGTTCTCCTGGGTGATGTACCAGTCGTTGGGCAGCTCCTCGGCGATGAGCAGAATGTCGGGATCCACGGCCCGGACCTCGCTCCGGATCTCCCGCAGGAACTCCCAGCCGCCGCCCGAGCCGGGCACGCGGATGCAGTCGTGGCTGCTCACGTGCATCACCCGGGTGGCGTCGAAGCGGAAGGCGTCGATGTGGTATTCCCGGGCCAGGTAGAGGATGTTCTGCACGAAGAAGTGGCGGGCGATGTCGTTGTCGAAATTGATCATCGCGCCCCAGGTGGTGTCGCCGTCGAAGTAAGTGGTGCTGTCGACCGTCCAGAGAACATTGTCGCCGGTGCCGGCGTGGTTGTAGACCAGGTCGAGGATGACCGCCATGCCCTGCTGGTGGGCGGTGTCGACCAGTTGCTTGAGCTGGTCGGGCGACCCGTAGCTGGCTTCGCAGGCATAGTAGAAGGAGGGGTTGTAGCCCCAACTGTAATCGCCGGCGAACTCGTTGACCGGCAGCAACTCGATCGCGGTGGGCGACAGGTTGTAGATGTAATCGTTGGAGCCGTCCCCGTCGATTTCCTCGATGATCTGCTGCAGCGGCGTGACGCTGCCGTTTCTGGAGGTGAACCGCAGCGGGTGCACCTGGTAGATCATGTAGTACTCCCAACCCGGCCGGTACCAGTCGGTGTCGTTCCAGACGTAGGTGCCCTTGGTCACCTTGGAGTAGGCGGCCAGGCCGGAGTTCTGCACCCAGCGGGCAGCCGGGTCCTGGGTGTGGGTGGTGCCGTTGATGATGAAGTCGTAGGTGTCGCCGGCGGCCGGGACGGTGTAGAAGTCGCTGTCGGCGGCCTTGTACCACCAGAACTTGCCGTCCGGGGTCTTGGTCAGGTCGATGCAGCGGGTCAGCCACTGGGTGAAGGCGCCCTCGAGGCGTACCCGGGTGGCGGTGGCCGGCGCATGGAAGATGGCGTACCAGTAGGAACCGTCTTTGTAGAATCCGGGCGGCCGGTTCCAGATCGCATTGGCGTCGTTGTCCAGGTAGCCCTGGTTGGAGGTGGAGACCACGCTGACCGCGTCCGCGTAGATGGTGGCGCGGCTCCCCGCGGGGTCGTCGGACACTTCCAACCGGATCTGGATTTTGGTGGTCTTGGCCGGGGCCAGGCCGCTGACCGTTTTCGTCTGGAAGGAGGTGCTGTTGGTGGTGTAGCTGCCGGCCACCGAGGTGATGATGGAAGTACCGTTGTAAAAATAGAGCAGGACCCGGGCCCGGCCGTTGCCGGCGTCCCGGAAGGCCGCGGAGACGGTGTAGATCCGGCCTGCGTCCACGGTGACGTTCTGGTAGATGTAACGCGAGGAACTGGTCGTGCGCGCCAGGGCCACGCTGGCGGAACCGGCCTTCTTGTAAGTCGTGTTGCGGTTGGCGGTGAAGTAGCTCGACGACGAGCGCGTCCAACCGGTGGGATTGGACCCGGAAGTCCAGGTGGTTTCAAATCCCGGGTTGGTCAAGGTAACGTTGATGGTGGGACCCGGATTGTTCTGGAAATCCGCCGAAGTGGAAGCGGACAGAAAACCCGGGCAAACCAGGAACAGCAGAGACACCCATACACCCAAAACCGATCGTGACATGGTTTCACTCCCTTAAAAAGACGGTAGACCGGAAATCAAAAAACTCCCCAAATCAGGTGACCGAGAACCGATAACTGAAAAAACCGAGATTAGAATCGGAAGCAATATAGAGAAATTGGCGAAAAAGTCAACATAAATATCTGGTCCCGTCAAAATTTGACGTCTCGCAAATAGTCACATCACCAAACCTGCCACGGAGCACACGGAGCACTCTCAATCACTATATTACAGCGAGTTGATTAATAGTTTTTCTCCGTGAACTCCGTGTCTCCGTGGCTGAGTGGACTTTTTGC
>ERZ1645192.5164-NODE-5164-length-10195-cov-10.580868_pt1 | contig 10195 bp, 11 predicted proteins | sample MGYA00575354_ERZ1645192 | MGnify/ENA primary metagenome ERZ1645192 (study PRJEB40844, sample SAMN11349763) | freshwater sediment metagenome | isolation source: river sediment | host: Sediment | place: India: Faizupur Khadar , New Delhi | collected 2017-02-21 ...
ATAACGACGATCCTCAAAAACAATATTGGACGCACTTGCCAGCGCGTCCAATATCATAAAGCCAATGTTATGGCGGGTATGGTCGTATTCTTTTCCAATATTGCCCAAACCGGCAACCAGGTACTTCACTTATATATCAGTTGTTTAATGACTTAACCTAAAGTTTACCTCGAAATGAATCCGATCAGTGTCCTTCACTCCCGCTGAACCCGTCCCGCCTCAGACGAAACCCGGTTCAACGACCCGGAGTGACCTTATTTCTTACCTCCTTTTTCTGTAGCGGAGGCAGCAGCCTTGGAGGCTCTGGTCACCGTAACAGTGGCGATCACGTTAGACTTGGCAGCCAGAAATTCCACACCATCGATATGGAGTTCGCCCACCTTGATACTCTGTGCCACATCCAGGTCAGAGACATCTACAATCACCTCATTGGGAAGGTTGTTCACCAAACCTTTAACTTTGATTTTCCGGAGGTTGACCTTCAGTTTTCCCCCGGTTTTGGTGCCCTTGGCAGTGCCTTTAATCGTCACCGGAAGTTCAATCTTAATGGGCTTGCTTTCGCTGATCTGCAGAAAATCGACATGCAGCAACTGCTCTTCCACGGGATGCCATTGCATATCCTGTAAGATGGACTGATAGGTCTTGCCCTCCAGGTTGAGGTTCACCACGAAGACTTCCGGAGTGTAGACCAACCCGCGAAAATCGCTGAAAGGAACTGAGAAATGCAGGTTTTCCTCGCCGCCGTAAAGCACGCAGGGCACCAACTCCTCTCCCCTCAGTTTCTTTGAATCTTTCTTTCCGGTCACTTGCCGGAGCGTTCCATTAATTTCAAATGATTTCATAATGCGCTTTAAATTATTAATTATGGTACTCAGTTCTTCCCGGCGGAGCCGGGACAAACAGCATACATAACCGCTATGGCTGCCGTTTTTGAAAAAAGCGGTGCAAATATAGCATTTACCTGAAAAATAACGTACTTATAGACTGATTTTTATACACTCTCTCAATGGCATCGGCAAAAGAGTCGGCAATCGAGATGTATTTGATCTTGGGAGAGCTGTTTCTGACAGGCAGGGAATTGGTAAAATAGACCTCTTCCAGCACAGAATTGTTGATATTGTCGAGGGCAGGACCCGACAGGACAGCATGTGCAGCAAAGGCCCTGACACTGTTGGCTCCTTTTTCGAGCATCAGACGGGCTGCCTTGGAGATGGTCCCCGCCGTATCGATCATATCGTCGACGATGATGACATCCTTACCGGCCACTTCGCCGATCAGCGTCATGCTGTCGACCACATTGGCCTTGGCCCTGGACTTATGACAGATCACCATATCGGTCTCCAGAAGCCGGGCATAGGTATTGGCCCGCTTGGTCCCCCCTACATCGGGTGAGGCAATGGTGATGTCATGAAGCCCCAGTTGTCTGATATAAGGAATGAAATTGGCCGAAGCAAAAAGATGGTCTACGGGAACATTGAAAAAGCCCTGAATCTGGTCGGCATGCAGATCCATCGTGATGACCCGGTCGACCCCGGCGGCCGACAACAGATCGGCGACCACCTTGGCCCCTATCGATACCCGCGGCTTGTCCTTCCGGTCCTGACGGGCATACCCAAAGTAGGGCATTACGGCAATCACCTTGTAGGCACTCGCCCGCTTGGCCGCATCGATCATCAGCAACAACTCCATCAGATTGTCGGCCGGAGGTGGTGTCGACTGGATGATAAACACATGCGATCCCCTGATGGTCTCTTCATAACAGGGTTCAAACTCCCCGTCAGAGAATACCGCACAGGTACTGTTGCCTAGTTCCACACCCAGACTTTTGCAAATTTCTTCGGCCAGGTACCGCGAATTCCGGCAGGAAAAAACTTTAAGAGGGTGACTTTTGGTTCCCATGGTATGAAATTTATTTGACCATCAGCAGATGCTGCAAATTTACAACTTTACCGTTACACTTCCCATTTGAAGAGTGCTATTTGCAGGTTTTGTTAACTTCTCCGATGAAGCCGAGGATCTCCTCCTTCCCGGAAGCATGGGCCGAAGAGGTCACAAAAACCGGGGGCAACGGCTCAAACCGCTCTGCCAGGGCTGTTTTGTAAACCACCACAGAGGCCTCTGCTTCCTCCGGCTTCAGCTTGTCCTTTTTGGTAAAAACCACCGCGAACGGAATCTGGCTCTCCCCGACCCATTCCAGAAACTGAAGATCGGTTTCCAGCGGGGCATGACGAATGTCAATCAGTACAAACAAACAGCTGAGATTGGACCGCTCCAGAATGTACCTCCGGAAAGAACTCTCCCACTTGCGGCGTTCGGTCAGCGGTACTTTCGCATAACCATAACCCGGAAGATCCACCAGGTACCACTCATCATTGATCAGAAAGTGGTTGATCAGCCTTGTTTTTCCGGGTTTTTCAGAAGTCTTGGCCAGCGACTTACTGTTGGTGAGCATGTTGATCAGAGAGGACTTCCCTACATTGGACCGGCCGATAAATGCATATTCAGGCTTGTCGGGCCGCGGGCATTTCGACGGATCACTGTTACTGACCAGAAAACGGGCTTGCTTTATTTCCATGTTATCACAATTGGATCTGAAAGACCCTATGAATCACTCTATATAGACCTCCAGACAACGGGCTTCCCCTGAGATGGGTTGGAGGCTGAAAGCCTCTATGGCCGCAGGAACCAGCACCGTTTCTCCCCGGCTGACCGTTTCCTCTCCTCCATCCCACACCAGCCTGACCTCACCTTCCAGTCCCATGTAAATCACAAAAGTATCGTTCTGCGAGAAATCCCGCTCCATGACTTCATTCATCTCCAGAAGGTTGGTAGTGAAATAGGGACAGGCAGCCACCCTGACCGGCTGGTTGACCGCCCTCTCATACCCTGACTTATTCCCCTCTTTCCATGAAAAATCTATGGCATCCAGGGCCAGGTCGGTATGGAGTTTACGGGGTTTCCCATGCTTGTCGAGCCGGTCAAAATCATAAATGCGGTAAGTGATATCGGAGGTCTGCTGTATCTCAGCAACCAGAATTCCCTTGCCGATGGCATGCACCCGCCCCGCTGGAATGAAAAAGACATCCCCTGGAAAAACTTCTTCCGACAGAAGGAGATCTAAAAGCTTCCCCTTCTCCATATGCTCCAGATACTTTCCCCGGTCCACCTCCTGGTTGAAACCTGAAATCAACCGGGCGCCCGGGTCGGCATCCACCACATACCACATCTCCGTCTTCCCGTAAGCCGAATGACGCTCCCGGGCCAGCGCATCATCAGGATGCACCTGAATCGAGAGATCATCCTCAGCATCAATGAACTTGATCAACAGGGGAAACTCGATCCCATACTTATCGTAGACCTTCTCCCCCACCAGATCACCCATGTAAATCTCTACGAGTTCCTGCAGGTCATTGCCTGCGAGAAATCCATTGGCTACTTCAGACACATGCCCGCCTACAGCCGACAATTCCCAGCTTTCACCGCATTTTTCCATCGGACAGGAGGGTTTATTCAACACATGGTGCATTCTGTTGCCCCCCCAGATCCGCTCCTTGAAGGAGGGTTTGAATTTCATGGGATAAAGCAGATTCTTAGTGGTCATGGTCTATTTATAATATGGTTGCTATGGATGATGGTCCGATGTTTCCCTCAAAGGCCCGGGGTTTGGAACGATTCAAAGTCGATAGGTGCCCTGGCAGCAGCCACCTGCGCGATCCGCGCTACGACCTCCTGATGGGCAGGGTGAACCCGGTAAGCCTCCAGATCATCAGCCGTCTCAAACCTGGAATACAACATCAGATCATAATTCTTTTCCTCATGCAATGTATTGAGGGCCACATCAAGCTGCACTACCACCGGAATCTTATCCCTCAGGGCTTCCAGTTTCTGCTTAAGCTCAAGCCTGACACTCCTCCTTTCGGAATCCGGCATTTCCATGAGTTTGAAAAGTACGATGTGAGTAATCATAATTTCAGTCCAATTTTCAGCGTGGATACTATGTTCGTGCGAAATTAACACTAATTTAGCTGTGTGAACGGGCCGGAACAGCTTTTGCCCGGATTTTTAACGAAAGCCTAAAGGACATGCTCATCATCGGAATTGCCGGCGGTACTGGGTCGGGAAAGACAACTGTGGTCAATAAAATCGCTGAATCTTTTACGGAAGGTGAAGTGGCCATTCTTTCACAGGATGCCTACTATTACGACAACAGCCATCTTTCCCTGGAGGAACGGAGAAAAAAGAATTTCGACCACCCCGAATCGATCGAATTCCCGCTGATGGTGAAACACATCCAGACCCTCAAGGCCGGTCATGCCGTTGAACAGCCCACCTATTCCTTCATCTCCTGCACCCGCCAGCCCGAAACCATCCGGATTGAACCCCGGCATGTGCTCATCATTGAAGGGATCCTTTGCCTGGCTGACGAAAGTCTGCGCCGGCTCATGGATGTCAAGGTCTTCGTCGACTGTGCCTCCGACGTGAGGCTCTCCAGGGTCATCCGCCGCGATATCATGGAACGGGGCCGTAACGTCGAAACCGTCCTCGATCGTTACGAGAAAACCGTCCGCCCCAGCCATATGCAGTTCATTGAACCCACCAAAAACTTCGCCGACATCATCGTTCCGCAGGGTGGACAAAACCTCAAAGCCATTGAAATCCTCACCAACTACATCAAACAAATCCTGAAAAAATCCCATCAGTAAGTCAGGCCGAATCATCGAAACTTAAGACCTAAGTTTCAGATTTCCCCGCCACTCTATTATACTGATCTTCTTACATTTAGGATTCACATAGCCAAGTGGGGTCCCGACTCAGGCGGAAGGATTACACCATTCAAGATTCCTCCATTTAAGATTCACGTAGCAAAGCGGAGTCTCGACTGAGTCGGGAGGATTCCTCCATTCAAGATTCAAGATTCAAGATTCAAGATTCAAGATTCAAGATTCAGGATTCAAGATTCAGGATTCAAGATTCAAGATTCAAGATTCAGGATTCAGGATTCAGGATTCCAATGACTTGCACTTCTCTTTCCAGCTCCACACCGAATTTTTCCATGACCGATGTTCTGATTTCTTCTGAGAGGAGGTAGATCTCCCGTCCTGAAGCATGGCCATAGTTGACCAGAACGAGGGCGTGGTTTTCATGGACGCCGGCATCGCCGCGGCGGAATCCCTTCCAGCCGCACGCATCGATCAGCCACCCGGCCGAAAGCTTGGCGTACCCTTCATGGGCAGGATAGACCGGCAGGGCCGGGTAGCGTCCCTTCATCAGGGCCGCCAGTTCTTCAATCACCACCGGATTCTTGAAAAAACTGCCTGCATTGCCCATAACCGCAGGGTCAGGCAGCTTGCTCCTCCTGACGGCTATGATCCTGTCACGCACCTCCTGAAGCGTGGGCACCCTCCCCCCATTGGCCAGGGCGGCGAGTTCCCCATACTCCAGCTTTAACTGCGGATGCTTGTCCAGCCTGAAAACCACGGAGGTCACCAAAAACCTGCCGGACAGCTCCTCCTTGAAGATACTGCTCCGGTAACCAAACCAGCACTCGGCACCCTCCAGTTCCCAGATCTCACCCGTTATCAGGTCCATCCCCCTGACCGATGCGATGACATTCCCCGCTTCCTGGCCGTATGCGCCGATATTCTGGACCGGCACAGCCCCCACATTACCGGGAATCAGCGAGAGATTCTCCAGGCCTCCCCAACCTCTTTGTACCGTATAGGCTACCAGGTCATCCCAGATCTCGCCGGCCCCCGACTGAACCCAGGCATGATTTTCATCCTCACGCACCACCGAAATACCCTTAAAGGCAGGATGAATGACCAGCCCCGGAAAATCCGAAACAAACAGCAGATTACAGCCTCCACCCAACACCAGCACCTCCTTGAATAACTCCGGATGCTCCTGACGAAACACCTGAAATTCGGTCTGCCGGGTCACCTCCACGAACCAGCGGGCCTGCACTTCCGTGCCGAAACTATTCCACTCTCTGAGCGAAAAATGCGCTTTGACGATCATAATAAGTGATTTAACCAGCAACCATTGACCCAGAAAGGGGCTCTGACCCAGTGCGCCTCTGGTCACGATGGCTGCTAAGGAAACAATTTTTCCGCTGTTTTTTAAATAATCCTAATTTTGAATGAAATTCACAGCTTATAATTCACATGCCCGTAAACAGGATCATCGTTTCGGTAACCAACGATCTGACCGGCGACCAGCGGGTCGACCGAATCTGCCGCACGCTGTGCGAGATGGGATTTGCCATTTTGCTGACCGGAAGGATCCTTCCTGACTCAGGTGCCGTGACCCACCTTACCTACGACACGCACCGTTTCAGGCTGTTCTTCCGGAAAGGCCCCCTCTTTTATGTCGAATTCAATCTCAGGCTATTCTTTTTCCTTCTCTTCCGGAAGTCACACCTGCTGTTGGCCAATGACCTCGACACCCTGCCGGCCAACCGTCTGGCGGGCTGGATAAAACGGCAACCGGTAGTCTACGACAGCCATGAGTATTTCACGGAAGTTCCCGAGCTGGCCCATCGCCCCCGGGTGAAAAAAACCTGGGAACACCTCGAAAAGTGGCTGGTACCGGGTGTTGCTGCCGCCTATACCGTTTGCCAGCCCATTGCCGACCACTATACCTCCCGCTATGGGATCCCCTTCAGGGTCGTCCGTAACCTGCCGGAAGAAGACCGGCTTTCCCCTGAACCTGCCGCTCCGGCGGTGGCTTTTCATCCGGAGGAAAACCCGGAGGTTCCCGACAAGACCACCCGTCCTTATGTGATCTACCAGGGGGCGCTGAACCTGGGGCGCGGCGTGGAACATGCCATTAGGGCTATGGCTTTGCTTCCCGAGGCGGACCTGGTGATCGCCGGAGGGGGTGACCTTGAGCTCCCTCTCAGGGCACTGGCAGCCTCCCTGGGCCTGACCCGGGTCAGGTTCACCGGCCGGCTCTCTCCCGCCGAACTGCGCCCCCTGACCCGCCGGGCCGCCCTGGGATGCTCCATCGAGGAAGACCTCGGCCTCAGCTACCGCTACGCTCTGCCCAACAAACTCTTTGATTATATCCAGGCCCGCATCCCCGTGGTGGTTTCCAACCTCCCCGAAATGAGCCGGTTGGTCACAAGTTATGACATCGGCCTGGTGACCCCCTCTCACGACCCGGAGCAACTGGCCGCCTGCTTCCGAGAAGCCCTGTTCAACCGGGATCTCCGCGAAAAATGGCACCTCCACCTCGAGGCCGCGGCCCGTCAGCTTACCTGGGCCTGCGACAAACCGGTCATCCACGAAATCTTTACCCCCTTCCTCTGAGCGGCTTGACAAAATGACAGGATGATGCGATCCTGACCCGGAAGGAAGGCTTCGACGCTCGTATGGGCCTATTCGCTATTGTTTTCCCTGTGTGAACGCCAGGCCGAATCGAGGGCCGCATGATAACGGGCAGCATTCCGCTCATGTTCGGCATGGGTGCGGGCAAAATTATGATACCCCGAGAAATCTTCCCTGGCACAGAAATAATAGAGATTATGCTGCTCATATTGGAGAACCGCCTCAATGGACTGGATCTCCGGAAAAGTGATGGGCCCGGGGGGCAAGCCGGGGTAGAGATAAGTATTGTAGGGGGAATCGGTGTCGAGATGGCGGTTCAGGATCCTTCTGAGGGTAATATCACCCACGGCAAACTTAACCGTCGGATCAGCCTGCAGAAGCATCCCCTTCCTGAGCCGGTTGATGTAAACCCCTGCCACCCGGGGCTTCTCACTCTGTTTATTGGTCTCTTCCTGTAATATGGAGGCCAGCGTGGCCACCTCCACCGGGGTCATGCCCAGACTGGCGGCTTGCTTCAGCCGCTCTTCATTCCAGAAAGCCTCGTATTCCCTCTTCATGCGGTCTCCAAACTGCCGGGCGGTGGTGGTCCAGTAAAACTCATAGGTATTGGGAATAAACATCGCCGGGAAAGTTTCCGGCGTAAAACCATATGCCCTGACCACTTCAGGATCGAAAAGCCCTATCAGCGATAACGAGTCAGCCAGCAAATACCGACTGACGACGCCAGCCAGCTGCTCCCGGGTTCTGATATTGTTAAAAGTCAGTTTAACAGGCTCCTGTAATCCCGACCGCAAGATGTTCACCACCTGATTGGTATTCATGCCCTCCCTGAAATGGTACCTGCCGGGTTTGATAAATTCCCGGCACTCCTTCCGGCGGGCCACCCATTGAAAGGCATTCATATTTTTCATGACCTGATGGCGCTCCAGACTGTCTACCACCATCTCATAGCTGGTCTTTTCTGTGATATAAAGCACATAGTCTTTCTGAACATTGGGTTTAAAAACATAGCCATAGAGCTGCCAGATCCGAAGACCTGCTCCCACAAAAAGCACGGCTAGGACCAGAATCACCATTTTCCCTGGCCGGGGAAAAATCATCAGTTTACTTTTTTGTTCAAGCATCGGTTATGCACAAAAAGAAAGAACAAATATAGACTTTTTCCCACATCAGGTAAAACAAGGTTACGTGACAGGCCCGGGCTAACACTGCAACGCCCTTGAACCCGGGCCGTTACTGGCCTGAATGGGACTGGAAGAGAAGTCATCCCCTACGGCTGTCTGTTCATCGGGAAGCTGACCATTCCTTCAGAATTAACCGATCCCTTTGCTACGACTTTCACCCCCTTTTTGTTATTTTTGCACCGTAAATCAAAACAGACTACGGATTATGCTTCAGGTTCAACTCGCCGACAACATCTGGTTCATGGGATTCAATGACCGCAGGACCCATCTTTTTGAAAATATATGGCCGATACCACATGGCATCAGCTACAATGCCTACCTCATCCTCGATGAAAAAGTGGCACTGATAGACACTGTTGAACGGCAGTTTATCGACGACTATCTCGACAATGTGGAAGCCTTGCTGAACGGACGGCAGGTCGACTATCTGGTGATCAACCACATGGAACCTGACCACAGCGGAGCCCTGAAGGCCCTGATCACCAAATACCCCAACGTTACTCTGGTAGGCAACAAAAAAACCTTCCAGCTTGTGGAAAGCTTTTATATGCAGCCCCACAACATACTGGAAGTCTATGATGACGACACCCTCGAACTGGGCCGGCATACCCTCAAATTCAGGTCCATCCCCATGGTCCACTGGCCCGAAACCATGGTGAGCTACGAAGTAAACAACAATATACTGTTTGCCGGCGATGCTTTTGGAAGCTATGGCACCCTCGATGGCGGCATCTTTGACGATGAGATCAACCTGGACTTTTACGAGGTGGAGGTGATGCGTTACTTTACCAATATTGTCGGTAAGTACTGCGCCCACACCCAGCGGGCCATCAAGAAGCTGGCTGATCTGGAAATAAAAATGATTGCCGCCACCCACGGTCCCGTATGGCGCACCGACCTCCAGTGGGTCCTCAGCCGTTACAACAAATGGAGTTCCTACGACATGGAGAAGGGGGTGGTCATCATCTATGGCTCTATGTACGGAAACACCCAGAAAATGGCTGAGGTGATCGCCCGCCGGCTGGCCGAACACGGAATCAAAAACATCAGGGTCTACGATGCCTCTAAAACCCACTCTTCCTATATCATCAACGACATTTTCAAATACCAGGGATTTATCGTCGGCAGCTGTGCCTACAACAATGCCCTCTTTCCCAACGTGGAAACCCTACTTTCCACCATCAGCCATATGGGCGTGAAAAACCACTATCTGGGAATCTTCGGCAATTACTCCTGGAATGGAGGAGGCGTCAAAAACCTGATGGAATTCGCAGAAAAAGTCAAATGGGAAATGGTCCATCACCCCATCGAAGAAAAAGGAGCCCTGAAAGCCGACACCCGCGAAGACCTCATCGCCCTTGCCGACGCTATGGCCGCCAAACTTAACCAATAGGCCTCACTTCGCTTCAGCAGGTCAAGGACAAGAGACTTTCGCTCCGTTCCGGCCAGTTTGAGGATGAGGTTGAAGTTGAGGTTGAAGTTGAGGTTGAGGTTGAGGTCGGAAAGGGAATTCATGGGGTACTTGCATCATCAAGAATTAGAACCCAATCATTGCCTTCTGCCTGTCAGGGAAAAAATGAATAAAACCAGGAATAATTGCCGGAGAGATACCTTCATAGCCGTGTTTTTTGAACCATTCCAGATTCGACGCTCAGAATTCCTGCATTCAGGACTCAGGATTCC
>ERZ1645192.5168-NODE-5168-length-10186-cov-6.165729_pt1 | contig 10186 bp, 12 predicted proteins | sample MGYA00575354_ERZ1645192 | MGnify/ENA primary metagenome ERZ1645192 (study PRJEB40844, sample SAMN11349763) | freshwater sediment metagenome | isolation source: river sediment | host: Sediment | place: India: Faizupur Khadar , New Delhi | collected 2017-02-21 ...
GTGCTTTGTCCAGCGGCAATCCCCTCTGGAGAACCCCGATGGCGAGCCCTCCGACGATGTTGATGACCGTGATGATGAGCCCTGCGACGGCATCCCCCTTGACGAACTTCGACGCGCCGTCCATGGCGCCGTAGAAGTCCGCCTCGCGCTGAATGTTTCGTCGGCGCTCCTTGGCGATCGTATCATCGATCAACCCTGCATTCAGATCCGCGTCGATCGCCATCTGTTTTCCGGGCATGGCGTCGAGCGTAAAGCGGGCCGCGACTTCGGCGACCCGTTCCGCGCCTTTCGTGATGACGATGAACTGGATGATCACGAGAATGAGAAAGACCACGGCGCCGACAACATAGTTGCCGCCCACGACGAAATTGCCGAAGGCGCTGACGACCAGTCCCGCGTCGCCCGTCAGAAGGATCAGCCTTGTCGTGGATACATTCAAGGCCAGACGGAACAGCGTCACGATGAGCAAAATGGTCGGAAAGGCCGAAAGGTCGAGCGCGCCATGCGCATAAAACGTCGTGAGCAATATGACGACGCCGAGCGCGATATTCAGCGATAAAAGGACATCGATGAGCCCGGTGGGCAGCGGAATAATCAGCATTCCGACGATCAGGGCGACGAGCGCCGCCATCCCGAGATCCGAATACTGAAGCATTTTTTTGAACGTACTTGCAGCAGGCTGTGCCAAGAGTTATCCCCTCCGCCCGTATTGTACCGGAGAATTGTTCAAGCGCCGCATCCCGTCTCCGCGTTTGAGACGATAGACGAAAGCGAGTACTTCCGCGACCGCTTTGTACAGTGATTCGGGAATCGAATCGCCGATCTCGAGTTCTCGGTACAGGGCGCGCGCGAGCGGGACATTCTCGACGACCGGGACTCCGTATTCCTCGGCTATTTCGCGAATCCGTCGCGCAATGTGCCCCTTTCCTTTCGCGACCACCTCGGGAGCTTCCATGACTTCCTTGTCGTACTGGAGAGCGATTGCAAGCGTCGTCGGGTTCGTGATGACGACATCCGCTTTCGGGACGGAAGCCATCATGCGTTTCCGGGCCATCTCCCGCTGCTTCTGCCGGATCTTGCTCTTGAGCATCGGGTCGCCTTCCATCTGTTTATACTCTTCCTTGATCTCCTGTTTGCTCATCCGGATGGAACGCTCGAACTCCCATCGCTGATAGGCATAATCGAAGAGAGCGATGACCAGAAGCAAAAAGGCGAACCTCGCACACAACGACCAGACGCGATCGAAAATCACGCCGATCCCTGCGTCGATCGGATATCGGATGGCTTCGATAAACCCCGCCGTTTCGTTTTTCAGGGCGCTGTAGAGCACGATCCCGAACAGGCTTGCCTTGAAAAGCCCCTTCACCATTTCGGCGATGGAGCGGAGCGAGAGGATCTTCTTCATCCCGCTCACCGGATTCAGGCGGTCAAAACGGGGCGAGAGGGGCTTTGTCGTCAATTCCAGCCCCACCTGGGAAACCACGACGGCGAATGCGGTTACTCCGGCGGCAAGGGCGATCGGCCCCCAGAGAACGAGAAAACGCTTCAGGGAATCGATTCCGAGAGTGGTGATCCAGTCGCTTTGAAAGAGCGTCCTGTCGCCCATGAAGCGGATTGAGGCCTGGATGGCGTCCACAAGTCCGCCTCCCATCCAGGCGCCCAGGACAAGCAAAACGTAAAGCCCCACGAGGATGATCGTGGCTGCGTCCAGATCGTTGCTCTTGGCGACGCGCCCTTCCTCGCGCTCGCGTCGTCGTTTCCTGGGCGTCGCCTGTTCGGTGCGCTCCTGTGCAAAAAACTGAAGGCGAAACGCGGGCAGGGCTTTCCGCAAAGGAGACCTTTCAATCGCTCGGGGGCGACCATCGGACCTCGCCGGGGGATACGACCGTTCCGGAATCGTCGGCAATGACCAGACGACGCTGCTCATCGCCATGCCATGATCCCCTGGAGCGCGATTTCAAGGAACGAATCGACCATTGGGGCGATCAGATCGACGGTCAGAGGAAAAACCACCATCAGGAGAAAGAGTCCCAGCCCCATTTTCAGGGGCAGGCCGAGGATGAATATATTCATCTGGGGAACGGTGCGCGCGAGGAATCCCAGACCGATATCCGCAAGAAGCAACGCCCCGTAATACGGAACGGTAAAGCGAACGCCCAGGTTGAAAATGCTCTGGAGCCATGCTCCAAGACGCATATCGCCGGGCTTGAAAAAATTCACCGCCCCTGGAGGAAGCAGCTTCAGGCTCTCGACCAACGCCTGCGTGAGAAGGATATGCCCGTTCCAGCGAAAGAAAAACCAGAGTCCCACTGCGAATTGGAGCTGGGCAATGATAACCACCTGTTCCTCGCTCAGCGGGTCCAGAAGACTGACCATGGAAAGCCCCATCGTCGTTCCGATGAGTTCGCCGGAAATCTGCAAAGCGTAGAAGGGAGCGCCGGAGAGAAATCCGAGAATAACGCCGATAAGAAACTCTCGCGCACACGCCAGAACGAGAGCGGCGGGCGTCGCGAAAACCGCTGCGGGCGCCGCGCCGTCCCAGCCGGCCATGGCGGTTCCGGCAAGCAGAAGAGCCATCCAGAAACGGACTGCGATCGGAAGGGATGAAGCTGTGAAAACCGGAGATGAAAAGATCGTACCCACGAAACGAAACCCTACGAGGAGCCACAGGGAAAGATATTGAAGAATGGGATCCTGCCCGGCCGTCATTGGATGAAACGTTCCAGCTCCCCGAGCAGTTTACGGGCCATATCATTGATCTGTCCGAAAATCCATGGCCCGAAAAAAACGAGTGAGAGCAACACGGCGACGATCTTCGGAATGAACATCAGCGTCTGTTCCTGAATCGACGTCGCCGTCTGCAGAATACCGACGATAAGCCCCACGATCATCGCAATGAGCAGAACCGGGAGCGTCGTTTTGAGCGTGATCCAGACGGCGTTCGTAAAAACATCGGACATACTGATCGGCTGCACCGCAGTCCCGCCTTTCAGAGCGTCTGCGAAAAGCTCTTTATGAGGCTCGCGACAACGAGGTTCCATCCGTCCGCGACGACAAAGAGCAGCACTTTGAACGGCAGGGAAATCATCATCGGGGGAAGCATGATCATTCCCATCGCCATCAGGACGCTCGAGACAATCATATCGACGACGATGAACGGGATGTAAATGACGACTCCCATCTGAAACGACGTCTTCATTTCACTGAGCATGAACGCCGGAAGCAGGATTCGGGTCGGAATATCGTCTGCGTTTTTCGGCCGTTCCATCTTCGCCATACGAACCATAAGGGACAATTCCTGCTCGCGGGTATAAGCAAGCAGGAACTTGCGCATCGGTCGGACCGTCGCCTGCCAGGCGTTCCCCGCGGAAATCCGCCCTGCCATATAGGGAGAAAGCGCGTTGTCGTACACCTGGGTCCACGTCGGCGCCATCGTGTAGAACGTCAGAAAAAGCGCAAGCGTGACGATCACCTGGTTGGGAGGCTCCTGCTGCAACCCGATGGCTTTTCGCACGAATCCCAGCACGACCAGAATCCTGGTGAAGCTCGTCATCATCAGGAATATGGCCGGAGCCAGGCTGAGGACCGTGAGGAGAGCGAGAATCTGAAGGGAGATCGCGACATCCTGCGGGGAGCCGGCCGCGCCGAATCCGACCTGAAAGGACGGAATCGGTATGGAGGGCGTCGGGACGTCCGCCGCCAAGGAAAGCGTCTGCGACAGCAACACGCCGAAAAAACCGAGCAGGAGAATATTATTCCGTCGCTTCATGGATCCCTTCCCCATTCCATCGTTCTTCCGGCCATTTCCCCAGAAGACGCGCTCCAGCCGCACCGGAGACGAAAACCACGATATCCGGACCGCAACGAACCGCATAGACCGTTTCCCGACCGAGAGGAAGGCGCTCGACAAGCGCAAGGTTTTTTCCCGGAAGCGCTCGTCCGTTTCGTCCCGAAAAACGCACGACGAGATACGCGATGAGTGCGAAGACGACAAGAGCGACGCCCACACGAAGCAAATACGCTCCCAAAGAAGGATCGACTCGTTCTCCCTCGTCCGCGCAGGCGGAGCCGCAAAGCAAAAACAGGCATGCCGTAAACGCAGACAAGCCTGTTCCGTACAGAAATCCGACTTTCCGAACCGATGGGAGAGAGGCTACGGCACTCAGCTCAGGGCCTTGTTCAGCGCTTCGACAACCCGTTCGGGCTGAAAGGGTTTGACGATGAAATCGCTCGCGCCGGCCTGTATGGCTTCTATGACCATCGGCTGTTGCCCCATGGCGCTCACCATGACGATCCGCGATGCGGGATCGACCGACTTGATGGCCTTGACAGCCTCGATGCCGTTCATTTCGGGCATGGTTATATCCATCGTCACAATATCCGGCTTGAACTTCTGATATGCCGCAAGGGCGACCTTCCCGTTCTCCGCTTCGGCTACAACTTCGAAATTGTTCTTCTGAAGGATGTCCTTAAGCATCATCCGCATGAAGGCCGCATCGTCAACAATCAGCACTTTTCTCCCCATTCGCGCATCCCTCTCTCACTATGAGTTTCCTCCGCGTCATCCCTCTTTAGGAATTACAGAGAGCGCACTTTTCCGGAAGAACTGACAATCTCGGTGATTCGAACCCCGAAGTTCTCGTCGATCACCACAACCTCACCCTTTGCGATGAGCTTGCTGTTGACGAGGACATCGACGGGTTCTCCCGCCATCTTGTCTAATTCTATCACGGAACCCGGAGTCATGTTCAAGATGTCGGAGATGTTCTTCCTTGTTCGTCCGAGTTCCACAGTCACCCGGACGGGGATATCGGCAATGAGGTCTATTCGCGACGCAGGGCCGGACGCGGTCTTTTGCGTCAACGGAATGAACTCTGCGGGACGAACGTCCACGGAACTCTGATCCACAATGTTTCCGTACGTCGGCGGCTCGTATGCTGCGGCGGCCATCGAAGGCGCCGAGGACTGGACGTTTTGCGTTCTGGGCGCCGCTGGAGCCTGCTGTTGTCCCGAAGCAGGTTTCGGCGCCTCCTTGGGGGCCATCGCCGCTTCGATCTCCTCGGCGATCTTCGTTGCGACCGGCATCGGAAGAAGCAGCCACAGGGGAAATGCATCGAGCCCTTCGATACTGACTGATATCGAAACAACCCATGACGGATCATCGGGCGTTCCCTCGGCGAAGGGAAGCCACTCCTCCGTTTCGAGCGCCGAACTGACATTCTCGGGCAGCAGCCTCCTGCCCCCGAGCAACCCGCTCATGCTCGTGAAGGCGGCGCCGACGACCTGGCTCAATCCCTCCTGCGCTGCATTCAGGAAAAGCTCGCTCGCCTCGGAGGGAAGATCCTTGCCTTCGCCGCCCATCATGAGGTCCGCCAGGGTCAGAGCGCCTGTTCGCGTCATCACCAGAACGGTCGGCGCGTCATCCAGCCCCGAAGCGGAAACCCTGAAGCAAAAAGCCGCGTCTCCCGGCTTCGAAACGAAGTCCTTCTGGGGAATCGTCTCCTTCGACGTGACGGCCGCGCGGACATCCTTTCCCGCCAGCATGCCGAACACGCTCCCGGTGGACGTTGCGAAAAGCCCCGCGACGTCGTCGAGCACCCTCGTCGATTCCTGCGCGCCTCCGGCATCGGATCCTCCCGTCGCGGAACCGAAGCCCTGCCCGGAGAGGAGGGCGTTGATCTCATCCTGGCTCAGAAGTTCATCCATCATGTCGCGCACCTCCTTCCGATTCCTGTATCTCTTCTTCCTCAAGAACCTGCACGATTTCCGCAGCGAAATTTCCGTTCGCCGTTCCGGGTTTCGCAAGGTATTTCACCATGTTCCCCACCCGGACGCCTATGTGCGAATCCACATGCTCGTCCATGCGGATGACATCGCCCAGCCGAAGCTGCATGACGTCTGCTACGCTGAGTATGGTATGTCCCAGTTCAAGAGCCACCGGAACTTTAACGCGATCCATGTGGCGGACGATCCGGCCCCGATCCTCTTCTTCGCTCTTCTTCCCGGTGGATGCGAACCACTGCTGGGATGAGAGTTTGTCCATAATCGGCTCCATCAGGAAATACGGGATGCAGATGCTCACCATGCCTTCCACGTCGCCGACCTTGAGTTTGAGGATGACAAGGAGAACCATGTCCGTTCCGGGACAAATCTGCACGAAAAAGGGGTTGCTTTCCATGTTCTCGAACCGGAACCGGACGTCCACCACGGTGCTCCAGCTGTCTTCGAGAAGTTCGAGCAAACGCATGATGACCCGCTCGATCACAGTCCTCTCGATATCCGTCAGTTCGCGGGAGCGGCCGGAAAATTCCCCTTTGCCGCCGAGCAGCCGGTCGATAATGGAAAAAACCAGGTTCGGGTTGATCTCAATGATCGCGTTTCCGTTGAAGGGATACATCTCCAAAATAGAAATAACCGTCGGCTGAACCAGCGAACGGACAAACTCGTCATACGCCAGCTGATCGACGGATGCGACCTCGGCGGAGACCATGGAACGAACCATCGTGGACATCGTCGTCGTCAACTGTCGCGCGAAGGCATCGTGAATCATCTGTATTGCGCGGAGCTGGTCCTTGCTGAACTTGTCGGGACGTCGGAAATCATAGGTCTTGATCTGCTTTTCCGTCGATTCCTGCGTCATCGCCTTGATATCGACATTCCCGCTCGACAATGCTTCCAGCAATGAGTCTATTTCATTTTGTGACAACACATCAGGCGGCACGATCCGTCACCTCCTCCCCCGAAGTCCTTTCATCCCGCATTCTATTGTACAACCAGCCCTTGAAACAGCACTCTGTTCACTGCGACGCTTCCCTTGATCTGGGGAAGGATGGAATTGAGCTTCTTCCTGAGATCTTCCGAAAGCTCCATGACTCCTTCGGAACTCTTCAGGTCCTCGTATTGGCAATCCTTTACGGCAAGAAGGACTTCGCTCTTGACGCGCGCCTTGTACGCTTCATTTTGTATCCCTTCCAGCGCTTTTTCGGAACTCATCTCGAGCGACAAATTGAAACTGATCACGTGATTGTCGCTTCCTGCCAGGTTTGCGGTAAAATCCCCCAGCGCGAATACGGGGCCGGGAGGTTGATCCTGCATCGTCTTTCCCGCACCCGACGTTCCGCTGAACCACGTCTTTCCCGCAAGAATGCCGCCCCCCATACCCAGGGCAAAGGAGACGACCGCTACGATCAGGAATGAAAGGATTTTCTTCAGCATATGCTTCCTCCTCGCGTTCCGTGCCTTACCGCTTCGGGAACGAAGACAGGATGACCAGATCCACCCTTCGGTTCAGCGCCATATGTTCCGGAGTGTCATTCGGCACGATGGGACGTGTCGACGCGTACCCCACCGCCTGCAACTTCTGCGGCTCAAAACCGGCCCGGTCCTGAAGATACGTCGCCACCGAAGCCGCCCTTGAGGCTGAAAGGCCCCAGTTATCCCGGTAGATTCCGCCCCGAAGGGGGATATTGTCGGTATGCCCTTCGACGGAAAGGGCGGGCACAACTTCGCGGATGAACTCGGCGACCTTCGTGAGAACCCTTTTCCCTTCCGGTTTCATTTCCGCACTGCCGCTGTCGAACAACACGTGCTCGGAAAAGGAAATCGTTACGCCCTTCTGATCGATACGCACCTCAACGCCCTTGTCGAGGCCCTGGCTCTTGAGGTAGTTTTTGAGGTTCTTCGCAACCTCTTCGACCGACGTCGTACTCTTTTTCGATTCCCCGGCATCCTTCCCCGTCAGTCCGCCGAAAGACCCCGGATTTCGCTGAACGGTCGTCCCCCCGGGCAGTATTCCCAGAGCGCCCTTGAACGATTGAATCATCTTTTCGAACTTCTGAACGTCGATTGAAGAAAACGAAAAAAGCAGGATAAAAAACGTCAGAATCAGTGTCACCATATCGCCATACGTCGCAAGCCACAAGGGAGCCCCGGGCGGAGGCGGCTGCTGCTTTTTCTGCCTGGCCACGGGCTATTTGCCCCCTTCCGGTTCCTTGTCCTGTTTCCCCTGTTCCTCGAGACTCGCCCGCAACTTGGGAGGCAGAAAAACCTTGAGCTTTTCCTCGACGATTCTGGGGTTTTCGCCGGCCTGAATGGCCAGGACGCCCTCAACCATCAGTTCCATGGACATGACCTCCGCGGCGGAGCGCGTTGCGAGCTTCTTGCCCATGGGAACACAGAACATGTTCGCAATCATGGATCCGTAAAAGGTCGTTATCAACGCTACCGCCATTCCAGGCCCCAGGGCATCGACATTCGTGAGGTTCCCGAGCATCGCGATCAGTCCGATCAGCGTCCCGAGCATGCCGAACGCAGGAGCCAGTTCGGCCCCCGCGTCCAGAAGCTGCTTGTTCGACGAATGTCTCTCTTCAAGGATGCCTATTTCCGTGTCCAGAATCGCCTTGACGAGTTCAGGATCGGTACCGTCCACGACAAGCTGGATCGCTTTTTTGAGAAACACGTTATCGAGATCGGCCGCGTCGGCTTCAAGTGCAAGAAGGCCTTCTCGCCGGGCCTTTTCCGCGAAACTCACCATGGTCTGCACCAGAGCGACAAGGTCGGGAGCCTTCGAAGAGAAGGCCATTTTGAAAATTTTCCCGGACGCCTTGAGCCGCTCCGTAGGACTGGACATGATCACAGCCCCGATGGTCCCACCCACAGTGATGAGGATGGACGGAAAATCAACGTACGCCATGGGCTGCCCGCCGGTAACCATTGCGCCCACAACAAGAATCCAGCAAATCGCCAACCCGATGACCGTCGTCAAATCCACCGATACTCGCCTCCGCCGCTGTTATCGATTATCGCCGTTTCCGGACTGCGGGGAAAGGAACTCTTCCCTCAGAAAGGAAGGGATTCCCGCCTTCCTTCTGTACTGTACCACCAACTCCACGACATGTTCCATAGTTTCGGTGACAATATACCGATGACCGTTGACAAGCCGGATGATCGTATCCGGCGTGGACTCGATGGTCTCGATAAGCTCGGCATTGACGGTGATGACCTGCCCGTTGAGGCGATGAAGCACAATCATGGGACGAGATCCGCCGACTCACCAGGATTCATGCATGTTACCGTTTCAGGTTGATGAGTTCTTCGAGCACCTGATCGCTCGTCGTCACGATCCGGGCGCTGGCCTGGAACCCTCTCTGGGCGACGATGAGCCGGACGAACTCCTCGGAGAGATCGACGTTCGACATTTCGAGCGCGCCGCCGGTGATGCTGCCCGCTCCGCCTGTCTGCGGCGAAACGATCTGGGCGATTCCGGAGTTCGCGCTTTCCATGAAGACGGTGTCGCCCACCTTTTCAAGACCTGTGGTGTTCGCAAAGAGCGCCAGGACCACTTTGGATATTGGCTTGTTGACGCCGTTGCTGTACACGCCCATGACCGTTCCGTCCTTGGCGACGGAAAAGTCGTTAAGGACGCCCATGCCGTACCCGTCCTGATAATAGCCCTTCGTGGTGAACTCCGATCCGTATTGGGTGACGCCTTCCATCTCGTCCTTGTTGAACGACTCCCCGCTGAAATCCAGCTTGACGGTAGCGTCTTCCGCGCCGAACGCGCCGAAACCGATCTTGACTTCGGGCACGGCCGGCGTCGACACCTTGGCGTTCTGCCCGAAATTGAGAATTCCCGTATTCGGCGTTACGTCGACGCCCTCGGACGGGAACCAGGCCCTCCATCGCCACTGGTTGTTGTCGATCTTCTCCCAGCTGACTTCGAGCGTATGGGGATTTCCCTGGATGTCGTAAATGTCGATCTTCGTGTTATGCGTGCTGTCGATGCGCTGCGCGTACGTCCCGAGCGTCTCTTGGGTATCCACATTTTTGAGCATCAGGGACATGCCGTCGGTGGAGGCATAGATCGAAACGCTGGCCGCCGCAGTGCCCTGCGTCAAGGGCGGGGTGAACTCAATCGGAGTCGTCTCGTCAATATTGAAGGTTCCGTCGGGATTCATCGGGATGGTGGCAGTATACGACGTCGTCGCCGTACCTGCGAGTTGCCAGAGTGTCATGACTCGCGATCCGGTCGTCGTGTCGTCGTCGAATTCGACGATGAAATCACTGGCAGTCGCTGCGGTGCCGACAGTAAACGAGGTTGTCGCATAATCCATCATCGAATCGATCTGGTAGGTCCACGCGGGCGTGCTGGAAACAGCCGTATTCACGAGCTGCAACAGACCGGTTT
>ERZ1645192.5170-NODE-5170-length-10179-cov-8.072007_pt1 | contig 10179 bp, 7 predicted proteins | sample MGYA00575354_ERZ1645192 | MGnify/ENA primary metagenome ERZ1645192 (study PRJEB40844, sample SAMN11349763) | freshwater sediment metagenome | isolation source: river sediment | host: Sediment | place: India: Faizupur Khadar , New Delhi | collected 2017-02-21 ...
CCTGAAAGAGGGTCGACACAATGAAGGTAATAATCATAACTCCCGAAAACGATACCTGATTTCTTGCCTGCCATCCAAATGTTTGCCGAACCTACTATCTGATTATCAGAAGAATAAGACCAGATTGTTTTTCCTGTTAATTTATTAACAGCATACAGTATGCCTTCAGCAGTGCCTACAACGACAAGATTATCATGGACCAGCGGAGGTGCATCTATCGCACTTCCAAGGGTCAATTTCCATCTCAGCTTCCCGTCGGTACCCACGGAATGAAGAACACCTTTTTCATCTCCGAAGAAAACAGCTGTCCCGCTTACCACAGGTGAAGATTTGGTCCTTGCACCGGCAGAATAGCTCCATAACAAAACAGGGTTGGAAGGGAGTTCGCTCATGGTGCTCCCGGAAAGATCACTGCTCCCCCTGAAGAGGTTCCACTCTGCAGACTGTCCATTCAACATAGCGCTACTGGAGGCTAAAATCAATAAAAATCCGGTTAGAACCCTGTTCATATCAATCATTTAATTTCTCCAACGCACCGGTTGGACAAATACTGATACACTTTTCGGTTTGTGTTTTGAGGATAGTGTCAAATTCCTCAGTAAGCGGTTCAGAAATTATTGAAACAAAACCCCTGTTTATAAAACAAAGGGCAGGCTCACTTACAGAATCTTCACACACTCGAACACAAAGACCACATTTTATACATTTAGCATTTTCAAAAATCAGGCCGCTTTTTCTGTTGACCTTCTTCCTGATCGGGGAATTCACAACTTTACTTCCTGAATCTTTTATCCTGAACTCCTGTGCCAGGTCCCTCAGGCGGCAATTGTCGGCTGCACGGCAATCACAATGCATGCAGCTTTTTGCTTCAGAAGTGGCAGCTCCGATATCTCTTATCTCCCGGTACCTGGTAATTCCCGGAACCGCTTCCTTAAGCCATTCTGTCAGCTCTGATTCGTCAAGCCTGCCAATCCGCGAGGAGAACCTTTTTCTCACTTCATTGCTAACAATGTTAACTGAGCCTTCAGTCTTATTATTTTCTTCTGTTATATTCTTTGAAACAAAAATCTTCAGGTTTCGTATCGACACCGGTGTATCCACCTTTTTTCTTCTGCATGCGTTCTCGCAATAGCCTGGACAGGTCAGGCATCTGATTTCTGAAGTATTATGTTCTGATACCGATAATTCTATGGCTTCCAGGATTTTCCCTGCGGAAAGCAACCTGTTCATGGCCGGAATATTATAACCTGCAGGACAAACGATGCGGCAGGGAGCTTCACATTCAGCCCTGTGTTCTGAAAGAAGAAGCTCAACAGCTTTCTTCCTCAGGATCGACACGTCGTCACCGGAAGCGTCGATATCCATACCTTCGCTGGCCAGGGCTGAACAGGAGGGAATAAACTGACCGTTTTTTTTATCACGAACCATACACACCATACATGATGAGTAATGGGCAACTCCTTTCATATGACAGAGAGTTGGTATCCTTTTCCCGGCTCTGGCAGCTGCATCGAGGATCGTTTCACCCTCAACCGCTTCTACTTCAATATTATCAATTCTTAACCGCATCCTTAATGTTTACTATCTGCACTGCATCGTCGGGGCAGACAATTCTGCAGTTGTCACACTTTGTACAAAGCTCCTGATCGATGCTATGTTTTTCATATGGCTTAAATCCGATAGCGCCGACAGGGCATTCCTGGTAGCATTTTGTGCAGCCGGTACAGGAATCATTAATTTCATAACGGATAAGATCCCTGCATTTTTTTGCAGGACAAATACCGTGCGCATGTGCTTCAAACTCATCTCTGAAATATCTTAATCCGGTGATCACCGGATTAGGAGCTGTTTTCCCGAGGCCGCAGAGGCTCCCGTTTTTTACCTCGGTACAAAGTTTCCCGAGTTCGTTAATCTCTTCCGTTCCCGCCTTACCCTCGCTGAGCCTTGTAACTATATCGAGCATTTGTCGTGTTCCCACACGGCAGAACGTACACTTGCCGCATGACTGGTTATGTGTGAAGGTGAGAAAATATTTTGTTACGTCAACCATGCAATCTGTATCATCAAGCACCACCATCCCGCCTGATCCCATCATGGCGCCCAAACGTGTGAGTTCTTCATAATCGACAGGAGTCGAAGCCAGCGTTGCTGGTATACAGCCTCCCGATGGTCCGCCTATCTGTACGGCCTTGAAGCTTCTGCCGCCGGCAACACCATGTCCGATCTTCTCTATGATCTCTTCAATGGTAATTCCCATGGGAACTTCTATCAGTCCACCCCTGGCTATCTTACCTGCCAGTGCAAATACCTTTGTCCCCTTGCTCTTTTCTGTTCCGACAGCACTAAAGGCTTCAGCTCCGTTATTTATTATCCACGGAACAAGGGCTAAGGTTTCAACATTGTTAACCAGTGTCGGGGCTCCCATAAATCCTTTGACGGCAGGGTAGGGAGGACGCAAACCAGGAGTTCCGCGTCTACCCTCCAGCGAGGCTATCAGAGCGGTCTCTTCACCACAGACAAAAGCGCCGGCTCCCTGGAAAACCCTGATCTCAAAAGAGAAAGAAGAGTTCATGATGTTCTTCCCGACCATTCCTTTTTCCCTGCAAATTGTTAAAGCATGCTGTATTCTTGAAACTGCCAGTGGATACTCTGCTCTTATATAGAATATTCCATGGGTGGCGCCGGTTGCAAAACCTGCAATGAGCATCCCTTCAATAATCCTGAAGGGATATGATTCCATAAGCATCCTGTCCATAAAGGCTCCCGGGTCACCCTCGTCGCCATTACAAACAACATATTTTGCCAGACCTGCGGATTTAGAAAATATCTGCCATTTTTTTCCGGTTGGAAAGCCTGCACCTCCGCGCCCTCTTAATCCGCTTTTAACCAGTTCATCGATTACCGAACCAGGGTCTTTAAGAAAAACAGATTTTCTCAATGCTTCAAAACCGCCGAGCAGCATATACTCATCCAATGAATCCGGTGAGAGAATTCCGCAGTGAAGAGTCGCCAGATGGAGCTGGCGGCTCAGAAAATTGTCAAATACCTGTTCACGCACCTCGCCCGGTATATTAACAGGACTGTTTACCTTCCCGTCATATAGAAATGTGTCGGCAAAATCGTTTACCTTATACTTGAATTTTCCTGCAAAAGATCCGGGTTTGATATGTTTAAGCATGATATCTTCCACCTGGTCTCTTCTGACATTGGTATAGCGTATAGCCTTTTTTCCTTCGGGAACTATCTCAAGCAGGGGTGTTTGATTGCATACTCCGACACAACCAACAGGTCTTACCTTAATGTTAAGGTCATAACCTTCCCTGATTTCAAATAGCCTTTCCAGTATTTCCCTGCTACCTCCTGCAACACAGCAGGATCCCAGACCAATTCTCACCTCAGCATCATAAGTCTTCTCACCTTCATTGTCATGATGATGTCCTTTGCTGTCACGGGTCAGAAGGAAATCATTCACAATTTCATTTACCTGTGTTGGTTTGACGTGTCCGTATGTTTTGCCGTCAATTTGAACTACCGGGGCAAGTGTGCAGCAACCCAGACAAGCCACTTCTTCAATGGAAAAAAGTTTGTCAGGTGATGTGCTTGCAGATCCTTCAATCTTCAGGTCGCGGCGGAATGCCTCTGAAATAAGTTGTGATCCTTTTACATGACATGCGGTGCCGGAACATATTTTTATTGTATGCTTTCCAACCGGAAGATGCCTGAACTGGGAATAAAATGTGGACACACCCGAAAGCTGACCCGGCGTAATCTCCGTTTGCCGGCATATCTCCCTGAGAGCCTCTGAACGAATGTAATTAAGCTTCTTTTGCACTTCCTGCAATATCTCGATCACTTTGTCCTTTTCCTTGCCGGTGATTTCAACAACCTCTCTTACCACAGCAGTGATATCTGCAGTTGAAGTGTTATTGCAATTGCAAGCCGCTGTCACAGTATTTGTCTCTTCCTTTTTCAATTTTCAGAAATGCAGTACAGGTTATCGTTTGCTCTTATGAATATCATTTTATCAGAAAAGGCGGGTGTACATTCTACCGGTTCGCCCAGGTCAGATTCACCGACAATGCTGAATTTCTCTTCGGCTTTTGTGATGTGCATCCTGCCGCTGCGGTTCATAAAATATATCCGCTTATCGGCTATCACTGGTGAAGAATAGAACTGATCGCCGAAATAATGTGTCCACAATGTATCTCCCGAAGAGGCGTTGTAGCATACTGCATCGCCATATCCTGTTACAAGGAACAGGTAATCGTCAGTTGCCACAGGACTCGATATATCAGGTGTATAAGCATTGTCTTTCCATGCTACTGACGGCACCGGACCAGTCTCGATAGCCAGGAGATCGCTGTAATCGGTTACTGCAAAGGCCATCGAGCTGTTCACTGCTGCTGAAGGAGCAACATCACCGCTTAGTCCGTCGACAGACCAGAGAAGGACACCTGATTCAGGATCATATGACGACACTGAAGGATTGCCGGTTATAATAACCTGCGGCTTGCCACCGAAACGGGCTATCACCGGCGACGACCAAACAGGATGGCCAGGCCTTGCAGTTTCCCACTTAAGCGCGCCTGTCTCAATATCATAACCCATTAAAGAGAGCTTCTTGTCAGAATCATACTGAACAATAAGGATTCCGTCAAAAATGATGAGTGAGGAAGAGTAACCGTATATATTTTCTGGTACACCCAGGTTTACTGCCCACTTTTTCTTTCCATCATGACCGAGGCATATAAGATTTCCATTGGAGAAGATTGCACAGACCGATTTGTCATTTGCAGCTGCAGAACAGACAGCAAGACCTGAGCCCGGATCCATCTTCGGAAGAACAGTGGGCTCACCTTCAATCCCTGAGGCAGAAGCACTCCAGAGCTCCTCGCCCGATATTTTATCATAACACATTACCATGCAGTTCAGACCTTCCGACCCTGTTATAAAGATCCGGTCGCCCCATATAACAGGGGAGCTCTTCCCTGCATAGCGAACCTGCTTCTTCCATTTTATGTTCATACCGGTTTCCCCATTCCATTCCGTAGGATAACCTGTTCCTCCGGCCAGCCCCCTTCCGTCTTCACCCCTGAATGCTGGAAAATTGGTTTTTCCCGGATTGAAATTATCGCTGACAATCTTTTCTGCCCGCATTTTTGTTTCTGTAACGTCAGAAGTGTTCTCCGATAAATTTTTGCCGGCATTAAGATCAGGAAGATTTTTCCGGAGAATAAAGGATAATGATACTGCAATTGCAGTAATTACCATTGCTGATACTACCACATATTTGCGGTACATAGTCTGAAATTTACCCTGGTCAGGCTTTGAACCGGGTATCTCAGGCTTCACTCTTTCAGCAGAAACAATAATCCTCTGGCAGAAAACAAAAATAATTGCTCCTGCAACCAGCAGGAAGGCTCCGGTCTCAAGCTGGCGCCTGGATGTAAAGTAGGCTTTACGTGCCATAAGGTCCATTGCTCTTACCTGGCCTGCCAGCTTTGCATCATCAGGATTTTTGTCATATTGTTCCTTTATTGCCAGAACAGCAGGATTATCGAGCGGATTGATTGTCTTCAGCTGAATAAAACTGAGAATCATAAGCACTGAAACAATAATTGTAAATACTCCTGCAACCTGGCTTATACCTTTTATTATATGTATATCCTTTTCCCTGATCTTCATGCGATTCTGTTTTTTGGCTCAACAGGACAATATTTAAAACATCTTCCACAGCTGTAGCATTTTCCCTGGTGAGGCGTATAGCCTTTCCTCGAACTCCTGATCGTAAGTGAAATGAGACCGATCGAGAGTGATAATCCGAGAAATGCCCCTGCCCAAGGTGATGCCCTCCTGAAACGCTTTATAATAGCCATTTCGCGTTCAAAAAGTACGTTGTCATTTTCTCCCGACTCCCTGAATGCCGCAGCTGCCTTGGAAAGAGCCGTTATACCCTGCTCATTTTCTGCACGGATCTCCATCGCCAGCTGAACATCGGTGTTTACACGCGACAGAACCGGAGCCAGGTTGTAAAAGAGCAGAGCGCCGGCAGCTGTAAAGAATGGTACCAGCACTAAATATATCAGGAACCTCCTGCGTGCCTTTACCGGATCTTCAATTCTGACTGAACTTGATGATGGAAGTATTGCATCGTACGGGCACGAATCTTCACAGAGTCTGCACTCTGTACACTCTGCGGGTGTTATGGAAAGATGCTTGCCTGCAAACCTTGAGAAAATATTGAGAAGAACACCGTAGGGACAAAGGTAACGGCAATAGGGGCGGTTTATAAAAATGCCGCTTATCAGAAGAAGCCCTCCGAAAATGATCATTGTAAATGTTGCATCGAGCCTGAAGATCCCAACGTAAGGATCATACCTGCAAATGATGAACTGGCTCCTGGTGGCAGCGAACAACACAGCAAGTGCAAGATAAATAAACGGTATCGCTGCCATAACCGACTCAACTCCCTTCGGCAGCTTTACAGGTTTGAATCCTGTAAGCTCCTGTATGGCTCCAAGAGGGCATACACCGGCACAGAATACCCTTCCAAAGAAAAAAGCAAACACAAGAGGTATAAGGAAGAACAACAATGCAGTAAGCGGCAAAGTATATTCTTTGTTAAAGAGCGCCATGGCTACATTCTGCACCGATCCGACAGCACAAATACATCCTTCGCGGTAAAAACCAAAATATGCAAGTGAGAAAACTGCTACCCACACCAGGCCTTCTCTCGACCTTTTCTTTATTGCAAGCCATGCCGACAGCGAAAGTGCTGCAATGAGCACACCTACATCGAGATATTCAAGCCAGAGAGCTCTCTGCAAAGGCATCTGATGCTCCGGATAAATATATCCCGATTCAAACTCAGGCCTGGGAAACCTGTCCTGCGCCAGCAATACTGTATGCCATGCCAACATAAACACCAGCAAAAGATAGGGCAACCTTCTTCTTACTATATCTATCCTTCCACCCACTTTATCCTTCTTTTATCTTTGATCTTTTATCTTTGGTCTTTGGTCTTTGGTCTTTGATCTTTGGTCTTTGATCTTTGGTCTTTGTTCTTTGTTCTTCAACTTTTCTCCTTTTCAATATACTGCCCCTCATATGGTACCCTCAAAATGGCATCTGAAGGACACTGTCTTGCAATAGAACAATCGTTACAATTATCGCATAGATCCTGGTTTATCTGCAGGTATAGTGATCCGTTTCCAAAATCATTACAACCCTGGACACATTTGCCGCACGCATCGCACAGCATTTCATCTATCGTATATTCAAAATATGGCTCTTCGACAAATTTTCTTTTTATGGCTCCAACAGGGCACATCTGGTTTTCAGCGGCTGTGCTTATAGTTTTAACACCCTGCCTCAGGTATCCTCCGCACAAGTCACAGTAGCCGCACATTACATATGCGTGTACACATTTAACTGCCGAAGGTGTTTTTACACAGTTGGTCTTACATTGGCCGCAGCGGGTACACTTGTGCGGATCTATCTGCCAAACATAACCCGATGCATTGGTTTTTCGCACCAGGGCTAGCGGAATAGCAACCAGAGTGGCGGCTGCAAGAATTTTTCCCGCTTTTCTCATGAAGTCTCTCCGTGACTGGTAGATGTTTTTTTCCATTTTTTTCTTTCTATAGAATATTTTAACCTGATCCACAAAGACCTATTCAAATTGCCGGTCTTCACTAATTGATCTGTTACTCTCTTCTTTTAAAAACATACAGCATCCCGTCCCGCGGATTTGCTCCGTAAACTGTTTTTCCGTCAGAGGATGCCACATCGAGCGGTATTGATGGCATGAAGCTGTTTTTTGAAGATACAAACTCGACAAACCTGCCCTCTGTATCAAGTATCTTAATCCTGTTTATTCCTTTCTCGGCAGTAACAAAACCTCCCGGTATAACAGCAAAATGAGCCGGGTTACAGCATCCGCAGAAAGACCCCGGAGCAGTGCCTGGTTCACCAAACTGGCTTATATATGTTCCTCCGTCACTCCATTTCTCAATTCTTCTGTGACCGGTATTTGCAAGATACAGATTTCCGCTTCCTGTAAGGGCTACATCAAAATATGGACTCGGGATAATAAGGTTGTTATCTGACTGACCGATCATCGCAATTACAATACCATCCTCATTAAGTACAAAGACCCTTTTGTTCCCAGCATCGGCAAAGGCAATCTTATTTCTGTGTCCTGAGACTGATGTTATTAAGCTATTTGATTCAAAGGGTCCCCATTCGGCAAGTACACTTCCTTCCATGTTCAGGAGGTAGATCACTTCTGTTGCTGCTGCCAGTATAGTATCGCCTTTTACAGCAAGTGCTGTGATGGCGGCTGAAAAAGCGGATGTCCATTTTTTTGAAAGATCCTGGTTATAGCACGACACAAAATTCTCACCACCAGTAAGAATGTTCCCGTCATTATCAACAGCTACAGCATGTAACCTGCCATCTGCAATTTTTATGCTGTCAAATATGAACCAGCTGTCAGGTACAGCCTGTACCTTTTCTACGGCAGCAACATCATCTGAAACCTTATCATATTTTACGGTATCATAGACTATATAACCTATAAAGGCAATGATTATAAGCAGCGATACTAATGCAATCAACTTCTTTCCCATAGTCTTATTTTCCTATATCAAGGCATAACATGTTTCTCGAATCTCTCATAATCAGATATCTGCCGGCTATAGCCATGGGTCCCCAGGCTTCAATGCCGTCAGTCAGATCATATTTTGAAATCAGCCTTGCCGACGAGCCTTCCAATTTATATAAAAAGAGGTTTGCATCGTCATCAAGAAGGAACAGATTGTTACCGCTGAGAATATATGGACCCAGTCCGCGTCCGAACCTGAAATCCTTACCGCTGCTCCACAGTGGTGTTTTTAAATCGGTCCGGGAAAAACAAACCAGCTGTTTTTTCAGCGGGCCGGCATTTTCCGGCATCACTGTCCAGATATTCTCATTATATAATATTGGTGTCTGCTGGTCGCTGGAAATGCCTTCCGTAGCCTTATGAGATTCTTCCAATGATGCAGTAAAACGGGAACCGTCATAGTTTATTCTTAACTTGCCTCCTCCAGCGCCGTAACTGCCAAAGACTGCTATTTCGTTGTTCCCCAGATACAGGGGAGAGGCTGCTGTTGTGGCCGGACTCCATTCTGTATCAGTCCAGAGCAGTGTGCCTCGGTCTGCCACCTCAGCCGATACCCCGGCAACGCCTCCCACGGCATTATAAACATACATTCTTTTTCCATGGATAGTCATAGGAATAATAGATCCATGCGACATGCGTAAAGAATCAGGATTCGGTGTTCTCCATATCACTTTCCCTGTCTGGCAATCGACTCCAATCATCAGCGCCCTGGCCCCCGGTGCCAGAACGGCAATATTATTGTCTATCAGCGGACACTGCCCTGAATAAAAATCGGGGGTGACACGTCCTTTTTCAGTTCCCGCAATACCATATTCTCTTTCCATGTCGATGGTCCAGAGCAGGTCTCCTGTCAAAGGATTGAGACACATTACATGCGACCGTGGTCCAACCGTAACAAGATATTCATCAGTCACCGCCGGTATGGTCCTGGAATAACCATGATTGCGTTTTAAATCGACATAATACCAGCGACGCCATAATTCGGTTCCTGATCTCAGCGAAAAACACCGGAGGACATCGGCTTTGCGTCTTTCATTGTAGTCGAGTAAATATACCCTGCCGTGTTTTACAACAGCCCCAGCATAGCCTTCTCCAAGAGTTGCTTTCCAGACAACTGGCGGACCTGTGGTGTCCCACATTTCAGCAAGAGGTGTTGTATCCTTACTGATATTATCAAAATCAGCGCCCCTGAATCTCGGCCATTCACCTGCAGCTTCTTCATCGAACAGATTCAGTGTATCAAAGAATTCACCAATAATAACTGAATCGGGGCGGGGTTCTGCTTTAGGCCTGTTATCCATCCCCGGAACCCTGGCAATAATATCAGAAGGATAATGATCGTCTATTATCCACCATGCCAGAACAGCTCCTGCCAGGATCAAAAAAAGAGAAATAACTAACCTGCTATTTAATCTGCTGTTTGTCAATGCTCTAAGGTCTGTTTCTATTTTCTTTTTTGTGAGTATCAGGAATGTTTAATAATGAATCGCATGACGCTTGAAAATCAATTGTTT
>ERZ1645192.5171-NODE-5171-length-10178-cov-10.680529_pt1 | contig 10178 bp, 11 predicted proteins | sample MGYA00575354_ERZ1645192 | MGnify/ENA primary metagenome ERZ1645192 (study PRJEB40844, sample SAMN11349763) | freshwater sediment metagenome | isolation source: river sediment | host: Sediment | place: India: Faizupur Khadar , New Delhi | collected 2017-02-21 ...
CTTGACAGTGAAAAGAACCCTGACATGTTTGACATGCTTGAACAAGAGCTTATTAGGATGTCCCCTTTCCCTGAAAAGAAATGGGTGTTTGTAAAAACAAAAGAAGTAACAAAGACGAAACAGGAATATTATGATCTTTTAAAACGTGCGAAGATTTCGGTATCATTTGCAGATCAAGAAACTTACGGAATCGCAATGGTTGAATCTGTTGCATTAGGATGTATTCCTATTGTTCCTGACCGTCTTAGTTACGCAGAGATGTATGATCCACTCCTAACATATAAGAGCTTTTATGAAGCAGTGTGGTTATGCAAACAGTTAATGACTAATCCTTCTATTTATAAATATCGAAAAAGAGATGCTAGTGTCAACCGTGTTCAGTTGCTTGAAGCAGCACAACGAGCAATCCCAAGCATGATTAAAGAAATGAGGAAAGAATAAACATGGATTATTTTGTAGGGGTTGAAGTCGAAGGACCTTATAGTGGGGAAGCTACTTTATTCATTGCTTCTGATAAAGCAGACGAGAAGGACATCATTGAGTATCTGACAAACACTACTTCAATAACCCATGTTTACTTTGGGGCATGGAGAACACACTGTCTACCTAAAAAGTATGTAGATTTGGTGCATTATCTTTTAGACAAGGGGTGGAAAGTAACCCTTGAAATTGACTCCTTGACTCGCCTTAATGTGTTTGAGGGAAGAATCCCTGACAAGTTACATATCATGCTCACATTCCCTATGGGTTATGTAAATGCAGATGTAAATTGGTCATTCAAGTTTGATGGGGTAGATAAAATCGTTGTTCTTAATAAAGACAAGTTGTATGTAAATTCAACATCCCATATCTGTTATCAGTTAGATAAAGAACTACAATTCTAAAAAGGAGGAAGTAAGTATGGCTAAAAAAGCAGCAGCAGTAAAGAGTATCACCCCGATGGTAGAGCAGTTGAAAGATAAGTTGGACATTGTCATTGAGGAAGCAGTAAAATTTGATCGTGGTGTAAATGTAGCAGGGTCAAGGGCTCGAAAAGGATTGCAGGAAATAAAAGCGGCTATCAAAGGCGTTCGGGATGCAATCACTGAAACAAAGAACATCCGTAAAGCAGCAAAGTAATTTTTTCTATGCTAGGTAAGGAAAGATAAAAGGAGAATGGGAAAGCCATAGTAAGATAAGATGTTCATCGAGGACAGGTTGCGTAGAATAAGAGCCTACGTTAAATCGCCATTGTTAGGAAGAGCCTGAGTGACCTGGAAACATCTTTGATTGGTGTATGATACCTCACCTGCCTAGCTCCCCTTTAAGTCAAGGAATTGTATGAAGAATAAAAAACCTATGAGAATGTTTTTGGATTCCGGGGCTCACAGTTTATTTAAAGAGTATATCGGAACAGAAGCAGTGCGTGATTTTGGGTTCTATGAGTCTGACAAATTCTGGGAGTTTGTTGATAAGTATGCTGAGTATATAAAGAGTAATGAAAAACTGATTGACACCTACGTTAACCTTGATGTCATATTCAATCCTGAACTATCTTGGAAAGTCCAAGGATACTTAGAGAAGAAACACAAGCTAAAGCCTCTGCCTGTCTATCACGCAGGGGAAGACTTGTCTTGGCTTAAAAAGTACATTGAGAGGTATGACTATGTAGGAATAGGGGGGCTAGGTCAGTCAATAGGGAAAGTACAGTGGATAGCTTCTGTAGGTGATCCTGTCTTTAAGATAATCTGTGATACAAAAGATCATTTACCTAGAGTTAAAACCCATGGGTTCGCAATGACAAGTCCTGATTTAGTTTTAGCGTACCCTTGGTATTGTATGACAGATAAGCATAAAATACTTACTAAAAGGGGGTGGTTGTGTAGAGAAGAAGTAAGAAAAGGTGATTTAGTTTTAACTTATAGAGAAGGTAATTCTTTTTGGAAACCTGTGTTAAAAGTACATGAATTTGATGTGAATAATGTGCAGATACGAAGGTACAGTGGACGATTCTCTTCAGAAACTACACTGAATCATAAATGGTTAACACATAATGATAAAGGTATTTTTAAATGGAAAGAAACTGATGAGTTTAATTATCACGATCATATACCTAGATGTGCTCATTATATGGATTACCCTGATACCCCTATTTATTCTGATGAGATTGTAAAATTAATAGCGTGGGTGTGGACTGATGGTTCCATTTCTCATACAGAAAGATCAAAAAATAAGGGGTATGTATATCCTAATATTAGCATTTACCAATGTAAAAAGAAAAATCCTACTTATGTAAAACAAATAAGAGACCTTCTAAAAGCAACAAATTCAATATGGAATGAAACTATTCACAAAGAATTATCAGGAGGGGAGACTGTTTGTTTTCAATTGGGCGGGGAAACGAAAAAATTAATAGGTAATATTTTAGGGTGTCCTAAAAAATTAACATTTCAATTTATTCTTTCCTTAACAAAGAAACAGATACAAATCTTTCTGACTGAAGTTTGGAAAGGAGACGGTTCAATTTCTTCAAGAATCAAAGGAGATGTGTTTGACTTTTCACAAAAGAAAGGTAAAGGTATTGAAGCATATAAGTTGGCTTGTGTTTTACAAGGTATGCCTATGAGTAGTTATGGTCATGATACTGAATATGAACATGTTCTAATATCAAATATTAAAAGCTATACTCCAAGAAATTGTAAATCAGAAGATGTAAAGTATTCAGGGAAGATTTGGTGCATTGAAGTAGAAAATCATACATTTTTTACTCAATGTGAAGGTGCATATTACTGGACTGGTAATAGTGTTGATTCAACATCATGGATGCAGTTCGGTAAGTACGGATTGATTATCGTTCCTAAAAAAGTAAATGGGAAGTTGGATTATCGTTTGTCTCCTACAATAGCCATTGTGTCTCAACGCAAAGCACAAAAGGCAAAAGCAGAACACTTTGACAATCTACCTAAGCAGGAGAGAAATCATATCATTGAATATATTCAGAGCAAAGGATTTAAGTTCGGTAAATCTGATCTTAAAAAAGTTCCTTTTGATAGAAAGAAGTGTGAGTTCCCCATTGATGATCACGTAGTTTCTGATGAAGAAATCATCATTGAAGAAGGAGTGTGCAACAGTGGACCTATAAGAGATGAGCTTAATCTCGAATACTATTTGGATTTAGAAGATCATGTTCCTAAGTATCCTTGGGCATGGTCAAATGAAGGGAAGCAAACTAGATTTCCTGAATTATAAAGGGGGTTATATGAAACGATTTATCAAAGTGACAGCACAGTTTGAAGGGTGGCATTACTACAAAGATGCACCAATTGAAGTAGGCTTCCTAAGCAATCTGCACCGACATGTCTTCCATGTTGAAGCAAAGATTGCTGTTCCTCACGACAACCGAGCATTAGAGTTTTTCATTGTCAAACACTTTCTTGAGGACACGCTTAGGAAGAAATGGCCTGATGGTGAATTGAAAGGAATGTCATGTGAGATGATCGCCTATGAAATCTATAAGCTGATCTCTACACAGTACAAGATCAGAAGTGGTGTTTCTGTCTATGTATCAGAAGACGGAGAAAATGGAGGGGGAGTCGAGACATGATCCTGTACCTTGCCGGAAGTTTTCCTCATCTTTATAACATCAAGAAAGAACGAGCTTTGATGGAACGCATAGAAAAGAAACATGAGTACCATCGGCTCACAAGTTTTTATTATGCTAAGACATGTGACACAGTTCTATCATTAAAAGGAGAACGTATGGGCATTGAACCTGTAATGTCAGAAAAAGGAAAAGGGAAGACCAATCAAGATTTTGATATTCTGAAAGAGAATACAGAAACTAGGATTAAAATATTGGTCAAAAAATATGATTGGATTAAAGACTGGAGGTTCATAGGAAACATAGCATTTAAGTCAGGCAGACGAAAGACAGAGATGAAAAAGCTTGCAGATGCAGGGGAAGAAGTTTCTTGGGGGGCTAATATCCTTGTCACGTATATTAACCATAAAGGGAAGGAACGTAAAACGTGTATGATCATGAGGCACAAGCCTAAGCCCTACTCTCACATAGACCTTCAGTCTTGGGAAAAGAATCCTACAATGGAAGACTTGAAGAAGCAAATGAAAGACACTTGGATTTATCTGACATCAGGGGGAACGGTGGAAAATCCTACAGCAGTCGCTTTGTCGAAGTTAGGGGAGTACGATGAAAGATGTTTAAAGCCTACCCCTGCAAAAGGCAAGCAGCATCGTTTCACCTTGTTCTTCAAGAAATGGATAAAATTTACATTGTGCGGAATAAACATATTTGGAGAGGATGCAGAGGCAGTTCTTCTTGAGAAGATTAGAAAGGAGGTGTAATGTATACCGCTAAAGTTAATGATAAGCATTTTAAACTGAATGATGTTAGGGATGTTATATCATTTGTATTTAGCATTCCCTTAAAACATAGTACATACCCACCCATTGATGTAATGAAAGAAAATTTAAAGGAAGCAGTCGATATTGTATGTGAGTTTCTTGCTTTTGTAAAACAAGATAGGGCTGCTGCTGGGAAAAAAGGGGGAGAACTAGGTTCTATCACTCGATTAATTACTCGTTTAAACGAGTTTAAAGACTATATAGAAGACGCAACCAGCATTGATAGACTGAATGTGCAAGCTTACAATCTGGTAATGTCTTATGAGGGGTGTGGACTGCTCAATGGTTTCGGTATGAGTAATCGTCACGGAGATAAAATACTAGGAAATCCTGAAACACAGAGTATTTGCCCGACTGATTTGAGAGTAAAACGTGCTATAATAAAAGCAAGAGTAAGAAAATCCCAAACAATATAAGGAGATGAGCATGATTATTAACAGAGAAGTACTTTTAAATGCGTTAAGAACAGTAAAACCAGGTCTATCAACAAAGGAAATAATCCAACAAGCAATGCATGTTATGTTCATGGGTGAGTATGTCGCTACATTTAATGACGTTATTTCCGTACTTTGCCCTTTTAAAACTGACTTCAAATGTTCTGTGAATGGTGAAGAGTTTTATAAGATACTGGAAGGTATCAAAGAAGATGAAGTTGAAGTGGATGTAGACAAAGATCACATCGTGGTCAATAGTGTAAAGACAAAAGCAGGATTCTCTACACTCGTTGGTGAGCAGGAGAAAGTTGATGTGATGGTTGAAAAGCTGTTAGAGATAACAAGCAAGCCAAAGTTCTTCAGGTCTTTACCCAAAGACTTCATCAAAGGAATGTCTCTCTGCATGTATAATGCAGATAAAGATATGACCAAAGGTATCAACCGTTGTGTAGCAGTCAGAGAGAACGAAGTTTTTTCTACGGACAGTTTAAGAATTTCTCGTTACATCATGGATAACAAAGTGAGAGATGAACTGCTGATTAATGGTCGTGATGTCTTTGATTTGGTTAAGTATGATGTAGTCAGATACGGACTGTCTTCTGGATGGGTACACTTTCAAACAGACGATGGAGTTATCTTTAACTGTAAAACAATGAAAGGGGAATACCCTTATAAACGTGTTTCGATTTGGTGCAAAGTTCCTGAACCTAAAATAGAAATGCCCCCTGAGCTCCAGGATGCCATGAGAAATGCTGCTGTGCTTGCAACAGGAGAAGTTGATATTTCTAAGCAAGTGGAAGTCACGATTAAAAAGAACACTATTATATGTAAGAGTGAGAAAGAAAGAGGATGGATGGTCAAAGAGATTGATTGTTCTTATAAAGGGAAAGAATTGACATTCAAGATCAATCCTATTTTCTTTGCACAAGTTTTAGAATCTGCAACTTCATTATCCCTGACTCAAGGCGGGGAGTACCCTGACAAAGCTTATCTGTCAAACGAAAACTTCACCCACATTATTGCATTGCCTACTCCAGACAGATAGGGGATAATATGGTACAATTTAAAGTAAAACCGTTCTTTACAGACGAAGAAGCCCAAGCTGTTTCTGTGAACGAATCAAAAGATACATCGTGCATTGAATGTGGATTATATAAGAACTGTATCAGTCCAAAGATGCCTGTGACAGGGCAAGGCAAAAGAGAAGTCTTGATCATTGCAGAAGCTCCTGGAAAGACAGAAGATGAAATGAATGTGCAGTTAGTGGGGAGTGCCGGGCAGTACCTTAGGGATCGTCTTTCTGAAAGAGGGTATGATTTGGATGAAGACTTTTGGAAAACAAATGCTGTCATATGCAGACCACCAAAGAACAGAAAGCCTAAACGCAAAGAACTGAAATGTTGCAGACCAAATTACATGCAGTTGATTGAAGAATTGCAGCCGAAGTTCATTTGGTTAATTGGAGCTGCTGCTATCGAATCCTACTATATGGATCGTTTCAGTGATGAAGATGGGACAGTTCTAACCCCAACACGATGGAGAGGATTATGTATTCCTGACCAAGTATCAAAAGCGTGGGTGCTACCAATGTTTCATCCAAGCTTTGCAATGAGAAACGAGAAGGATGATTTAGTTCAGTCGCAGTACAATAGGGATATTGACTTTGCTTTAAAGCAGTTAAAGCGAAAGCCCCCTACTTTTTTTAAACCTGCAAACCGTGTAATCATCCTAAAAGAGTTTGACATCTTATGCAATACTCTTGACAAGCTGATTAACAATCCACCTGAGTTTCTAGCATTTGACTATGAAACAACAGGATTAAAACCATTTAATGAGGGTCATAGGATTGCTTGTGTAAGCTTTATGCACAGTGATGAAGACAATGCGTATGCATTTCCTCTGGAATACCCCCATTTTACAACAAAACAAGTTTCTGTTTTAAAAGAGAAGTGGGGCGAGGTTCTTAGAAATGATTCATTTAAGATCGCCCACAATCTGAAGTTTGAAGATGTCTGGTCACGCACGATAATAAAAGTGCTGCCTAATACATGGCACTGGTGCACAATGATAGCATCCCATATTCTTGATAACAGGAAGAGCTTCGCAAGTTTAAAGTTTCAAGCTTTTATAAGATGGGGCATTGAGCAGTATGATAAGACAATAGCTCCTTTTCTTAAAGACAAGACAGGATCAGGGTTTAACAATGTCATGAAAGCAGACCTTGATGATCTGCTTTTGTATAACGCTATTGATTCCATGCTCACGATGAAGCTGTATAAAGAGCAGCATAATGAAATGCCTGCATCAATGATACAAGCAAATGATTTCTTTGTTGATGGGTTACTTGCATTGTCAGATATGCAGACTAATGGGATATGTGCTGATAGGAAATATTACGAAGTCACCGACAAGAAACTTAAGGATCAGATCGAGAAAATAGAAGAGGACTTGCTTACTTCTAAGGAAGTCCGGATGTTTAAAAAAGCAAGGGGCAGAGATATAAACTTTGCTTCTGATCCTGACATGAGAGATTTGTTCTTTAATATTCTCAAATATAAACCTAGCAAGATGACGGACACTGATCTACCATCTGTGGATGCAGAATCTATCAGAGCACTAGGATCACCCCTTGCTGACAAGCTTGTGCAGTTGAGCACGTTAGAGAAAATTAAAAGTACGTATGTGGGGCAGTTCTTACGGGAAATTAATGATGATGGGAAGATGCATCCTTTCTTTAATCTGCACCTTGTGCAGACGTACAGATCGTCATCATCCAACCCTAACTTTCAGAACATACCTATAAGAGATGAAGTTGCAAAGAAATATACACGATCAGGGATATACCCGAGTCCTGGCAATCTCATTCTTGATTTTGATTATGGGGCATTGGAAGTAAGAATTATTGGGGCATGTACCCATGATAAAAAGCTAGTCGCATATATCAATGATCCAAGTACAGACATGCACCGTGACAAAGCAATGGAGATATTTGGGCTTAATCAGAAACAAGTCACGAAGACTATTCGATTCTATGCAAAGAATGGGTTTGTCTTTGCTATGTTCTATGGCAGTTGGTATCGTGCGTGTGCAGAATCTATATGGGATGTCGTGAACAAAGAGAAACTAAAAACCGCTGATGGAATTGATCTACTCGATCATCTTGTGAATGTAGGTATCATTAAAAACAGAAAGGATTTGGGTATCTCTGCTGTCAATCCTAAAGAAGATACAGGGTTTGCAGGACACATGAGAAACATCGAAAAGAAATTTTGGAAAGACTTTGAAGGGGTTAAGAAGTGGCAAGAAGAAAACTGGGCATTCTATAAGAAGCATGGGTATATCGAGCTTATCACAGGGTTCAGATGCTCTGGGTATATGAAGCGAAACAATATTGCAAACTATCCTATTCAAGGTCCTGCATTTCACTGTCTGCTTTACAGTCTGATAAACATCAACGAGGAACTGAAACGCAGAAAGATGGGAACGAAGATCATCGGGCAGATACACGATTGCTGTCTGTTTGACTGTGTTCCTTCGGAGAAAGAAGAAGTAAAGGAACTGTCAATTGAGATTGCCACAAAGAAGATCAGAAAAGATTGGAAGTGGCTCGATGTTCCCCTCATTTTAGAGTTTTCATCCACAAAAATAGATGAGCCTTGGTATTACAGTAAAAGTGAAGAATAATATTGATATTTGATTTATAATATGTTATTTGTAATCACACAACAGAAAAGAGGACAGAATGAAAGTAAAAATTCAAAAGCAACTTAAATGTAGGAGGTGTGATTATGAATGGAACCCGAGGAAGCAGGAGGTTAGAGTGTGTCCCAAGTGCCACAGCCCATATTGGGATAAAGCGAGAAAGGGAAAGAAAAAGTAAAGTAAAATGTTCAATTTTAAATTGTCATCGTGGTGCTATATGTAAAGGATTATGTAGTGGCCATTATGAAAAACAAAGGCGAAGTAAAATAAAGTGCTCAGTTCCTGATTGTACAAACACTCTATTTGCAAAAGGGGTGTGTGCAAAACATTATGTGCGTATACGTAAATATGGCACAGTTAATCGTATGTCAAGGAATGAAATGAAAAACTATATCTATGTTGAAAATGGTATAGGAAAGGTGGAGTTGTATGATAAAAATAGAAACATAAAGGGCATTGCGTTGATTGATAAGGAAGACATTGATAAAATCAAAGATTTTCATTGGAATCTTAATGCATATGGTTTACCCGTCTGCACTGGTAAATTCAGTTTACCAGAAAAAGTTTTGGGTGTAAAATCGACTTTAAAGGAGCCAATAGACCATAAAAACAGAAATCGAATAGACAATAGGAAAGAAAATTTAAGAAAATGCTCACAGAGAATTAACATTGCTAATAGAGGACTAAAACCCGGTAAGTCGGGGTATGTGGGGGTACACACTAATAATTGTGGGAAAACTTATTTTGTTTGTATTGGAGTAGGAAAAACAAATCGGGGCACACCAAAACGATTACGAATAGGTCCTTTTGAAAGTAAAATTGAAGCTGCACTTGCGTACAATGAAAAAGTTAGAGATTTGTTTGGTGATGTTGTCTTTCAAAACAAAATAAAGAAAGAGATTAGGAAAGGAGCGAAGTAATGTCCTACATACTAAAGAACAAAGTTACGGAGCAGGAGATGAAAATCCTAACGAGAATATTCTGTGACTCTGTACTAGCAAATTTGAAAGAAGCCTCGAACGGTGAGAATCTTGTTGGGAAGTCATTAGCAAAGGGAATGCAGTTTGATCTCAAAGATGGCAACACTGTGACAATCAATATCAAGATGAACATTGCAAAGGAGCAGATTGACGATGCGTTAAGACGGGTTAGGAAGTTAGTGGGAGACAATAAACTATTTGGATAGGAGGTAAAAATGGATGATCATGTAGAGATGATTCCAGTTGTGAGTAGCAGTATTCAAGAAGTCGGATATGATGAAGAAGGATGTCAGTTGCATGTCCGTTTCGTGACTGGTTTTCTGTATGCTTACATGAATGTTCCGAAAGAACTGTTTCACGAGTTGATCAATGCGGAATCTGTTGGCAAGTTTTTTGCTGAACATGTTAAAAGACAATATGAATTTGTAAGGGAGGGATAGGATGAACTTTTTTAAACACGACATGGGATGGGAAATCTTTTCATCTAGGAACATTTTTAACAAAAAAGGAAGCAGTGGAAAAAAGAAAACAATTTGAAGAAGAAAAGTTCGGTGATTTTTTACCAAAGCACCACTTCAATAAAGAAAGGAGATTACAATGCCCCTCCACTTAGATTATAGACCTAAAACATTGGATGATGTTATAGGTAATGACGGAATAA
>ERZ1645192.5172-NODE-5172-length-10177-cov-11.414740_pt1 | contig 10177 bp, 9 predicted proteins | sample MGYA00575354_ERZ1645192 | MGnify/ENA primary metagenome ERZ1645192 (study PRJEB40844, sample SAMN11349763) | freshwater sediment metagenome | isolation source: river sediment | host: Sediment | place: India: Faizupur Khadar , New Delhi | collected 2017-02-21 ...
CGCAAAATCGACCCGGATGGGGTGACATTTAAATCCCACATCGACGGCTCCATGAAACGCCTCACTCCCGAAAGCTCAATTGCCATCCAGGAAAACCTCGGCGCGGATATCATCATGGCATTTGACGAATGTTCAGATCCGCTCAATCATGATTACGGCATTGAAGCCATGAACCGCACCCACACTTGGGCAAAGCGCTGCCTGGAAGCCAAAAAGCGGGATGACCAGGCTCTGTTTGGCATCGTCCAGGGCGGCATTTTTGAGGACTTGCGCACAACCTCCGCGGAGGTAATCAGCAGCCTGGGCTTCCCCGGTCACGCGATTGGCGGGCTTTCGGTCGGCGAAGGCAAAGCCGACATGTACCGAACCATCGAGATCGTCAACTCCATTCTGCCAAAAGACAAGCCGCGTTACCTGATGGGCGTCGGAACCCCCGAGGACTTAATCGAAGGCGTGTTGCGGGGAGTGGATATTTTCGACTGTGTGCTCCCAACCCGCCTGGCTCGCCATAACACGGCGATGACCAACTTTGGCAAGCTGAATCTGATGAACGCGTCTTTTGCGCGCGACGATCGCCCGATCGATGCCGAATGCCAATGCTACACCTGCCGCACCTTCTCCCGGGCTTATCTGCGTCACCTGATTGTTGCAAAAGAAATGCTGGCAGCCACCTTGCTTTCAATCCATAACCTGCATACCCTGCTGGACCTGGCGCGCAACCTTCGCCGAGCCATCCTGGCTAATAACCTGGACGCCTTCGCGGATCAAGCTCTGGCAAAACTCGGTATTGCCCGTATTCCGGAGGTACACTCATGACATTCTTCCAATCTCTGCTGCTCGGCATTGTCCAGGGGTTCACGGAATTCCTGCCTGTCAGCTCTTCAGCCCACCTGGTTCTGGTGCCGTTCATTCTTAACTGGACGCTCGACCCCACCAAGGCGTTTATTTTTGATGTCCTGGTGCAGCTCGGGACGCTTGTGGCTGTGATCGCCTATTTCTGGAAGGATTTGGTTTCCATTTTCAAAGCGGTAATTGCCGGCATCCGCAGCCGAAAACCCTTCGAGGATCCCGAATCCCGGCTTGGCTGGTATGTCATCCTGGCGACCATCCCGGCTGGTTTGGGAGGATTGCTGCTGAAAAGTAAGGTAGAGGCGGCTTTTTCACGCCCGGTGATCACGGCTGTCTTGCTTTTTGTGACCGCGGTTATGCTGATGCTGGCAGAAATTTTCTCGCGCAAAGAACGCAGCCTCGAGAGTATCTCCCTTCTGGACGCGGTAGTGATGGGGTTTTTCCAGTTGCTGGCGATATTCCCGGGCATATCCCGCTCCGGCGCGACGATCAGCGGCGGCCTGAGCCGCGGTTTGAAGCGCGAAGCAGCCGCCAAATTTTCATTTCTGATGTCCATCCCGATCATGCTGGCGGCGGGTTTGCTTTCAGTCCTGGACCTGGTAAAGGTGCCGGATGTGGGCAGTTTCTTGCCGGTTTTGAGTGTAGGTTTTTTCGCGGCGTTAGGGATCGGATACCTCAGCATCCGTTGGTTGTTGGGCTTCCTGAAAACTCGTTCGCTGATCCCATTCGCGGTGTATTGCGCGGTGGTATCAGTGCTGACGGTTTTTATTGCCTATTTCCGTTAGCCTTTTTTGAGGCGAGGAAAAGCCCTGTTTCTTTGCGGATTCGGATTCCTCCATCCCGGTCAATGCGTGCCTGGAAAAACATCCGCAATGCTTCGCGTTGGTCAGGGGGAATGAGCTGCTGCACCCTGGGTGTTGAGTAAGCGTAATCCACCAACGGTTGAGCTTCGGTGACCCACAAGTCTCCAACGTAATCATGCCTCTCCACCTGCCCAAACCACTGACACAGCTGCTCTTTTCCGTTTTCGAGGTTAAACCTGAGCGACATCGTATGCAAACCGCCATAAGCGGGGATAAATTCCGTCAGCAACTCATCGAGATCCGTCATGTAGTTTTCGCCGTTGGTCGCAGCCATCATCCCGCCGTCTGGTTTAAGCACCCGCGCGACTTCCGCGAGAGCCTGCGGGATGTTCGGTACGTGGTATAGCATGTGATTGGCAGTCACAAAGTCGAAACTCTCGTCCTCAAAATCCAATTTTGAGGCATCCATGCAGATCAGGCTAAACCGTTGATCTCCTTCAAGCTCCGCGTGGGCTTCCGCCAACATACCTTCCGAAAGGTCAGTCAAAACGATCCTGGCATCCGCCGCGAACCGCTTTCGGTTTGCCCGCCATTGCGTGGCGTTCCCACAACCAAGCGCCAAAAGACGCTTACCACTTAGGTCCGGCAAATAACCAAAAATGAAGTCTTCCCAGTTCTGGCTGCTGGTAGAAAAACGCTTGTGAATCTGAATCCGGGCGTTTAGATTATCCGCCGTGCGGTACTGCACCTGGCGCAGGTATTCCCGATCGAAACCGTCCGCCTCGGGGTTCATCCGTTTTTATGGTGCCGTGTCAGAGCGGCTTGCATGCGGTTGACCGCCTCCTGCAAATTTGCCCTTGTCGTGCCAAAGTTGAGCCGCACGAAATCGCCGCATTCCGGACCAAACGTGATGCCCTCATTCAAACCAACCCGCGCCTCGCGCAGGAAGAATTCGTAGGGGGGCTCGTTCAGCCCAAGCTCACCGCAATCCACCCAGGCGAGGAAAGTCGCTTCGGGTATGTTCCAACGCACGCCGCCTAATTGAGACCGGAAAGCCTCGTCCAAAAAGTCCCGATTCTCCTGCAGATAGCGGTTTTGCTCAGCAAGCCATGCGTCCCCTTCGGCATAGGCAGCTTGCGCGGCAGTCAGCGAAAGCAGACCCGGGCAGCCAATCAAACCGTTGCAGAAGGAAAGGAAAGTATCCATCAATTCAGGATTCTGGATGATATAAACCGAAGCGTGCAAGCCAGCAATGTTGTAGGTTTTGCTTGGCGCCATGAAGGTGATGGTGATGGCTGAAACTTCCGGGGAAAGGGACGCTATTGGGATGTGTTTGCGGTTGTCATAGACCACATCGCAGTGGATTTCATCCGAAATAATCAGTACGTTGTGCCTGAGGCAAATTTCTGCCAGGCGGGTGAGCTCCTCGCGGGAGAAAACCCTGCCGGTAGGGTTCTGTGGATTACAGAGGATGAAAGCTCGCACGTGATCGGCGACAATTTGCTGCTCAAACCGATCAAAGTCGATCTGATAGGTGCCGTCCTGCCCCTGAAAGAGCGGGTTTTGCACGCCCATCAGCCTGGCGGAATCCGGCGCGCTGATAAACGGCGGGTATGCAGGGGTTTGGTAAATCACGGAGTCGCCGGGTTGACAAAACGCGCGAATTGCCGCGTTAAACCCAGTAACGATGCCGGGGATGTAACCGATCTGGCTCATCTGGACATCCCAATCATATAGACGCTTCAGGCGTTGAACAACCGTCTGGTTGAGCTCCACGGGAGGCGCGCCATAGCCGAAGATTCCATGATCAACCCTCTCGTGTAAGGCGCGGATTACAGCTTCGGGGCATCTGAAGTCCGTATCTGCAACCCACATCGGTAAAACATCCTCGTCAAAACGATTCCACTTAATACATTCCGTATTACGGCGCTCAATTACCCGATTAAAGTCCATAGAATTCTCCTCACCGCTATTCTAAACCCGAGTTTGGCTTAATGGTTAAGGTTGGGGCAATTCTTCTCCAGGCAGATGCCGGAACGGGGTCCTTTGGTATACTTAGGCGTAATGAAAATCCTGCGGTCAATTTACAAATTAGCCGATTTCCCCGAATACCTGCCCGCGTGCGTCGCGGCAACACTGCTGGGGGGTGCGGTTGGTGGTGAAGGTCCCATCCTGCGCCTTGGAATTGCTGTCCTTGCCAACCTTCTGCTTTACAGCTTCGCGGTGATCTACCAAAAGACGGAAAACGCGCCAATGGCGGCTGTGCAGCCGAACGGAAAAACAACCAATCCGATCGCCTCCGGTGAAATTTCGGTCAGGTTTTCCCAGACCCTCAGCGCGATTGTCGTGTTGGTTTGCCTGGCTCTAAACGCGCTGCTCGGTCCGCTCAACATCGCCCTTGGTTTGCTCGGCGTGATCATCGCAGTCGGGCTCTCGCACCGCTCCATCAGCCTCGGCAGCAACCCATTGATGCGCCTGGGCAAGCAGCAAGCCCTGCTTTCCGCGATTTTTGCCTTCTCGGGCTATCTGGCAACCGCTAACACGGTCAACATCGAAGCCATGCTGCTTACCAGCTTTATCCTGGCGCTTGGCTTCCTTTTCGCCGCCTGGACCACTCAGAAAACCACCAGGATCCTGAGCAAACCCTTATTGGTGATCCTGCTGGTTTTTGTCGTCAGTTCGGCTTACATCCTTTTCATCGTCCTGGAGCTCATTCCAGCCTGGGTGCTGATTCTGATTGCATTGTTCAGCGCCGCGCTTTCGTTCGTGAAGCATCGCTACAACCCAAACCAGCAGAGACTGCCGCAAATTTTGTTCGATTCTGTGGCAATTTCGACCGCTGTTTCACTCGTCATCAGTAACCTGGTGAAGGCATTCTTCTAACAACTGGAAAATTTATGGAAAACAACTTAACGCCCCTCATTCTCGAAGCCTCTCCCAAGTGGAAGGATTATCAACTGCTCGATAGCGGCGATGGCAAAACGCTTGAACGGTTTGGTCCTTACTTGCTCATTCGTCCGCGTCCTCAGGCAATCTGGGCGAAGAGCCTTCCCTCCAGCGAGTGGAAAAAAGCCCACGCGCTGCTCGTTGAGGAACAGCAGGAATATGGCGGCAAGTGGACTCTGTTGAATCCGATGGAAAAGAGCTGGAAGCTTTCTTACGGCAGCATGCGTTTCCAGGCGCAGCTCTCAAGCTCGCGCCATGTCGGGGTTTTTCCCGAGCAAGCGAGCCATTGGGATTGGATGACGGAACGCATCACTGCAGCTCGTAAGCCATTCAAAGTCCTGAACCTTTTCGGTTACACTGGTCTGGCGAGCGTGGCAGCCGCGGCTGCCGGCGCGGAAGTCACCCATGTGGACTCCTCAAAGCATGCCATCAGTTGGGCAAACCTGAATATGAAGCTCTCTGGCTTATCCGACAAGCCCGTCCGTTGGATAGCGGAAGACGCTCTGAAGTTCGTCAAGCGTGAAGCCCGCCGCGGCAACACTTACCAGGGCATCATCATGGACCCGCCAAAATTTGGGCGTGGTTCAAGCGGCGAAGTGTGGGACTTTTTTAAACGTATGCCCGAGCTGATTGAAGCCTGCCGCTCACTGGTGGCAAAGGACGCGGGCTTTGTGATCCTGACCGCTTATGCGATCACGGCTTCAGCGGTGATCACGCGCCAGGCGATGGAAGAGATTGTGGGCAAACACGGCGAGTTTACCACCGGCGAGTTGGTAACCGTTGAAGAAAGCGCGGGTCACGTGCTTTCACACGCCATCTTTACCCGCTGGCGTCCGTAGGCTTAGCCTTCAGGCTGGGCTTGATCGTTCGCTGAGAGATCGGTCACCAACACGCGATCCACGCGGTGACCGTCCATATCCACGACCTCGAAGCGCCAGTGGTCCCAATCGAAAACCGCCCCGGTTTTCGGAATGCTCCCTAACTGGTTCATTACAAAACCGCTCAGGGTCTGAAAACCAGCCTTATCTTCCTCAGGGAGTTCGTTAACGTCCATGATCTCTTTGAGTTCGTCAATCGGTATCAACCCGTCCACCAGCCATGTGCCGTCCGACCGGAGCACAACATCCTGGTCTTTGTCGTGTTCGTCGAGTGGAATATCACCAACAATCGATTCCAACACGTCATAGAGGGTCACAAATCCCTCCACGCCGCCGTATTCATCCAAAACCAAAGCGTGGTGGATACCAGTCTCCCGGAATTGCTCAAATGCCTTGACTGCCTGCATGTTGCCAGGGAAGAAGAGCGGTTCGCGTATATAGGCTTCCAGGTTGAACTGCGGGCTGTGGATATCCACTCCCAGGAGGTCTTTGGTGTTGATATAGCCCAATGACCGGTCCAGATCGCCATGCGCCACAGGCAAGCGGGAATAACTGCTCTCCATCAGGTCTTTGACGATCTTATCGTGGTCATCATCCAGGTTAATCCAGTCCAGTTCGGTATGCGGGGTCATGATTGCGTCCACACGGCGGTCAGTGAAACGGAAAACTCCATCCACCATCGTCTGTTCTGCTTCATCAAAGACGCCAGTCTGTCGTCCTTCCTGGATATATCCCTTTAGCTCCTCTTCGGTGATTGTCGGTTCCTTGGTGACGTCGATGTTGAAAAGCTTGATCCCGAAGTTTGTTGAAGCACTCAACAGTTTGGTTAGCGGACGCATCACCCGCGAAAGACCTTTGATCATCGGTGAAAGCCTGGTCACAACATCCTCAGGCTTACTGACGGCGATTCGTTTGGGGATAAGCTCACCGATCACAATCGAAAAATAGGTGATAACGATCACGACAAGGATTAGCGCGGCAATTTCAGCAAACGGCGCCAGCCAGGAAACGCGCTTAAAAACCTCAGCCAGGGGTTGTGAAAGTTGAGCGCCTCCAATACCGCCGGCGAGGGTGTCGATCATGGTGATCATAATCTGAATCGCGGAGAGATATTGCTGGTCGGGGTCCTGCAGCAGCTCCAAACCATCCGAAGCGCCTTTCAACCCGTCTTCAGCCCGAGCCAAAAGGCGGGTTTTCTTCGATGAAACCATGGCGATCTCATACATAGCAAAGACGGCGTTCACCAGGAAGAGGATAAAAATGAAGATGATATTAAAGTAAACTGGCATTTCTGATTATAAACTTTCTGCCCGAAATGAGCTCATGGCAGCAATTTTACCAGAGTCGTGCTGGCTGCCTGTTGATACGGTTAAAACCAAACGTGAACCGATAAGTTTGCGGGATAAGGGGGGACTGTTTCTGGGTATTCTCACGGGGTTTAGAACGCTTATGTGATAAGCTCATCGGTCAGGAAGTCAGCCCGGTTGTTATAGACCATAAAGACGCGATTGTCAATAAAGTCAAAACGGCTGATCGCGCAATTGTTGTAGATCAAACGATAACCGAGTTTGCGGTTGTCGGGCTCTTCTGGCGATATCTGCAGCATGGCTCGCATCAGATAATTGCTAAAGCCCCCATGCGTCACAATCGCCAGGCGGTCATCCGACCCCATGTGCCGTTCTTTAATCCAGTTCAAAACCTCTTGCGCGCGTAGTAATGGCAGACTGCTGTCTTCTTTTCCGCCTCTCCACCAGCCTTTGTCGTCAATTGGCTTTGCCAGGATGAGATCAGGGTAATGAGTCGCAAGAAACTCCCTGTTGATGCCATACTCCCAACTGGTTTCCACCAGATCGTCAACCACAAGCTCGCGGAAAATCCCGCCCACTTCGTGCGCATCGGGCAAACCGCGCAAAGGAAGCCCAAGCCGGCGGGAAATGATGCTGCCTGTGTGGATGGCGCGCTTCATCAGGCTGCAATAAACGTGGGTCAGCCCAAACCCGTGCCTGTTTTGTGGATCGCGCCAGAAATCCTCTTCGTTCTCTTTGGGAAAAGCAAGAAACTCAGCCAGCAGCTCCGCCTGACGCACACCTTTTTCGGTGAGTGTGGGATCAGAAACAGGAACCGTGGAACGACCATCCAGCGTTTCCCAGCGGGCATTGTTTGTGGACTGTCCGTGACGGATAAGATAAAGCTCCATGATGTTTCCTGGCGGTATTATACACGCTCATGCCGCTATAAAAGCTTTTTGTGCAGGTCAGGGGGGATTTCCGCCCAGTCCCCCTTTTTGAGCGCAACCATGTGAGGGAACCAGTGCAAACGGTCTTTGAGAGTGTTATAATCTCAGTCCGAATTCATTGAGAGACAAAAACCTATGTTAGATAAACTTGAAGCAATCCTCGACCGCTTTGCGGAACTTGACCGCCGCCTGGCTGAAGCCGGCACTGATTTTCAACTCATTGCCGAGCTTTCCAAAGAACGCTCCGACCTGGAGCCAATCGTGAACCTTGCCCGCGAGTACAAGGATAACGTGGCGAAAATAGAGGAAACTGAAACATTAATCGGCGACGCTGAAGGCGAGCTGTTGGAGATGGCTCATATGGAGCTCGAAGAGCTCAAGTCCCGCCAGGTTGAGCTGGAAGCGGAGCTAAAAAGCATGCTGATCCCCAAGGACCCGCGCGATAACCGCAACGTTATTGTTGAGATCCGGGCGGGGACTGGCGGCGATGAAGCCGGCTTGTTCGTCGCAGATTTATTGCGTATGTATTTGAAATATGCGGATATTCACCACTACAAAACCGAGATTATTTCCTCCAACGAAACCGGCATCGGCGGCTTTAAAGAAGTTACCTTCTCCGTCAAAGGGCGCGGAGCGTATTCGCGCTTCAAGTTCGAGTCGGGTGTACACCGCGTGCAGCGCGTGCCCGAAACCGAATCGCAGGGGCGTATCCACACCTCCACCGTTACCGTCGCCGTTCTGGCGGAAGTGGATGACATCGAAATCGACATCCCCGATTCGGATATCGAAATTGACGTGTTCAAGTCAGCTGGGGCTGGCGGTCAGAACGTTCAGAAGAACATGACAGCCGTCCGCATCCACCACAAACCCACCGGCATTATTGTCGCCTGCCAGGACGAACGTTCGCAACTGCAAAACCGCCTGAGGGCGATGAGCGTCCTGAGAGCCCGTTTGTACGATATGGAGCACGAAAAGCGTCAAAACGAACTCGACGCCGCACGACGTTCACAAATCGGCACTGGCGAACGCTCCGAGAAAATCCGAACCTACAACTATCCGCAGTCGCGCGTGACGGATCACCGCATCAACACCTCTTCCTATAACATTGCCGGCGTGATGGATGGCTACGAGCTGGACACTTTCATCGAGGAGCTGCAGCACGCCGAAGAAGCCGAACGTCTGGCAAATTTCGAAACGAATGAATGAGGATAGAAAGCAATCCGCGAATAACCATATTGAGCAGCCCTATCAGGCAGCCTTGATTTTGCTCGCGCATGTGCTTCAGAAGACCAAAACCTGGGTTCTGGCGCATCCCGAAACCCACCTCAACCCTGACCAAAAAACACAATTGGAGGCATTAGTCCAACGTCTTCAAGCGGGAGAACCCCTTCCCTATCTGACCGGAAAGCAGGCATTTTTTGGGTTGGATTTTGCCGTGAGCCCGGCTGTGCTCATCCCCCGCCCGGAGACGGAGCTGCTGGTTGAGGAAGCCCTCGACTGGCTTGATGGTCATCCAGGCGCAACTCACGCTCTGGACGTGGGTACTGGCTCGGGCTGCATCGCCGTAAGTTTGGCTACACGCAAGCCCTGGCTCTCCATCAACGCGACTGACCTTTCCGCGGAAGCCCTGAAACTGGCGGAGCAAAATGCCGAAACAAACCATGTGCGGGACCAAATAATGTTCGAACAGGCGGATCTGATGCCTTCCGTTGACCAATCTTTCGACCTTGTGTGCGCCAATTTGCCCTACATCCCTACCAATAAACTCGAGGAAGTCAACACACTTGGCTTCGAGCCAACCCTGGCGCTCGATGGTGGGGTGGACGGCTTGCGCCTGATCCGCAGGCTGCTTGAACTCCTGCCCTCGAGAATAAACGCCCCTGCCCTTATCCTGCTTGAAACAGAAGCCACACTCGGCGCTGAAACCCTGGCTTTGGCAAATCAAACTTTTCCACGGGCGGACGTCCGACTTTTGCCCGACCTCGCCGGTAGAGACCGGCTGGTCAGGATTGAGATAGCATGAACACACAACTTCTCTCCGCCGATCACCCCAACGCGATCCCGCTTGCTGTCGAAGTTGTCCGTGCTGGGGGCCTGGTCGTCTTCCCAACCGACACGCTCTATGGCGTAGGCTGTGACCCCTGCCAACCCGCCGCCCTGCAGAAGATTTATGCAGCCAAAGGTCGCTCGGCCGCCAAGGCAATTCCGGTGCTGATCAGCAGTCCCGACCAGCTTGAAAGCCTGATTTCTGTTGTTTCAAGTCAGGCTCGCCGGTTGATGGAAAGTTGGTGGCCCGGGGCACTGACTTTGGTGCTGCCTAAAAAAGACACCCTGCCGCTTGAGCTCACGCCCTACCCGGGTTTGGCAGTGCGGATGCCCGATCATCCTGTCGCGCTTGCTCTGCTCGCCCAGACGGGTCCCCTGGCGGTCACCAGCGCCAACCTTTCCGACCACGAAAATCCGCG
>ERZ1645192.5175-NODE-5175-length-10173-cov-6.345226_pt1 | contig 10173 bp, 9 predicted proteins | sample MGYA00575354_ERZ1645192 | MGnify/ENA primary metagenome ERZ1645192 (study PRJEB40844, sample SAMN11349763) | freshwater sediment metagenome | isolation source: river sediment | host: Sediment | place: India: Faizupur Khadar , New Delhi | collected 2017-02-21 ...
CGGGCGGCAGTGTATTTAATCAATAAAGAGATTCCTCAGTCCACAATCATCAGCGGACAGTTTACCGTCAGCAAAAATAATCCCGATTTCTATGCTTTTACTGTGATGGATTTTATTGCCGGCAGCGGCGGATTTCCTTCCCGGATTTTAAGCACGGTGCGCAATAATGAAGGACTCGCGTACAGCGCCGGAAGTTTTTACCGCGCGAAGCCCGGTTATGGATTTTTCGGAAGTTACGCGTTTACCAAAACATCCTCAACCATGAAAGCGCTCTCGCTTCTCGACTCTGTTCTGGAAGATATCCAGTCCGATTCGGTCACCGCCCGGGAACTCGACTGGGCTAAAAAAGCGATCAATGACGGTTTTATTTTTTCTTTCTCCACATCCGAACAAATCGTCTGGCAGCAGATGAATATCGAATATGAAAAACTGCCGCCCGATTTCCTCATCAATTATCGGAATCAGATAGACCGCGTTACCCTTAAAGATCTGAATAACGCGGCGGACAAATATCTGGATAAGAAAAAAAATGTTGTTTTAATTCTGGGTGACAGCAAAAAACTGGATCACCCTCCGCCCGCGGGCGGATTTACCCTGATAACGCCCGAAGAGTAACGTATTCTTAAAGGAAAACTTATGATCGACGAAACACTATTCAAGAAAGTATCCGCAAAAATAGATTCCTATCGCGACGCGATGATTGAATTGCAGACCCAGCTTTGCGCCCGTCCGGCAGAAGGACCGGAAAACGGCGGTGACGGGGAATTTCTCAAGGCAAATTTTCTCAAAGAACGCCTGATGAAAATGGGTTTTAAAAATTTCCGTCATTACGACGCGCCGGATGAAAGGGTTTCCCCGGGCATCCGTCCTAATTTCGTCACGACGCTTGAAGGAAAAAATAAAAACAGATTCATCTGGATCATCACCCATATGGATATTGTCCCGCCCGGCGAACGGCGTCTCTGGAGCAGTGATCCCTATAAGGCGTACGTCAAAGACGATCGTATCTACGGCCGCGGCGTGGAAGACAACCAGCAGGACATGGTCGCTTCCATTTTTGCCGCCAGGGCGTTAATGGATGAAGGCGTGATTCCGGAAAATTCGATCCATCTTGCTTTTGTCTCCGACGAAGAAACGTCGAGCAACAAGGGGCTTTTTTATATGATTGATCACACGGAAAATCTTTTTAGCCGTGACGACTTGATTGTTGTTCCCGATTCGGGGAATCCCGAGGGCTCTCTGATTGAAGTTGCGGAAAAAAGCATGCTCTGGATTTGCTTCAAAACAAAAGGGAAGCAGTGCCATGGCTCTAATCCGCAACTGGGCAATAATGCGTTTGTTGCGGCATCGCATCTGGTAACAAAACTCGTCACCTTGAGAAAAATGTTTCCCTCAACGGATCCGCTCTTTGATCCTCCGCAAAGCACTTTTGAACCGACGAAAAAAGAGGCTAATGTCGGCAATATCAACACGATTCCCGGTGAGGATGTTTTCTGCATGGATTGCCGTGTTCTGCCGGAATATGATTTAAAGGATGTCCTCGCGGCCATTCGGGAAATCGTTCGCAAGATTGAAAAAAAATTCAAGGTCCAGATAGAAATATCCATGGCGCAATATGTTCAATCGGCCAAACCTACGGCCTCCGACGCTCCGGTGGTTTTAGCCTTAAAAGAAGCCGTCCATGCCGTGTATGGCGTTAAAACATTTGCCGGTGGTGTGGGCGCCGGAACGGTCGCTGCCTATATCCGCAAGAAAAATTACCCTGTGGCGGTATGGTCAAAAACCAATCAGACAGCTCATCAACCGGATGAAAACTGTCCCATCGGGAATATGATCGGCAATGCCAAGGTTTTCGCCTATCTTTTTTTACGCAAATGATCTGTAAAATCCCCGACAAACCTTATTCGAAACGATGATTTTTCGATGGAAGATGATTATAATACAGGCGTTTAGAAGCTTATCAATATGTATTGCATTACATAAATCAACATGATAGGTGTTAACATTAAATTGAGTTCGAAGGATTATCACATATTTTAGAGGCTGATTATTATTTTGATCAAGGCAACTAAAAGCGAAGGCGTTGAGAAACTTTTCTTTGCGGACCAGAATCTGCTGAAAAATCTCTGCGGCGAGCATGATAAGAATTTAAAATTCATTGAAAAGCTGGAACCGGTAAAAGTCAAGGCCTGGGGCAACAGTATCACCGTGGCTGGTAAAAACGGGAATGTCCATAAAATCAGCGCGATGCTCCGGCAGCTTTATGCGATCATGGAAAAAGGCTGGCATATTCAATCCGCCGATATCGATTATGCCCACCGGATTCTTTCCGAAGATATAACGTTCGAGCTGGCCAGTATCTTTCTGGATACCGTTTTAATATCTTCCCAGAAACGTGTGATTACCCCTAAAAGCATCGCGCAGAGACTTTATATTGAATATATGAGAAGCGCCGACATGGTCTTTTCCATCGGCCCCGCCGGAACCGGGAAAACATATCTGGCCATGGCCATGGCCGTATCCTATCTGATGGAGCGGAAGGTGCAGCGAATTATTCTGGCTCGGCCCGCAGTGGAAGCCGGAGAACGGCTGGGATTCTTACCCGGAGATCTGGCGGAAAAGGTCAACCCGTATCTGCGCCCCCTTTATGACGCTCTGTATGACATGATTGACATGGAAAGAGCCACTGCTTTTATTCACAAAGGACTCATCGAAGTCGCGCCGCTCGCCTTTATGCGCGGCAGAACACTGAATGATTCGTTTATTATCCTTGATGAAGCGCAAAATACCACCTCAGAACAGATGAAAATGTTTTTAACCAGGCTGGGCTTCGGCTCCAAAGCGGTGATCACCGGCGATATCACCCAGGTCGACCTGCCGACAGAAAAAGTTTCCGGATTGATTGAAGCGGAAAAAGTTTTAAAGAGAAGCGCCGGTATCCGGTTTGTTCACTTTTCGGAAATTGACGTTATCCGGCATCCGCTGGTTCAGGACATCATCAAGGCCTACGCCAATCTTGATCAACGAAAAAACGGCAAGCAATCATAACGATCATTATGAATTACATTGAACCCATCAAAACGAAGGCTTCGGAAGTTTACAAAAAGGCACTGGAAAAAGGATCACCTTATTTCGGTTTCGTAAAAAACAGTCTGTTCCAAAGATGGGCCATTGCCGTCGTCCTCTGTTCCATTCTGGCGCTGATCATGGCGCCGGAACTTAATTTTTCCGAACCACAATTTCAGATCGGCATGATCGCTCCTAAAAACATCAAAGCGGACTTCGCCTTTCTGGTTGAAGACAAACAGGCCACGGAAGAAAAGAAAATCATTGACGCAGAAAACATCAAACCCGTCTATAACTATAACAGCCAGATCCCCGACAACATCGCAAGAAAATTCGTAAAGTCTTTTGCCCTGGCCGCCGAAAATCAAAATAATGTTCGGGACGTCAACACATTGAAAAGCGGTGATGCCCGTATTTTACATAAAGAAAAGAAACGCCTGGAATCCAATATGGGCGTTTATTTAAGTCCGGAAGAATTTTATGTTTTAAATGAACATAAGTTTTCCGAAGAATTACAGCAGAAATTTTCCCAACTGATTATTTCCTTCTATGAAAACAGATTTATCACCAGCGATATTTTTGGCAAATCGGAAAAACAAAAAGGCATTGTCATCAGAAATTTGAAAACCCAGATTTCAGAAGATATCCGCGACACGTCTTCATTGCTGAGCATCTATGAGATTGATGAACCACTTTTAAAAACGGTCAACATGATTTTCCGCAATGATGAGAACGCTTTGAAAGAAACCGCCTTTTCCCTGGCCAAAAAACTCATCGAACCCAATCTGACTTTTAACAAGGAAATCACTGAGAAAAAGAAGATGGCGCTCATGGGAGACACGACATCCACGTTTTTTCAGGTGCAGAAAAATGAGATGATCGTGCGGGAAGGAGAAAAAATCGGCTACCTGGAACTGGCCAAATTAAACGCCTATTTTAAAGATGCGCAGGAAAACAGATTCTCCAGACTCACCGTCATGCTGGGATTTTTCTTGACGGCCATGTTCCTTTCCATCGTCCTTTATCTCTGGCGCACACGGAACTGGAGCAAAACGACCGACCGCTCCAATCTCGATCTGTTCGTTTTCGGCATTGTCGCTCTGCTGCAAATCCTTTTTATCAAAATCGGAATTTTTATTTCCATCGCCGTCAACAGATCCTTTCCTTTCATACCGACGGAGGCCTGTTTTTTCGCTATTCCCTTTGCCCTGGGCGCGATGACAACAGCCATTTTAATCAACAGGAATGTCGCTCTGATCATCAGCGCGCTGACATCCTTCCTGATCGGGTTTATTTTCGATGAAAAGATTGTTTTCCCTCTTTTTTCTTTTCTCGGATCGATTGCCGCATCTTACCAGATCGTGCGCATTCGCCAGCGTTCTGTTTTTCTGAAAATCGGCCTGTTTTTGGGAATGATCAATATGGTCGCCATTTTCTGTCTGAACCTGATCACGGGGAATATTCTCAACGATCTCCTGTTAAAACTGATCATGGGATTTGTCGGAGGCATCACTACCGGCATTCTGGTCGCGGGAATCACCCCTCTTTTCGAAAGTGTTTTCGGCTTCATTACCGACATCAAACTTCTGGAACTGGCTAATCTCAATCAACCCCTTTTTCAGAGAATGATTATTGAGGCGCCGGGAACCTATCATCACAGCATCATCGTTTCCTCGCTGGCGGAATCCGCCGCCGAAGCCATCGGAGCCAATTCACTGCTGGTCAAGGTCAGTTCCTTCTATCATGATATTGGCAAAATGAAAAAACCCCTGTATTTCATTGAGAATCAGCAGAATTCGGATAACCGGCACGATAAGCTGTCGCCGAAAATGAGCGGTCTGATTATTATTTCTCATGTCAAAGACGGATGCGAACTGGCCGAAGAGGCAAAGCTCGGACGCCCGATTATTAACATCATCCGTCAGCATCATGGAACAAGCATGGTCAGTTATTTCTATGATAAAGCAAAAAAAGACAAGGATGAATCCATCCGTTCGTTGTCGGAAAGTGATTTTCGTTATCCCGGTCCGAAACCGCAGACCAAAGAAGCCGGTCTGATCATGCTGGCCGATGTTATTGAAGCGTCCTCCCGGACGCTATCCAATCCGACACCGGCAAGAATCAAGTCCCTGGTCAGAGAAAGAATTGAAGGCATTTACATGGACGGACAACTTGACGAATGCGAATTGACATTAAGCAACTTAAATACGATAGCGGAAACGTTCACCAAGATTCTTACGGGGATTTTTCATCATCGCGTCGATTATCCTGAACACGCGCAAAAGGAAGGCAACGGCAAGAAAGACTCTCATGAAAATACAAATCGAAAACAGACAGTCCCTGTATGAAATCGACAAGAGAAAAATCCGCAGAACGATTTCCGGAATTTTCAAAATTCTCGACTGTACAAATAAAGAAATAAGCGTCGTCTTCACGGATGACGAAACCATTAAGAGGCTGAATCATCACTACCTGGGCAGAAACAAGCCCACGAACGTTATATCCTTTTCCATGCAGGAAGGAGAATACGGCAACATCAATCCGAAAATCATGGGCGATGTCATTATTTCTCTGGAAACAGCGCAAAGAGACGCCGCGAGAGGAAATCTTACCTTCCAGCAGGAGATTGATTTTCTTCTTATCCATGGTATTCTTCATTTGCTGGGTTACAATCATGAAAACACCTCCCGGGAAAAAGCCATAGAAATGCACCGGAAGGAAACAGAGGTCTTTAATCAAATGAACGTTCAAACCAAAGTCTTGATATGATATTTCTTTTCAGGAGGCAACCACGATGAATTTATCTCTGGAAAATAAAGTGGCGCTGGTGACCGGAGCCAGCAGGGGCATCGGCAGGTCGATCGCCCGGGCCATGGCCGAGTCGGGCGCCGATCTTATAATCGCCAGCCGGAAAATCGCCGATCTGGAAACAGCCGCTTCAGATATCAGGCAAACAGGAAGAAAATGTCTGCCGGTGGCAACGCATATCGGCAGACTTGAAGAAATTAAGAACCTCGTCGAACTCGCCATGAAGGAATTCGGCAGAATCGACATTCTGGTCAATAACGCCGCCACCAATCCCTCCATGGCCTCAGCCATGGACATCGATGATCGAGCGTGGGACTCCATTATGAATTTGAATCTCAAAGGTCTGTTTTTCCTGAGTCAATCCGTCGCACGCACCATGCGGGAGCAGAGCGGAGGTAAAATCATTAATGTGGCATCGGTCGCCGGCATCTCTCCCGACATCCTGCCTGTCTACTCGATCAGCAAAGCCGGCGTCATCATGGCCACTAAAGTCATGGCTCAACAGTGGGCGATCTATAACATCAGAGTCAACGCCATCGCTCCGAGTTTGACCAAAACCAAATTCAGCGAACCGTTATGGTCCAATCAGGATATTCTGAATATCGCCATGAGCAGAACGCCGCTGGCACGTCCGGCGGAACCGGAAGACATGGTCGGCGCGGCAATCTTTCTCGCTTCCGATGCATCAAACTACATAACCGGACAGGTTATCGCGGTCGACGGGGGCATGACCATTTAGTTTAAAATATATATCGTATCCGACATTTCCGGATAATCCTTTGCATGACCGACAGAAAATGACAACCTTCTGGTTTCTATCGTTAAAAAAAAGTTGAACTTTAGAAATTGATAAAGTATTATACATCTATGTGGAAAAAACGATATCGATCTTCCAAATTCAATATTTTTTTATTTTCGTTCGCTGTTATGGCTGGATTTTCAATCATGATTGGAATTTCAACAACAGAAAGTGCGCGCGCCGATATCTTTAAATATGAAGACCATGAAGGGGTATTACACCTGACCAACGTGCCCTCTAATCCTAACGTAAAATACGTTATGATTATGAGAGAAAAGAGAATTCTGTTCCAGCCCAATCTTGACGTCAACAAATATGATCATATTATCAGCAGGGCAGCCGACAAGTTTAACCTTGATTCCGCTCTGATCAAAGCCGTGATTAAAGCAGAATCCAATTTTAATCATCGGGCCGTCTCACCGGTGGGAGCGCAGGGGCTGATGCAGTTAATGCCCGCAACCGCTTCCGATCTGAACGTCAAGGACAGCTTTCATCCGGAAAGCAACATCGAAGGCGGAGCCCGTTATTTGAGCTACCTGCTGAAAACCTATAAAAACAATCTGGAACTGGCCCTCGCCGCTTACAATGCAGGAGAAAGAGCCGTTGCCAAATACAACTATAACATTCCTCCCTATCGCGAAACTCAAAATTACGTCAGACGCGTCTTAAGTTTCTACAGATCATACAGTAACGAATAATCCTGATGTCCGGTTTCGTGACGCCCCGGCCCTCAGAGACTGACGTGTGTTGAAGTCTGCCGAATATTGTGAGACGCATTTAAACGAACAAAGAATAATCTGAAAGGTTGGTTGAAGGATCCAAAAGCCGATGCAATGGGAAAATAATACCGGGCGCGCAACACCGTGATGCGGCAAACGAAGGAAATAAATCGCTGTGCAAGAAAAAAGGCCACAAACACCGTTGGCCGTAACCGGAAATACTTTTTTTTATTTTTTCACATATAAATATTTTTCTATTTTCCCGAGTCTTTTCTCCTTGATCCCTTTGATTTGCATCAACTGTTTCATATCTTTTATCCCTTTTGACTTCTGCCGCAATTCCAGTATTTTTTTCGCCGTGACCGGACCGATCCCCTTAATTAAAACCAAATCTTCTTCGCTGGCCCGATTAATATCGATGGGCATCCCGATGGAAATCTTCGCTGCATTGTGTATCTCCGCAACAACAATTTCCATTTTCTCCGACCCGGGATGGACAATCAGTTTCATTCCGTTTTTGAGTTCAAAATTATTTTTAAACCGCTTCGCGATACCCGCTGATTTTAAAAATCGGTTGACGAGAGTTCCCGGGGGAACGTAATAAATTCCGGAAGCGTGCTCATCTCCGACAACTTCCACCACCGAGCAATGGATGCATTGATCGGCATATTCGGGAATTTTCAATGTAAGCGCTGAACGAAAAATCAAAACAATAAAGGGGATGATCGCCAGGATTAAACCGACAGCAATCAGCCCCTTCAGTTTGCTTTCCGAAATCAGCATTAATTTATTTTTTCTTTTCCAATCCGAAAGCATCGTGAAGCACCGATACGGCGAGTTCCATGTACTTTCGTTGAATGATGCAGGATATCTTGATTTCCGACGTGCTGATCATCATAATATTGACGCCTTCCGCAGCGAGTGTCTTGAACATTTTCGCCGCTACGCCGGAATGACTGGCCATCCCTACGCCGATGACGGATATCTTGGCCACCTGATCATCGACTTCCACTTTTTTGGCGCCGACTTTTTTAGCCGTGCTTTCAACTATTTTTTGAGCTTCCTTCAAATCTTTTTTGGACACCGTAAAGGTAAGGTCGGTAAAACCTTCCGAGCTCGCATTCTGAATAATCATATCGACAAAAATATTTTTATCAGACAACGGGGTGAATAATGACGCCGCCACTCCCGGTTGATCCGGAACATGCACAACCGTGATTTTGACCTGATCGCGATCATACGTTACGCCTGAAATTATTTCTCTTTCCATATCCTTATCTTCTCTGGTCACAAGAGTTCCTCCTTTATCAGAAAAAGTTGATTTCACATAAACCGGCACGTTGTATTTTTTAGCCATTTCGACCGACCGCGGCTGCAAAACCTTTGCTCCCATCATGGCCATTTCCAGCATTTCATCATAGGAAATTTTTTCCAGTCTTCTGGCCTTATTGCAGACGTTCGGGTCTGTGGTATACACGCCGTCAACATCCGTGTAAATATCGCACTGGTCGGCTTTTAAAGCCGCTGCCAGCGCCACGGCACTGGTGTCCGAACCACCGCGACCCAGCGTTGTAATGTTATTGTCCTTATCCACGCCCTGAAAACCGGCAACGACAATAATGGTGCCTTTTTTCAGTTCCTTCTTAATCGCTCCCGTATCAATTAATGAAATCCTGGCTTTCTTATAAGCCTGATCGGTCAAGATTTTAATCTGAAATCCCAGGAATGACCTGGCTTTATACCCCATTGCATTCAAAACAATAGCCAGCAGCGTAACAGTAACCTGTTCTCCCGTGGAAATCAAAGAATCGTATTCTCTTTCATCAGGCAGATCGGAAGCGCTGTGGGCCAGATTGATCAGTCGGTCCGTTTCTCCGGCCATGGCCGATAAGACAACAACCACCTGATTGCCGGCTTTTTTTACTCTGATGATTTTCTCCGCCACATTTTTTATTTTTTCAATATCCGCAACCGATGTTCCGCCGAATTTCTGAACAATTAACGCCATATCTAAACACCCTCCGTTTTTATGTCCTTGACCAATGCCTGCAATCTGTCTGCCGGCGCTTCGATAATCATTTTCCTTTTATTTTCATCAACGTATTCGAATGTGATAAAAATCGTTTTCGTCGGCAGTATCTTAGCTATTTTTTCCGCCCATTCTATCACCACAACGCCTTCTATTCCCAGATATTCTTCGCAGCCTAACTCATCCAATTCCGGATAACCTTTTATCCGGTAAACATCAAAATGATAAAGTTTATAACGCGCCGGGTATTCATTAATCAATGTAAAGGTTGGACTGGTAATCCGATATTTTTCTTCCACTCCCAGGCCGCGGGCTAATCCCCCGGTAAAACAGGTTTTGCCCGATCCCAGCTCTCCCGATAAAGCCAGGACATCCCCCTGGTGGAGTTTTTCGCCGACAGACCGTCCTATTTCACTTGTGTTTTGACTGCTGACGGATATTATCTCTACCTTCGCGTTATTTTGATTCATAAAACATTCATTGTGTCGATTGCTAATTCTTATTTTCCAGTAAAACAATGGCCGATGCATAATGCTTTGTATGCGTCAGGCTCAAGTGAACGTGTGTAATCTCTCTTTCCCGGATATACGATTCTGCTTCTCCGGACAGATTAAGGAAAGGTTTCCCGTTTTGATCATTCGCCACGGAAATATCACTTAACTTGACGCCCATTCCCAAACCAATGCCCAGCGCCTTCAGGAAAGATTCCTTGGCCGCAAACCTGGCGCTGTAATGAGGAACCGGATGTGCGT
>ERZ1645192.5176-NODE-5176-length-10171-cov-10.142942_pt1 | contig 10171 bp, 10 predicted proteins | sample MGYA00575354_ERZ1645192 | MGnify/ENA primary metagenome ERZ1645192 (study PRJEB40844, sample SAMN11349763) | freshwater sediment metagenome | isolation source: river sediment | host: Sediment | place: India: Faizupur Khadar , New Delhi | collected 2017-02-21 ...
TCAAAGGAGATTCACGATGGACTTTGACGTCATCAAACCACTGCTGAAAGAAGATCAAAAATCCAAGATCGTTCTGCTTGTCATGGACGGACTTGGCGGTCTGCCAATGACTGAAGGCGGCAAAACCGAGCTGGAAAGCGCTGTCAAACCGAATATGGATGCGCTGGCTGCCAAATCCGTGCTCGGCGCGCACCACCCGCTGCCTTTTGGGCTGACCCCCGGGAGCGGCGCGGCGCACCTCGGTTTGTTCGGTTTCGACCCTGTAAAATACGAAATCGGACGCGGCGTGCTTTCAGCGCTGGGTGTTGACTTCGACTTGCAAAAGGGCGACGTGGCTGCCCGCGGAAACTTCTGCACCGTCGATTCTGAAGGCGTGATTACCGACCGGCGCGCCGGGCGCATCCCGACCGAAGTCGGCGAGAAACTCTGCCAGCTGCTGATGGAAAAGATCAACATTCCCGGCGTGGAAGTCATTCTGCAGGTTGAGAAAGAATATCGTTTTGTGTTCGTGCTGCGCGGAGAAGGTCTGAGCGGCGAAGTCAGCGACACTGATCCCCAGGCAGTCGGGAAGAAAGCCCACATTGCCAAGGCGGCGGTTCCGCAAGCGGAAAAAACGGCTGAGTTTATTCGCGAGTTTGTGCGCCAGGGGAATGAAATTTTAGCCGCTGAGCACCCTGCCAACAGTTTTGTACTGCGCGGTTTCGCGCAGCTGCCCAAGTGGCCGACCTTCGGGGAAATCTGGGGCGTGAACCCGGTCGCCATTGCGATGTACCCGATGTACCGCGGCGTTGCAAAGGTGGTTGGGATGACCGTTTTGGAAGCCGCGACTTCCATAGATGAAGAAATAACGATGCTCGAACAGAACTGGGATAAATACGACTTCTTCTTTGTGCATATTAAAAAGACTGATAGCTACGGCGAAGACGGCAACTTTGACGCCAAAGTTCACATCATCGAAGAAGTCGACGCGCTGCTCCCGCGCATCCTTGCGCTGGACCCGGATGTGCTGATTATCACCGGTGACCATTCCACGCCTGCCAAACTAAAGGCCCACTCCTGGCACCCTGTCCCGACCATGCTCTACAGCAAAACCTGCCTGCCGGACGGATTGACGACCTACGGCGAACGTGCCTGCGCCAAGGGCAGTCTGGGTTCGCGCTTTGAAGCCACTGATTTGATGCCTTACGCTTTGGCGCACGCTCTGCGCCTGGAAAAATTTGGCGCGTAGCTCCTATTTACCTGACAGAAAAAGGTTGCCCATACGGGCAGCCTTTTTTTAGTCGTAAATGTTCAGCGCTCGTATTGATTCGGGCGTCGGTCCGCAAAAAGGTCATTCCCAGGCGAGAAACGTTTATCCAACGCGCGCGCCGGGTCAATTTCAACGATGTGCAGAGCTTGCCCGTCTTCCACGGCTTGCGTCAGAACTTCGCCTGTAGGTGTGAGGATCTGCGACTTGCCTGTGAAGCGTAAGGACTGCCCCTGCCCGGTTTCTGCGCCAATCCGGTTGGCAGTGATACTGAACACGGCATTTTCCAGGCTGCGGGTGGCCATAGCCGACTGGCACCATGGCAGCACCAAATTGGAGGGATGGCAGAGGATCTGCGCGCCTTTTAACGCCAGCGTGCGAGCAGCCTCCGGGAAAATCCAATCAAAGCAAATCATCATTCCAAGACAAACCTGTTGGTAAGTAAAAACCGGAAACCCGCTGTTGCCGGGTAGAAAGAGGTCTTTTTCTGAGTTGAACAGATGCACTTTACGGTAAACGCTAAGCACTCCGTTATTGTCTACGGCCGCGGCAGAGTTATATAGCCCTTCGGGTGCGCGTTCGCTAAAGCCGCTGACGATGCAGGCGCGGTGCTCCTTGGCAAGCGCGATGAGTCCGCTGAGAAACAGGCCTGTACCGGACGCATCCTCGCTCGAAGCAAGCAATTCCCGTGGATCGTCAAAAAGGTAACCTGTGGATGCAAGCTCCGGTAGGACCAGGAGGTCAAATTCAGCATTCTTCAGCGCAGCGTTAATGATGCTGAGATTGGCCGCCGCATCCCCGTGGCGCGGACAAAATTGGAAAAAGCCTACTTTCACGCTCACCTCCAGTGTACAATACAGATACCAGACTTAAGTTTACAGGGATGGAGGCGGCTATGTCAAAGGATTTTGAAGCGCTGCTATACGAAAAACTGCCGGACAACAAGGTGCGCTGCCAGCTTTGCGCGCACGGGTGCGTGATTGCTGAGGGCAGGCGCGGCATCTGCAAAGTGCGGGAGAACAGGGCGGGGGCGCTTTATTCGCTGACTTACGGCAGGTTAATCGCCGCGCATGTGGACCCGATTGAAAAGAAGCCCATGTTTCATTTTTACCCGGGCAGCCGAAGCTTTTCGATTGCCGCACCCGGGTGCAATTTTGATTGCCAGTGGTGCCAGAACTGGGAAATCTCGCAGGGAGACAGCGCCGCGGCTGCTGCGCGCTGCCCGTATACACCTCCTCAGGATGTGGTCGCTTCCGCGCTGCGCAGCGGCAGCCTAAGCATTTCCTATACCTACACCGAACCGACCGTCTTCTTTGAGTACAGCCAGGACGTCGGGCTCCTGGCGCACGACGCCGGTCTGAAAAACGTGTATGTCAGCAACGGCTACATGAGCCCGGCAGCGGTAGACTTGCTGGCGAATTGGCTGGATGCCGCGAACGTGGACATCAAGGCATTCTCGGATGAGGTGTACCGCAAGTACATTGGTGCGCACCTTCAGCCGGTGCTGGATGCCTGTGTTCGGCTTAAGCAGGCAGGGGTTTGGTTGGAAATCACCACGCTGTTAATACCGGGTCTGAACGACGATGAAGAACAACTGCGCAGTCTGACAAAATTCATCGCCCGTGAGCTTGGCGCAGAAACCCCGTGGCACGTCAGCCGCTTTTTCCCGCAGTACAAGTATCAGAACGCAGATGTTACCGCTCTGGCAAGCATTGAAAAAGCGTTGGAAATCGGGAGAGCGGAAGGTTTGAAATACACCTACGCGGGTAACGTGGCGGGTTCAGCAGATACTGTTTGCCCGGAATGTGGAAACGTGCTGATTAGGCGCACTGGGATGAGCGTGCTTAGCAATAGCGTGAGCCCGGAGGGTTTGTGCCCCAATTGCGGCACCAGGATTGCCGGTGTGGGCTTGGGTGGTCAGGAAGACTCAGTTTAAATCCGGGGTGAGTGCGGCAAATTGCCCCTCCCGCACCATTACCATTAGCTTTTCTAAATGAGGATACAGCAAGGTATCTTGCGGGATGAAGGGGACCTCTGTGCGGATGAGGGCGTAGGCTTGCCGGGTTATTTCTCCCATTCTCGCGTCTGGTTCCTTTTGCAAGCGGAAATCCAGCGCCTGGGCAGCGCTAAAGAGCTCAATCGCGACTATAGCATTTAGGTTTTTCATGATTTCCCGGCCGTGCAAGGCCGCGTTGGGACCCATGGAGACGTGGTCTTCCACGTTACCAGAGGACGGGATGCTGTCGGTACTGGCGGGATGGGAAAGAGTCTTGTTCTCCGAGCTCAGCGCCGCGGCGGTGTACTGCAGAAGCATGAAACCGGAATTTACGCCGCCGTGTTCGGTCAGAAAGGGCGGATAGGTGAGGGAGTCGCAGCGGCTGTCCACCAGTTTCGCAATACGCCGCTCAGACATGTTCCCCAGGTCTGTCAGCGCGATATTCAGGAAGTCCAGGCAAAAAGCCAGCGGTTCGCCGTGGAAATTTCCGCCGGAAATGACGAGCGGGCTGCCGTCTTCGGATTGGAATACCAGGGGATTATCCGTCACCGCGTTCAGTTCGATGCTGATTGTTTCGCGCGACTGGTCCAAAACGTGCAAGACCGCGCCGTGTACCTGCGGGATGCAGCGTAAAGTGTACGCGTCCTGAATGTTTTTCGGGTCGTGCGGGCGGGTGAACTGGCTGTCCTTTAGCAATGCACGGAAAAACGCAGCAGTTTCCTGCTGACCCGGCTGCGGCCGCAGGCGGTGGACAGCCTCGTGAAAGGCCCACACAGTGCCGTTCTGGGCTTCCAGGGTAAGGGCGGCGGCCAGGTTGGCTGTGCGCAGAAGTATGTCCGCCTGTCCGCAGAGCAGCGCCCCAAAAGCTGTCATCAAGGTCGTGCCGTTGGTGAGGGCCAGCCCTTCTTTGGCAGCCAGGTGCACAGGCGTAAGCCCCGCCGCGGCCAACGCTTCGGAAGCGGGTAGTTCCCGGCCTTGCCAGCGCACTCTACCCTTGCCAATCAGGGGTAGGGCCATATGCGCTAATGGGGCCAGGTCGCCGCTGGCGCCTAAGGAGCCTTTTTCAGGGATTAGCGGGAGAATGTTGGCGTTCAACAAAGCCAGCAGCAGGTTCAGGGTTTCCAGACGGATGCCGGAATAACCGCGGGCGAGCGTGTTGGCACGGATGAGCAGCATGGCGCGCACGGTCGCATCGTCCAGGTAATCCCCGACCCCGACCGCATGGCTGAGGAGGATGTTTTCCTGAAGGGTTTCCACCTGGTCAGGTGGAATGACGCGGTCCTTGAAGGCGCCAAAACCGGTGGTGATGCCGTAGGCGACCTCGCCTCTGGCTGCCAGTTCGGCTACTGCGTTGGCAGATTTCAGGATGCCTGGGATGCAGGTATCCGCAAGCTGCACCCGGACTTCGGGATGGTGGGAAACCAAATCAACCTGTTCAATCGTCAGCGACTGCCCGTCAAGGAAAACCTGCGTCATACCATTCTCTCCGTGCGAATTTCTTTTAGGATTCGCTGATGTCAACTGAAGTTAGCGTGACCGCCGGTGAATTAATCAAATTCGGGTCGCGCGGGGGAATAGCAAGAAGTACGTCCAGACCCCCAACGACCTGACCAAAGACAGCATGTTTGCCGTCCAGCCAGGGCGTGGGAACGTGGGTGATGAAGAACTGCGAGCCGTTTGTGTTGGGTCCCGCGTTAGCCATCGATAGCACACCTGGCACATTGTGACGTAGTTTCGGGTCGAATTCGTCGCGGAACTTGTAACCAGGTCCGCCGCGGCCAGTGCCGGTTGGGTCGCCGCCCTGCGCCATGAAATCGGGGATAACGCGGTGGAAAATCGTACCGTCATAGAAGCCCTGGCGGGCAAGAAAAACAAAGTTGTTGACGGTGTGGGGAACGTTTTTGGCGTATAGGTCGATGATGATATCGCCTTTGCTGGTATGCAGGGTTGCCTGGTAATTCTTGGTGGGGTCCAACTGCATTTCCGGCTCTGACTGCCATTGTAGAGAACTCATGCTGCCTCCGATGTGTTTTCGTCTATTGTAGCATCAATCATTGGTGAGGTTTTACGCGCGCCTATAGACAGGTTTTGGATACCAAATTCTGGTTGTAAACAATAAACGACACAGCGCTTTAAAAATGTTTGAGGCGCTGTGTCGGGAACTTCAGAAAGAGAGCACGGTTTGCCCGGGCTGATGCAACGAACTTAGATGGACTCTTTGTTCAGGTTCTCCAATAGTGAGAGGATATCTTCATTTGCCGGGATGTCAGTCATGTCATGTCCGTAATGGATATAGCGCACGAAGCCGGCCTTATCCACAATGATTTGCCCGGGCATCCGCCCCAGCTTAAAAAGATTAACTTCCTGACCCATGAGTTTCAGTACAGAATGGGTGGGGTCTGGTAAGCCAATGAATGGCAGTTTTTCTTTTGTGAAATAAGCGCTGAATGCTTGAGGGGATTCGGGACCAATCACCACAATCTGCGCGCCGGCAGCAACAAACTTTTCGTAGTCACGGCGCAACTGCGCCATGTGCCGCTGGCAGAATGGTCAGGTGAAGCCGCGGTTCAGGACGAGAATTACATGGCTTTTGCCTTTGAAATCGGATAATGATACAGGATTGCCGTTGACATCCGCGAGACTAAAATCAGGAGCAGGAAGCATAAGTTTCACGAGAGACATATCAAGCCTTTCAAGTATTCTCTGTTTACCCTTTCACCGCTCCGCCGAGCATGCCGCGGATAAAAAAGCGCTGGAAGAGGATGTATACGATGACAGTCGGCACTGCGACAATCAGAGCGCCGGCTGCCAGCAGAGGGATGTTGGCTGAGTATTTACCCTGGAAGAAAGCCAGCCCTACCGGCAGTGTGCGCAGGGTCTCATCCTGGATGAGCACAAGCGCCAGCAGGAATTCATTCCAGGTCCACATAAATATTAACACCACCAGCGTGGTAATCGAGGGCTTAGCCAAGGGCCACAGCACCCGCCAGAGGCTTTGCCAGCGGCTGCAGCCGTCCATGGCGGCCGCGTCCACCAAATCCCGCGGGGCGTTTTCGAAGAAGGATGTCATCCAGAGCGTGCCGAAGGAGACGCTGAGCCCGATTTGGGGCAATATCAGCGCCCAATAAGAGTCTCGCAGGCCTAACAAATCCAGAAAATGGTAAAGCGGGATAATAACCGCCTCAAAGGGCACCATGTAACCAAGTAAAACCAGCGGAAAGAGCCACTTTTTACCCGGCATGGGCAGCAGCCCGAAGGCATATCCGGTAAGTACCGAAAGGAATACGCTGCTAATCACCACCGCGATGGAGACGATGACGCTGTTCTTGAAGAAAATATTGAAGCGCCCTGTGAACCACGCCTGCCTGAAATTTTCCAGGTTCCAGGATTGCGGCAGGCTGAAGGGGCCCTGGATTAGCTGCGTGTCGGTCTTGAACGCGCCGAGGAACAGCCCGGAAATCGGCAGCAGCACAATTAATGAAAAGAAAATCAGTAGCACGTAGCGGGGGACGAGCTTTTTGGCTTGCCTGTTCATGCGCTTTTCTCTTCATTACCCGTCTGGAAACGGCGGATGAGCAGGGAGATCGCCAGAATGAGCAGCATCAGCACAGTCGCGATTGCCGAGGCATATCCGATCCGGTTCTGCTGGAAGGCGGAGCGGTAAATCAGGAAGCCGACCACCAGCGTGGCGTTGCCCGGCCCACCGCGCGTAGTCACATAGACCAGGTCGAACACGCGCAGGGCGGCAATGATGGTGGTGACCAGCGCGACGCCGATTTCCGCGCGCAAACCGGGGATGGTGATGTGCACAAACTGCTGGAAAGCGTTCGCGCCGTCCAGGCTGGAAGCCTCGTAGTACTCTTCGGAAATATGCTGCATCCCGGCCAGAAACAGGATCATGCAAAAACCGTACTGCACCCAGGTGCCGATGGAGCCCACCGCCGGTAAAGCCAGCGCAAAGTCACCCAGCCAGGCGCGCGTCAATCCGCTCAAACCAAGAGCGTTCAGCAGGACATTGAGCGGTCCGAACTGCGGGTTGAAAATCCAGCGCCAGATAACGCCGACGACCACCATGCTGATGACCTGGGGCAGGAAGAGCACGGTGCGGAAAAAGGTCATCCCGGGCAGGGCTTTGCGGCTGAGTACGGATGCCAGCAGCAGGCCGATAAATACAGGCAGAATACAGTAAAACAAGATGAACACCAGGTTGTGCAGAAACGCGCTGATGAACTGCGTGTCTGAGAACAAGGCTTGGTAGTTCCTCAATCCAATCCAGTCCCGCTGCGCGCTAAAGCCGTTCCATTCGTAAAAACTGGTGCGGACAGTCTCAAGAATTGGGTAAAAGGTGAAGCCGAGGTAGATTAATAGCCCAGGCAGCAGGTAAAGCCACCCTATCCATTTGTTTTCGCCTGGGTAAGCCTGGTTTGAGCGCATTTTGAATAAAAGGCAGCCGGCGCTTATTACAAGCGCCGGCTGGTCAAGGCAGGGTTATTTGCTCAGGTAAGCTTCGTAGTCTTTTTGGACCGCGGAGACAAAGTCCTCGGGGGTGCTGATGCTGCCGAGCAGCTTCTGCAGTTCAGCTACGAGCGTGTCGTAGAATGTGGGGGTCGCCCAGTCAATGTAATGACCGACGGCGTTGGCCTTGTTGATGGCGTCCCAGGCTTTTAGCGTGTCGCCAAAGAGGTTGTCGGTCTTGATATCCGCGCCTTCAGGCAGGGCCATCGCGGGGAGCATTCCGGCTTTCGCCCAGAGTTCCGCGGCGCGTGGGCTGATCATCCAGTTGAGGTACTCCGCGGCCAGGTCGGCTTTGGTAGTGGTGCTGCGAATAGCGAACGGAATGCCAACGCCGCCAATGGCCAGCGCGGTTTTACCTTCGAAAGGAGGCATCAGGAAGAAGCCAAACTCCTGGTCGGTGTCATTGATTAGTTCTCCAGCCAGCCAGGAACCTGTGATGGTCATGGCGCCGCTGCCGCTCTTGAAGAGCGCGTTGCTGTCGTCATAGCCGATGCCGGGATAGCCTTCGGAGAAGTAACCGGCTTTTGCCCACTGCTGGAGGATTTCCGCGGCTTTGAGGTTCTCATCCGTTTTAAAGCTGACGTTGTTGACGCCGTAGGTCAGATTGTTGATGTAATCCAGGCTGACAAGGAGGTGCTGGATCGCGCTGAATTCGTGAATCGCGTTCCATCCATCCAGGCTGCCAAAGGAAATCGGGGTCTCACCGCGTTCTTTGATTTTAGCAAGAAGCGCTTCAAATTCTTCGAAAGTCTGAGGAACTTCCCAGCCATATTTCTTAAACATGGTTTTGTTGTAATACACACCGACCACTTCAGCAGTCGGGCTCACGCCGTAAAGGTTGCCCTGCCCGAAGGTATTGCCGTCAGGGGTGAAACTGTTACGGCTGGCAACCGAGGTGGAGAAGACGGAGCCCCAGTTGTATTTGGCCAGGTAGGAATCCAGCGGCAGCAGCAGACCGGCTTTGACCATCTCACCCATATCGCTGCGGCCCTGATTGACCTGAGCGACGTCCGGACCGTTGGCTTCGGTCAGCGCGAGCTTGAGGGTTACCTTCAGGTCATCCAAGGTTTTTACAACGCGTTCAATTTTCACGCCGGGGTGAGCGGCTTCGAATTCCGCGTTAAGCGTATCCATCACCTGACTCTCAACGTCGCGGTAGAACTGATCCCACACAACCAGTGTGGTTTCTTCGGTTACCGGCGCCTGGGTCTCAGCTGGTTGTTTATCGCCCTGGCAAGCACCCAGGATGAAGGCAAATACCAACAAAATCGCAATGGAAAAACGTATCCTTTTCATATTGCTCCTTTTTCAGAACCAAAAGTTTGAAAAATTATACCTTACCTGAACCTGTTATTCACCTGCACGCATATACAACAGCCGGGGAGAAGCCTCGAGCCTGCATATACAGAATACACAATTATCCTGGCGGATTTTCTCCCGGATTACATCTTCTTGTTATAATTCTGAAATAGGTCCTATACTTTCATCCGGCGATGCGGATAGAGAGAGATGATGGCTGCGCATTTGAATTTCACGGAAATTAGACAGCATTTTCCAAAGGGCAGGCTTTCCGGAAAATTCGGTATCTATCGCAATCGGTCACATGTAAACTGGACAGAGGTCCGGTTTTTGTTTTCAGGGCGTTAGTTAGCATGAAAGGGAGTGATATGGTGAACACACAGGAAGCAGCCTCATTAAAAGACGCATTTTCGCATCTCTCGTGGCAGTTATTAATGGTAACGGAAAATGCCGCCATCGCCGCGGCGCGCGCGGCGGGCAGGGGTGATAAGAATCTGGCAGATAAGGCAGCGGTGGACGCGATGCGCAGCACGCTGGACCAGATGAGCGGATTCTCAACCAACATTAAGATTGGCGAAGGGGAACGCGATGACGCGCCGATGCTGTTCATCGGTGAGCGGCTTGGCAAAGGGGACGTTGCAATTGATATCGCGGTGGATCCGCTGGAAAACACAAACGCCACCGCCGACCTCAAGCCAGGCGCGGTTTGCGTATTAGCGGCATCCTCTTCAGGTGGGTTGATACAGGCTTCGGATACCTATCTGGATAAATTATGCGTGGGGCGCGAAGCGGCGCCTGTGGTCGATATTCGCGCTGAACCGGAGGAAAATATCCGCCGGATTGCCGGGGCGCTTCGCCGTAAGGATTTGGCTGAAATTACCGTGACCGTTCTGGACCGCCCGCGCAATGAAGAGCTTATCTGGCGCGTTCGATCCACCGGCGCGCGCGTGAATCTTATCGCGGATGGGGACCTGATGCCCTGCATTTTTACCTGTTTCAAGGGAGCGGGTGTGCACGCGGTGATGGGCATCGGCGCGGCGCCAGAAGGCGTAATTTCTGCTGCGGCGATTAAGCTCTTGGGCGGCGGTATGCAGGCTGTATTCAAGCCTAAAGAC
>ERZ1645192.5177-NODE-5177-length-10171-cov-5.088177_pt1 | contig 10171 bp, 12 predicted proteins | sample MGYA00575354_ERZ1645192 | MGnify/ENA primary metagenome ERZ1645192 (study PRJEB40844, sample SAMN11349763) | freshwater sediment metagenome | isolation source: river sediment | host: Sediment | place: India: Faizupur Khadar , New Delhi | collected 2017-02-21 ...
GTCGCCGCGAATCATTACAGGCATCGCCGTCCCCAAAAAAAAGAGCCCCGGGAAGGGGCCCTTTCTGAATGATCATGATGAGCTGCTATTCCAGCTGTATGGAGTCTCCCAGCTTGACTTCTTCCGTAGATACGATCACCTTCAGGCACGAAGTGTCGCCCTGCGTGGTGAGAACGACAGCTTCTCCGAGGTATTTCCTTATCGCGTCTATCCCGGACGTCGGCTCGTAATAGATCCTGTCCACGTTGGAAGGAATCCTGCTGTCGGGTTTGTCCGGTTCGAGTTCGTTGGTGTAGTCCTTCTCGTCCCGGGCTTCCACGCCTTCGGGAAGTCTGGTGTCGCGCGTTTCCGCTGCGATATCCTTGTTGGGGTTCCTGCTCTTGGTCGACGTCCCGACGTCGTTCCTGAAAAGGTCTTTGCCCGCAACCTGGATCTGTTGCTGCTTGAACAGGTCGGTGACCGAATCGACGAGGGTGTCTTCCTGCGCGGCGTAGCGGTATATCCAGAACTTGTCACCGGGGAGCAGTCTCTGATTCGCCCCGAGATCCGCGTATATTATGCTGTGCTGGCCGACCGCTTCAAGCCTTTCTTCGGTCCAGACCACCTTTCCGCGCGTCTTTCCGTTGTCCATCTCGCAGAGAGGAGTGTTCTCGGAGGCCTTGACGTCGAACGGGATGGGGATCGGGGAGAACGGCAGCAGCGCCATTCCGTACCTGACCTCGTCGCAGGAGAGAGTTATCTTCGCGATGGCGGTCTTCTCCTGGACGCAGATCACCTTCGCTCTGCCGACCTTGTCGAACAGCTTTCCGAGAGATTTGCCCGATACGGAGTGGTACACGGGCGGGCCTTCGCTGATGATGAAGTATTCCTGTCCGTTGGTTATGCCTTCCCTCGATCCGCCGTTGAGGTAGATGAGGTCGCCCTCTCCGAGGGACTCCCTCACCCTTGCCGCCCCGGAGGCTATCCTGAGCGCGGGAAGCTTGAACCTGTCGCTGATGAAGCCTGAACAGTAGACGTCTTTGGCGTTCACCGGAGGCAGGGCGGCTTCGTTCTCGAGGATAAGGCTTTCTCCTGCACGCCCCTCTTCCTCCTCCTCAAGCTCCTCGCCGATCACTTTTGGGGCCGCTGGGATCGTGAGCGGGTCGCCCGGATAGATCCAGTGGGCGTCGGTGATGTAGGGGTTCAGGTCCCAGATGGTGGGCCAGAGAAGCCAATTCCCGAGTTTTTGTTCGGAGAGGACCGACAGGGTGTCGCCCTGGACGATGATGTAGTCTCCTTCTTTAGGTTCCGGAGGAGTGTACGGCGTCCAGTGTCCGTCCGCCTGTTGAACGAGGTTCCTGGGCGGCGTGGGCGAACCCTTGTATTCTCTCGCTTTCTTGGATACATCCGGGGGGGCCGGAGGCGCCTGGCCGGCCGCTGCCTGCTCCTCCTTCTTCTGTTCTTCCTGGGCGATGGCTGAAAGGCTTAAAGTGAGCAGAATAACCACCAACACAACGGATAACCATTTCCAATTTCGGAAGTTCATGGCTTTATCCCCTCTCATTTCATACTCCATTCAAGCTGTAGTATATATACAGTAATTGTTAAATGTCAAGTACCAAACTGGCTCATTTAATTGGAAAGTTTCGCTTGCCCCCCTTTACTTTTTTCCCGGCATAATATAAATTTGAACCTTGGAGGCAAAATGGCGGACGTTGTCATCAATCCCGTAATGTGCGAGAACAACCAGCTGTGTTTCGACATCTGTTCGGAGGGGGTTTTCGAGGTCGACAGGGGAAAAGTGACCGTGGCGAGGCCCGAGGACTGCACCGAGTGTTTTTTATGCGTGGAGAACTGCCCGACGGGCGCGGTCAGCGTGGAGTGACCTTTCCTATCAGATCGGAACTGGATCGTATCTTTTCTCCTCCGACGATCTTGACCGATCCTCCGTGTTTTAAAACCTCTTCGCGTTCCGGAACGTCTTCCTCCCTGTAATCGCCGCCCTTGCACTGAACGTCGGGCTCGACATCCCTGATCAGCTCAGTCACCGTTCCCTCTCCGAAAATAACGACATGGTCGACGCACCCGAGGGAAGCTATCACTTCGGCCCTTTCGAGTTCCGGCACGGCAGGCCGCAGGTCTCCCTTCAGTTTCTTGACCGAGATGTCCGAATTCACCGCGACGAGGAGAATATCGGCGGTTTCCTTCGCCGCCTTGAAATATCGGATGTGTCCCGCGTGCAGTATGTCGAAACATCCGTTCGCGAGAGCGAGCGTCCTGCCGCCGCGGGCTTTCCTCCCGAGAAGCCTCGCGGCGTCGTCTCTCGGGATTATCTTCGAAACCGGCTTCCTGGGCGTCATCAAATCTTTCCCTTTCCCCAGAGCTCGAGCCAATCAGCCAGCTCCTGTCCCGAAACCGTCGCCGTGCCAGGTTTCTGAACGGCTATGCCTCCGGCCACGTTCGCGATCTGGGCCGCCTCCTCATAGGACGCTCCCCGGGCGAGCGAAAGGACATAGGCGGCTATCACCGTGTCGCCCGCGCCCGTTACGTCTACGATCTCGTCTTTTCCTGCCACGGGGATGTGGACGGGTTTTCCGGACGCCTCGAAAAGAGCCATCCCCCTGCTTCCTCTGGTCACCAGCAGGGCCTTTAGACCAAGCTTCTTCCGCAAAGATTCCGCCTCTTTTTCGAAAAGCTTCAGGTCGGCGGGCGTAGGTTTTCCGATGGCCCTCTCGAACTCCTCCTCGTTGGGTGTCGCCGTCGCCGCTCCTGCGAAAGAGGTCATGGCGAAACGAGAATCCACCGCCGTGAGCGTCCTGCCTCCCAGGACCTTCAGGATGTCCATGCTGCCGGCAAGGCCGTAACCGTAATCGGAAATGACCGAGGCTTTTACGATGCACGCGGCTTTTTTCAGTGAACTTTCGACCTTGGCGACAACCGGCCTCGTGAAAACCGCGTCCTCGCCTATATCGACCCGCACCAGCTGCTGTTTCGGCCCGTGGATGGTCCCGGCGAGAATCCTCGTTTTCGTCGGCGTGGTCCAGGATCGTTCGCGCAGGATGTACCGCGTGTCCGCCCCCAGCCTGTCGAGGAGCCTTACCAGCTGTGACCCTTCGCTGTCTCTTCCGACGACGCCCACCACGACGGGCCTGGCGCCCAGGGAAGCGAGGTTGGCGGCTGAATTCGCCGCGCACCCGGGAGCGAGAAAAGTCTTGTACAGCCTGACGATCGGAACAGGAGCTTCCCTGGAGATCCTCTGGACGGCCCCGAACCAGAAACGGTCGAGCACGAGGTCGCCCGCGACCAAGACCGGCGTTTTTTCGAAAGAGGATACGATTTTTACAAGCTTTTTCCAGTCCTTTTTCAACGCGCCGCCTCCTTCTCGACGATATGGTTCACGGCCTCCAGAAGGTTGAGGAAAATCCCTTCGGGCTTGACGTCCCATTTCCCCCCGTACAATTCAATCTCGCCCTCTCCGTAGCCCGTCCGGACCAGTATCGGGTGAGCACCCGCGGCCTCCGCGACTTCGAGGTCGCTCGCCTTGTCCCCGATCACGTATGACCTGGAAAGGTCCAGGCCGAACCGTTCGGCGGCCTTCAACAGCATTCCCGGCTTCGGTTTCCTGCAGTCGCAGTCGGTCCTGTATGGAGCTTCTCCGGCCGCAGGATGGTGCGGGCAGTAGTAAATCGCGTCCAGCCTCGCTCCCAGGGACGCGAGCATTTCCGTCAGCCTCCCGTGGCACCTTCCGATCATCTCCTCCTTGAAGTAACCCCTGGCCACGCCTGCCTGGTTGGTAGCGAGGATGACCGGGATCTTTTTGGAGTTGAGCAGCGCGATAGCCTCGGCGGAGCCCGGGATTAGCCTCAGCCTCCGCGGGTCGTTCACGTAACCGATCTCTTCGGTCACCGTGCCGTCCCTGTCCAGGAAAACTCCAAAATCAGCCATTCGGATGCACCTCCGGCGGCTTGGTCCTCCACCTGTCGTGCATCCAGAACCACGCCCAGGGAACCCTCCTGACGGCGTTCTCAAGCCTCGCCGTCGATTCCCTGATTATCATCATAGAGTTGTCTTCTATTGAAAGATCTTTTTCAGGAACGATAGGCCTTTCATATACGATCCTGTACCCCCGGCCGTCAGGATACGCCATCACCGGCAGAACGGGGACGTTCATCCTGGCGGCTATCCTGCCGAATACCGGAGTCGTGGCGGCGGGCCTTCCGAAGAAACGGACGAACACACCGCCTTCCTCGCCGAAGTTCTGGTCGAAGACGAAAGCAACGCCCTTGCCGGACTTCAAAGCCTTCACCATTTCCTTGACGGCGTTCCTCTTGTATACGACCCTGTTGCCCCTAGCCTCCCGAATCTTTTTCAGAAAGTTTTCCGCGTAAGGGTTGTCCAGGGGGCGGGTGACCATTTCCAGGGGAAAACCCAGGGAGCTCTGCAGGAAGGCGACCCACTCCCAGTTCCCGAAATGGCCGGAGACGAGGATGTACCCTCTTCCGCCCTTTGACGCTTCGTGAAGGTTCGCCCAGCCTTCGACAGCCGTCAGTGACAGGAGCGTCTTTTCCCTTCTTTTCTGGAAGATCACTTCGATCATCAGTTTTCCGATGTTCTCGAAGGACCTCATGCTCAGTTCGCGGATCTTTTCCTTTTCCGCTTCCGGGAAAGCCGCGGAAAGGTTGGCCACGGAGACGCCCCTGTGTTTCGCGTCCAGCAGGTATATCGCCCTTCCGACCGACCTGCCGAAGGCGGTTCTGGCTTTCCATGGCAGGCAGAGGAGGAACGCTTTTATCGCCAGGATGGCAGCGTGTTCGATCCTCCAGAAGATGATCATCGGCAGGGAGGGCGCTTTCCCGAACTTAGGCTTCATCAGAAAACGCCTCTTTTTGAAAGCAGGGAAAGCATCCGGGCGAAAACTTCGTGGGGTTCTCCGGAGGCGTCTATCACCGAGAACCTCCGCGGGAATTCCCTGGCGAGAGACTCGTAGCCTTCGTAGACCCTCCTGTGAAAATCCAGTTCTTCGGCTTCGAACTTCCCCTCTGAAAATGGCAGCGTAAGGTTCCTGGCTCTAGCTCTCCGGAGAGCCGATTCAGGATCGAGCCTGAGAAGCGCCGTGATGTCCGGTTCCAGGCCGGAGGTTGAAAAGGATTCGAGGTCTTCCACCAGCCGGCGGGACAATCCTCTCCCGAAGACCTGGTAAGCCCTGGTGGCGTCCCCGAACCTGTCGCAGATGACCCATTTCCCTTCCATGAGGGCGGGCTTTATCACCTTCTCGACGTGCTCCGCACGCTCGGCCATGTAGAGGAGAAGTTCGGTCCTCGCGGATATGTCGTGCTCCTCCGATAACAGTATCTTCCTAAGGTCGGCTCCTATCGGCGATCCTCCGGGCTCCCTCGTCGACACGAAAGGAATGTGCTTCTCGGCGAGGTAATGCTCCAGAAGTCTTATCTGGGTGGTTTTTCCGCTGCCTTCCACTCCCTCAAAAGTGATGAACAATATCAACCTCCACGCAACAGTTTACCAGATTATCCAAAAGGGATAGAATAAGCAGGGGAGGAACCGTTGCCGCGTAATCTGAAAATCGCCGTTTCGGCCGGGGAACCGTCGGGAGACTCTCACGCCGCGAGGCTCGTGTCCGAGATCCTGTCGCTCGACGGGAACGCCGCGTTCTTCGGGATGGGCGGGGAGCATCTAAAGAAAGCGGGCGTGAGGATCGATGTCCCCATGGAGAGCGTCTCGGTGGTGGGGATCTCGGAAGTGATGTCCAGGATAGGTGATATTTACAGGGCCTACCGCCGTTTCTGCGCCGTAATAGAAGAGGAAAAACCCGACGCGCTGGTCGTGGTCGATTTCCCCGACTTCAACTTCAAGCTGCTGAAGTTCGCGAAAAAGACGGGGATCCCGGTGATCTATTACATAACCCCGCAGGTCTGGGCGTGGAGGAAGGGACGAGTCGGTTTCCTCCGGAAGTACGTGGACCTGGCGATCGTCATCCTGCCGTTCGAAGAGCCTTTTCTGAAGGTCAACGGGGTCAACGCGTCCTACGTCGGGCATCCCATTCTTGACCGCAGGTATTCGTTGGAGTCGCGGCACGAATTCCTCGAGAGCGTCGGCGTCAGGAAGGGGGAGAGGCTCGTCGCCCTGATGCCCGGGAGCAGGGATTCCGAAGTGAGATCCCACCTGCCGGTTCTTCTCTCGTGCGCCGGGGAGCTGAGCCGGACATTTTCCACGTTGAAGTTCGTGGTGCCCAGGGCGCCGAACGTAACGGCGGGGTGCTGGGACCTTGTGGCTCCCGAGAACTGCAGCTTCGTCGACGGGAGGTACTACGAAATACTGGCCTATTCGGATATCGGAGCGGTGGCGTCAGGCACGGCCAGCCTCGAGGCGGCGCTCTTCGGTCTGCCCTCGGTGGTTTTTTATTCCCTGAATCCGCTGACCTATTTCCTGGGAAGGAAACTCGTAAGGCTCCCGCATGTCGCCCTGCCCAACATAATCCTGGAAAGAGGGGCCATGACGGAGCTGATACAGAACGATTTCACGCCGGAGAGGCTGGCGGGGGAGCTGACCGAACTTCTGAAGGCTCACGACGGCAAGAGAAGGAAGGCCGTGGACATCAAGAGGGAGCTGAAAAAAAGGCTCGGCGAGAACGGAGCGTCCCGCCGGGCGGCAGAGAAGATAATCAATTTTTTAAAGGGGGTCAGATAGCTTTCTTAACCTTGTTGGCTTTGAGGCACTTGGCGCAGACGACCTTGTGGGTGTTCCTGCCGTCCTCTTCCACTTTGACCTTTTTAAGGTTGGGGAGCCATCTTCTCTTCGTCAGGTTGTGGGCGTGGCTCACGTTGTTGCCTACCGAAGGCTTCTTGCCGCATATTTCGCATACTCTAGACATCTCAAACTCCTAAAAGAAAAGGGGTAATATACCAGAAACCAGGCCGGTTTTGCAAGTCGCCCCCGGCCGACGCCTCGAAAATTGACTTGAAGGGCGGCCGCAAGTATACTTCATCCGGGGGAAGAAGAGTATGGATAAAAAAAACCTGGGAAGCTACATCCTGGTAGAGGAATTCGCCGAAACCGCGTTCGGCTGCGTTTACAAGGCCCTGCCTATCAAGGGAGACCCCCGGCTCTCGTTCCTCCACATACTCAGCGACGAGATAAAGAGCGATTCCCAGACCGCAACCGTCGTGAAGGCCTGCTTCGAAAAGTGGAAACGGATCAGGGACATAAACACCCTGAACCTGACCGATTGGCAGGAAAAGGACGGAAAACTCTTCTATGTTTTTGAATACGGGCGCGGGAGGCTTCTTTCCCATCTCCTCGGGGAATGCGTCAGGGAAGGCCTCCCGCTCGCTTTCGATCAGGCGGTATATCTGACTTCGAGGATCCTCGAAGGCCTGCTTTCCGTGAAGGGCGAGGATTTCTTTTACGGCAACATGACGACAGAGCAGATATTCGTAACATTCGAGGGGGAGGTGAAACTCCTTCCCGGGGTGTTCCGGGACATACACTCGACGCCGCTGAGACATTCCACGATCGCGGAGAAGTTCGTCAGATCCTACCCGCAGGACATCAGGGACGGAAGGGCCGTCAAGCCGAGGGACCAGGTCTATTTCACTGGGCTGGTGCTCTTCGAATTCCTCTGCAGGGAGACCTTCGAGACTCCCGGACAGCCTTTCGCCCCCAAAGCTAGGCTGGATGAGGCAAGACGGGGTATCGGTATGGGCGACGGCCTGCCCGAGAACCTGATGAAGATACTCGACAGGAGCCTCGACGGGGACTTCGAAGGAGCCTACAGGGACCTCGAATCCATGAAGGCCGACCTCGACGAGCTCGTGAACTCGGGAGAATACAGCCCGTCGACTTTCAACACAGCGTTCCTGATCCACACCCTTTACCGCGACCAGGACGAAAAGGACGCCGAAAGGGACGGGCAGCTTCTGGACCTGGACAGGAAGCCTTTCGAGCCCAAACCCGAAAAGAAACTTCCGAAACCGATGCCTGCTCCCACCGAAGAGCGCGAAGCGCCCCCTTCCACTTTCGGGCTGGAGACCGAACCCGAGCCCGAGAGCAAAAAGAGGCTTTTCATAGGAATGGGGGCCGTGGCGGGGATGGTGATAATAGCTGTCCTGGGCTGGCTCATATTCGGCGGCGGGGCCGACAGGGAAAAGGAACAGAAAGCCAGGGAAGAAGAGACTCAGAAGATGAAGGCCCTGGAGGAGCAGAACAGGCAGCTTAAGGAACAGCTGGGCAGGCTTCAGAACGAGACGAAGCAGAAGGAAGAACAGGTGGCCCAGGCTAAGACGCCGGAAGAGAAGGCCGCCGCCCAGAAAGCGCTCGACGAAGCGAAGAAGAAGCTCGACGAGGCGCAGAAGGTCGCCCAGGAAGTCAAGAAACCGGCTGCCCCCGAAGCTAATAAACCTGCCTCTCCCGCCCCGGCGCCCGCTCAGCCCTCCGGGACGAACGCCCCGGCAGGGGAGAAGCCGGGGGAGCCCGAGAGCAAGCCCGAACCTCAGCCCGAACCCCAACCCGCCGCTCCGGAACAGCCTTCGGCGCAGGCGGTGAAGCAGGGGGATTTCGTGGACTACGTTTCGCTGGATGTCCGTCCCCAGCAGGTCAACAAGGTGGAGCCCGACTATCCGCCCCTGGCAAGGCAGAACAAGGTCGAGGGAAGGGTCTATGTCAAGGTCGAGATCGACGAGAACGGGGGCGTCACGGGCGCTCAAGTAGTGAAGGGGCCGAATCCCGACCACGGCCTTTTCGACTCGTGCGTGGCGGCCGCGAAAAAAGCCAAGTTCTCCCCTCCCATGAAGAACAACATGAGGGTCAAGACCAGCTATACTCTCAATTATGCCTTCACCCTCAAGAAGTAGAGCAGCCGTTCGGCCCGGGACGGCGGGTCTTCATCCTTCCGGGCAACTCTGAGGCCAGGAGGTTGCCATGTCAAGAACCCTCGCCGCGTTCGCCGCTATAGCCTGTTCCGCACTCGTGCTGACCGGTGCGTGGACGAAGACGGAAAACATCGATTTGCAGGGCCTCGAGAAGAGGGCGGACGCGCTGTTCGAGAAACAGGTCCCGCAACTTCTGAAGAACGAGAGGGAGAAGGTGGGATCCCTCGTCCCGAAGGAAAAAGCTGACCGGTACATGCAGAAATTCGAGGAGGGGATGCGTTCGGGGGCCGGGGCGGTCATGATCGAAGGAGCGGAGAACCGCTGGCTTGAAATCGCCTACCGGGAAGGCTACAATCAGAAACAGCTCTTCAGGAGCGGCTATTTCGCCGGCCTCGCCGGGCAGGCGGAAAAATAACGGAGCGCGTTCCGGAAGGGCGATCAGAGCATCACGGAGGAAAAGATGGACACGCTGCTTCTCAAGGACCTCATCCCGATACTTCAGACAGCCGTTGGGCCGGTGATACTCATCTCGGGCATCGGCCTTCTGATCCTTTCCATGACCAACCGATACGCCAGGATCTTCGAGCGGACGCACCACATAACGATGAAGCTCCCGAGCGCCTCGCCGGAGGAGCGTAAGTCTCTTGTCGCCCAGCTCAGGGTGATCCTGAAGCAGGCGTATGTCGTCAGGGCGGCCCTCGCGCTCGCGGTCCTCAGCGTCCTGTGGACGGCGGTGCTTATAATCTCCCTTTTCATCAGCGTCGTGTTCCAACTCGGCTTCCCGATATGGATAGCGACCCTCTTCGTCCTCATACTTTCATGCCTCATAGGTTCGCTGATAATGTTCATAATCGACATCAACATGTCCCTCGGTTCCCTGAAAATTGAAGTGGGCCTGCACAAGGATAAAGAAGAGGAGAAGTGAAGGGGAGAAATCCATGGCCGACGCCGGATCGGAGCTGAAGCTTCTCGAAGAATTCCACAGGAACGCCGCGGAGAAGACCGGAGAACTCCAGGCGGGAGCCATACGAAACGGCTATCTTCCGGAAACCCCCGAGGTCCTCGTCCAGGCCGGGATAATGTGCATTCCCCTGATCGAGTCCGACACGCCACCGGTCTCGGACGCCGGCAGGGACCGACTCAAGGCAGTAATTTTCAAATTGAAGATGGTCCAGGACAGCGCCGGCGCCAGGACAGCTCTCGAGCAATTCGAGAAACTGGTCGAGAAAAGGGAGAGAAAGGCCGGCCGCGAGACCGTTTACGGTTTCCTTCTCATCGGGGGGTTGATAATTATTGTCTCTGTCGTG
>ERZ1645192.5180-NODE-5180-length-10167-cov-7.083070_pt1 | contig 10167 bp, 7 predicted proteins | sample MGYA00575354_ERZ1645192 | MGnify/ENA primary metagenome ERZ1645192 (study PRJEB40844, sample SAMN11349763) | freshwater sediment metagenome | isolation source: river sediment | host: Sediment | place: India: Faizupur Khadar , New Delhi | collected 2017-02-21 ...
CGCGTTCACCCCCCCGATCAGCGCCCGGATAGGGCTGATTGCGGCAGGCATCCAGAATCACCACGCTGACCGAATTACCGGCGCTTTGCATCTGCGCCAGCACGCTGTCCGCTTCAATCGCCTCGACCGGCAGATCGGCGGCGTCCTGAATCTCGGCCTTCACCGGAATCAGATAGTTGTGGCCATGGTATTGCGCGCCGTGGCCCGCGTAGTAAAACAGGCCGAACTGCTTACCGCGCAACGCTTCACGGAAGGCTTGCAGCGCCCGGTGCATGCCCTTGCGGTCGAGATCGGTATGCCGCTGTACCTGGAAGCCCAGCCGTTCCAGCGCCGTCGCCAGGTCGGCAGCGTCGTTGACCGGGTTGCGCAGCGGCCGGTCGGCATACGCCCCATTGCCAATCACCAACGCCACCCGCTCGGCGCCCCAGGCGAGCGGTATGGCCCCCAGGAGTAACCAGACGCCTATCCCTCCGATCCACCATCGGCCAGCGGTTAGACTTCCCCTCGCTTCGCGCATGATTTCGTGTCCTCTGGCTATCGCTTCATGACCGCAGAAGTTGATCCCCTTTCCTTAACCCGGCCCTGTAGAGGGAACTTCACCATACCAGCCGCTCCAGACCGATGCATACCACCGCATGGGTGCGCAGCTTCAGCGGGGCGCCGGCCTCCCGCTCCAGCACCGCTCGGTAAGTGGCCAGTTGCTGTTCCGCGTCCTGGAGTTGTTCGGCGACTGCCGGCAACTGGCGCAGGCTCGCGCGCGGCGTCGTCGCCAGCGCCTCGCTCGTCAAGCCCACCGCCTTGAGACTGAGCGCCTTGAATTCCAGCAGATGATCGAGCAGCGCGTACTGGCGCATGTCGGGCCGCACCCGCAGCAGCAGATCGCCGTAGCCCCGCTCCAGCGCCGGTTCCGAATCCATCACGTAGAACGCATCGTTGAACAACGTCACCAAAAACGCCGTCTTGACCACCAGTTCGTTGCTCCAGCGCAGATCGCGGTTGTCAAAGACTTTGAAATACGTCTGTTCCAAAAAGTCGCACAGCGGCTCCAGATCGCCGGTGACGTAAAACCGCTCCACGACCTGAGTCCGCTGCTCCTGATCCTCGTAGTCCGGCAGCAGGCGTTCCTGGAGCCGTTCCACATACAGTTTACGAACTACCTGATTGGGAATAGCCAGTTGCAGCTTGCCCAGGGCGTCCCGCCCCGCCAGGGTCAGGACGCCGAAGTAGTACAACAGCGAGGCGAGGAAGGCGGGGTCTCTCGGCGCCGTCAACATATCCTGCACCCCGAAGCGGTTGGAGAGCTGCGCCACCGCCAGCGGTTCAGCCGGGTTCAGCGCCGCATTGACCAGCGTCTCGCCGTGCGGCAGCCGGGCCACATACTGAATCCGGTTCCGATCCATCGCCAGGTTGTCATCAAGCAGCGGTTCCGGGTATTGCCCCTCCCGGACCAGGGCTTCCCAGAAATACAGCGCCAGGGTCGGGTTGTAGATCAGGGCCGGATTGCGGGGGGAGAAACAGTAGCCGTTGTAGAAAGCCTGCATCAGGGTAAAGGCTTCTTCGATCCGCTCCGCCGGCCAGTCGCGCTCCGCTCCAATGTGCGCCAGCGTCGTTTGGACTTCCTCGGCGGTAAATCCGCAGAGGTGGTGAAACTCGGGCCGCAGGGAGAGGGAGACAGCGACGTTGTAGCCGCTGGTGATGTCGCTCAGCACGACCGGAGAGACGCCGGTTAGAAAGACCCGGTCAATGCCGCGCCCTTCCGCGCCGTCCTTCACCGCCTTAAAAAAGGTCTTGATCGTTCCTTCGCTCTGGACCAGTTCCTGATAACGGTCCATGCCATGCAGCGGGCTGATCATCACTTCATTGGCGAAGTTGTCGTATTCGTCAATCAGCAGATAGAGTTTATGGGGCGTTGCGCTGACTGCCGCCAGCAGGCTCCGCAGGGAAGACAGCGCATTTTCTTCGTGCAGTTTGATCGGTTGCGGCAGATATTCCTGGTAGCGTTGCTGGAAGGCGCTGATTTCGTCATTGAGATGCTGGTGCAAAGCCCGGTGAATCGCGTTGTGATCCCCCCTGGAATCCACCACGGAAAAGTTGAGTTTGAGAACAAAGTAGTGGTTATGTAGCGGCGTGGGGTTCTGGCCGATCTTCAGCCCGCCAAACAGCCGGTCAAAATCCGCCGCCCGCGCCAAGTCGTAATAGTTTTCCAGGGTGGACAGCCACAGGCTTTTGCCAAACCGGCGCGGGCGCAGGAACAGCAGTTGGCTGCCGGCTTGTTCAATCAACGGGATCTGGTCGGTGCGATCCACATAAAAGTAACCGCCGTCGCGGAGCTTGCGAAAATCGGCGATGCCGTAGGGAAAGCGCATGATGATGACCTCGCGGAAAATTGCAGCAATTCTCATTTTGGCTTGGTACAGCGAGTAGATTCCCCCAAACCAACCCAAAGTTGCAAAATGAGAATTGCTGGGAAAAATGGAGTGGATGACCCTCCGATTGCGTGTCCCTCACCCCAACCCCTCTCCGCGCGGGAGAGGGGCGCTGCATTCCAGTCGCTCAGGGTTCCACCACCAGGAAGGTCGTCGCGGTATGCGCCAGGGCGGGCGACGGTTCGCGCAGCACCACCGCCAGGTCCTTGGCGATGGCCTTGGCATTGCCCCATGGCTGGTAAACATGTTGCTGGAAATCATAGCCGCCCGTGTACACCGGCTGGCCATCGCTGCGGCAAATGCCGATCAGCGCCTCCACCCCGGTCGGACCGCCCAGTTGATAATCCACCGGCGCCTCGTTCGCCGGAATAGTGACCGTTTCCCCGGCGCGAAGCTGGTTATCCTGCTGGTAGCGGTTGGGGAACAGCACAAAGACGTTGCCGGACGTGCCCACGTCCAGCAGGGTCAGCCGGCAGTCCCGCTCGGCGGTGGCCATAACCCGCACCTTGGCGCCCAAGGGATACACCAGCCGCTCGGTGCGCAGGTGCAGGTCGAAGGCTTCCGCCTGACCGCCGGCCGGCTGCACGCTGCTGGGCGCGAAGCCGCCGGTCGTGGCCGCGGCGGGCCGCGCCGGCGGCGGGGTCTGGCCGGATAGCGCCGGCGGCGCCACGCGGATGATCTCCTCGTGTTCGGCCCACTGGTTGCCGTACCGCTCGCGCAGCGTCACCACCAGATCCTTGGCTACGGCCGGCGCCGGCGCTTTCAACGCCTTGTAAGGCCCAGCCGGTTCGGTGCTGTCGTCTGCGAACAGCGGTTGCTGGCCCTGGGTAGCGATCACCTTGATCAGCTCGGAACCGGCCGGACCTTGCACCTGGAAGGCAAAACCAGCGCGGGGATCGGGGATTTGGACTACTTGACCGGCCTTCACCCGGTTATCCCGCTGGTAGCGGTTGGGAAAAATGATGTGCACCTTGCCGGAGGTGCCAACATCCAGAACGGTCACGTAGGCGTCCTGATCCGTCTTGACATTGAGCACCACACGCTCGCCAAAGACATAGGTTTTATCCGGGTGATCCACCCAGGCGGTCACGTTCAGGCCGCTTTGCGGCGCGGCCAGATCCGCCATGGGGCGCTGGACCGGAGTCAGGTCCTTGTCGCTGGTCGCGGGGGCCGCAGCGGGTGGCGCCGGCGGCGCCCCGGTGGGCGGTGCCAGATCGGCCCGACTGGCGAAACTGGCCAGCGTCAGCGCAGCGCCCAGCGCGCAAGCAGTCAGAGTCAACGGGGATACGTTCATAGTCAGTGTTCCTGTCAGTTAATCAATCAGTTAGGGTGGAAGCCGAATCCCCCCACCCCTAACTCCTCTCCCACCGGGGGAGAAGGGAGCTTGTTACCGTGTCCAGATGCTCAGCGGACGGCGGTAGCCAGGTTGAGGGTTTCGCCCAGCCGGCTGTCGCCCACGGCCACTGGCGTTTGCTGGCCGCCGCTGTCCTGCTTAACCACTTGCTGGGTCTCGGCGAACAGATCCGCGAGCCGCGCGTTTTGGGCCTGGCTGAGCTTCTGCAACAAGCGGGTGATAAACAAGCCGCCATCCGCGACCTCCAGGGCGTATTCATTTTCCTGGGCGGCGGCGTAAACCAGACCCTTGACCGTGCTTTGGGGGCCGCTCAACCGGCGGTTGCCGTCCACGCCGCCGGCCAGATCCTTGCGCAGCAGGCTGGCGGCCTTCTGCTGCCAGCCGCCCGCCCGGGCCGGCCGCCCCAGATCGCCGCCCACGAAGAACTTGGTGCGGGCGTTGGTCAGGGATTTGCGCAACCCGCCGCTGTGGCAGGCATCCACGAACACAATCGTCCGGTCGGTTGACAACCGCCCGACCCAGGCGGCGAACTCGTCATCGCGCACCACGTGCTGGGCCGAGGGCTGGGCGACTCCCTCAGCGTCATACATTACGAACACTTCATCCAGCCCATCGGCCTCATCGTTGTCGTCGTCCTCGAGCGTAGAGCCGTGGCCGGAGAAAAAGATCAACACCAGGTCGTCCGGCTTAACACTGGCGCGCAGCCACTCCATGCTGTCGGTAAAGTCCCGCTTGTAGGCATTTTCCAGCAGCCGAACCTGACCGGGCGGCACGGCGAACAGGCGTTGCAGGGTGGTGGCGAAGTTGCGGGCATCGGCGTTGGTCTTGGTCAGTTCGCCCACGTTGGCCCCCATGGCCAGGATGTACACCTGACCACCGCCCGCGTCTGCGGTAGCGGCTGGCGGCGTCAGCCGCGTGGTTTGGGGCCGGCCGTCGGGAGTGATCTCGAACGTGACCTTGGCCGTGGCCCAGTCCGCCGGGGCCAGCCGCTCCACTACCGCCAGGTCCTTGCTCAGCGCGCCGGCATCCCGGTAGTTGAACTGCTTGGGCTGGGCCTCGGCGGTCTGGGTCCACACCAGATAGACGTCTTCCATGCCGGGCGGGCCACCGACCCGGAATGCGAAGGCGTCGTTGGGGCCGCCGGCACCATAGCCAACTCCAGCCCGCACCCGCGAATCACCGCCCAGTTCGTTCGGATAGATGCGGCTCACCCGGCCGGACGTGCCGACATCCCAGAGGGTGACATAGCCGTCGGCGCTGCTGATGAAATCAAACTGGACCTCGTCGCCGATGGCTACCGTGTGCTGGTTGATGCGGATATCGAGCTGCACCCGCGCGTCCGGATTAGCGGGCACGACTTCCAGATCCTTGGTCTGAGCCACCGCCAGCGGCGTCGCCAGCCAGGCGGCGGCGATCAGCGCGCGGAGCAGCGATTTGGAGTCATTCATGACGATCTCCTTCGGACCCGCGCCTAGCGGGGTTTGAGGGTGTAGCGAATATGGGTTTCGGTGTAGAGATGCGGCGGCAGGGCGAAGAACCGGCTCAGATCGCCAGTAGCGAACAGCACCGGGTAATGCGTGGGAATGACCCACAGCGGATCGCCCTTGTAGCTCAGCCCGCCCGGCTGGACGCGAGGCGTATTGCTGGGCAACACCGTCAGGATGGCCTTGATGGTTTCCTCGCCGGCCGGGCCTTGCAGTTCCAGATAGCCGCTTTGGGGATAGCGGTAAATCCGGCCCGGCTCCACGAAGTTGTAGGGTTCGCGGCTGGTCGGGTAAATCCGCTGCACCGCGCCGCTGGAAGCGAAGTGATACAGGCTGACGTAGCCCTTGGCGCTGGCCTGGAAGTAGAAGGCGATGCGGCTGCCGATGCGGACCGTGTCGCCGTCGCTGGACTCGATCCAGGCGTGCAGCCGGGGGGCTTCCGGGCCGGCGGCGGGCGCGGCGGGCACGGCGGCCAGCGGCAGATGCTTGCTCAGGAACGCGCGGGCCGCCTTGCCGAAAGCGGCTTCCTCAGCTTCCCGGTAGCGGAACTGCTCGGTGGCCAGGGTTTTGCCCTTGGCGTCCACCACGGTCAGCGTCACCGGCAGGTAATCCCCACCGAGGGTGGCCGACTCGGACGCGCCGACGCTGAGCCGGACGGTGTAGCGCGGCGGCGCCGGCTCCAGCGCCAGGTTCTTGGCCTGGCCTTCCGGCGTGGGGGCAGGCGCGGCGGCGGGGGCGGTATCCACCACCAGGACGGCGCCGTCGGCCAGCAGCGTGCGCACCAGCGTTTCGATGCGGGTCTGTTGCGCCGCCGGCGCGGGTTGCTTGGCCGGTGCTTCGGGGGCAAGCGCCACCGGGGTAGATTCCCCCGGTACGGGTTGCTTGGCCGGCGGTTGCTGGAGTTGCGTCGAACTGGGCGGAGTGGCTTCCGGGGGCACCATCAGATCAGCCCGGGCCGGAACCGCGACCACCAGCAGCGCCAGCAGCGCCGGAACCGATAGCAAAGAAAACGAGCGAAGCATGGACAGTTCTCCTCAGGGTCGCAGGGGCTGGTTCAGCACCGCGACGTTCCAACTGTAGGGATTCTGCCGGTCCAGGACGGCGCGCAGCCGCTGTTGCAGTTCCTTGCCCGTCAGATTCAGTTCGGTCAGCGAACCACGTTCGCGGATGTCGTCCGGCGCCAGCCAGCGTAACGGTTTCTGGGTCGCTACCAGCAGGTAGGTTTCGTCGCCCGGAGGCGGACTCAAGGCAAAGTCCACCCGACTGTACGGGCCGGGGAAGGGGACGGTCCGGCCGCCGCGCACAAACTGGTTGTCCAGCAGCCGACTGGTTCGGCCCGAAGTGTGGATAGCGTACAGACTGAGGTACGCATCATCGCTGGCGCGCAGCTTCAGTTTGAGAAAATCGCCGATGCGCGGCGGCGGCGCGTCCGACCAGACTTCGGCGGTGAAGCGGGCGTCGGGATTGGACCAACTGCCGCCGCCTTCATCATCGTGCGGCGCCACGATCATGTCTTTGTCGTTGTAGCCGGGCGTGGCGCAGCCCCCCAGCACCAGCAGGCCAGCCAGGACAGCCGGGATGGGAAAAAACGGAATTTTGGCCATGGAATAGCTCCAGGGTTGTTGGGATTTACAGGTTTAGTTGGGCACGATCCGGATCACCTTGTTGTAGCTGGCCCAGTCTCTATGGCGCGGCTCGCGCAGAACCACTTCGAGATCCTTGGCCACGGCGGGCGCACGCTCTTTCAGCGCCTTGAAGGGGCCGGCCGGTTCGAGGTCGCCGGCTCGGAACAGGGGCGCGGGATCGAGGCTGGCGATGACCTTGATCAGCTCGGTGCCGGCGGGTCCGTGAACTTCCAGGTTGAAATCCGCCTGGCGGCCCGGCACTTGCAGAACCTCACCGGCGCGAATGCGATTGTCGGTCTGAATGCGGTTGGGGAAGATGACATGGACCCGGCCCGAAGTGCCGACATCCACGATGGTAAGGTAGGCGTCCCGGTTGGTTTTGACGTTGAGCACCACGTTCTCGCCGAAGGCATAGGTATTGTCGGAATGATCCACCCAGGCGGTGACGTCAATCCGGTTACGGCGGGGCGCGCTGGTGTGCTGAGGCGGGCGACTGGATTGCTGCGGCCTGGTTCTGGGGGGCGGTCCCGCATCGGGGGGCGGTCCCGCATCGGGCGGCGGCCCCATATCGGGCGGCGGTCCCATGTCCGGTGGCTCCAGATCCGCCATGGGGCGCTGCACCGGGGTGAGGTCCTTGGTGCTCAGTTCCTGGGCGTCGGCCAGGGGGATTGCCAGGGCGAGGCCGCCGGCCAGCAGCAGGCCAGTCAGAGTATGCAGGGTGTGGCTTAGAGGGTGTTGCATGACCATGCTTCCTGTTTTGGGTGGATGGATACGCCAGGGCCATTGGCCCCGGTGATGAGATGAAGACGGCATGGGAACAGCAATGTCAGGATGGGGGTGGAAAAATTATTTCATCCGATAGGACTGAGCGAATTTCAGCGTATCTCCCGGATATTCTATTGAGAAATAGTATGGTGAGTTAGCAGCGACCTGTCGCGAGAAGACCCGCTCTGATCGAAGAGCGCCGGCAAACTGCGTTATTCTATCTCCCCAGCGCGATAACCGTATCACCATATTATTGGCCGAGGGGGAGCGTTTGGCATGACTGCGCCATGGGAAGAAACCGGCACGCGGCCGGTCGAAGTCACCTGTCCGGGCTGTTTTCACCCGCGCGAGTGGGACATCGCCGGGGTGTGTCCAATCTGCCACTACCGCGCCGGCCTGGAGGGCCGTTCCGGGGCGTTGCTGCCAGTCGGGACGCAACTGAAGGGCTATGTGGTCGGGGAAAAACTGGGCCAGGGCGGGTTCGGGATCACCTATCGCGGCTTCGACCTGACCCTGAAGATGAAGGTGGCGATCAAGGAATACTACCCGAGCGATCTGGTCGGGCGCTCGACCGACCGCAAGACGGTGGTGCTCAACTCGCCGGAGCATGGCGACCTGTTCCATTACGGGCGGCGCACCTTTCTGCAGGAAGCGCGGACGGTGGCTCAACTGCGCCATCCCCATCTGGTGCGGGTGCTGAACTTCTTCGAGTTGAACGAGACCGCCTATCTGGTGATGGACTACTACGAAGGCGAAGACCTGGCGCGGCATCTGAAAGCGTCCAAGGGTCAACCGTTGCCCTGGCGGCGGGCGGTCGCGTTGCTGCTGCCCGTGCTCGACGGCTTGCGGAAGGTCCACCAGGCCGGATTCATGCACCGGGACATCAAACCCGGCAACCTGTACCTGACCAGCGACGACGAACTGATCCTGCTGGATTTTGGCTCGGCGCGGCAGGTGACCGGCACGCACACCCGCAGCCTGCTGATTTTCTCGGCGGGCTACGCCCCCTACGAACAATACCTGCAAGGGCAACTGAACCGGCAAGGGCCATGGACCGATGTGTACGGCGCCGCCGCGACGTTGTACTTGATGGTGACGGGCCAGTACTTGCCGCCGGCGCTAGACCGCAAGCAAGCGGCGCTGATGCAACAACCGGATCCGCTCAAACCGGCGCGGCACTGGGTTCCCGACCTGCCGTCGGCGCTGGATGCGGCGCTGCTGCGGGCGCTGGCGTTGGAACCGGAGCAACGGCTGCAAACCATCCAGGCGTTCCAGCAGCACCTGGCCGCCGCGCTGACCGAAGCCGACCGCCCCCCGCCGCTACCCCAAGCTGCGCCAACTCCGCCGCCCAAGCCCAAAGTGGCGCCTGAACCCCCGAAGTCGAACGCAACGCCCACACCGCCCAAAGCATCGCCTCAGCCCAAAGTAGCTCCAGCACAATCCGCCCGGCCAAAATCGCGGACCGCGCTGGTGGCGCTTGTAGTGGTTGTGCTGACCGCGCTGGGCGGCTGGTGGTTCTGGGAAAAGCTCGGTGGGGCGCCAAAGTTGCCGGTCACGCCCACCGCAGTCGCACCGCCCGTAGTCACGCCGCCGGTCGTGGAATCGCCGCCACCCGTCGCGCCGCCCGTCGTGGAGCCGCGCACTTATCTGACGGTTCGGGCAACGCCGGCGACCGCCCAAGTCCGGATCCTGAACATCGGCCCGGCGTATCGGGACGGGATTGAACTGACGCCCGGCGCCTTCGATCTGGAAGTGAGCGCCCCCGGCTATCAAACCTACCGGGCGTGGCTTACGCTGGCGGCGGGCGCGCAGGAAGTGGTGGTCGTGCTGCAACCAAACCCGCCGGTTGCCCCACCCGCCACGCCGATAGCGCCACCGCCGACGGCTGAGGACATCGCGCGCCAGAAGGAACTGGAGCTGCAACTGGCAGTGGTCAAAAAGCTACTCGAAGCGCGCAAGATTCCGGCGGCGCGGCGGGCGCTGGACGATGCCAAGCCCTCGGATCGGGAGGGCCGGGTGGAAGCGTTCCGGCGTGAACAAACCGCAACCATGCAGGCTACGGCGCTGGTTTTTCTGGAGCAGGGTCAGCGAAACCTGGCCAAGCGGGTCGTGGACGATCTGGGCCAGTGGGACCCGCAAAGTTCAGAATACCGGGCGTTGCGAGCGCGCTTGACCGGCGGACAGTAGATACAGCGACAACCCATGCAGGTGATGATCATGCGCAATGGCTGGAATTGGATTGGATGGGGAATTGTGGTGGGGCTGACGAGTTTCCCGGCGTGGGGTGCGGAACCGGACCCCGAAGCGGTGCGGCGGTTGATGGAAAAGTACGAGCGGGAAGCGGCGGAAGAGGCGGCGAGGACAACGCCGGCGCCTAAACCTCGACCGAAACCGGCCCCGGCTCCGGCCCCGCAGCCAAAGCCGAAGCCGGCCCCGACGGTGAATTACGACCATGAGGCGTGGAAGTCGGCGGAGAAATGCGGCACGGCGGCGTGTTTTGAGGCGTATCTGGA
>ERZ1645192.5183-NODE-5183-length-10164-cov-10.433178_pt1 | contig 10164 bp, 10 predicted proteins | sample MGYA00575354_ERZ1645192 | MGnify/ENA primary metagenome ERZ1645192 (study PRJEB40844, sample SAMN11349763) | freshwater sediment metagenome | isolation source: river sediment | host: Sediment | place: India: Faizupur Khadar , New Delhi | collected 2017-02-21 ...
TGGCGCGCGATTACACCCGCGCGCTGATCGACACCTACGCCTCGCATCGCAAGGTGACGCTGGTCGGCGCGACGCGGCTCGCCGGGCTGGCGGAAGCGCATATGCGCGGCGAGGCCGTCCGCGACGCCGACATTCTGGCCGAGATCAAGCCCTGTTTCGTCAAGGATCACGGCCAGCGCACCGATCATGTCGTGCTGGCCTGCACGCATTATCCGCTGCTGCTCGACGCGTTTCAGCGTCTCGCGCCGTGGCCGGTGACATGGGTCGATCCCGCGCCGGCGATCGCGCGGCGCGTCGATGCGGTGCTGGGGCAGGCGCCGCGCCACATTCCTCATGCTGAGGAGCGCCCGCAGGGCGCGTCTCGAAGCATGGGCGGCCAGGCGCCAGCCGGCCCGTCCTTCGAGACGCCCGCTGCGCGGGCTCCTCAGGACGAGGAGAACGGGTTGCTTGAAAAGGAGCGTCACGTCGCCGTTTTCACCAGCGGCGCGACGCCGGGGACGGCGCTTGAAAAGGCGCTTCGCGAACGGGGGCTTGTCGCTGTAGCATGCGAGCCCATGCCGCTGTAAAGCGGCGCCCGACCAAGCGCCGCTGTAGAGCGGCGCACAACAACACGCCGCTCGCCGTCGCCCGACGGCCGATGAGAAAGCGGCGGCGCAACGTGGAGGACGGCGGATGCCGGTCAATAAGGGTTTTGTTCTCGCCTCGCGCCCGCAGGGCGCGGCTGTTGCGGCCAATTTCGGCTTCTTCGAGAAGGAGGCGGCGCAGCCGGGCGAGGGCCAGGTGCTGGTGCGCCATCATTATCTGTCGCTTGACCCCTATATGCGCGGGCGCATGGATGAATCGAAGTCCTACGCCGCCAGCCAGCAGATCGGCGAGGTGATGATCGGCGGCACGGTCGGCGAGGTCGTCGCCTCGAAGAATCCGGCCTTCGCCGTCGGCGACAAGGTCGTCGGCATGGGCGGCTGGCAGCTTTACGGCCTCAGCGACGGCAAGGACATCAAGAAGATCCCGGTCGAGGGCATTCCGATTCAGGCCTTCATCGGCGCGCTCGGCATGCCTGGCGTCACGGCGTGGCATGGCGTCAACAAGATCCTCAAGCCGAAGGCGGGCGAAACGCTCGTCGTCTCGGCGGCGACCGGCGCGGTCGGCTCCATCGTCGGCCAGCTGGCCAAGGCGGCGGGCGCGCGCGCCGTCGGCATCGCCGGCGGGGCGGAAAAATGCGCCTATGCCGTCAACGAGCTCGGCTTCGACGCCTGCGTCGATCACAAGGCGGAGGATTTCGCCGCGCAGTTCAAGGCGGCGCTGCCGAACGGCATCGACTGCCTGTTCGAGAATGTCGGCGGCGAGTGCTTCTCGCTCGCCTCGCGCCGCCTCAACGATTTCGCCCGCGTGGCGATCTGCGGTCTGATCGCCTCCTATGAAGGCGCGGCCCCTTCGACGCTCGACGACCTGCGCATCCTGCTGGTCAAGCGCGCGATGATCCAGGGCTTCATCGTTTCCGACCATCCGCAGGAATGGCCGCAGGCGATCGGCGAGCTCGCCAATCTGACGCTGGCGGGCAAGCTGAAATGGCGCGAGACGGTGGCCGAGGGCATCGAAAGCGCGCCGGAGGCGTTCTTCGGCATGCTGCGCGGCAAGAATTTCGGCAAGCAGCTCGTCAAGCTGATCTGAGACGGCCGGCGCGCCGCAAGCCGCGCGCCACCTTGACGCCGCCCGGCCGGGCTTCCACAACCCCGGCCGGGTTTTTTGTTCGCGGGGCGGCGGAATGTTCGGACTGTCGATTTACGAAATCGCGATGCTCGCCGTCGCGCTGCTGATCGCGGGCGGCGTCACCGGCGTTCTTGCCGGGCTGTTCGGCGTCGGCGGCGGCGCGATCATCGTGCCGGTGCTCTACGAATTGTTTCGCATCATGGGCGTGCCCGAGGATGTGCGCATGGCGACCTGCGTCGGCACGTCGCTGGCCGTCATCATCCCGACCTCGATCCGTTCGTTTCGCGCCCATAACGCGCGCGGCGCGGCCGACCTGTCGGTGCTGAAGGCCTGGGCCGCGCCGATCGTCGTCGGCGTGCTGATGGGCGCGGCCATCGCCCGCTATGCGCCGCCGGCCCTGTTCAAGCTCGTCTTCGTCTGCATCGCGGCGGTCAGCGCCGTGCGGCTGCTCGGCGGCTTTGCGTGGCGCATCGCCGACGACCTGCCCAGGGGGCCGTTGATGGCGCTCTACGGCTGGATCGTCGGCATCCTGTCGGCGCTGATGGGCATCGGCGGCGGCCAGCTCACCAATCTCATCATGATGTTCCACAACCGGCCGATCCACCAGACAGTGGCGACCTCGTCCGGCGTCGGCATGCTGATCGCGCTGCCCGGAACGCTCGGCTACATGATCGCCGGCTGGGACAAGGTCGGCCTGCCGCCGCTGTCGCTCGGCTTCGTGTCGCTGATCGGCGTCGCTTTGTTCATTCCCGCCAGCGTCGCCACCGCGCCGCTCGGGGTCAGGGTCGCGCATGCGCTGACCAAGCGGAAGCTGGAACTCGCCTTCGGCGCATTCCTGCTCATCGTCTGCCTGCGCTTCGTGGTCAGCCTTCTGGGCTGATAGCCTTCTCGGCTTTCGCCGCAACGCGGCGGGCGGGCAGGGCGTCCCACACCTGCTGGCGTTCGGCCTCGCTCATCGATGTCCAGCCGCCGATTTCCCTGATCGTGCGAAAACAGCCGCGACACAGGCCGGTGTCGCGGTCGAGCATGCACAGGCGCATGCAGGGGGAGGCGATGAGATTTGCGGACGTGGCGGTCATCGCCTGCCTATAGCGGTCCGGCGCGCCCGGTTCAAATCTGCGGCTGGGCGATGAAGACCAGCAGCATGGCGATTTCGGCCAATTGCTGCGAGGCCCCGGCGATGTCGCCGGTGTGGCCCTGCACTTCGGTGCGGGCGATGCGCGTCATGCCATAAGCGGCGGCAAGCGCCGCGAGGCCGGCGAAGACGACGCGCTGCGTCGTCGCCCCGCACAGCAGCGGCGGCAGCAGGAAAGCGCAGGCCAGCAGTGCGGCGAAGCGCACCGCCTCGGCGCTGGGGATCATGGCGCGATAGGCGAGGCCGTCGTCGCGCGCCGGCGGCAGCAGCAGCAACGGCATGAGCGCGGCGGTGCGCGACACGGCGGCCGTGGCGACCAGCGCCGCCGCCGCATAGCCGAAGCCGAACGGGACAAGCGCCGCCATCGCCGCCGCGCGGATCAGCAGCGACAGGATCAGCGCCGCGCCGCCGAACGTGCCGATGCGGCTGTCCTTCATGATGTCGAGCTTGCGCTCGCGCGTCATGCCGCCGCCAAGGCCATCGGCCGAATCGGCCAGCCCATCCTCGTGAAACGCGCCGGTGGCGCGCACCAGAACGGCGAGGCTGACGGCTGCGGCGACCAAGGCCGGCAGGCCAAGGCCGAGGCCAAGGCCGAGCGCCGCCGCGCCGATCACGCCGACGAGCGCGCCGGCGACGGGCAGCATGCGGATGGCGCGCTTGAAATCGAGCATCGCATAGGGATCGCGCTCGAAGGCGAACACGGGCAGCGGCAGCCGCGTGTAGAAACGCAGGCAGGCAAGGCAGTCTTCGGCGGCGATCTTGATGGCGTCCATGGGCGTCTCATGGCCCAGCCGCTTGCGGGAGTCGAGGGCCTGTCCGTCTTATGCGGTGAACCCCGCGCCCACGGCCGTCATGCCCCGGCTTGTCCCGGGCATCCACGGGGGCATAGTGCGCAAATGCAGGAGCAAATGCGCAGCGGCGCGGCGTGGATAGCCGGGACAAGCCCGGCCATGACGTGGGAGGAGCGTTCGCGCCTTCCTCGCGCCATTGCGCCTTCCATTCCGCTCCCGCCAGCGCAGCCCCCCGCACACGGCTCCTGACTTTGGCAAGATGCGCGCCCGCGCAAACGTGCTAGAAGCGCGGCGAATTGCATCCACATCCGGGACCGCCATGACCGACGCGCGCCAGCCTTTCGACGATATCCGCAGCCTCCTGCCGCTCATGCCGGAGGCCAGCGCCACGAGCCTTGCCGCCGTGCGCGCCCGCGACGCGCAATTGACCAAGCCGGCCGGGTCGCTGGGGCGGCTGGAGGAGATCGTCGAGCACATGGCCGCCTGGCAGGCCAAGGACAAGCCGACGGCCGAGCGCGCCCATACGGTGGTGTTTGCGGCCAACCACGGCGTCGCGGCGCGCGGCGTGTCGCCCTATCCGACCTCGGTGACGCGGTCGATGATGGAGAATTTCTCCGCCGGCGGCGCGGCGGTGAACCAGATCTGCGCCACGTTCGGCCTCGGGCTGAAAGTCTTCGAGCTGGCGCTCGACCTGCCGACCAAGGACATCACGCGCGAACCGGCGATGAGCGAGGCCGAGACGGCGGCGACCATCGCCTTCGGCATGGAGGCGATCGCCGGCGGCGCGGACCTCATCTGCCTCGGCGAGATGGGCATCGCCAACACCACGGTGGCGGCGGCGATCTATCACGCGCTCTATGGCGGCGAGGCGCAGGACTGGGTCGGGCGCGGCACGGGCGTCGACGACGCCGGCCTCGATCGCAAGATCGCGGCGGTGGGCGAGGCTGTCGCCCTGCATGGGCCGCATTGCGACGACCCGCTCGAATTGCTGCGCCGCCTCGGCGGGCGCGAGATCGCCGCCATCTGCGGCGCGATCCTCGCCGCGCGCATGGAGCGCGTGCCGGTCATTCTCGACGGCTATGTCGTCTGCGCCGCGGCGGCCATCCTGCACGCGCTCGACCCGGCGACCATCGACCATTGCCTTGCCGGCCATTGCTCGGCCGAGGGCGCGCATGCCGAAGTGCTGCGCCGCATCAACAAGGCGCCGCTGCTCGATCTCGGCATGCGGCTGGGCGAAGGCTCGGGCGCGGCGCTGGCCGCCGGCGTCGTCAAGGCGGCGCTGGCCTGCCATGCCGACATGGCGACGTTCACGCAGGCCGGCGTGGCCGGCAAGCATAACTGACATTCGCCGGGCGGCGCGGCCCGCACCCCGATCTTCCCCCGCAAGCGGGAGAGGGGCGCGCGCGTCGCGGGACGCCCTGTTCTGCGAGGTCGGTTTGCCGCGATCTTTCTGAAGGCCGCAATGTGCTCCCTCTCCCGCGACAGCGGGGGAGGGTTGGGGTGGGGGCTTACCCCCTTGCCAGCGGCGCGACGCCGAACAGCCAGAGGTGCAGCCAGAAGACGAACAGCGCCCAGACGGCCGTGCCGGCGGCGATCGCGATCAGCGTCGAGCGCCATGCCGGCTCGGCGTAGCGGATGCGATCGCTCCGGTCGCGCGCATAGGCGCTGAACAAGGCCGCGACCGACCAGACGAACAAAGCGCCGAACAGCACGAGATCGGCCAAAGTGCCGTTGGCGAGCAGGTGGCCGCCGGAAAACAGCGCCACGCTCCACGTCATCGGGTGATGCAGGATCGTCTTGAAATGGCTCTTCGGCGAATGCGACGCGCCGAGCAGGATCATGGCGAGGAGCATGACCAGCAGGTTGAGATGCTTGGTCCACAGCGGCGGCGTCCACAGCTGCGGCGCGGCATGACGCGCCTGCGCAAAGCCCCAGACGATGAGCACGAGGCCGGCGAGCGCGACGAGCGAATAGACGGCTTTCCAGCGCTGCATGCCGAGCTGCGAGATCATGCGCGTGCGCCAGCCGTCGCCGACGATGCGAACCGAATGCGCGCCGAGGAACAGCACAAGGCCGAGAAGCAGAATCGTCATACGGGAATCCTTTTGCCAGCAGGGCGCGGCGAGTTAATCACGGCGCGTCGGGCACGGCCACCATGGTGGCGAGCATGACGGCGATGAGCGTCGGCTTGCCGTCGCGGATGGCCTCGACCTCGCCCTCGCAGACGCTCATGCTCTTGCCGGCGCGGCGGACGCGGCCGCGCGCCACGAATTTCTCGCCGACGGCGGGGCGCAGGAAGTTGATCTTGTATTCGCCGGAGACGATCTGCGTGTTGGCCGGCGCGAGCGTCGCGGCGGCAAAGCCGCAGGCATTGTCGCAGATCATGCCGATGGCCCCGCCATGCGCGTAGCCGTGATGCTGGCCGATGTGCTCGGCGAAGGGCAGGGTGATCTCGCATTCGCCCGCGCCCATGCCGCTCACATAAGCGCCGATGGTCTTCATCATGGTCTGCGCGTCGAAGGCGGCGCGGACGCGCGCCTCTATTTCCGGCGACAGGGGCGTGCTCATCGGTTTCCTCCGATCATTGTTGTTGTCGGCATTTCATCCGGCACGGGGGCGTTTGTCCAGCCGCGCTCAGGCCGCTTCGCGGCGCTGCACATGGGCGGTCGCCGCGCGCAGCACGTCGAGGCCGGCGTCGCGCTTCACCGCCTCGGTCGCCAGATGGCGACGGAAGGCGCGCGCGCCCGGCAGGCCGTTGAAGAGCCCAAGAATGTGCCGCGTCATGTCGTGCAGGCGCACGCCCTCGGCGAGCCGGGCGGCGAGATAGGGCTCGAAGGCCTCGATGACGGCGAAGCCGTCGGCAAGCGGCGGCGTCTCGTTGAAATACAATCTGTCGACGTCGAGCAGGATCGCCGGGTCGTGATAGGCGGCGCGCCCGACCATGATTCCATCGACATGGTCGAGCTGCGCCAGCATGTCGGCATGGCTGGCAAGGCCGCCGTTGATGGCGATGGGCAAGGTCGGATAGGCGCGCTTCAGCTCGTGCACGAGCGGATAATCGAGCGGCGGGATGTCGCGGTTTTCCTTGGGCGACAGGCCTTGCAGCCAGGCCTTGCGGGCATGGACGACGAGCGCATCGACGCCCGCCGCGACGACTTTCTCGGCCATGGCGAACAAAGCCTCGCGGGGCTCCTGATCGTCGACGCCGATGCGGCATTTGACCGTGACGGGCAGCGGCACGGCCGCCTTCATCGCCGCGACGCATTCGGCCACGAGTTCGGGCGTGCGCATCAGGCAGGCGCCGAACGCGCCGTTCTGCACGCGGTCGGACGGACAGCCGACGTTGAGATTGATCTCGTCATAGCCGTAATCGGCGCAGACGCGGGCCGACGTCGCCAGATCCTGCGGCGAGGAGCCGCCGAGCTGCACCGCGACGGGATGCTCGCAAGCGTCAAAACCAAGCAGCCGCTCGCGGTTGCCATGAATGATCGCCCCCGTCGTCACCATCTCCGAATAAAGCCGCGCCCGCCGCGACATCAGCCGGTGAAAGACCCGGCAATGCCGATCCGTCCAATCGAGCATCGGCGCCACCGAAAATCGCCAGTCGGAGGCTGTCGGAGAAGCCTTTTGCATTTCATCGGCTTGGCGCGTGTCCATGCTCTGCCTCATCTGGGCGCCCATCTTCGTCCTCGTTTACAACAAATGTTGTAAAAATGAGGCGGGGTGTCGCAGGTCATCGGATCCATCGTCGAGCGCAAGCGCAAAGATGGTACGGTCGCCTATATGGCGCAGATCGCGATCATGGGCGAACGCAAACTCGTTTGGCGCGAGAATAGACTGAACCTTTTCGCTTCGCCTATCGCCGGCCATCAAGAGGCTATTTGTGTCTTGCGCCACTTGAGATCAGCGTCGAGGCTCATCACCGCTGTCAACAGAGCCCCATGTGCCGAAGAGGAGCCATTCGGAACCCACATTTCTCGAATCCTAGCCAGAAGATCGTTTATCTCCGTCTCGCATTTCTGCAGCTCCTCAATCGACGCAGCGTTGCGCAGTGCGCTTTCGATCTCGCGGGCCCGGCGGTAGTAGCGCGAATGAATTGAGGCAACGATCAGACTCCGATAGCTCGGCATTAGCCGGGTCAGCGGATAGATTATAGCAAAGAGAGCGATCAGCGGCACCCAGATGGCGTCGACGAGGGTCGCAAGCCAGAACGGCAGGCGCCCGATGAGTATTGGCCCGCCATTGTTATAAAAGCGTTCAGCGACGGGGCTTCGCGGCAATTGCTTATCCAAGAAGGTCGGAAAAGTTCCGCCGCGCTCGAATGGCGTGGAGATGCGTTGGCCCATCTCCTTGCTGATGATCAGTAGAAGATTTTGTAAAGCAGGATGGAGGTCTGAGCGCACGATCAGGGGAATGGTCGCTGCCAGCATATGCGTGTTTTCCGGCGGCCTCACGGGGAAAATGCTCAATGCTCCCGCCGGGAGCGTGACATGATTGGCAAAACCCATCAGGAAGGCGGCGCCCTCGGCGTTCTTGAAATTGAAAAGCGAGATGGTTGGGTCAGCGAGAATCCGCTGAACGTTGGGCGACACAAACGGCGAAAGGAAAAAGGCGAAGTCTATCCGTCCCTCGATCATGTCGTCGATAGTCGTGGGCGCATCGAGTGGAAGCAGGCGGATGCGCGAGCGGACCTCCTCGCCTAAATGTTTCAGGACCCAATCCGAAGCCAACCGCGATCCGCTGCCGGCGATTCCGATCGATACACGTTTGCCGATAAGAAAAGCTGCAAGGTCGTCGCTGCTTGGGGCTGGCCCACGATAGAAGAGCCAGAGGGGCTGGTATTCGATACTGCCCATGTACGAGACATTCGCCGGAGCAACCGCTCCGTTCTGCGTGAAGCCGATATCGATCACGCCCTCCGACACCTTGCGCAGGTTATCGACGGCGCCAGCCGTCACAACAAGTTCGGCTTCGACGCCATGCTTCTTGAGTTCGTCGCGGTAGGCGGTCGCGATCGCAACTAATCCAGACCCTGGTTGCCCCGCGCCTATGCGGACGAGGGTTGGCGGCAGAGGTTTCAGCAGGCTGACGCCGAAGACTCCTAAGACTGCCAGAACGCCCACAATCAGCCACTCGTGCCGCACGAGAGCAGAGATGGCCAGGCACTCGTCGCAGATGCCTCGCCAGATGTAGCGGCTGACGCTCGGATTTGTTCTCTTGTCCATTACTCAAGCAGCGCCATTTCATGATTTGCTGCGCTCAGCCTTACCAGCTCGAAGCGTTCCTGGCTGCAAAAAGAGAACGTGCCGCCGTCGCGGTCTTTAAGGGCAATCCGTCTCTAAAGTCGCGCATGGCGGGAAGCCGCAAATACGGCGAAACGAAACGCGGTCGTTGAGCGATTCCTCCAGTCCCGGATCCGACAGTCCGGACCATTGCGCCAACAACAACGCCTTGAACATCGCCAGCGATCGTGTCCCGGCGCGTGGCGGCGGACGCCGGGAGACAATCGCTCGCGCAGCGCGATAATTTGGATGAGAGGCCTCATCTTGTTTGTCGCGCGGCAGCGCCCGTCATTTGAAAGTCTCGACCACGCTGCCCGAATAGGGTTCAATCCAGACAAGGCGATCGACGACCGGAAAGCCCGGGGCGGCATTCTCGACGAGGACAATCAGCGCCTCGCGCTGCCGCGGGTCGGTGACGCTTCCAGAGAGGAACACCTGGCCGTCTCGGACATCGAGCGAAACCGTCTTGCGCGGCGCCCAGGCCTCGCTTTGCAGCGATTGGCGAATACGGCGTTCCGCGTCAGCATCGGACGCAGGGGCGGCGGCGCGACGATTCTCATCGACGCTCGCAAGAAAAGCTCGCACAACATCGGCCCTGGAGAGGACGCCGACCGGGCGGCCGCTGTCGATGACAATGACCCGCTTCACGCCGCGAGAGACGATGGACGCGATCACGTCGGCCAGGTCGTCTTCCGGCGCGCATGTCAGCGGATTGCGAGTCATGACTTCCTCGACGAGCACGCCGTGCGAACGAGCATAATCTTCCGCGCGCCGCCCCGAACCGAACAAGGACTCGAACCAGGTCGTCTGTCGCCGATCCGTGCCCAGTTCTGCCCGTCTCAGCAGGTCCCCCTCAGTCAGGACGCCGACGAGGGCGCCGTCGGGCTCAACCACGGCGAGGCCGCTGATGCGCTTTTCGACCATCAGCCGGGCCGCATCCACGACGCGCGTCTTGGGCGCGACGGCGATGACGCTGGATGTCATGAAATGTGCGACCTTCATTCTCATTCTCCTTTGCAGGCGAAAGCCAAGTTGCGCCGGCGCTCAATGCGCGCGGCCACGCGGCGCGGCCCAGATCAGCGTCGCGGCGAATGCGAACACGATCGTGATGATCCCGAACATTTCGAGTGTTGCGAGCAGGAGGCTCTGCCCTTGAACAACCAGATCAAGGACAGCCACCGCCATGTCGTGATGCGGATTCCGACGAAGTCGGCCAGGTATTCCAATTCGAAGCCGGCCACTTATT
>ERZ1645192.5184-NODE-5184-length-10160-cov-4.409005_pt1 | contig 10160 bp, 3 predicted proteins | sample MGYA00575354_ERZ1645192 | MGnify/ENA primary metagenome ERZ1645192 (study PRJEB40844, sample SAMN11349763) | freshwater sediment metagenome | isolation source: river sediment | host: Sediment | place: India: Faizupur Khadar , New Delhi | collected 2017-02-21 ...
TGATCTTTTAAGGGAGCAAACTCTTGCATTCTATTTGCTACTCGTTCTTTAACTGTGTCCTCTAACTTCTTAGTTTGTTTAATCGTCTGCGCTAACTCATCGCCCGAAGTAAACCCAGAGAGTTCAGCAATCACGTTAAAGCGTGCCTCAGTCTCTGCTTTCATTTTCTTTTGAATATAGTTATCAGCAAGAAGTGTAGGATTCTTTTTAAACTCTGTTCCTATTTGTCTCATCGTTGTATAGATCGGCATCTCGTTTACAACTGCCTGTTCTTCTTTAGTTACTTGCGCAAGCTTATCGTTGTATTGCTTCTCGTACACTTTAGTAACTTCTTGCATCTGCTCTTTTAAAAGAGTGCGTTCAGCCTTTTCTTTTGCTCGTTCACGGAGAGTTGAAAGTTTCTTCTTAACTTCTGGCGGTACATCCTTAAATTCGATTGATGACATAAAGTTAGACTGACTTTCTGCCTGTGCGATCTCATCTTCAGTAGCAATCATGCGATCCATTACTTTGCGGACAGGATCAGTTAACTCAACATTAAGTCCTGTGATGTTTCTATAGATCCGAGTTAACCAACGCTTGAATTGTGCAAATACTGATTTAAGTCCTTCAGTTGGAGCTTTGCCTTCCATTAAGTACGATTCAAACCCACGGGCAAATTGCTCCTGTTGTTCAACTGTAAATTCGGTTTGATCATCTTTAAACTTTAACCACTCTTTTAAAGTGTTCCAATCAGCTTGATATTGTTCTGATGCCTTACCGGATTGAATAAAGTTGAGTGTATCTTTCAACCATAAGTGACCTGACTCATGGATAAATGTAGATTGATCGGCAGCTTTAAACAGTGTAATGACTGATTGATCGGGAGTTAACTGAAGGGAGCCGCGTTTTTCTTGGTAATATGTCTCTTCGATTTTTACTAGTGAGTCATCAAAAACAACGTAATTATAATTTCCTTTGCCTTTGTCACGAGAAGACCCGTCAAGATATTTTAACCCAGGGATGCCAAGCTCTAATAACGCCTTAGATGCCAACTCTTCATCGCCTTCTTTTTTAATTAAATACTCATAGTATTGTTCCCCTGTCGGATCAGATAACCACTTCCTTGCTTTTTTTTCTGTATCAAATGTTGGGAGTTCAGTGTCGAGATATCCAGACTCTTTGTCTATAATACCCCAACCGCCTGGTACTGGGCTAACATCCCTATCGGTGTTTATGTCCCCTAGCTGAGACAAGATACTTTTAACTAAAGAACCTTGCTTTGATAACGGCTTATCCCAATCAAGCATGTCTTCACTGTCAGGGATATCTACTTTATAAAGTTGACCGGTTGATTCACCTTTGCGCGCTCCTTTTTTTTCTAAATCATTCAAAGCATTTAAAGATCTATTTTTAAAACGCGCTCCCACATCTGGAGCGTAACCAGTAAACTTTTTATTAATAACTTCATCTCGTGTTTTTTCGTAATTAAAATTGTTATCTTTTAACCACTCAAGAGTATTAAATTCTATTGATCCAATCTCTTTAAATTTTCCACTGAGCTTTAATTTTTTATTTTTACTATCAACAATATCTAAGCTTTTAGTTATTGTATTCCTATAGTGTTCGGCAATTTCTTTTGTGTCTGTAAAATACAATCCCCACCCATACGCTTGAGCACCTTCACCTGTCCCTATCTTGTCTAGCTTAAACTCACCAAACTTGTAAGGTGAACCGTGATAAGCTGATTGAAATAACGTCTGCCCTACTTGTAATGGATATGAAGATTTTTTACCATTCCATTCGACAATTGCATCTTGTGTTTGAGTAATTGCAGGTTCGCTAGCGGATCTTTCGCCTGTACTCATTCCTAGTCGTGCCTCGGTATCTTTAGCTTCGATTTCGCCATGCAATTTAGTGTACTTGGCGAGACTTTTTTTACTGCCCGTAGTATCCCCACCACTTGCGAAGCCTTCGCGTTGTTGTATCGCGTGCTGTATTTCATGCATTAAAACTTTAAGGTCAATTTCTTTTTTAATTTTAAAATTGCCTGCCCCATATGCATCAAACAGTTTTACATACTCTTTACCTGTTTTTGTTTTTGCGAATTCATCTTTTAACAAGGCGGCAGCGCGATACATGGTTTTCTTTTCATATGCATAATACTTTTTGCGAAAATCTTTTACCTCTTCGTTGTTGGCGGTTAGTTCTTCAAACCTTTGTTCTTCTCCTTTGGATAGTTTAGTAAACCACTCTCGGTTAAGTCCTAATTTTATTGCATCTGCTTCAGGTTGGTAAGTTCCGCGCGTAGTAGTTTCTTTTGTGAAAATAACAGGAATATTTTTCAGATCGGGGTAAGCATTGAAAAGATCCGGATGATCAAGTACGTCGCCTAACTTAGTTTTTTGGATACCTTCAATGTTGTTAATTTTTAATTTCGCCTTAGAATCATCTATTTCAAAACGCCATTTGTTATCTTTCCCTTTAAACCAACCTGTTTGTTTTCGAATAGATTTAATATCCTCGCCCGATGATTCTAATTGAATTGCCTTAGAAAGATTATTTTGATTAGCAGATAATGCATTGGTTCCGGCATATTGGAATAACGTTTGCCCTCTATTAAAATGCATCTTTTGATTTTGCAAGTAATGCATTAACTCAGTTTTGTTAATTGTTTCTTTCCCTGCCAAGAAGTTATCTATTCCTGAATGTTTTAAGTCAGTCGGAGACAACGTTCTTAGTGCTTGTCTAACATCTTCGGTAGTAGCGTTAGCAGGTAATTCATTTTTAATTGTGTTTTCAATTTGTGAAAACGTTTCAGGTTTAACAAATGTAGATTGATCCAGTTCTTGATCTTCTTTGTAATAATCACGAATATCATTTATTATTTTTGTGGCCTTGGTTCCCTCGTCATATTCTTTTGCAAGCACGCCAGGGTTTTCGATGTAACCATCTATTTGCTTGTTGTATTCGCCAACCCCTTTCTGAAGATCTAAAACAACTTTCCCGTTAAAATGATTTATGTAATTGGTTAACGCAGTCTCTTGTTCTTGTGTTAATGGTTGACGAATATCAATCCCGCCAGACTCGGGCATTAGTCTTATGTTCCCCTGGTTAACAAACTCGACCATGCCATTGGTGCCACCGACTTCACGATGATCAATCACTCTTGTGTTGGGCGATCCGCCTTCGTTCTTGCCGCTAAGATCTATAAATTGACCATCCGGTGTCAGATACCCTGCTTCGTTTATATTATTTGTATGACCTAATTCTTTAACTCTTTCATAGTTGATATTATCAGTAGGTCTTGCGGCGGGTTGATTCAACTCTCCGCCAACCATTGCATCTTTTGCAACAGTTGGTCTATTGATTCCTTGGAACCATTCTTGAACCGTCTTACCTTGGCGCGCGGACTCCGCAACTGCGTGCGCTGCCCAGAGCTTGGCATTGTTATCAATAGTCTTTGACCACTCGTTAACAGTAATCCCTTCTGGTTTCGGAGAGTTGGTTTGTTCGTTTTTAATATAGTTATAGACTTCGTCGTAACCTGCTTGTCGGTCAGAGTTTTGCGTAGTTAAATCTTGAGCGGCAGCTTGTTCGTACTTAAGTGCTTCTGCGATCTGTGCTTTTGCTTCTATTGTTTCATTAACAGTGAGACCTTCAGGCGTAAACTTCACGTCATCTGCTAATGCTTGATAGTGTCCGGTTCCGATAACTTTATCAACCCAGGTAGCAGTAGGGACTTCGAGGTTACCACCGGACTCTTTGGCCTGGTTATACTTGTCCTCAACTCCTAACTCTTTTGCCACAGTAACAGGGTCTAGTTTCTTATCTTGAAAATAGGATTCAAACTTTTCTACTGGGATATAGACATTTTCAACTGGCGTATCTTTTGTAACGTCAAGCTGAAACTCAGTATGCCCTTCAGGTAAACGCTCTTTAAGTTTGGATTGTTTTGCTGCATTGCCTAGGTCTAGGTAAACCTGTTTATCATTAGACGCTTGTCGAACTTTTCCAAGATCGCCAGCGATTCTCATCCCTGTTCCAGGAAGACCAAAGAGGAATGCGGATTGAACTGCTGGGTTAATAACTTGTGCAACTCGTTCGCCCAACTCTCCTGGTTTTAGCTGACCCTGTAACCCTTGAGCTAATCCGCCAGTGACAGTCTCTTGCGCTACTTCAGTAGCTGCCTCTGTTCCCATAGCAACTAGATAGTCTTTGACCGCAGAGATAACTGCTTTGCCTGGAGTTAACTTATTTAAGATAGGGATATCTTTAGTGAAGTAGTTGATTGCTTTTTCAGCACCTGGGATAGTTTTAGCAAGTGCTTTTAATGTGACTAATTCTAGTCCTGCATTAACCCCACCTGCTACCAAAGCGGCACCTGCTGCGAGCTTTGGATCTATTGGATTGCCATTCTTATCTTTTAATTTGATGTACTCTCTAAAAGCACTCCCACCTTCTAAGACAGCAGAAGCTTCAATTAATCCCATAGTTGCGCCAGTACCAATCCCTACTACTGCTCCGGCGGTAGTTCCAACGCCAGGCACTATAGTTCCGGCGGTAGCACCGACAGCTCCTCCGATTAGAGCGTTAGCTCCGGCATACTGTGCCATCAATCCAAAGTTAGGTACTTGTTGGGATGCCCAGAAGACTGGTTTAAACCCGTCAGGGTTTTGGTTGTCCTTCTCCATTTGGGTTTCTAATTGTTTAAGCTTATCTTCATGTACGGTTGGAACTTGTCCAGTAGCAAGTGCTTCTAAGATCTGATCCTTTGCCAGGGTTGCTTGCTCAACGTTAAGCGCACCAATCTTATAGCCTTTGGTTGCTTGTCCTACCACATCCTCGTACCAAGCAAGGTTATCAATATCATCTTTAGCTAGTGCCATATTGGCACCACGGAGTAGATACTTTGATGTGCCAGGATATCTCTCCTCTAACTTTTTAAAGAAGTCAGACTTCGGAGCTTGAGCAAGCTTCTCTGCTTGCGCTAAATTATCGTTAACGTATAGTGGTGACTCTTTTAATTTATTGGAAATAGAAACCACTTTGGCAGCATGGTTAGGATCAACATCAAGCGAGTCATAGTACTGCATCTCAGTGTTGGGTTTAATATCTACAGGAAGTACTACGTCTGAGCTAGTACTCTTAGGCTCAAACATTGGTTGGTATTGTGGAACGGAATCAACTGGTAAAATTATATCTTCATTATTCATCTTGCTCACCATATTCCATCTGGACGTTGTTTAAGGATTGCCTCTACATTTTCTTTGACGACTGGTTTATTTCTTTTAACTAATGATTGAATTGCGTTGTTAACTGCATCTAGTTTTGCGCGGTCTTTGGTTTCGTTAGCAATATCACGATACAAGTTAATTGCCTGTCGTTGCGCCTCTTGAGTATCAAAGTTAGTTCGATAGTTTTCGCTTCTGCCAAACTTCCCTAGTAAAGGAAGTGTCCACCCAGAGGTGTCATCTAATTTTAATAGTGAATCGGCAGCACCAACTTTGTCCTCAAAAGATTGGAGGTCGCGGCTTCGTTGACGATACATATACATAAAGGTATCGAGTTTTTCTTTATTAGATGTGCCGAACTTCTTTTCTGCTTTTATCCTTACTAATGCGAGCGCATCTTTATCTGCCTGACTTTCGCCATTCATCTGATGGTTAAACCAATCTTTGCGCAGAGTCTCCCAATCGTTCCCATTAATTTTTCTTATCTTATTAGCATTATCAATATCGTCTTGAGTAGTGGTACCCCTTCTTATTCCTTCCCATAAAGAAACTACTGTCTGCTTATCTGATTCAAATTTATCGGAATATAACTGACTAATATAATTAGAGTAGGCAAGCTTAGTTTTATTATCCTTCCCAAACGCGCCTGTTAGTTTCATTGTTTCATCAAGAGACTTCCCCTCGTTTCTCATTTGAATTGCTTGATTAGTAAATGCCAATTCATTTGCGGCATCTTGAGAGTGCATGATCTGCTTTGCTTCCGATGCTCTGGCAGAAACATATTGGCGAAGTTGATCCTTTTGCTCTGGCGTGGTGTTCGGCATATTGTAAATTGCTTGATCCATCCTATTTAAATCAGGCGTGCCATCGGCAAGTTTTAAATTCTGTAAAGAACCCCAGACATTTTGCGCCTTCTCGTGAAATGCTTTCCCGTCAATTGTCGTCTGAATCGCGTTAACATCAGAAGGAAGTAGCTTGTCCTTCATTGAATTGAGCAAGTTCTTAGCAACTACTGAGTTTTTCTCCACAATTGCATCGACTGCGTTTTTAGTAAATTGCCCAGCAATCTTATACTGAGTTGCCTTAATCTCTTCGTCGCTTAGTCCGTTAAACTTATCCCGTGCCGCGCTTAGTTCTTTTGCTCGCGCAATCTCTTTATCCAAAATTGTAGGGTCAGTAATGGCAGCAGACTGGGCAAGCATCATCTGTAAGTTAGTATCAATAGATAAGTTGTATGCCTTGTTTTCCTCGTCGGTTTGATGGCGAAGTACTTGCCCTCTGACCTGTGTATAGTGATCATCCATTTGACTAGCGAGGATCGACTTTTGATAATCGCCATCCATGCTATCAACATACTTTTGTTTTAGTTCGGTATATGCTTTGTCAAAATCAGGAGTTAAATTTTTGGTCTGATCAAGTTGTCTTAATAGATAACCTTTAGGATTCCCATCATCTCCTTTGGCCTGGTCATATAGCATGTTTTGCATGTCTACTCTAAACGCAGAGTCATGGTTAGCTATATTGGTCTTGGCCTCCATCTCTTGCCGTTCAGCGATTCGCTGAGTAAGCATGTTGGTTATTTTATTCATGGTTTCGCCGTAGTTCTTAACTGCTTCCATAGAAGCGTTAGCGGCCTGACCAATATCTACGGGTTTACGGAAGCGTGGTACTTGTGCTTCAGGTGTAGCAGTTTGTACTTGTTGTTGATATACAGGTATGCGTGGCATTATTCCTCTCCTTATTTTTTACTTGGTGTTTCTGTAGTTCCGCCCTTGCCAAATAGTAGATAAGCGTTGTTAGCAGTTTGAGCGGCACCCCCAATTAATGATGACTGTGCTTGTAGCCTAGTAGCACTAGACATCATTTGACCTGATAGACCCATAGAAGCGGCCTCGCCATAAAGCTCCCATGATTGAATGATTGCCGCGCGCTTTGCTTCGTAGGCCTTAAGATCGGCATTATATCTAATTGCCATCTCGTCAAGTTTGTACTTATTTAAGGTATCGTTAGCGATATCTTCAGCAGTTACTGACCCGAGTTCGATCCCTTGAGCGATCATGCCAGTGGTTTGCGCCGCCTCCACTTGGTCTACTTGCTTCTTAAGTTGATGTCCAAGCTTAGCTCCCTCGTCTTGAGCGTAGGTAGCTTGTTGCTCACCTGCTTGTCTTGCAAGATCCGACTTTAGTTTTGCTTGATCTGCTAAAAAATTATAGTAGTTACTCTGCATTGCTGCTTGTGTCTTGCCTGTAGCGTACTGTCCGATTGCACTACCTGCTGCTAAAGCAACCGCTGCTATTACCAAAGGTGCTGCCATATTTATCTCCTTAATTCCCATCTATGATAGAGTTCGCCATTATGCCCTAAAGGTTGTTTGTCGTAAATGCGCGCGCCGAAATATTTAACCCAATTAACTCCTGCTTTATAGTCGGCAGGTACGTAGTTATAGATCATTGGGAAGTGGGTTAGTAAATGCTGAGCGTAGTACTTTGTCCGCTTAATGAATTGAATGTAAACGCGATCAAGCGCGTCTGATCCTAGTGCCCAAGCAAGCCCGTTGCCATCGGGGTCAGGAACTACTCCAAACATAAAGCAGGGCAACTCTCCATTAACTAAGACGGTAAAGCTTTCAACACTTAGAATATAAGAAAGGACTAGAGATTGTTCAGGAGTCCGACGCTCAAACTCCCATATCTCTTTAATGTGCTCCTTTCTTAAGTGATCTTTTAATAAGCAACAATCGTGAAGGATTGAATTTCTAACTGATAGTATATCCATCGTGGCCTCTCCTTAGCCTCCGATGCTAATGCCTTTTGGAATTAGAGCAAGTATCTTTACTGGTAAAGGGTCTACTTGTTTGTAAATGATTCGTGCTCCTGAAGTATAGGCAGCATCAATCGCCACGGTATACTCTTGAGTATATAGCCTAGTCGGAGAGTTGAGGGGTTCATCAGTTCTTTGTACTAACTCATCTAGGTGATCTTGGTCAGGACCGACCCAACCACCGCGAGAGTTTTCAAAGCGGAAGATAACCGAAGGGATTTGCACTTGTTTACCTTGGATCGTTCCTTCATTGGTCGCCATCTCTAAATTCAAAGTTTCAATCTCTGATGTATAACCAAGCCCAAAGTGTGCTAATCCAACTGCGCTATTAAACTCGTACTCTCCACCTGAGATAGTCTTATTAGTAATAACCGACCCATCTGCTAGGATATTACAGACATATCCATTAAGGTGATCTAGTCCGTCTATAGTATCGGTGGTTAGATAAACTTCGCCACCTCCGGTATACGTACCAAATGCAGAGGTGTCTATATCTGCATCGGTGTAGTAATCCTTCAACGTAAAGTTACTCGCCCCAGCATTTGCTACTTTATATCTATTCCCATTGAGTTCAGTCATCCCTTCGACTTCATGGATATCAATGATATCTCCATTACTTAGTCCATGACTGGTACTAGTGATTACTCCCACCGCTTGCTGAGTAATGTTAGTGATCACTTTAGGAGTGTTATAAGAAATGCAACAGTCTAAGAAATATTGTTTGCGTGGGTTGGTAGATTCTGAACGCATGTACATCTGTTCAATGAATACCTTGGTGCCTCTCTCTACTACAAACCACACCTCGTGATATCCATCTCCGGGGATAGTGGCGACTGACTTAAACTTTCCTTGCGTATCATGCCATGACCAGCCAAGCACATCCTGTTCCCGTAAATAGGTTAATGATAAAAGAATCCCATCGTCACGAACTAACCAAACCAAATTATTTGGTTCTTCAGCATAGTCCATATCTACAACTTCATATCCGTCGAGTAGATGACTGCTAAAATTATTAAGAATATCGCCAGTAAATCCGTTGACGCCGAAGTCATATCCCAGATCTCGAAGTTTGCTCCCCATCCTTTGGACATAGATAATTCGGTTACCAATAATAATAGGATCAATGACTTCACTGCACCCCCTATACCCTTCTACCTGCGCGCTCACAGTTGTCGGAGTTAAAGCACCGTCGGCACCAATTGACCATTCACTTGCAGAAGTTAATGCTAGCAACTTTGATAACCCTACAAGGTTTCTAATCCCGTTCATCTTTCTTGCTGGAAGATTGATGGTAATCCCATCAGTATCTTCTAAAGGACTACTCCTTAAAAATGAAGTATAGTTCCCTGCTTCGGTAAACCAAATGGTTTGCGGCTCTGCTTCATTAGAGGCAAAGGACAAACGATCTTGGTAAAAGGTAACCGTTGACGGGTAACCTCGGTAGTCTGACCATGCGCCCTCTGCCCAATTGGTGGTAGCAGATGTTGCGCCTAGTGTTCTAAGGATAGTAACAGCAACCGACTTAGTATTATTGAACGCAGTTACCTCTACAGTTCCTGACTGAGTAAAAGGGTCAGCAGTAAGATCAATGCTGACAGTACCAGATGATAGCTCATAGCAATATATCCTTATGAGAAATGGATCATCATCGTCCTCTTCTCCATAGGTGTTAACGTTAAAGTCATCTTTACTGGAATAGGTTCTAAGGTTTGTCCAGTTACTACCGCCATCAATAGACTTCTGAATCCTAAACTTTCCTGTCCAGGTTCCATGTGTAATGATCCGCCAAGTGCCACCGCACTTAATTGACGCGGAAGTAGTAGGGGTCGTATATGCAAGCGAAAGGGATTGTCCTTCGATATCGTGTTCAACTCTCCATAATGATCCTACGTGACCAGAGTTAAAGATATCTTTTGCCGCAGTCATTGTAGCGGAACCAGTAACCGCGTTTACTGTAATTGTACTTGCACTATCTGAATTGGAAAGTCTAAATGGACCCTCTTCAAATTCATAATCAGTTAACACCCAGTTATCATGCCCATATCTTTCTAGTTGAGCAGGCGGATAATCCGGGTGGACGATATATAAAACGTCAGCACTCTGAGTAAACTTTAACTTAAAAATGTC
>ERZ1645192.5185-NODE-5185-length-10159-cov-25.240994_pt1 | contig 10159 bp, 7 predicted proteins | sample MGYA00575354_ERZ1645192 | MGnify/ENA primary metagenome ERZ1645192 (study PRJEB40844, sample SAMN11349763) | freshwater sediment metagenome | isolation source: river sediment | host: Sediment | place: India: Faizupur Khadar , New Delhi | collected 2017-02-21 ...
CCGATTAATTCTCCGATTGCCAAAATCGGCATCGAGATTACCGACAGTCCCTATGTGGTCTGCAACATGCACATCATGACCCGTGTGGGCAAAAAAGTTCTCAAGAAACTCGGCGATAAGGGCGATTTCATTCCCTGTATGCATTCCATCGGCGCTCCGCTGGAAAAAGGGCAGAAAGATGTTTCCTGGCCCTGCGCGCCGATTGAGAAAAAATACATCAGCCATTTTCCGGATGAGAACCTGATCTGGTCTTACGGTTCCGGCTACGGCGGCAACGCGCTCCTGGGCAAGAAATGTCTGGCGCTGCGCATCGCGTCGGCCATGGCCAAACGCGAAGGCTGGATGGCCGAGCACATGCTGATTCTGAGACTGACGAATCCCAAAGGCAAGCAGTATCATATCGCCGCCGCCTTTCCCTCAGCCTGCGGCAAGACCAATCTGGCGATGCTCCAGCCGACCATCAAAGGCTGGAAATGTGAATGCGTCGGTGACGACATTGCCTGGATGAAAATAGGGCCCGACGGAAGACTCTACGCCATCAATCCGGAAGCCGGATTTTTCGGCGTTGCGCCGGGCACCTCGTACGGTTCCAATCCCATGGCGATGGAGTCCATCAAGAAAAATGTCATCTTCACCAATTGCGCCCTGACCGATAACGGCGACATCTGGTGGGAAGGCATGGACGGCGCGCCGCCCAAGCATGCCATTGACTGGAAAGGCCAGGACTGGCCGGCTGAAAAGAAAGAAGTGGCGGCACACGCCAACGCCCGTTTCACCGCGCCTGCCTCGCAGTGTCCGGTCATCTGCCCGGATTGGGAAAAGCCCGAAGGCGTGCCCATTGATATTTTTGTTTTCGGCGGAAGACGCGCGGGTGTCGTGCCCTTGGTCAATGAAGCCTACAGTTTTGATCACGGTGTATTTCTGGGTGCGACAGCTTCCTCGGAAACCACGGCAGCCAATATCGGCGCGGTCGGCAATCTGAGGCGTGATCCTTTCGCGATGCAGCCTTTCTGCGGCTACAACATGGGCGACTATTTCCAGCACTGGCTGGATATGGGTGACAAGCTCGGCGACAAGGCTCCTAAAATTTTCTACGTGAACTGGTTTAGAAAAACAACCGATGGCCGCTGGCTCTGGCCGGGCTTCGGCGAAAACAGCCGTGTGCTGAAATGGATGTGCGAGCGGGTGGACGGCAAGGCCGAAGCCGTTCAGACACCAATCGGTCTCCTGCCCAAACTGGGCAGCCTGGATATGAAAGGCCTGAAAATCGATGAGCGGGATGTTCATGAATTGCTTCGGGTGGATATCGATGCCTGGAAGGCGGAAATTCCCGATATCGGAAAACACTTCGCTCAGTTCGGCGATCACCTGCCGGCAAGACTGGAAAAACAGTTTGCCGAGCTGAAAAAGAGATTGGGATAATTTAGTAAACAGCGGAGACAAGGGAAACCAGGAAAAAAACAATACTGGATTGCCCGGTCGGCGCCGGGCAATGACAAGGATTTTATCATCGCTGGAGCAGGCAAATATTATACAGATTAAACCCGCTTAAAAAAGGCAGGGTCAGCAATGGCTCTGCCTTTCTTTATCGCTCACCAGTACAACAAAAACTTATTGCAATCGCTTGTGAAAAAATGGATAAAAAGTGGCAAAGAATGATCTGTTTGCCATTTTGTTATTTTTTTATCATTTAGAATTCCGCTGTATCGGGATACAAGAGTCATTAATGAAAGATTTCTCGCTCCGCTTCGAAATGACAGAGCAATTTATGCATAACAACAATTGGTTAAATAATAAAATCAATCAGGTTTCCGATTATTATTTTCTGGGCGGAATATTGCTGGTCTGCCTTTTGTACAGATTTTTTTACTTCGGCTACTTGCATCCAGGGATGGTTTTGTATAACTCGGACAGCGTTTCGTATTTTGTTTTTGTGGATATCTGCCGGAGCATTGTTGATCCATACCGGACGCCCTTTTATCCCTATGTGATTAAATTATTTGAGAATCTGTCCGGGGAAAATCTTGTATCCAATCTTATTCTTTTTCAGCATGCCGTATCGTTTTTATCCATTGTGCCGTTTTATTTTGTCTCCAACAGAATTGTCCGGAATAAATATGTTGTGATCATTGCCACGCTTTTTTACGGCACGTGGCATCCCGTCCTTATTCAGAATGTGCATCTGAATCCGGAGTGTCTCTGCTTTGCCGGATCGATTTTAATGCTGTGGGTTCTGGTGAAATATCTGGAGACTCCCGGGCGCGTCACAGCGCTGTCTCTCGGTATCCTGCCGTTTTTTTTAATCATGTTGAAGCCGACTTATCTGATTCTTATCTTTGTTGTCCTGATTTTTTTTCTGCTCAGATTCATTTTTTTGCGTGAAGAAAGGAAGATAATTTACTGGGGGGCGCTCGGGTTGGTTATGGCTTCGGCCGGCGTGCTGGGCTACTGCGAGATGAATAAGAGGCACAACGGCCAATTCGTTTTGAGCAGCATCGCCTTGAACAATACGCTGTTTCATGTCAGCTACAGCGGGGCTTACCGGGAAGGCGGCGATGGAGAGTTCATCGCGATCATCGACGCGAAAAGGCATCTGGAAAATTATTACACGGTTCCCTTCACGATCAATAATGATTTTACCGACCGGTATCAACATTACAACAAAAGATTTCCTCAATATCTGAAGCCTACGAAAGACATGATTTTCTGTCTGAATTTTCCGGATACGGAGAATTTTGCGCCGGCGCGAATCAAGCGGTTTATCCATAATGCCAGATGGACGACGGTTTACTGGAAATATATGGCCGAAAGGGCATTCGATATTGTGGTCGGCGCTTACGGCAATCTTTTCATTCTGCTTTTCCTGCAAATGGCGGTCGTTGCGTTTATATTTTTTAGATACGGGAAAATTTCGTGGACGCAGGGGTTCTGTCTTCTGTTCATTCTGGGACAGTTTTTTTCAATCTGGCTGGCCGGTCTGGATGACATGGATCGTCATCTAATTCCGTCTTATCCTTTTATCATGCAGGTCGCGGCTTCTTTGGCGGCGTTGTTTATCGCGCTGCTGAAAAAAGAAAAAATTCAGGAAATTGTTTTGTAAAGCGTCTCGTAGGATTCCTCGTCGAATAATTTCCACTTTTTAAACTTGCGGGGTGCGATCCGCGAGCGCGCCGAAGCGGCTTCGGAAAAGCGCGACGATGATTTTGAAGGCTGCGCTGGTGTGGATTGAAAACTCGGAAAAAGTCCGCATGGAAAGAAGATATCTCAGTATAAAAGATGGCCGCAGATAAAATTCCCGGTAGCTTTTGTAATAATATTGCTTGACGACTTCCTCCGATACCGTGTCCAGTTTCAAAACCGGTTCCCCAAGATTATAGAGATCCCAGTTTTGATGCAGCAGAGAATCCTTCTGCAGAAATGTGTTATACATGGCCGTCCCGGGATAAGGGGTGGTGATATTAAAAACGGCCAGTTGAATATCGGCCTTTTTCGCGTAATCAATCGTCTTTTGCAGGCCGGTTTCCGTCTCGCCCGGATTGCCCAGCATAAACGCCCCGCGGATGTTAATCTTTGCCGCCCTTGTCCAGCGGATGGCGTTCTGAAACTGCTCCGGAGCGGTGCGTTTGTCGATGTTTTTTAAAATGGTTTCGTCCGGTGTTTCAAAGCCGTACATGATCTGATGGCAGCCCGCTTTTTTCATCAGGAGAAGCAATTCCGGCGTGACGGTATCGATACGGGCAAAACATGACCAGCTCAGCCCGATTTTTTTTTCGATCATCAGCCGGCACAGGTCGGCAACATTTTTCTGATGGGCCGTGAATGTGTCATCATAAAAGGATATTTCCCGGATGCCGTATTTTTTCTGCAGCAGTTCAATATGCTCGATAATGCGCGGTGGTGACATAAACCGGATGCGCGAACCGAACATCCCCGAAAAACAGAAGGTGCAGTGGCCGGGACAGCCGCGGGTTGTGACCATGCCGATGGACGGTTGACGCCGCGCCGCGCCCGGTGTGGAATGATAAAGATGCATGGGCAGCTTGTCGTAAGCGGGGAAATGCAACTTGTCCAGTTCCACATAGGTTGAGGCATCGGGGTTGATGATGATTTCGCCCTGTTGGTTGCGCCAGGTCAGATTGGGGATGAGATGCAGCGGTGTTCCTCCGGCAAGCTCGGTGATAAAGGCTTCTCCTTCGTTGCGGACAACCATATCGCAAAATCTATACCGCACCAGGTCTTCGTGAAAGACGGTTGGATGAACGCCGCCCATGACGATTTTCATGTCGTGGAATTTTTCTCTTATCCCGCGGGCGATGGCAATGGCGCTGGAAATTTCCGGCGTCGTCGCGGTCAGGCCGATATAATCGGTGTCGGGTTGAATCCTGCTGACGATTTCCGGAATGCTCAATTTCAATGCTGCCGCATCGATGATCTGCGACTGATGACCCTGCCCATCCCAGATCGAGGACAACAAGGCAAGCCCCAGAGGAGGATGATCGGAATTGATGATGCTCCAGATATTATTCGGGTCTATCTTGCGGGGCGGATTGATGAATACAAAATGCATATAATAAATGATTAAGACCGGTTCAGCATTTATCGGTTATTTTTCTCAGCAATAAGGATTAGAGATTGCCCCAACGGCGGCTTGATGATTTTTTCAGCAAAAGCTAAAAACGGTACCAGCTTATCAAATAATTTGGTTTGTCTTTCCGGCAATTCTTTTTTCTTGAATATTCTTCCATTAACATACCAACCCAATAAACCTAAAAAGTTCATATAATATAATTTAGTGATGGTCATGTCCTGACCGTGAATCAGGGCCTTTAAATATTTTTTGTTGTATCGTCTTAGATGTTCAAACGAAGTATCAATGGAACCGAAAAGGCATTGCAATGCAGGAACGAGAATGATCAATCTTCCTCCCATCTCTAAAAGTGAACTCATATTTTCTACAGCCAGCCGGTCATTTTTCAGATGTTCAAGAATATTGAGGCAGAGAATGGTGTCAAACTTTAGAGCAGCAATCGGAGAAGTTTCGATGTTCTGGATATCCACATTGAAAGCACTGAAATTAGATGGATTGCGGAAGGAATATTTTGCGTTTAGGTAATCTACATAGTTCTGATTGTTGTCAATCACTGTCAAGTTATTTCTGAAGATGATGAAATCGGTGATATTGCCGATACCGGCGCCCACTTCCAGAATGTTATCGCCGATGAAGTCTTGAATATTTTCATATATCCAATGATTGTAGTTAAAACGTTTGGATAACAGTAGAAGCGAATATTTAATTTTTTCTTTATCCAGTGCTTCGCTTTTAATATCCGGGACTCCCTCTTGTTCAGTCTTCCGTAGAACTATTATTTAAGAAATTGGATGCCGATCTTTACGTAAAAATGTATTGCATTAATTTACAAAACACTCAATAATCTTAGCGCGCCCTTTACAATACAAGACACCGGCAAAAGTCTTTTGTCAAGCCTGAATTGGATGCTTTGAATTATTCTTTTCCGAAAGATTATTCCGTTATTGTAACCGGTTCGCTATTTTGAAAGCGATCAGATGATGTAAATTACACTTAAACAAATTATAAGGGAACAATAAAATACTTTATGGGCCTGCCGGATTTATCCGCCGATCATCACAGGAAATCTGAGACCGGACAGCTTCAGCGACTTTACCGTTTTTTGGACATCAATCTGGCGTCTGACCTTCTGGTCATTGGCATCTGCCTCGCCAGTTTCGGCTGCAGTTTCACTGAATCTGTTGTCAATAAAGACTACGCTCACTGGGGCTGGTACTATATTCCGGCGCTGGATTTGCTCAGAGGCGCGCTGCCTCACGCGGAAACGATCATTCCCTACGGTTATCTATATTCGCTGATTCAGAGTTTTTCCCTGGCTGTCTTCGGGGAACGGCTGCTGAGTATCGGCATCATCACCGGCTTCTTTTATGCCTGCACGCTGCTCCTTTCCTATCTTGTTTTCCTGAGGTTTATGAAAAAAAGTCTTGCCCTGGTTTCCGTGCTGCTCATTTTTCTCATTCATCCATATATTATTTATCCCGCGCCCAATTACTTTGCCTATTCTTTCCAACTACTGGCGCTGATTTTTTTTCTGCGCCGTTCGCAAAACAATTATAATGCTTTTTGGGCCGGGGTATTCCTCGCCGCTGCTGTCCTTTGCAGATATTCTTCGGTTATCGCCATTCTGCCGCCATTTGTCGTTTTGCTGGGCCTGGATTATTGGAAAGCCGACAAAGCCAGAATGGTTGTTGTAAAAAAAACAGCGTGGTTGAGTGCCGGCTTTATCATCCCCCTGATGGCGTTTTTTGCCTGGCTTGCCGCCAATTCCGCGCTGGATGATCTCTTATACCAGAACAGGATGATGATGAAGATGATCGGCAAGGCCGGCGACACAAACACTTACCTTGTTTTTCTGGGCTCTGTGCTGCAAATTGTACGCACACTGGCCTCTGATCTTCGCGGCCGCCTTTTCACCCTGATCCTGGTGGTCTGCCTGTTTATCATCATCCGGGAAATGCGGCGAAAATTATCCGGTAAAAATGCAGAGTCGGCATACGCCTATGATGTCATCCTGGCGGTGTGTCTGACCGTCATTTTCGGATATTTGAATTCCATTCATGTTTATGAAACATTCCGGCTGATCAACGGAGCTTCTCTGGGGGTTGGGTTATGCGTGTTTGTTTTTTATAATCTTTATCTCAAAGCCGCAAAACCTCTGAAATATTTGATGGCGCTTTTGGGCATCATCATTGTGGCGGCTTTGACATCCGGCCTGTTTTTCACAAAAACCTCGTCCGCTTATTACCCCTGGCGTGCGGATTTCCTGATGCGCGGTGGAATGAAAAATGAAACAACAGCCATCTTCAAAGGCAAGTTGATGACGCGGGAGTGCATCCATTTCTACCGGGACGTTTTTGAAGCGATAGAGCCTTATAAAGGCTCTTGTTCCATCCTGAATTATACCAGAGATTATATATCGTTCATCATCAATGATCTTCCCCGCATCCAGCGGTCGCCGGCGCATTTTCCCTGGCTGGACGATACCTGCGAGCAGGCGGTATTAATAGACCGGAAAAAAGCGGTCATTCTTGTCGGTCAGGCCATCGATTTTGCCGGCTATCGGGAAATCTTCAGAAGACAATGGCCGGATGAAATACCTTGGCTGGGCGGTGATGTTTTGTATATTTATGCGCCCATGAGGCCTTCCGGTGATAATAGAACCTTGCCGGATTCTGCGAATTATAATAGACACCCATAAAATCATTTTCTTGTTTTGAAGAAAGAGCACTTTCAAAGAAGATAGAAGTGACAGTGCGAGAAAATGAATTTTTGAAAATACTTGAGGATGCTTAAAAAATGAAAACTGCAATGGAGGCGGCAAGAGGGCTTGTCCGTTCCAAATTCTTTTCAGCGCCATTCTATCTTCACTTTTATGTTACGGAGCGGTGTAATCTCCGATGTAAAATGTGCAACATCTGGAAAAGAAAATCACCGGAAATGACCCTCGGAGAAATAGAGCAGTGCGTGCGCGTCCTCAAAAAGCTCAAGGTGCAAAATATTGTGTTAACCGGGGGAGAGCCCCTTCTCCGTCCGGACATATCTGATATCGTAAAGTTGTTTAATGATCATGGGTTTACAACAAGGCTGCAGACGAACGGGACACTTGTCACCAGAGAGAAAATCAGGGCTCTTGCCGAAGCAGGTCTAAAAAACATCACCATTTCATTGGATACGCTGGATGAGAAAAAATTTGATTGGATTTGCGAATCAAAAGACCTCGTTCAAAAAGTTGACGAATCACTGGATCTTTTCGCCGAGTACATCAAAGGCTTTATCGTGGTGAATACCGCCGTATCAAGGCTCAATATTCCCGAGCTTCCGGAAATTGTCAGATATGTAAATTCAAAAGGCGCCTATGCTTCTCTGGTTCCCGTTCATTTGCACTCGTCAGGAATGACCACGAGCTTTTGTTATGGATATGATGAAGAAATGATTGTTTCAAAAGACCTTCTTCCTGAAACAGAAAAAGTATATGCGAAACTTATAAAAATGAAGAAAGAGGGATACAGAATCATCAATTCCGAAAAATTTCTGAGGGCTTCACTTGATTGTTTCAGGACCGGCAATTATTCATGGGATTGCAGAGCCGGAGAAAGATTCTTTGTTGTTTATCCTGATGGAGGCGTCGCCCCCTGTGATGTCTTTCCGCCTTTATTCAATATTCAATCAGATTTCCCGAAAAAATTCCGGAGCGCCGAATACCGGGAAAGCGCCAGGCGTCTGCGGGAAGGATGTGATGGCTGCCTGTTAGGCTGCTGGCGGGAAACAAACCTGTTGCTCGATGATTTTGCCACCCAGAGAGAGCAAATGCATCTTTTCTTTAGAAAAAAAACAGGGGCACATCATCCATAAGAAAGATGTGACGTAAAATCGATCTTTAAGGATTTAAAACTCAGATGTCGAAAGTACTTCTTATCAAACCGAGATTCATAGGTTTGGAGTTTCCATTCATCACCCAGCCGCTGGGATTGATGTATATCGGCGCTGTTCTGAAAAAAGACGGTCATGAAGCCAGGATTCACGACTGCGCTGAAGACCATAAAGATTTTCATGTGCTTCAGTGTATTCTTAAAGAATGGCGACCTGACTTTATCGGCATCAGTATCATTATTACGGAAGTCGAACAGACAAAAAAAATTATGGAGATGATCCGGAAGATTATTCCCCGTGCTCCGGTGATTTTTGGCGGCCCCTGGCCGTCAGCGAATCCTGAAAAATCGATTGAGCAATTGGGGGCAGACTTTGTCGTGATGGGTGAGGGAGATTTTGTGTTTTCCGAATTGATCGACGCTATCAATAATGGTCTCCCTACTGATTCAATTGCAGGAACGGCGTCAATGGTGAAGGGTCATCTCAAGCTCAATGCAGGACGGCACTTGATGGAAGACGAGCTGAATCATCTTCCATTCCCCGCGTGGGAGTTACTGGATCATAAACTATACGCAAGAATGCATTCCAGCGCTGCTGTCGGTTGCAGGCCTTATATGGCTGTCATCACTTCACGCGGCTGTCCTTATCAGTGTGCGTACTGCCACCAAACCATGGGTAAAGTATTCAGAAAAAGGTCGTTACAGTCTGTTCTTGCTGAAATTCAGGAACTGTATATAAAACACGGATTCAGGGAATTTGAAATCCTTGACGATTGTTTCAATTTAGACCGGGAAAGGATGATGGTTATCCTGAACGCTATCCGGGATAGGTTTAAGGATATTAAACTGCATTTTCCAAACGGTCTCAGAGCGGACTTGCTCGAGCCGCAGGATATGGAGCTTTTTAAACAGGCGGGAACGGTGTCGGTTGCGTTTGCCGTAGAAACAGCCAATCCACGTCTTCAAAAGATGATTAACAAGAATCTCAATATCAAGAAAGCCGATTTAATCATCAAAGCTTCTGCTCAGACAGGAATTTATTCTATAGGCTTTTTCATGATCGGGTTGCCGACCGAGACCTATGAAGAAGCATCTTCCACTGTAAAATATGCAGTCAATTCTTCCCTGCATCGGGCAATATTTTTTCGTGTCATACCGTTTCCCGGAACCAAACTGGCTGGAATTGCCGCGGATATTCTGAAAAATAACGATGATATTTTTGACCCACTCTGCATGAATTATTATAATAACTACTATAATCTCTCGGCAATGTCAGATCAGGAGCTGCGCAAAACTTTTCGACGCGCTTACAGAAAATTTTATTTTAATCCTAAAAGAATCATCAGCCTTGCCCTGCATCATCCCAAATTCATGGTGCTTCCCTACTATGCTTTTTTAACCATGATCAGAGCTCTGCCAGGGATGAACCGTCAGAAGGGATTCAAACGAAGCAACCCGGCAAGAAAAACTTGACATCAAAATGTTATGTATGCAGTAAATTCAAAAAAGCATTTAACCATTATTCACAGAACAAGAGAATAATTTTTCTAATGGCAATCGGGAAACAGCCTTCATTATTGTTAATAACCCTGGCCGACGTGGCTGCCTATGGTGTTCGTTGCCTGGCTTCGTATGTACGGCAGCAGGGTTTTCAAACCGATATTTTGTGTCTGCGTCTTTCTGACTCCCGGAAAAGACGTCT
>ERZ1645192.5187-NODE-5187-length-10153-cov-6.553080_pt1 | contig 10153 bp, 10 predicted proteins | sample MGYA00575354_ERZ1645192 | MGnify/ENA primary metagenome ERZ1645192 (study PRJEB40844, sample SAMN11349763) | freshwater sediment metagenome | isolation source: river sediment | host: Sediment | place: India: Faizupur Khadar , New Delhi | collected 2017-02-21 ...
CCCTTACACAAACTTCAGTTCACCGAAATACTTTGGCTGATGGTAATCGGGATTTTCAGTTCCCACCGGGCTCCAGGTAACATAATGAGGAACAGTAAGCATGTCCCCGCATTTGTAAAAGTTTGCCCTGAATGTTTTTCCCTTAAGGTTTGTAATCTTATGGTGGAAAAACACATCCACAGGCACTGCAATAGTAATTGTCCAGTCAAATTTCCCTGTTTTTTCGGCGACTGGTTTATTTCCCACAGAGCTTTTTCTGCGTATCCTGGAAATTATTTCAGCATCAGCCCTCTTACTGTCAGCCCTTCCTGTTCCGGTGCCAAGCAGAACGGTTCCAATGCCATTGAACTCAAGGTTGTAATAAATCCCGTCATTTTCAGGTGATACAAAAAATTCAACACATGAATCCTCGCAAACCATCTGGTTTGTTTCTGTTTTTTCAGCCTTGAAGTAATTTTCCGTGATGTAGTATTTCAGGAATATTTCCCTGTCGCCCCATCCGATTGCAAAACTTACTTCCGGTTTGTATTCATATCCCTTCCAGTTAAGTATGTCAATTGCATGTTTCTCCTGTTTGTCAAGAGCCGCCGATACTTCATCAAGATCGGGTGTATGTGACCTAAAATCGAGTTTTTTTACTTCAGTAACTTTCATGAATATTATGTTTGTTCAGGTGTTTGTCCGTCAAATTTACAACTATTTTTCAATCTCTTCAGGAAGGAAAAGTCACTTCATCTCATTCCATGCAAGCGCTGCTGCGCCAAGAACGGCTGCATTGCTTTCCGATATTCCTGAAGGGAGTATTTTAACTGTTCCGCGGAACACGGGCATGACATTTTTCTCAACATATTCTCTGACAGGCCTGAATAGTATTTCTCCTGCCTTTGTAAGTCCTCCGAAAAGGAAAACGGCTTCAGGACTTGAAAATACTATCGCGTTGATGATACCGAAACCTAGCATTTCTGCAGTATAGTTCATTGCTTTCACAGCTATCGGATCATTGTTTGCTGCGGCTTCTGCAATAATTTTTGAAGTAAGTGCCGAAGGAGCTATATCTCTCAGAACACTGTTATCCCTTGAATCGCACATAAGCTGCGAAACTGTTTTTACAAGTCCTGAAGCAGACGCATAAGTTTCAAGGCAGCCAAGCTTCCCGCAACCGCATTCCCTGCCCCCGGGAACAACAGTTGTATGGCCAAGCTCCCCTGCAAATGCAGTGTGACCATACAAAACCTCCCCGTTTATTACTATCCCGCTGCCCAGACCAGTGCCAAGTGTAAGCACAATAAAATTTCTCATTTCCTTTGCACCGCCAAACACCATTTCGCCAACAGCAGCAGCGTTGGCATCATTTGTAACAACAACAGGTACCCTGCTTTTCTTTTTCATCATTTCGGCAAGGGGAACTATGCCTTTCCATGGGAGATTGGGTGCAAGCTCAATTGTGCCCTTGTAATAATGGGCATTAGGGGCTCCAATGCCTATGCCGAGTAGTTCCACATCCTTTGTCACAAGTTTGAGGATGGCCTCAGAAAGCGCTGTTACAAAATCATTTATATCGGGATAATCCCTTGTAAGAATCCTGTTCTCTGCAATAACCCGGCCATCGCGGTCTGTCAGTCCGAAAATTGTATTTGTGCCTCCTATGTCGACACCTGCTACAACCTGTTTCATAAAATATTCTTTAGTTAAACCTGCCAAATACCAGCTATTTCGTTTTAACCTCCCTTAATTTCTGTTCCTTGAAATTTCTTACACCGGCATCCCAGTCCTGCTCCAGCTCAAATTTGGCCTTCAGTTCAATTTCCTTCGGATAATAAGTGACTTCTTCCGGCAGTCTCGACTTCGAAAAATCTCCCGGAGTCCATTTGCCGTTTCTGTCAGAATCAAAAATGATTTTAGCCCTGTAGGTTGTTGGCTCAAGCAGCTCAAAAGAAGCCAGAGAATCGCCCACGGCAATTGTTTCCCGTATCAGTAGTTTTTCACCTTTGTCATATAGCTGAACTATCATTGGTGCGGTGCCGTTTTTTATCTTAAATGTCAGCTTGCCGTATGAATCAGCAGCCTTAAGTGAAAAGCTGATACCGGCTGAGTCGGCATTTTCATTGTAATAGTTGCTGAATGCCCCCGAATCTGCTTCAAGAAAGTATTTCTTATCCGGAAGAAGTTTTGTTTTCAGTGTATAGATACAGGCTGTAAGCGGATCTTTTTCAATAATATAAGGAACAACAAGTGTGTCTTTCTTTGCAAATTCATATATCCTTATTAATGAGGTATCGGGTTTTCGCAGCGGAGTCTCCGACCTGAACGAAATCATTTCTCCGGGTTTCAGGAAACCGCCTGTGATGTTATTGGTCAGTTTAAGCGCCGGCACTTTTTTCAACGCGGATGAAGACTGCCTTGGCTGCTTTGGCGGCACAAACCTCATCGTTATTGTATCCTGCTTATAATCAATAACTCCGATACTGTCAGTTACCGGATATTTCAGATAAGTTGTAAGCTGGTTATTATTATAAAGTGTTGTATCTGTAAGCCATACTTTCATCGTATCTCTCATAAGGCTCTTTTCAATGAAGTAAGAGCTGCTGTCAGCATCTTTAACCGAAAACTCAAAATCAAGGGTATCAGGTGGAAGTGATACTACATATTCGAGCAGATATTTAAGTTTCCTGTCGGATGACTTCAGATAACGGGCTGAGGATGGTTGTGTGAATAACAGAAGCTTTGTCTTGCCGGTAAGGACTATTGTATCCTTCGGATTAATCTGAGGTTCCTTCCTGGCAGAACCTTTTACGGGAAGAGGTTTTTTTACTTTCGTTGTATCTTTAATAACCGGCATCCAGTTGCTGTCAGCAGTGACTTCGATTGGCTTTCCCTGAAAAGCAAACGGCTCGTCATCAAGATTATACATCTTGTTATTATCGGCATCCTTAAGGGCATAAAGCTTATAGCTTCCAGGCCGTACATTGTCAAGCCTGAAATATCCGTTCTTGTCTGTAAGTGCAATATACTCAGGAAGATGTTTTTTAACAGCAGAATCTTCAAGCTGCCTGTGCATCAGGACAAAAAGCTTCTCGGGAGCTTCAAGGTTATCGGCATTATAAACATTACCTGTTACCGACAATGAGTCGAGCACAGGCCCGGTTGAAAAAGCAAAATGATAATCTTCCAGAATATTTCCTTCATTAAGGTCCTTTATTGCATTCTGAAAATTCAGCAGATAGGTTGTACTGTCAGCAAAATCATCTTCGAATTCGGTTACAACAGTCTTTCCCCTGATCCATGTTTTCGGCTTTTTCTTCGAAGGCGGAGATATTATCAGGTTGTCATTTATATTATCAAGAGCTACATATTCATCAAATGTAATCTCAACCTTATAGCCTGAATAACCTGTTGCGCCTGCTGCAGGGATTGTTTTCACAACAACCGGAGGTTCACGGTCTCTTGGCCCGCCTGAAGGTGAACCAATTTTAGCACAGGAATAAATAAACAAAAATACCAGTATGCTTAAATGAAATCCTATATTGATCAGTTTCCTCCTCAATTCAGTAAGCTTTATACAGCTTACAAACATACCATAATTTTTAAGAACTGATTCAGGTAAAATGATTCTTGTTTTCACTCAGGTAAGCATTATCAGTACAGGGAGGTAGCTGATACATTATTATTTTTACTATTCAATAATTTCCTACCTTTGAGTCCGATATAAATTTTACTTACATGCTTTTTCAGATAGTACCCTGGGATGTCAATCCTGAAATATTCCGCATCGGAAGCTTCGCAGTAAGATGGTATGGCCTCCTGTTTGCATCTTCATTCTTCTTCGGTTATATTATTATGAATAAGATGTTTAAGAATGAAAAGCTTGGAGAAGATGTTCTTGACCGGCTGACAATTTACATGGCGGTGGGAACAATAGTGGGAGCACGTCTCGGCCATTGCCTGTTCTATGAGCCTTCATATTATCTTAAAAATCCTCTTGAGATCCTTATGATATGGCATGGAGGACTCGCAAGCCACGGAGCAGGAATCGGAATTCTTCTGGCTATATGGTATTTCGCCAGGAAAGAACGAAAGGATTATTTATGGGTTATGGACAGGATTGTAATAACTGTTGCGCTTGCAGGCTTTTTCATCAGAATGGGTAACCTTATGAATTCCGAGATTTACGGAGTGGAGACTACCGTGCCCTGGGGTTTTGTTTTCCTCAGAAACCATGAAGTAGCCCCTAAACATCCTACACAGATCTATGAAGCACTTGCCTACCTCGCCATTTTTGTCCTGCTCTACAAACTATACTGGGTAAAAAAAGGAGAACATCTGCAGGGTCTTCTTTTCAGTCTCTTCCTGGTGCTTGTCTTCACCTCGCGGTTCTTCATTGAATTCCTCAAGGAGGACCAGGTGGCATTTGAGGCAACAATGAAAATAAATATGGGACAGTGGCTGAGTATTCCTTTTATAGTAGCCGGCCTCTGGGGTCTCTACAAGACTTTCACAGTCAGAAAAAGAGCTGTAATAAAAAGGTAAGATCTACTTTTTGAGAATCCCTTTGAACAATACATCAAGTATTGCATTAAGCCTTTTGTCGATATTCACTTCCCGCTTCTTCCAGAAAAGCGGTACTTCAAGACCTTTAAGCGTTGTCTGTATTGCAAGCGCAGTATATTCACTGTTGTCTATTGAAAAGACATTCATTCTTGATCCATGGTACAGGATGAGCCTTAAAATGGCCAGCTCCTCACGATCATACTTCTCTCTTATAGTCTCGATAAAATCAAAATGATCGAGGTTCTTGTCAAATATTGCATTATAGTAATTTGACAGTTTTTCGAATGACCTCATCCTTACAAAAACATACTTGCGCATCTTTTCTATTGGTGATTCTACCGACTTGATGGCTGTAGTAAGCTCATTTCTAAGGATATTGGCTTCATAAAGCACCACAGCTTCAAAAATTTCCTCCTTGCTCTCAAAGTAATAATATATAGAACTTTTTCCCATTTTGAGAGCTTTGGCTATCTCATCCATGGTTGTTTTACGGAAACCATACCTGCTGAAAATCTGACCTGCAGTAAGGATCACCCTCCTCCTATATTCCTCTCTGTTAATCATATAACATACTTCATTTAATTCCCCGGGCACAAAAAACAAAGATAATATAAAAATTCCGCAGAACAAAAATTTCGAATGAACCGGTCGATAATTCGAAAGCCGCAAAATGAAGATAATAATACAAATTCTGATTTGTCCCTGACTTTTATGATCATAAATCAGGAAAAGTATATTGTCAATAATTAGTAAATTTGATCCTGTTTAACTTTATCTGAAAATTAAGAACTATGAAGATTGGAAATCAGCATTATCAGACCATCTGGCTGGATGAATCCGATCATTCGGTAGTGAAAGTGATTGATCAGCAAAAACTTCCCTTCTTCTTTGAGATAAAGGACCTGCATACTGTAGAAGATGTATATGCGGCAATTGACGTAATGACTGTAAGAGGAGCCCCTCTTATTGGTGCGACAGCAGCATTCGGGATCTACCTGTCAACTCTTGAAATTACATCAAATACAAATCCGCTTACTCACATTCAGAATGCTGCAAAATATCTTGTTTCATGCAGGCCCACAGCAGTAAACCTGTCATGGGCAGTAAATAAGGTGCTGTCAGAACTTAATGACAGAATGAACATCGATGAGCTTTCTTCTGTAACTCTCAGATCAGCTCTGAATATCTGTGAGCTTGAAAGGGAAAACTGCAGGCAGATAGGTATTCATGGCCTCCCCCTCATTGAGGAGATAAGCAAAAGAAAGAACGGAGATACGGTTAACATACTTACTCACTGTAATGCCGGATGGCTTGCCTGTATCGATTATGGAACAGCAACTGCCCCAATGTACCTTGCCCATGACAGCGGAATAAAAATTCATGTCTGGGTTGATGAAACGAGGCCAAGGAACCAGGGAGCCAGGCTTACGGCATGGGAGCTGGGCCAGCATGGAGTACCGCATACGGTAATTCCCGATAATGCAGGGGGCCACCTGATGCAGCATGGAAAGGTTGATCTCGTAATAGTGGGAAGTGACAGAACTACCGTAACAGGTGACAGCGCAAATAAGACAGGAACCTACCTTAAAGCCCTGGCAGCTTATGATAACAATATACCCTTTTATTCTGCAGTACCTTCAACGTCAATCGATTTCTCGATAAAAGATGGTGTGAGTGAAATTGTCATTGAAGAGAGGGATCCTGCGGAAGTTCTTAAGATTGAAGGCCTTCTCCACGGAAAGATAGAAGAGGTCAGACTGTGCCCTGAAAATTCACATGCTGCCAATTATGCCTTTGATGTTACACCTGCACGGCTTATCTCCGGAATAATTACCGAGAAGGGCATTTGCAGGGCTGATGAAGAAAGTATAAAAACAATGTTTCCAGACAAAATAAAATAATGAGTATGCAGGGTTTTGTAAAATTCAATTGCCACTGGAACCAGTCAGGCCCGGTGATCTCTGATGAACAATATGAAATAATAAACAACTGGCGCGATATACTCTATAACATGGATCTTATCGGCGCTTATGAAAACGGGGTGGCCTTTGGTAATGTAAGCATCAGGATTACAGGAACCAACCAGTTCATTATAACCGGTTCAGCCACCGGAGAGATGCCTGAGCTTGAACCTGGTCATTATGTAAAGGTCAGCTCTTTCAACATTGATGACAATGCTGTTCAGTGTCTTGGTCCGCTGAAAGCTTCATCCGAATCACTGACGCATGCTGCAATATACCTGGCTGATCCGGGAGCCAATGCCGTTATTCACGTTCATTCAATAGAACTGTGGAATGAGCTGATACATAAGGTGCCGACGACTAATCCTTCAATGGATTACGGAACAACAGGACTGGCAAAGGATATTTTCAGGCTGTTTGAAGATTCGGATGTAATTGAAAAGAGAATTATAATAATGGCAGGCGACAGGGCCGGTATTCTCACTTTCGGTCATGACCTGGATGAGGCAGCCGGTGTTCTTATGTCGTACCTCAGAAAACAATAATGACAAAAACCGGGATTATTGGCGGATCAGGCCTTGAAAATCCTGACCTCCTGAAAGACGCAGAAGAGACATTTTATACCACTCCTTACGGGGATCCCTCATCAAGCCTTGTTTCAGGGAAGATCGGGGATAAAAGCATAGTACTGCTCTCGAGGCACGGCCGGCAGCATACAATACCCCCTTCACAGGTAAATAACCGTGCAAATATCAATGCACTCATGCAGGCCGGCTGCACGCACATCATTGCAACAACAGCCTGCGGAAGCCTCAGGGAGGAGATAGGGCGTGGCGACCTGGTGGTTCCTGATCAGTTTATCGACTTTACCCGACGCAGGGATGTGTCATTTTTCACAGAGTTTGAAGCCGGAAAAATGAAGCACACACCTATGGCCGATCCTTTTAATGGCAGGCTCAGAAAACTGATAATTGAATCAGCTGACAGTCTCGGATTAAAAGTACACAGGGATGGCACTGTGATAACAATCGAAGGTCCCCGGTTTTCAACCCGTGCCGAATCGAAGATGTTCAGGATGTGGGGAGCAGATATAATTAACATGTCTGTTGCACCGGAGGCAATACTTGCCAATGAGCTTGGAATCCCCTATGCTGTTATAGCGATGAGCACTGATTATGACTGCTGGAAGGAGGATGAGGCTCCGGTATCGTGGGAAGAAGTGATTGCCGTATTCGACAGGAATGTGGGCAATGTAATAAAGCTTCTGCTGAAAATAATAGAAAAGAATTAACCGGGTTTATTTATTCTTTTTCTCAGCTCTTGTATAATTTGCGATAATTATTTAAGTTTGCAGTCCGTTTTCGGGCCCATAGCTCAGATGGTTAGCAGCACCTGACTCATAATCAGGGGGTCGCTGGTTCGATCCCAGCTGGGCCCACATAAAAAAAGAGTGAGAGCGTGAGCGAGAGCGAGCGAACTCACTCTTTTTTCTCAATACTCACTCTCACACTCACACTTCTTCATGTACTTCAGCGAGTGCGAGTAAGAGCGCTGGCAATCACTCTCGTTCTTTTTCCTCAATACTCACTCTCACACTCACACTTCTTCAGGTACTTCAGCGAGTACGAGTAAGCTCTAACGAACATTTTCGCTCTTTTTTCTCAATACTCACTCTCACACTCACACTGTGGTCAATTAACCCTTGCAGAGGATGTTCAGGTCCATCGGCTCATGCATTCTATATCTTCTTTGCAACTATGAAGATTTGTGGTACTCCTTTGTGCAAACTTTCATTTTCAATAATTTCAAACTTTCCATTATCAATCATATCTTCTAATTCGCTGATTTTAAATGATTTTATATCAGGGACTAATCCGATTTTACTTAAAAGGGATAATGAAATATTCAGAAATACCTTCTCTCCGATACATGGTGTTACAGAAATAATCAATCCTCCCGGTTTTAACAGGTCATATATCCTTTGAAGAGTCTTTTGGTTATCTTCCAGTAAATGCAGAATATAAAAAGCTAAGATTACATCGAATGAACCACTTTTATATCGCTCATCAAATATTGTAGAGTGTGAGAAATCTATATTCTGAATTTTGCGATTATCTGCTTTATTTTTTGCGATCTCAATCATTTTAGACGAGATATCAATTGCCTGAATTAGTTTCACATTGTTTGCAATTTCATTTGATATTAGTCCGGTCCCGCATCCGAAATCCAAAACAGTATCGCAGGTTTGAAGATATTTCCTGGTTCTGTCAATAATCATGATGTTGGTCTGTTCATCTTTTTTTTCTGCCTGGTCAAATTTGGCGGCTGATTTGTCCCAGAATTTTTCTGATTTATTCATTTTTGTCAAAGTAAGATGAAGGTTATTTGTCAGGTTATGAAACTATCTCAAAGCCATAAGGTTCCCGTTTCCTTTTTTTAGTTTCTATAAAGGCAGATGCGCGTATCCGGGTGCAGGAACCATTACAAATTTGTCTTGGGTGCAGGAGTTACCATAAACCGTGACAAGCTTATTAAACATAGCACCGTCCGCATTAGCATTTCGTTGATTTTAAATCATCAGGGTAGTTCATCTTATCGCGACGATTTTGAGTCTCCAATTAATCAGAGTTTCAGTCTCACCGCATTTTATGAAATTGTTTTTTTCAAGAATTGAGGATGAATCAATATTCGTTTTATCAGTTGATGCAATGATGTATTTAATATTTGATTGCTTTTCTGCCCATTTAATTATCCCACTAACTGCTTCTGTCATAAATCCTCTTTTTCTGAACGCTTCATAAGTCCCGTAACCAATTTCAACTTCTCCAACAGAATTTGGTTCTCCCATGAAACATAGGTCTCCAACCATTTTGTTATCTTTTTTCGAAATAATAGTCCAAAGGGTAGAATATAAATAGTTCTTATTAGTGTCTGCGACATTTGGCAAAATGGTTTGTTCCAAAGCTTCTTTAAGTTCAGGAGAAATAGTTCTTGATGTTTGATTTAAATTTAGCTCTGCCTCCAAAGAGTTGTCAAGTCTTATGTATTTACTTAGTTGTCCATGAGTTAATGGTCTCAAAATCAGTCGTTCTGTTTCTATCATGAATTGAATTTAATATCGATTATTATTGCTTCAGTTCTAAAAGTTAGCATTCGTTGATCCCTGTTGATTGTCTAAGAAAAACGATGTTGTCATGTAATACTAAACTTCAATAAGTCAGTCCCTTTCGAGTCTTGGAAGTTGCTGACAATGAATGCTGACGGCCCGGCAGTTTTGGTAGTAAGTGTTACCCGACGCAGCACCGGCACAGATCCAGATATCCGCCAGCTGGCGGACCGATTATGTGTCATGGTGCAAGGGGGTACGGCGCGGTTTTTGCCATCCAGGTACAAGGTTTTTTTGGGTTCAGGCGCGGTCGCGGTACAAATCATTTGCGAACGATAATCATATCAAGGTACATAAAATTAGTGCGTTGTACTGACGCAGTGTCGCGGCACAAGGTTCCATCGAAGCCAGAAAGTTGTCAAGGTGTATTGGAATTTAATTGCGAGCAGATGCGCGTATTCGGGTGTAACGGTTATTACAAATTTGTCTTGAGTGCAGGAGTAAAAGCAAAGAGTGTTACAAGCCTATTAAACATACC
>ERZ1645192.5188-NODE-5188-length-10153-cov-6.151515_pt1 | contig 10153 bp, 8 predicted proteins | sample MGYA00575354_ERZ1645192 | MGnify/ENA primary metagenome ERZ1645192 (study PRJEB40844, sample SAMN11349763) | freshwater sediment metagenome | isolation source: river sediment | host: Sediment | place: India: Faizupur Khadar , New Delhi | collected 2017-02-21 ...
ATGATTTTAGGCGAAGTGGAAGAGTCGATTTCAGTCAATCACAAAATCATGGTTCCACCCAATATTAAGGGCGAATTGCTTGAAATTATTGGTGGCGAAAAAACTGTTGTTGATGTGATTGCAAAACTAAAGAATAAAGATGGCGACATTATTGAATTAACGATGATGCAAAAATGGCCGGTTAGACGGAAACGACCCTATACGAAGAAAATTGCACCCAACCGTCCGATGATTACGGGACAACGGATTATTGATACCTTGTTCCCGATCGCTATGGGTGGTATTGCCGCTATTCCCGGTCCTTTCGGCAGTGGAAAAACGGTTGTTCAACACCAATTAGCTAAATGGGCAGACGCTGATATCATTGTCTATATTGGTTGTGGCGAACGCGGTAACGAAATGACCGACGTCTTAAACGAATTCCCAGAACTTGTTGACCCACGAACGGGCGCTTCCTTAATGAATCGTACCGTGTTAATTGCTAACACTTCAAACATGCCGGTTGCGGCTCGTGAAGCCAGCATCTATACCGGAATTACCATTGCAGAATATTATCGCGACATGGGTTATAAAGTCGCGGTCATGGCCGACTCTACCTCTCGTTGGGCGGAAGCATTACGCGAAATGAGTTCACGGTTAGAAGAAATGCCTGGTGAAGAAGGGTATCCTGCCTATCTTTCAAGTCGCCTAGCTGAATTCTATGAACGAGCAGGCTTAGTTGAAACCTTAGGTAATCATGCTGAAGGTGCAGTTACTGCAATTGGAGCGGTTTCGCCTCCAGGTGGGGATACGAGTGAACCGGTCTCTCAAGCCACATTACGGATCGTTAAAGTTTTCTGGGGTTTAAGTGCATCTTTAGCCTATAAACGCCATTTCCCTGCGATTGATTGGTTAAAGTCCTATTCTCTATATAGTGATATCGTCCGGAAAAACGTTGGTGAAAATATCGATAGCAATTGGCAAGAACATACGCGAAGAACAGCCTCCATCTTACAAGAAGAAGCCTCCCTCTTAGAAATTGTTCAACTTGTCGGAATTGATACGCTTAGTAGTAAAGATCGGACAACCTTGCATGCGGCAAGAATGTTAAGAGAAGACTACTTACAACAAAACGCCTTTGATGAAACCGACACATATACATCCTTAGCCAAACAAACCAAGATGCTTGATCTCATCATTCGTTGGTATGATTACGCACTTGAAGTTGTCGGTAAAGGTGTCAAATATGATAAATTTGAATTCCTCGATGTCAATGAACGCATTGGCAAAATGAAGTATATCAAGGAAGAAGAATTTAACCATACCTATAAAAACATTCTCGAACACTTAGAATTCGAATTTAAACGTTTGGTAAAGGAGTAAGATATGGCAACAAAAGCATATAAAACAATCAAAGAAGTGGTTGGACCACTGATGCTTGTTGAAAAAACAAGCAATGTGAAATATGACGAACTTGTCGTCATTAAACCTTATAAATCCGAAGAACGTTTAGGTCGAGTTTTAGAAGTCGACGATGATAAAGTATTAGTCCAATTATTCGAATCAAGTCAAGGTTTGAAAATCGATGATGCGAAAGCTACTTTTTTAGGCAAGAGTATTACTCTAGATGTTTCTGAACATATTCTTGGTCGTGTGTTTGATGGCCTTGGCCGCCCTATTGATGAAAAAGGGCCGATTATTCCTACCAAACGCCTTGATATTAATGGAAGTCCGCTTAACCCTGTTGCGCGTGACTATCCTAATGAATTTATTCAAACCGGTGTTTCTTCAATTGATGGTTTGAATACGCTCGTGCGTGGACAAAAACTCCCGATTTTTAGTGCGAGTGGACTTGCTCATAATAAACTAGCTGCCCAAATTGTTAAACAAGCCCGCGTCTTAAATGACGAAGAAAAATTTGCCGTTGTCTTTGCCGCAGTTGGAATTACCTTTGAAGAAGCAAACTTCTTTACTGAAACATTTAAAGAAAGTGGTGCTCTTGCAAAAACGGTCATGTTTATTAACTTAGCAAACGATCCAGCGGTTGAACGGATTGCTACGCCACGGATGGCGATTACTGCGGCTGAATATCTAGCCTATGATTTAGGGATGCACGTCCTTGTTATCTTAACTGACCTTACCAACTATGCCGAAGCCTTACGTGAAATCAGTGCTGCTCGCAAAGAAGTCCCTGGACGCCGCGGCTATCCGGGTTACATGTATACGGACTTGGCCTCCCTCTATGAACGTGCAGGACGAATTAAAGGGCTCAAGGGTTCGATTACTCAATTACCCATTCTAACAATGCCAGAAGATGATAAAACCCACCCAATTCCCGACTTAACTGGGTACATCACTGAAGGACAAATCATTTTAAGTCGTAGCCTCTCGATGCAAGGCATTGAACCCGGTGTTGATGTCCTTCCATCACTATCCCGTTTGAAAGAAAAAGGGATTGTCAAAGGCAACACACGCGCAGACCACGCTAACGACATCCACCAAAAATTAGCAAGTTATGCACGTGGCAAAGAAGCGAAAGAACTAGCCACTATTTTAGGTGACAGTGCTCTTTCGAAAATTGACCAAACGTATGCCCGTTTTGCTGAAGAATTTGAAAAACGATATGTCGGTCAAGGCTTTGATACAAATCGATCCATTTTTGAAACACTTGACCTTAGTTGGGAATTATTATCGATTCTTCCTAAGAGTGAATTGAAACGGATTAAACAAGAATTTATTGATCAATATTATATCGAAAGCGAAAGTAATTAATGAGCCAACAAGTCAATCACACACGGATGGAGTTGCTCAAGCTTAAGAACAAGCTTGTGACAACAAGACGTGGCCATAAACTCTTGAAAGACAAACAAGATGAGATGATCCGACAATTCATGGGATTGGTCGCTGATTATCGCAAACTTAAACGTCGAGTTCAAGCCGATATGGTTGCGCTTTTGAAGTTGTATCAAAAAGCAAAAGTGTATGAAAACGACTTACAACTCTATTCGAAAACCCTCGCAATTAACACGTCTTTGCATTTAAATATTTCGACACAAGAGATGATGGGTGTGAAGATTCCACATCTTGAAAAACTTGAAAACCAAGGCCAATATCGTTTGAATTATAGTCTCAACAACTCGAGTGGAATTTTTGATGAATTAATCAAATTGGCAAGTCGGATTAGTAATGAATTAATCGAATTAGCCAGCCTTGAAGGTAGTGTCAATGTTTTGAGCGAAGAAATTAACAAAACGCGGCGGAGAGTCAACGCGATTGAGCATATTGTGATTGAAAATCTGATAGCCGACATCAAGGTTATCGATCAAAAATTAGCCGATAACGAGCTGAGTAATACGATTCGAATCATGAAATCTAAAGACATTATTATTAAACGTAATCTAGAAAATAAAGTTCACGAAGAGTAATGACTTATTTTCTAATGTTATACTCTAATTAGATAGGAATCATATATGAAAAACGTTTTTGCAGTGAAACATCAAAAAACTCCTGGGGTGTCTTTGCCAGATGGTCAAGGCTTTATTACTAAAAAGGTAACCGAAGAACAATTGGCTCTAATTGACACATTTGATGATAAAGTAAGAGCCATAAACAATAAGACAAAATTGCCTATTTGGTTGCTCATTATTTATTACATAATGATTTTTATTTCAATTGCTTCCATCTTAGGAATTGTGGGTGGCATTGAGGATGTTTCGTTAGCGGTCGCCTTCCAACGTGGCCCCTTATTTTTTATTCTTTTGCCGATTTCTTTAGCCATTTGGATTGCCTTAGCGCTTTATAAACGCTACATGACGAAGAAGGTTACAAACAGCCAAGAACTAAAAGACCTACAAGCGGAAGCGGTTCATATTATCAATGATTCGAAAGCCCAACTAGGAATCCCACTTGATGCAATTAAAATCGATACGCTTCATTATTTCTACGATGAAAAGAATGGAAATGTTAAACCAAAAACATACGGCAGTGCACAATATTTCAACATGGAAATGCATGCATTTTCTGATCAAGAGGCGTTTTATCTTGGTGATTTAACTCGGCTATTTCGCTTTCCGTTGAGTGATTTAAAAAGCATCATTCAAATTGATAAACCGATTGGTATGGACAATTGGAATAAACCTGAATCGATTAATTCGCCCCATTATAGTGAATATAAAATCAAAGCCAATTCAACTGGAGCACTCTTTTTTAAACCTTACTTTGTCCTAATTTTAAAGGATCAAGATAACGAAGACTTTTCGATTATTTTCCCAGCTTATGAAAAAGAAGCCCTCGAAAAAGTCACGGGTTTAAAAATCACAACTGGCTTACCCTTAACAAAAGAAGAAAATGATTTGTAATTAAGCCGCATACACTTTATACTTATCAAGTATTTTTAGATTGTGAGGCTATATGAAAAAGCTTTTTTTACTAACATTAGGTTTGTTGATCACACTGACCGCTTGCGAGTTTGTGCCGATTAGTGAACCAAGTTCTTCAAGTGAACAACCAACTTCAGGCAATATCAGCTCAACGAGTGATGATTCGACCAGTGGAGTCCCGAATACTTCAATCATCAGTAGCGAAGATGGCGCAACGAGTTTTCCTATAACTAGTGGTTCAAATTCAACGAGCGAACCATCACTAAGTTCAGAGATCCATGACATCGACACGCCACCCAATTCACCATTTATTGATGAAAATTATGCGACGTCCTTTCTCTACAACCCCGCTAGTTATGATGTTGTTGAAACCATCCCAACAACCAATCCATATGCCGCGATTGATACGAAGGCGGAACGAACAAGTTTCCATAATCCAAGCTCATTTGTCAGGGCTACTTCGTATGAAGATGCGATGTATCGGACAGAACATTACCTTATATCAGGCGATATTAAAGATACGCCATTAGATGCGAATTTTGACATCAATCACTTACCGAATCGTCAATATCGTGATTTAGCCAAATACCGGATCGATGAAGGGGTTTATGAATATGATAACGAAGGCGGTTTTAAATCTTACACGATCAATAACCTAGACGGTAAGGTGAAAAAAGTCTATTATGGCGCGGCCTATGTCACACTAGAAGATGTGGCAGCCTATGTCTTTGCTTTTGCCGATGCACCAAGCAATTGGAGCAGCTCAAAATCAGGTAGCATTGGTAACTGGGGAATCTATAAACGATTCAATAATAGTTACTTTAGTGCGAATACCGACGAATATCAATTTGAACCCGATGTTCCCCGTACTGACTTTGGCGGTCGCTATGAAGGTGAAGGTGTCTATAAATATTATGAAATGGATTTTGGTTACACTGAAACCGGTTGGGATTTAGGCTATTCAACGTATTCAAAACCCTACAACAATGGATCAAGCATTACCCGCGGTCCTGTCCGTTTAGTCTATACTGGTTCGGACACGAGTGGCAATCGTGGTGCAAAATATATTCCCATGAATCATCGCCATGTCTTCTTGACCTATAATCATTACAATGACTTCATTGAATACCTAAACTATGAAAATGGGTGGGGAATTCCATTCGGTTGGATGAGTGCTGGCAATGAATATTGTAGTGGCATGAGTAGTGGTTCTAGTTTTGGTAAAGGTTATTATGAATTTGATAATCCAAATCCAAAAACGACCTACGATGACTACATGGTTTACCGAATTACAAAAAATGATGGCCTTGCGTTAATTAACTATCTAAACGCGTAAAGATAAAATTTGTCGAACTTGATAATTGAGGGTTGTATTCAAAGCCCTCAATTTTTAATTTCTTTAAATCATCCAAAGAATTGATGTTTTTTTCGATTAAATAACGCGTCATTTTCCCGCGCATTTGTTTAAGAAGGACATTACTAATCCGCTTGCTAGACAAAGTAAAATCGATGCGATAAACATTTAGACAATTACTAATTAGTGGAGAAAATTCCTTACTTGATAAATCGATTAAAACATCGTGTTTGTGCCGTTTTTGCAGGTATATTGTAATTGAATCTTTCCAATAATCGTAAAGGTTTCCACAGACATTTATCGTGAAATCTAAGCGATATCGCTGAATATTATCATGAGAACGAATGAGGCCATAAAGGGCATCGAGGATGTAGAGTTTGTTATTTTCAACCTCTAGATTGTTTGCGTTCATGGCTTTATAACTCACACCTGAAAAAAGTGACATTGCGTCTCCTCCGCTAGGGCTTTGATAATAACAATATACCTCGTTAGCGATTTTAGAAGACACTTTCATTGTGCTACTAATCATACTCGAATCGAATGATTTTAGTCTTGTTAAGAGCTCCTTTGTTTTATCTTCGAAAAGAGGAAGGCTTTTTCCTCTTTTGGTCGTCTGACTAAAGGTTTTACTTGGTGCGATAAAGATAACAAAACTCATATCATGACTATACCATTTTGATGGCTGCTATTTAATAGTTGAGTACTTGTTTTGTTGTATTGAACACAAATGATTAAAATAAAGATATCGATAAGAAAAGAGGATTCATTATGGCCATATTAATTGTGTACTGGACTGGATCAGGCAATACCGGCTCATTAGCGGATGGAATAAAAAAGGGCATTGAAAAAGCGGGTGTTGAAGCTCACCTTCGTTTTGTTAGCGACATTACACCAGTTGAGGCTAGTCGCTATGATAAGATTGCACTTGGTTGCCCATCCATGAGTGCTGAACAATTAGAAGAGTTTGAGTTTGAGCCGTTCTATAATGCGCTTAAAGATGATTTGGCCGGCAAGAAGATTATTCTATTTGGATCGTATGGTTGGGGTGATGGCGAATGGATGCGAACATGGCAAGAAGATGTGATTGCTCATGGAGGAATTCTTGTGGCCGAAGGTCTTATCGCCCTCGAAACCCCCGATATTGTTGTTATGAAAGCGGCAGAGAAACTTGGAGAGGCATTTGCGAAGGCCTAATTTACTTTTTCTGTTTATTAAAATAATAAAACGTCGTAAGGCGTTTTTTCTTTTTGCCTATTTAGATATATACAAATTAAAGGAATGTATCCCGCTTTGTATGTAAAAAAGCGGCTTTAATATTCGATTCTATATTCAAAATTCATTGTATTTTTGAAAATTATACGGTTAATGTGATGATTTTATGCGCCTATATGTATAACTTGGCATAATTGTGTCTATGTATTTTTATATGGAAAAATCAGCGACCTAATATGCAAAAATCTATTTATTGTTCCCAATAATATATTGAAATGTAAGTTATTCATTCGTTATACTAAAATCACCTAATACATCTGGAGCTAATAAATGCCATTTTCTTTCAATCGAGCGGACCGCTACATTGAGTTTAATCTTTGTGAATGTGGTCGGGAAAAATGTATTCCCAATAAGAAATTTTCTTTCACTCCGAAAACCTATTATGTTTTACATTATGTTTTAAGTGGTCAAGGAACATTAGAGATTGATAACAAAATCTATCACTTAAAAAAAGGGTCGGCCTTTATTATTCCGCCCAAATACATCCCGCATTATTATCCGGACGAAACGGACCCATGGACCTACGTGTGGATTGGGTTTGGTGGGCTAAATGCGGATGAATACATGAATCGGGCAAACTTAACTTTAAAAGATCCAGTCATTTATGATAATCAAGAACAAACATTAAGACATTTAATGGAAAAATTACACGAATCGTTTCTCGATACGGGATATCTTGGCGTCAACTGTTTAGGGCTAGGTTATCAATTGATTGCTAACTTGATTAAAATCGGACATCGTGTGGAAAATGGACTTCCCCAACCCCAACGTCACGTCCACGCTGCCAAAGACTATATCCTAAATAATTATCAATTTAACATCACAATCAATGACATCGCTAGTAACGTCGGTGTCACCACAAATTATCTCGCGAACATATTTAAAGAAGAAGTTGGTCTGAGTCCTAAACAATTTCTAACGAATATAAGGATTACGCGAGCGTGTAACCTTCTAAGAGTTAATCGTTATCCGATCAAAGAGATTTCCAAACAAGTCGGCTATCCGAATCAACTCCACTTCTCGAGCGCCTTCAAAAAAACAATTGGCGTTTCTCCTCTAGACTATCGAAGAAAGGAACAAGACGAAAATGAAATCAGTTAAATACCAAGTTCTATTCACGCTTATTACATTAATTACTACGAGTTGTGGTCCAGGTTCAAATCAAAACGGGGAAGTATCTTTTGATTACAAAGATGTTAATTTTACGCCCATTATTGGCTCGAAAACCAATAATGAGAGTTATGACTATGAAGATATTATTGTAAACCCTGTCAGTAATTTGAGAGATGATTTTGCGATGGGCGTTGACGCTTCGATGGTTAAGACGGTAGAGGAAAATGGCGGTGTCTATTATAACCAAGAAGGACAAGAGCAAGATGTGTTTCAAATTCTTGCTGACCATGGCGTCAACTTCTTTCGCGTCAGAATATGGAATGCTCCCTATAACCTTTTAGATGACCCCTATGGCGGTGGTTCGGTCGATGTCGCGGAGGCGATTGCAATGAGTAAACGAGCTCAAGCAGCCGGAATGAACATCATGGCCGACCTCCATTACAGTGATTTTTGGGCCGATCCCGAAAAGCAAAGAACCCCTACAGCATGGGTTTCTAAAAACAAAGCAGAACTAGAATTAGCGATTGAACAATTTACCTCGCAAACACTTAATAGCTTTAAAGCGGCAGGTGTTGATGTGCAAGCGATTCAAATCGGCAACGAAATAAATAACGGCATGCTTTACCCAATTGGAAAAATTGATTGGGGCAATAGTGCGAATAGCTTCCGAACTTTGAGTGACTTATTAAAAGCAGGGATTAAAGGTGCGAAGGCAGCGATGCCCGACATCTATACCGTTATCCATCTAGCCAATGGCGGATCTTGGGATGAATTCAATGCTTTCTTCACCGCGATGGAGAATAATAACGTCAACTATGACATCATTGGAGCTTCCTATTATCCTTATTACCACGGAAGTCTCGAAGCCTTACAAACAAATCTCAATAACACCGCCGAAAAATTCAAAAAACCAGTGATTGTCGCGGAAATGAGTTATGGCTTTACGAATGATTACAATCAATACACCGCGAATATTTATAATGCGGAAATGGAAGAAGCTGGAAAGTATAAAACCTCGATTCAAGGACAAGCAACCGCGATTCACGATGTGGTGGAAATCTTAGGTAATGTTCCCAACAATCTTGGTCTAGGTATTTTCTATTGGGAGCCCGCTTGGTTACCGGTTGCAAATGCCTCTTGGGCCACGGCAGAAGGGCAAGCCTGGATTGAATATGGTGACGCTAATAAAACAAGTAATGTCGCGCAATTTGACGATGGATTATCCACTTGGTCCAATCAAGCCCTCTTCTCTTATACTGGAAAAGTACTCCCATCTTTACAAGCATTTACGCTTTTAAGAGGTAATCACACCAAGGTGACAGAAGTGGCAAGAAATGTTCGTGAACAAACCATTAATGTCACACTTAACGCCGCGGAAAATGAGACCCTACCGGAAGAGTATTACGTTGAAACTAATTTAGACGCAGTTCGTCTAATGCCCGTTGTTTGGGATTTAAGTGAAGTCGATTTATCCATCCCCGGACAATATGTTGTGACTGGACAAGTAGTGGAAACGTTTAATGTCACCGCGAATGTGACCGTGATTCAAAACTTTGTCCGTGATCCTGGCTTTGAAAATCAAAGCAAAAATGGGGATAACCTTGGTACTCCCTGGTTAGCTAGTAGCACGACCCATAGTAACGCGAACGATGTGCTTCGACTCAATCGTAAAGCGCAAGATGTGCGAACAGGCACGAGTGACCTTAACTGGTATCACTCTCGCGATCGTTTCCACTTTAAGGCCAGTCAATCTATCGTTCTAACCGAAGCAGGAACATATAGTTTAAGTGCTTACATCATGGCCGTTGCCCCGAGCGAAATCGCCCATGAACAACTGGATATCTTTGTCACCATTTCTGGTGGTCAAACATTAAGAGTGGATATGAAAAACGAAGTAGCGGGTTGGGGTACTGCCAGTCAATTCTATAAGAAGGGCACGATCAATAACATTGTCGTGACTGCAAACACAACCATCACCATTGGCATCGAAGGCATTGGTGCTGCCGGGGCCTGGGGTCATGTGGATGACTTTGAACTCATTAAACTATAGGAGTGG
>ERZ1645192.5190-NODE-5190-length-10152-cov-6.580965_pt1 | contig 10152 bp, 9 predicted proteins | sample MGYA00575354_ERZ1645192 | MGnify/ENA primary metagenome ERZ1645192 (study PRJEB40844, sample SAMN11349763) | freshwater sediment metagenome | isolation source: river sediment | host: Sediment | place: India: Faizupur Khadar , New Delhi | collected 2017-02-21 ...
GTCTGATGACGCGGAAAAACCTGTGGGTTTCGAACAAGTTGTCCGTGTTGCCGTTCGTGCCGGACTTCGTCCAGAGCGTGGTCCAGAACGCATCCAGAACGATGGGAGACGTTGTCCGGAGGACCGGCGTCTGGGCCACGGCCGTGACGGTCAGCCCCGTCAGGATTACTGCAAGCCATGGCCGCCGCGTGTTCACAGCGAGAGAATACCAGTCGCGGAAGCGGCTGTTTATGAGGTGCCGGGAAATGAGGTGGTCCCGCGGTCGCCGGCGTAGACACCGCTGGCGCGGCCGGGTACAGTAAATACAACTCTCAACTCTCGGAAAGGGCTGTGCTGCGGGGAGGAGCAGGGTGAAACGAACTTCACAGCATGGGTTTACGCTGGTCGAGCTCATGATGGTGGTCACCGTCCTCGGTATGCTGGCGTTGCTCGCCACACCGTCCTTCGTCAACGCCCGGACCGCATCGCGCACGAAGGCGTGCATCAACAACCTCAGACAGTTGAACGGCGCCAAAGACCAGTGGGCGATGGAGTACAGCAAGAGCGAATCCGATTCGGTCGTCATGAACGAGGTTCTGCTTTACCTGAAGGGCGGGCTGCCGCGATGTCCCGCCAGCGGGACCTATGCGTTCACCGTCGTCGCGACGGGCGCAACGTGTACCGTGGCCGGACACGTGCAGTAGGCGCGATTTCCCCTACCTTTTTCCCGCGCTGCGCCGTACTATATGACCGTGCCGTCTGCTGAAGGAGGGTGGATGAAATTGCCCGGATGGCGTTGCCCGCTGCCTCTCTGCGCGCTGCTCGCTTCAGCGCTTTTCATTCCTACCGCGGGACTGTCGGCCGCCGCAGACGCCGGACTGCCGCCCGCTGAATTGACGGGCGGTGGCCGCATGGGCGATGGGGTGAGCGAGGGGTTCGGCGATCTCGTCGCTCCGGTCCTCCTTCTCAAGTCCGGCCTGGTGTTCGTGAATCCCCGCGCATCGTACACGGACGAGTCGGCCGAGGAGTACAATCTGGGCGTCGGCTATCGCCACCTGCTGGCTCCGAAGAACCTGATCCTCGGCGCGAATGTGTATTACGATTACCGGGAGACCGAACGCGACAGCCGGTTCCACCAGGTCGGCTTTGGACTGGAGATTCTCAGTGAGTGGGTGGACGCGAGGGCGAATTACTACCTGCCGGACGACGAGAAGGAGACTGTCAACGAATTCGATGTCGAGACCGTGACGCAATCCACCACCTATCGGAACTCCGGGTGGAGCGCGCCGTACGCGACCGGGAACGCCATCGTGCAGGACAATCTGACCCTGAAGACGATCTCGACGACCACGACGAAGCAGCATTTCGAGCAGTACGAGGAGGCCATGGAAGGCTGGGACTGCGAGGTCGGCGTGCGCCTGCCGATTCCCGTCGTGATGGACCACGCGGACGTCAAGGTGTTCGGCGGCTACTACGCGTTCAACGCCAGTTTCGGGGACGACGATATCCGGGGTTTCAAGGGGCGGTTCGAAGTCAGGGCGCTGCCCTCGGTCTACCTCGACGCCGAGTTCTACGAGGACAGGGATCTGACCGGAAGCGACTACTTCATCGGAGCCCGGGTTCGCGTGCCGTTCGACGTGGGGAATATTTCGAAGGGCCGGAATCCCTTTGCCGGAACGCTGGCCGGCTTTGTCCCGTCGTCCAGACGAGCTCCGTTTTCCTCGCGCCTGACGGAGATGGTGATGCGCGACCTGCACATCCGGACCGAAGTTTCCGATGTCGTCGAGGACGTGGGCCGTCGGGAGGAAACGACCGTTTCACAGAGCGTCACCGAGTCGTCCCGTTACACGCTGGTCACGAACGCGAACTTCGTTGACGGCGACAACCATACCGGCATCGAGAACGGGACAGCCGAGCACCCGTACGACACGATCAACGAGGGCGTGTCCCACGCGGTCGGCGACGCGGTGGTCTACGTGTTCGACGCGGCCGGTGTGTACGAGGAGAACGTGGTCCTGGGCGACAACATGATCGTCTGGGGGAGCGGCTGCGTGATCGAGGGGCAGGTGGGCATGACGTTCGGCAGCGGCGTGTTCCCGGTCGTGGACGGACGCAGCCGCGGGCCCACGTTCACGCTGGCGAACAACACGACGCTTCGGGGCCTGGAGATCCGCAACACGGAGGACGGCGCGCAGCCGTCGATTCCGTTCACGCGCACGGAATGGGGGACGGTGGATATCCGGCGCGTGGGCGTGTTCGCGGACAACGCGACGCCCGTCACCATCCAGTGCACGCACGTGAACTCGGTCCAGTACGGGGCTTTGCTGGGGATGGACGGCAGTTTCGCGGTCACGATGGAAAACAACGAGTTCCGTGACGCCGAACTCGACGGCGTGAAGATTGCCGGATACGGCGCGAGCGGCACGTTCGTGGTCGACGCCCGCCAGAACTCGTTCACGGGGAATGGCGGCGCCGGCCTCGAGATCATGTCGGGGAACTACGATTCGGCGGAGATCGGCCTGGCGGATAACCTGGCGGATGGAAATACCGGCGACGGCGTGTGGGTGTTTGCCGACAACAACGGGCCGGTGGACGTGACCGTGGACCGGCTGACGGCGATGAACAACGGGAATGACGGTCTGCGGGTGCAGGCGTTCAGCGCGTTCGACGCGTCTCCCGTCACGGTTTCGATTGTGGATTCCGAACTGGATGACAACGGGTACTGCGGGGCGGAAGTGTTTTCCGGGTCCGACGGGAACGACAGCGGGAATCAGATTGTCCTCGGCGGTCTCGGCGCCCGGCGGAACGGCGAGGACGGGTTGTACGTGGACGCGCAGACCTTTGGGCTGAACGCGCCCATCGGAATCGTCCTCACGGACATCGAAGCCGGCGACCAGGTGGCGGACCGCGGCGTCGAGTTGTATGCGACCGTCAACGGCTCGGGCGATGCGGACGCGATCTTTGGCGGCGTGAGTGCAAGCGACAATGGGGGGCAGGGAATCCACACGGAGATCCGGGCAGCCGGTGGGGGCGGCGACTCCGGCGTTCAGTTTGCGGATGTCACGGCAAACGGCAACGGGGGCGACGGGTTTGACGTGATCGCGCAGGCGGCCAACGGTTCAGCGGTCGCCGGATTCATCGAGGGCATCCAGGCGAACAGCAACGGCGCTTCCGGTTTGCGGGTCCAATCCGTGCAAAGCCATTTCGCGAGCGGGATGGCGATGGCCCTGTTTGAGGATGTGGAGGCGAACGAGAACCACGGGCCGGGCATCTGGGTGGGCGATGTATACGGCATCGATGCGAGCGCGGTGGCCTTCTTCGTCGGCGTCTCGGCGAGCCGGAACGGCGGGGCTGGAATCCAGGTCGATCGCGTGGAGAGCACCGGGGCGGATGACATTGCCCTTGCGGCGCTGTTGGGGGTTGAGGCGAACGCGAACGGCGGAGACGGGATCCGCTTTTCGAGCGTGAATTCCGGGGCGGGACAGGCCGCGCTCGTGGGGCTGGGCATCAATGCCGGCGGCAATGTCGGAGCCGGTGTGCACTTGCAGAACGTGGCGGCCAACGGGGATGACAGCCAGGCGTCCTTGCAGTTGATGGATGTCGTCGCGGACGACAACGGCGCCGACGGCGTTCACGCGTCCGTGTACAGCTATCACGGAGGGGCATTGGCCAACTTCATGGATATTCAGGCCGGCGGGAACAGCAACAACGGCATCTATCTTGCGCGCGTTGCGGCGTACGGCATTGACGCCTCCGCGTCCGCGTCGTTCTCGGGCATCGAATCGAGCGCCAACAGCAATCGCGGGATCTACGCCTACGTGTCGAGCTACAACGGGCCGGCGTCCGCGGAGTTTACGGATGTCACGGCGAACGGGAACCGGGCGGACGGCATCTACCTGGATTACGTGGAAGCCTATGGCGACAACGCCGCGGCGGATGCCGGCTTCACGGACGTCGAGGCCAGCCACAACGGGGGGGACGGCATTGCGGCGTGGTCTGACGCGTACGGGCTGAACGGCGACGCGATGATGTCGTTCCTTCGCACAACGACGCGCGACAACCGCGGATGCGGGATCTATGCCGAGGTGTATTCGGATTACGGCGACGCCTACCTGTCCGGCGAGAGCGTTGTATCCTGCCTGAACCGGCAGGATGGCGTTCAGATTTACACGTACGCGTGGTCGGAGGTGTTCGCCGATTTCGGGAACGGCGCGCTCGGCAGCGCGGGCCTGTGCTCCATCTACAGCAACACCGTCTTCAACATGAGCAACACCGGCTCGGATCCCGTCTCGGCCCAGAACAACTGGTGGGGTGCCGCCATCCCGGACCCCGGCAAGTTCAGCGGCAACATCGATCGCTCCAACCCGCTGGCGTCCGACCCGAACCCGTAGCCGCGGCGCTCTGCAGCACGCAGGGAAAGCAGAATCCCTCGCGATCAGCCGGAGTGGTGGTTTGACAAGGGAGCCGCCGGCGTTATCTTGTTGCGTGATCTGACGGCTTCAGGGATTGCCGTCACAGGAGGCAAATATGACGACTCGAAGGACAGGATTCATTCTGGCGTGTGTCTTGGCGGCCGGCATCGCGTGGGGTGCCGATGTGTATCAGATCGATCCCGCGCACAGCGTCGTCGGATTCTCGATCCGGCACATGGTCATCAACAACGTGAAGGGTTCGTTCAATGACTTCGCGGGCACGATCGAATATGACGGCAAGGATCCCCTGAGCCTGAAGGCATCCGGAACGATCCAGGTCAAGAGCGTCGATACGGGCATCGCGGGCCGCGACGACCACCTGCGCGGGGAGGACTTCTTCGATGTGGCCAAGTTCCCCGAGATCACGTTCCAGAGTGAACGCGTGGAAAAGCAGGGCGAGGGCTACGCGCTGATCGGCAAGTTCACGATGCACGGCGTGACGAAAGAGATCGCGCTGCCGTTCACGGTCAACGGCCCCATCGCGGATATGCAGGGCAAATCGCGGATCGGGATCGAATCCAGCCTGACGTTGAACCGGCAGGACTACGGGCTGAATTGGAGCAAGGCTCTCGACAACGGCGGGTTGGTGGTGGGCGACGAAGTGAAGATCGAACTGGGCATGGAGGCGGTTTTGCAGGAAGCGGAGAAGGCCCCGGAATAGGGGCTGATCACACTTTCCACGTGAACGGGTTGAACACGGTTCCGCGATCGTAGAAGTCTTCGTGTTCGGCCCGTTTGAGCGCCCGCACGATCGCGTAGGTCATCGGGGTGGCCATTATCTCGTAGGTCACCTTGAAGAGGTAATTGCCGACGATGACCTTGATCAGTGTTTCCTGGTCCCATACACCGGCAAACGCGATCAGGGTGAACAGGGCGGAATCGACGAGTTGCCCGGCCAGCGTACTGCCGATGGTCCTTGTCCACAGCCAGCGCCCGCTGGACCAGATTTTCATCTTCGCCATGATGGTCGCATTCACCAGTTCGCCGCAGAGGAAGGCGCACAGGCTTCCGAGAACGACCCTCGGCGTCTGACCCAGGATCTGCGAAAAGGCCGTTTGGTACTCCCAGCCGGGGGCGGCGGGAAGGGCCACGACGAGGCTGAAGATCATCGCGGCGACGCCATTTGCGGCAAAGCCCATCCAGATGACGCGCCGGGAACGGGCGAACCCGTACACCTCGACCAGGATGTCGCCGAAGATGTAGGAGAGAGGAAACAGGATGTTGCCGCCATCCATCTCGATGCGCATCCATGCGGGAAGGCCCAGCGGCTTGATCGAGGTGATGTTTGAGATCAGGAGGATCGCGACGAACATGACGGAGATCATGTCCAGGTAGCGAAATGTGCGCCCTGGTGCCGTTGGTTGTTCCGTTTCCTGCATCCGTTATTCCTACCGTCTTGGCGCCGGGGAAGGCAAGCCCTTGTCGTGCCTGTCAAAGGGCTTGAGTTCATGCAGGGCCGGACTTACTCTGGAGCCAACACGAAGGGGGCGAACATGAATGAGTGGGTTGCGAACCTCAGGGAAATGGTGAAGTTCGTTCTTGCGAATCCTGCCTCATCGCTTGAGCTGTGGGTTCTTGCGGGGCTTTCCTTCCTGATGATGTGGGCTGTTGTAAGCCGGGCCGGCAGCCTGCTGGGCATCATCAACACCCGTCCCGCCCAGACCCTTATTGTGACCGTGGTCGGGATTGCCCTTACCCTTGGAGCGCTGGTCGCGGCGAAGCTCTACGTGCCGGCGTGGAACAATCCGGACTACCGGCTGTGGATTCTCATCGGCACGCCCGTGGTCGTCACCGTGGTCCTGATTGCTCCGTTCATGGGCCTGTTCCAGAAGGCCAAGTATGGCACGGCGATTGTCACCTGGGTGCTGGCCATGGCGGCAGCGGCCTGCATCGTCCTCCTGGTCGGCGCCCTGTTTGACAGCTTCGCTTCCGGCAGCCAGGAAGCGGAGAAAGGGAAGGCGCATAAGGAAGAGGTTGAGCAGATCCAGCAGTGAGAAAGTCCGCGGGATATCTTCCTAAACCTCCACCCTGGGGTGGGGTAGCTTCGTTAGTGGATTGCGGGAGGACTTATGACCGAACAAGATTCGGCGCAGACGGAAGTCATGTCACCCGAGCAGAAACTGGAACTCCTGGCCAGGCAGAAGGAAGTCAACCTGGCGGAGTGGAACAACCAGGACAACTGGGGTGGGCCGAAAAGCATGGCCGTCTATTTTAGCAAGAAGGACTGTCGTATCTGGGTTCCCCAGCACAAGCCGGGCATGGGCTATACGGTCAACCTGGCCCACACCGGCGGGGTCATGTGGCTGGTGGGGATCTGCATGGGCATGATCCTGATGATGGTGGCGCTGTCGATCTTCGTGGGGGATATGCTGACTCGCTACGTCAACATGGAAATGTGATCCGGATCGCCTGCCATGTTGAGCCAGCGTCAGTCATCCAACGAATCCGTAACAACCGCGCCGCCGGCTTGTTCCCTTGCCATCTGGGCCCTCGTGCTCGCTCTCCTCAGCTTCCTGCTCGTCTGCGTGGGCCCCCTGATCGCGATGGCCGCGGTGGTCTGCGGGCATCTCGCCTCCGCCCGCATCCGGTCGTCCGCGGGGTTGTTGGGCGGCAAAGGCCTGGCGCGCGGCGGGCTGGTCGTCGGGTACGCCGCGATTCTCGTCTACCTCGTCATCGTTCCCTTGTTCGTGCTGCCCGCGATGGATCGGGCCCGGGAGCGCGTTCGCGAACGGATGTGCGAGGACAATGCCCGCCGTCTGGTTGCCGCCTGCATGACCTATGCCGGGGAGAACGGCGGGTATTCTCCGGAAACCCTCGACGAGTTGCGGCCGATCCTGGGTCTTTCCAGCAACGGGCTTCCCCTGGTGTTCCTGTGTCCCGCCTCGAAGGACCGTTCGGCCCCCAGCTACGAAATCGAATCGTCAACGACGGTGACCCGGTTTGAAAAACCGGCTCACGTTGTTCTTGTGCGGGAGAAGAAAGGCAATCATCATGGACGCGGCGTGGTTGCGTATGCCGATGGGACCCTCGAATGGGTTGACGGGGCGCGCGTATCGCTTCCGGAGAATCAGCGATGATGGAGTTGATGGTAGGCGAAATATTCCTGAAAGCCCTGGTGCTTTGCGGCATCCTTTTCCTCGTTGCCCGGCACGAGGCGGATTTCGACTTCAAGAAGGTGGCGCTGGTCACGTGCGGAATCACGCTGGGCATTCTGGCGGTGGAGGCGTTCGTGGATCCGCGGATCAAGGAGCTGTTGGCCTCCCGGTTTGAGTATCCCGTGCCCGAGATTGTCTCGGGTTCCGTGACCCTTCTTCTCGCCACCGCGTTTACCGCCTTCATGGTGATACGATTCTGCTGGGTCGGAATCTGGAAGGGCATCGTTGTCGCGATTGTGTTCATGGCCTTCAGCATCGGCTTGAGCATGGCTGGCGCGTACGTGGCGGCGAAGATCAACGAATCCGTCGAAGAAGCGGGCGGGTCGAAGATGGAGGAGGCGAACAAGGAAGCCGTTCAGATGTTCCAGGAGATGATGGAGCAGTCTTCGGCCGAGATGATGAGGCAGGCCCAGGTTGAAAGCGGAATGCCCATGCCGGCCGTTCCGGGGACGAACACCGGCACGGCCCATATCCCGCCGGCGTCCGAGCCCGCCTCGCCCGCGGAGAACCCCGCCCCACCGCCCGCTGTTGAGACGCCTCCGCCGCCCATTGACGAACTGCCCGCATTCGCGCGGACGCCGGAATGGCAGGCTGCGCAGGCGAAGATCAAGGTCAGCGCCGTGCTGGTCGAGCGGGACGGAAGCAACGTGGCCATTGTGAACGGCGACGTCCTCGGCATCGGCGATGTTCTCACGGTCGAGGTCAAGAAGAAGATCTACCGTTTCAAGATGGCGGAGATCACGACCGACTGGGTTGCCTGGGACCCCGTGGCCGAAGCCGAACCCGAGTAGCGCGAAATCCGGCCGGACTTTCCTTAAAAATGCTGGCTTACAATCTCCTGTAGGGCTATCCTTACACCATAGACGCCGGGTTGTCGGGAGGTGCTGAACTGCGGAGGATTTCATGAAAGCGTTCTGGTTGTCATTGACGATGGCCGCGCTTGTGTATTCCGCGGGCGACGGGTTTGGCGCCACACCTCGGGAAGCTGCCACGATCGTGCGCGCCGCGTCCGCGATCACGAATGCCGTGCAGTTCTGCAAGGACAACGGCAAGGAGAAGGCCCTTGCCGAATTCAACGATCCCAAGGGCCGGTTCAACTTCATCGAGATGTACGTGATGGCCTACGACACCGACGGCAAGGTGATTGCCGAACCCCGCAACAGGAATCTCGTAGGGATGAATCTGATCAACCTGCTGGATGCCGAGGGAAAACTTTTCGTGAAGGAGATCGTGAAGATCGCCACGGAAAGGGGCAAGGGGTCCGTTTCCTACCATTTTGAGAATCCCGACACGGAAGGCGTGGAAATCCGCAGGATTTATTTCCAGCGTGTGGACGATGTCATCATCTGCTGCGTGATTCCGTGACGGCCGGCCGCCCGTCCGGTCCCCATCTTAATTCTTGCATGGCCGGGAATTCCGAGTACATTTTTCCCGATATTTCAAGTCAATCTGTGCCATGATGCTGACGGTAAAGACGAAGATTACGACGGAAGGCTCTCGAGGGGGCTGAGCCTGCGGCTTTTTCCCACCCCTCGAAAGAGGGGTTTTTTTGTATAGCTGAGTCGTACTCATCCTCGTAATCGAGGACGAGAACGAGGATGAGAACGAGGACGGTTATGAAAGAAATAGGAATAGGGCTTCTGGGTTTTGGAACCGTCGGCGCGGGCGTGGTCGAAGGCCTGCAGAAGAACGGCGATCTCATCGCCCGGCGGATCGGCGCGAAGCTGGTCCTGCGCAAGATCGCCGACCTCGACCTGGACCGCGACCGCGGCGTGAAGGTGGACCGTTCGCTGCTGACCCGCGATGCGGCTTCCGTGATCAACGATCCGTCTGTTGACGTCGTGGTGGAACTGGTCGGCGGCACCGGAATCGCGCTCGACTTCGTGTTGAAGACCCTGGCCCTCGGCAAGCCGGTGGTGACCGCGAATAAGGCGCTGCTGGCGGAAAAGGGCGAGGAGATTTACCGCGTTGCGGCGGAAAAAGGCGCGGCGGTTTACTGCGAAGCCAGCGTCGGCGGCGGCATTCCGATCATCAAGGCCCTGCGCGAAGGCCTTGTCGCCAACCATATCCAGAGCGTTTATGGAATCCTGAACGGAACCTGCAACTACATCCTGACCCGGATGGAGCAGGAGGAGCTTCCGTTCGACCAGGTTCTGAAGGCCGCGCAGGCGGCCGGCTACGCCGAGGCGGAACCGAGCCTCGACATCGACGGCGTGGACACCGCCCACAAGGCGGCCATTCTCGCCTCGATGGCGTATGGGTTCCCGGTGCCGATGAAGTCGGTGCATGTCGAAGGGATTCGCGGCCTCGATCCGGTCGATATCGCGAACGCGGCGGAGCTGGGTTACAGGATCAAGCTGCTCGGGGTCATCAAGCGCGTGGACCGCGAGATCGAAGTGAGGATTCACCCGACCCTGGTGCCGCACCGCCACATGCTGGCCTCGGTGAGCGGCGTGTTCAACGCCATCTGGGTCTCCGGCGATATCGTGGGAGATACTCTCTACTACGGCCGTGGAGCCGGCCGTGCCGCCACCTCGAGCGCCGTG
>ERZ1645192.5192-NODE-5192-length-10147-cov-6.600476_pt1 | contig 10147 bp, 6 predicted proteins | sample MGYA00575354_ERZ1645192 | MGnify/ENA primary metagenome ERZ1645192 (study PRJEB40844, sample SAMN11349763) | freshwater sediment metagenome | isolation source: river sediment | host: Sediment | place: India: Faizupur Khadar , New Delhi | collected 2017-02-21 ...
ACATGCCGACCCCCCGCAACACTCCCGATGCCCGCCAATACCAGATCCGCGTCAAAAACCTGGCCCGCCGGGCCGCCAGCGCCCTGGCCGAGCAGGGGGTTTCCCCGGCTGTTTCGGACGAGATCCTGTCCGTCCTCGACCGGATATCCCTGCAGGTTCCCTTCTGGACCGAGGCCGCGGACGGGCTGGCCGTTTTCGCCAGGCCGGGAGAGTCCTTCAGTTTCCGGCTGCCCGTGAGCTTCCCGGAAAAGGTGACGGTACTCGACCGTTTTGTCCTCAAGCCCATCCTGGGCGTGCTGTCGAGGGAGGAAACCTACCTGCTGCTTTCACTGAGCCAGAAAGGCGTCCGGTTCTTCAGGGGGACGCGCGCCGGGTTGTCGGAGATCCACGTGGACAACATGCCCGGGAGCCTGGACGAGGTGCTGAACTACGACGGCTTCGAGCGGCGGGCCCAGGCCGGCACCCTGGGGGGGCACGGCACCGGGGACGAGCGTCCCAAGGAGGACATCGTCGTCTACTTCCGCCGCGTCGTGGAGGTCCTGAACCAGGCCTTCAAGGGATTCCGCGAACCCCTCGTGCTGGCGGGCGTCGAGTACCTGCACCCGCTGTACCGTTCGGTCAGCCGGTACCCCAACATCGTTCCCGGGGGGATCGTCGGGAACGCGGACAAGCTAAGCCCCGAACAGCTCCACACCCAGGCATGGCCCCTGGTGAGCCCGATCTTCGGCCAGGCCCGGGCCGACGCCGAGGCACGGTACCGCCGGGACGCCGGGACAGGGCTCACGGGGAAAGACCCGGGAGAAATCTACTGGGCCTCCCGCAGCGGCCGGGTGGACAGCGTCTTCCTGGCGGAGGGCTCGGAGCACTGGGCCAGGATCGACCAGTCGACCCTGGCGGTGGCCCCGGAGGACGGACCCGGGCCGGGTCGCGAGGACCTGGTCGAGGCGATCGCCGTGGAAACTTTCCTGAAGGAAGGCAAGGTGTTCGTCGTCCCCGAGGGCGAGATGCCGAACGGCGGCCCCGTGGCGGCGGTTTACCGCTACTAGGTGGAAAAAGCCTGCAAATGAACCCGGGGAAGGGGCCCGCAGGCCGGGCCCCTTCCTTGCGGTATCGGCGGGCATCATGAAAGAAGGGGGTTTTTTGATGGAAGGCGAGCTGTACCCGGGCATCGATACGCCCGCATTGCTGATCGACCTCGACCGGCTCGAGGGAAACCTGCGGCGGATGCAGGAAAAGGCGGATCTCGCCGGGGTCGGGATGCGTCCCCACACGAAGACGCACCGGACCCCGGAGATCGCGAAACTCCAGCTGGCCCTGGGGGCGAAAGGCATCACCGTTTCCAAGCTCGGGGAGGCTGAAGTCATGGCCGCGGCCGGCCTGGACGACATCTTCGTCGCGAACGAGATCGTCGGCCGGTTGAAGATGGAGCGCCTGGGGAGGATGGCAAAGGTCCTTGGGCACCTGGCCGTCGGGGTGGACCACCCGGAGCAGGTCGCGGCGCTTTCGGAAGCGCTCTCGGGACAGCCGCGCCCGGTGGACGTGCTGGTGGACGTGGAAACGGGCAACGCCAGGACGGGTGTCGGTCCAGGGGAACCCGCCCTGAAGCTGGCCCGGTGCGTGTCGGAAGCCCCGGGGCTGAAGTTCGCCGGCATCTTCACCCACGACGGGCAAAGCTATTCGGCCGGTTCGGCCGAAGAGGCACGGGCCATCGGCCGGAGAAGCCAGGAACTGATGCTGGAAACCGCCGGGCTCATCCGGTCTTCGGGGTTGCCCGTCGATGTCGTCTCCGTCGGCTCGAGCCCGTCCCTCCTCCTGGGGGAGATCCTTCCCGGAGTGACGGAGATCCGGCCTGGGAACTACGCTTTCCTGGACGCGAACATGGCCCAGTTCCTGGGCACTTACGACCGGTGTGCCCAGACGGTCCTCGCCACGGTGATCAGCAGGCCGACACCGGGCCGCGTCGTCCTGGACGCGGGGACGAAGAGCCTCAACGAAGGGGTGCAGAAGGGTGGGATCACCCGCGCGGAGGGGCACGGAAGGCTGAAGGAGCACCCGGAAATCTTCCTGGAAAGGATTTTCGAGGAGCACTCGTCCTTCACGATACACGAAGGCCTGGGCCTGGAGTTCCCGATCGGGACGAGGCTGGAGATCATCCCCAACCACGCGTGCCAGACGACGAATTTTTACGGGACCCTGTACGGGATGCGCAAAGGGCAGGTGGAGACGGTCTGGCCTGTGTCCTGCATGGGAAAATCACAGTAGCAATCTACAGTTCCAGGCCTCAGGACACAAAGGGGATCCTTCTGCCGGGCATGGCAGAGAGATCCCCTTTTTAATGATTTCAACTCTCAGCGATGATATTTCTGTGATGTATCGCGCTTCAGCTTGACAATAGGGGAAAACACTGCCTATCATTTAATAGACGACATTTTGACGCATTGGAGACGCCATGAGGATCGGGATTATCGGCCCCAGCGACACGGTGAAGAAGGTGACGGAAGTCTGCCTCGAGTTTTCCGGGGTCGAGGCGGTTCCTCTCGTTTATCAGGATCCCGTGGAAGTGACCGGGATCGTGAACTCGCGGCAGGGTGAGATGCAGGGGCTGTTCTTCTGCGGCCCCGTGCCCTACCTGATCGCCACCCAGGGGATCCAGAGGGAGATCCCCTGGAGTTACCTGGTCTTCGAGTCCACGGGGCTCCTTTTGGCGTTGTTCCGGGCCGTTTCCGGAATGCCCCAGATCCTGGCCAGGGGGTTTCGTTTCAGCGTGGACACCCTCGCCTCGGTCGAGGTGGAGGAGATCCTCCGCGAGACGGGGCTTGCCGTCGGGGCGCTGTATACGCGGGACCTCCTGCCGGGGGTCGACCTGAAAAGGGACTTCGCGGAATTCCACAGGAACCTCTACCGCGAGGGGAAGACGGACTTCTGCATTTCCTGCGTCAGGGTCGTGGTCGAAAGCCTGGGCAGGGACGGCGTCCCCTGCTTTTCGGTTACCCCCGCCTCCCAGACCATCCGGGGGGGCCTGCAGAGGCTGCTTCTCGAGATCAGGAACTCCCAGAAGGATTACATGCGGCCGGTGGTCGGGCTGGTTTGCCCTGCGGCCCGGCCCGGGAAGGGCAGAATCCCCCAGGAGGGGCTGCAGGCCCTCCACCGGACTCTCCTGGCCTACGGGGAAAAGCGGAACATCCTGGTCGTGGCGAGGGAAGACGAGTGCTTCCAGCTGGTCGAGAACTACGGCCAGCTGTTCACGGAGACGGACGGCCTGAAGAAGAACCCCCTCCGGAAGGCGCTGCTGGAGGCCACCGGGCTGGACGTGGGGCTGGGATACGGAGTGGGGCACAGCCTGGGGATCTCCGGGGCATACGCCGAGAAGGCTTTGGACCTGGGCTTGGCGGATCCGTCCGGGGCCTGTTTCCTCTGTGACGGTTTCGAGGCGAGGATCCTGGGGGAAAGCCCGGCCGGCTCCTCCATAAACCTGGTAACCGATCCCGTACCGGCCCTGGACCGTTCCGGGAAGCTCCGGATGACCCCGGCGGCGGTCTCGCGCTACCTGCGGGCCATCGAGATGATCGGGGAGGTGTTCTCCGCAGCCGACCTGGCCCGGCAACTGGGGATTTCCGTGAAGGGGTCGAGGAAGATCCTGTCGGCCTTCCTGTCGGCGAAAATCGTCGCTTCGAGCGGGCGGAGGGCTTACCCCGGGAAGGGCCGGCCTGAAAGGCTATTTCGTTTTTCCGGAAAGGGAGGAGAGAAAACATGTTCGATCTCTTGATAAGGAATGCCAGGGTCCTCGACGGGACGGGGGGGCCCTGGTTCAGGGCGGATGTCGGGGTTTCCGGGGGAAGGATCGCCGCGGTGAGGAGAAACCTGGCCGGAGACGCCGCGCGGACCATCGAGGCCGCGGACAGGATCCTCGCCCCCGGTTTCATCGACATGCACACCCACTCGGACCTGCGGGTCTTCCGGCATCCCGACGAGGACGCCAAGCTGATGCAGGGCATCACGACGGCCCTGATCGGCCAGGACGGCCTTTCCGTGGCCCCGCTGGACGACGCCAACAAGGAACCCATGATGCGGCGGGTCTCCGGGCTTTTGGGAACCTACCTGGAGGAGTGGCCGTGGAACACGGTGGGAGAGTACCTTTCCGCCCTCGAGAAAGCCGGGCCCGCCACCAACACGATGACGCTCGTCCCCCACGGGGCGGTGCGGTCCATCGTCGTGGGCTGGGAGAACCGCCCGGCTTCCCCTTCCGAGCTCGGGAAGATGCAGGAACTCCTCGCGGCGGCCATGAAAGAGGGGGGCTGCGGCTTCTCCACCGGCCTGATCTACCCGCCGGGCATGTACGCCGACCGGAACGAACTGGTGGCCCTCTGCCGGACGACCTCGGAAAACGGGGGATTCTTCGTCGTCCACATGCGCAACGAGGCCGATTTCCTGCTGGACTCCATCCGCGAGGTCGTCGGCATCTGCCTCGATGCGGAGTGCCCGCTCCACGTCTCCCATCTCAAGGTTGCCGGGAAGCGCAACTGGGGAAAGGCGCAGGAAGCCCTTTCGATCCTGGAGGACGCACGGGATAAGGGCCTGGAAGTCACCTTCGACCAATACCCCTACACCGCGGGCAGCACGATGCTCGACGCCGTCATTCCCCCGCGCTTCCACGCCGGGGGAACCGGGAAACTGCTCGAACGCCTCCAGGACCCCAAAATCCGGGAAGAAATCCGGAAGGTCCAGGAGGAAATCACCTTCGAGCCTTGGGAAAACTGGATCGCAAGCTGCGGCTGGGAGGGGATCCTGGTCAATTCCGTGAAGACGGAGAAGAACCGTTTCGCCGAGGGGAAAACCGTCGCCGAGGCGGCCTCGGAAGCCGGGAAAAGCCCTCTCGATTTCGTGTGCGATCTCCTGGTGGACGAGGACAACGCCGTCACCATGACCCAGTTCTACGGGTGCGAGGACGACGTCAAAACCTTCATGCAGAGCCCCTACATGACCCTCTGCTCCGACGCGATCGTCGGGGGGAAGCCGCACCCGCGGGCCTACGGCTCCACGGCCCGGTACCTGGGGAAGTACGTGCGCGAAGAAAAGGTGCTGACCCTGGCGGAAGCCGTCCGCCACATGACCGCCCTTCCCGCGGGCCGGCTCGGGCTCCAGGACCGGGGCATCGTCAGGGAAGGGAACGCCGCCGACCTGGTGCTGTTCGACCCGGGCCGGGTCATCGACAGGGGAACCTTTGCGAAGCCCGATATCTACCCGGTGGGGATCGACCTGGTCGTCGTCAACGGGAACATCGCCATGGAAGACGGAAAACTTGCCGCATCGCGCTCCGGCAGGGTCATCCGGGCCTGAGCGCCAGCTGACGGAAGGGGAGGAATGCGAGGCAGACAGAAAAGCAGGGGGACCTTTCATCCAGTCCGTATGACCGCATGCGTTTTCTTTTGGCCTGGAACAACCATCATGCAAAGGGGGAGAAAAGAATGAGAGAAAGCAACTGGCGTTTTCACAAGTGCCTGTCCGTTCTTATCGTCGTGCTTTTTGCCCTTTCCTTCATCGCGACCGTCCATGTCGGTCCCGCCAGCGCCAAGGCGGAATACCAGTGGAAATTCGCCCAGCCCTGGAGCAGGCCCCTCAGCGACATGTCCTACCGGCTTTTCTGCGACCTGGTGAAGAAGTATTCGAACGGCAGGATGGAGATCAAGCTCTATCCCGACGGGCTGCTGGGAACCCACGACGAAAGCTTCCACGCCGTCCAGGACGGCAGCGTGGAGATCGGCGTCTTTTCCCCGTACGTGACGCTCGTGCCGGGAGGCATGCTCAACTGGATGCCCTGGACGATCTCCAACTGGGAGGAAGCCAGGATCGCCTACGGCGCACCCGACGGCATCCTCTACAAGGTCATGCAGAAGGCCTGGAACCAGGTCGGCACCCAGATGCTGTTCGTCTCGGCCCAGGGCGCCTACGGCATTGGCAACAGCGTCCGTCCCATCCGCAAGCCCGAGGATTTCAAGAACCTGAAGATGCGCGTTTCGTCGTCCCTCGGCTTCGTCCGGGCCCTGGAGAACATGGGCAAGGGCTCCGGGATGACGCTCGAGACCATTCCGTGGGCCGACCTCTACAACGCCCTTTCCCGCGGCGTCGTGGACGGCTGCTGGGACATGTGGGCCTCCCTCGTCGACGAGAGGCACGCGGAAGTCATGAAATACTACACCGACCTCGACTTCTCCTGGGACTGCAACAACGTGGTCGTGAACAAGGCGAAGTGGGACGCCCTGCCCCAGGACCTGAAGAACGCCATATACAAGGCCTCCAGGGAGGCGGAGGCGCACATGTACAAGGTGCAGCAGTCCTCCGAGAAGAGCTACAAGGACAAGCTCAAGAAGATGCCCAATTTCCAGATCGTCACCCTGACGCCGCAGGAGCGTGAAGTCTTCCGCAAGAAGGCGAACATGCCGGCCGTCTGGAACGAGCTCTGCAAGCCCTGGCTGGACAAGCAGTACCCCGGCCAGAACATGACCCAGAAGATCCAGGCCGAGCTGGAGAAGATCCACAAGCAAGTCATGGCGAAAAAGTAACGAACCGGCAATCAGTCAATCCTGGGACTCTACCGGGTGCGGGCGGGGGAAGCCCCCAGCGGTTTCTTGCCCGCCCGCACCCTTTTCTGCAGGGTTTCCCGGAGTTCTAACCGTTCTGGAGGGATGCACGATGGGCGGGGTTTTCGACCGCATCGACAAGGGAATACGGTTTTTCGAAAACGTCGTTAGTGCCATTGGACTGGTCGCCATCACGGTCCTCGTCTTTGTCCAGGTGCTGAACCGCTACATGCTCCACTTCGAAATCATGTGGCTGAGCGATTTGGCCCTCTACATATTCATCTTCACGACGTTCATCGCCATCGGGCTGACGACCCGGGAAAACGGCCATACCTCCGTGGAGGTCTTTGCCGACATGGCTTTCAAGAACAAGCCCAGGGGGCACAAGGCCTACGGGATCTTCCTCATCGGGGTCTCGCTCGTCACCGTGCTGGTCTTCGGGCAGCCCACCCTGCATTTTGCAGGAAGGGCGCTGCAGTACGAGCAGCTCGGGACCCTGGTGCGCTGGTTCAACACGAGCTGGCTGATGGAGTCGATGCTCCTCATGATCCTGCTGGCGGCCTACCACCTCGTCTTCAGGATGGTCACGGAAAGCATCGCCCTGCGGTCCGAAAAGGGACCGGAAGGGAGGTAGGCCGATGGAATTCGGAATCGGCGTGACGGTCGTCTCCTTCCTGGTGGGCATCCTGATCGGTGTCCCGCTGGGCTGGCTGTTTCTGGCCAGCACCGCCCTGGGGCTGTTCTTCCTGGGCGACAGCCTGACGTTCATGGCGGGGACCTTCTACCACTCCATCAACAACTACGTGCTCATGGCCATCGCCTTCTTCGTCTACGCGGGAAGCCTGATCTCCGACGCGGGGCTGGCCGACCGCATCGTCCGGTTTTCCTACGCCATCGTCGGGAAAATGCGGGGCGGCCTCATCGTCGTCGGGATCGTCGCCACCCTCTTCATGAGCGCCCTCACCGGGTCCTCGCTTCCCTGCATCTCCGCGCTGATCCCGCTCCTGGTGCCGCGACTGGAGAAATTCGGCTACCAGAGGCGCTACACCACGGCGGTGCTCTGTTCGTCCAGCTTCCTGGGGTACCTGATCCCGCCGAGCGTCCCTGCCCTCATCTACGGGCTCGTGGCGCAGCAGTCCATCGCGGCCCTTTTCCTCTCCACGGTTTTCCCGGGCCTGATGCTGGCACTCGGCTATGCCGTCCTGAACTATTTCATCTGCCCCAGGTACATGGATCCCCCGCAAATCGAGGAGCCTGACCGAAACTTCAGGGAATCGATGAAGGAACTGGGCTCGGCCACCTGGAGCGCCCTGCCCGCGCTCGGGGCTCCCGTCGTCATCCTCGTGGGCATTTACGGGGGCATCTGCACCCCCAACGAGGCGGGCGCCATAGCCGTCATCTACACGCTCCTCGTCGGTTTCTTCGTTTACCGGGAACTCAATTACAAGACATTCTGGTCGGCTACGAAGAGTTCGCTCATCACCCTCGGCATGATCGGCCTCCTGATCGCCGGGGGAACGGTCTTCACCCGGCTCCTGATCCGCGAGGGGACGGCGCAGGCCCTCGCCAGCGGCATCCTCGGCATGTTCCAGAGCAAGAACCTGATCCTCCTGTCCATGAACATCTTCCTCCTGCTTTTGGGGATGTTCATAGACGGCATCCCGATCCTCATCATGGCCGTCCCGATGATCCTTCCCCTGGCGCTGCAGCTGGACATGAACCTCATCCACCTGGGGGCCATGATCATCGTCAACGTCGGGCTGGGCACCATGACGCCGCCCTTCGCCATTTCCATCTTCGTGGGTTCGCGGCTGTCCGGGGTTTCCTACGGCGAACTGACGAAACCCATGATGCTCTTCCTGTTCATCGTGGGTATCCCGGTGCTCCTTTTGACGACCTACCTGCCTGCCCTTTCCTGCTGGCTCCCGACGCTATTCCTGGGCTCCAGGGTCGTAGGCCCGTGGTGAGGTGAAGCTGATGAACAACGAATTCGACCTGGTCATCCGGGGCGCGAAAATCATCGACGGAACGGGTAACCCCTTCTTCCTGAGGGACGTGGGAATCGAGGGGGGGCGTATCCGTGCGATAGGGAAAAACCTCGAGGGCAGGCGAACCATCGACGCCGGGGGGCTCGTCCTCTGCCCGGGCTTCGTCGATATCCACAACCACGTCGATCACGGCATCGTGGCTTTTCCCGACGCCGAAAGCTACGTCATGCAGGGGGTCACCACCTCGGTGGTGGGAAACTGCGGGCTTTCCATGGCGCCGGTGGACCCGAAGCGTGCCGACATGGCCCGGCGCTACCTCTCCCCGTTCCTGAGGAAGGAAGGCACCTACAGCTGGGAATGGCGGACCCTCGGGGAGTTCTTCCGCGAGGCCTCGGCCAGCGGCATCGCCCAGAACCTGGCCCCGTTGGCGGGGCAGGGCACGATCCGCATCGCGGTGAAGGGCTTCGACGAAGGCCCCCCCACCCGGCAGGAGATGGACGAAATGAAGGCTCTCCTGGCCCAATGCCTGGACGAAGGAGCCTTCGGGCTCACCAGCGGCCTCATCTATCCGCCCGGCTGCTACGCGGACGAGAAGGAACTGACGGAACTGGCCTCCGTCTTGAAGACCCACGGGGGATTCTACGCGACCCACATGCGCAACGAGGGGGACCGGCTGCTCGAGTCCGTCGCCGAGACCGTGGCTTTGGGCGAGGCGAACGGGATCCCCGTCCACGTGTCGCACCACAAGGCCTTCGGCAAGGCCAACTGGGGCAAGGTGAAGGATTCCCTGGCGCTCATGGAGGAAGCCCGGAAAAAGGGTGTCGAGGTGACCTGCGACGTGTACCCCTACGTGGCCGGCATGACGACCCTCACCTCCCTGCTGCCGCCCAGCGCCCTGGAGGGCGGGGTGGAACAGATGCTCCGCCGCCTGGCGGACCCCGACGAGAGCCGGCGTGTCCGGGAGGGTATCGAGCAGGGGGTCCCCGGGTGGGAAAACTGGATCCGGAGCCTTGGCTGGGGCAAGATCGTCATCAGCGAATGCGAGAAGAAGAAACAGGTCGAGGGGCTCTCCCTGGAGGAGATCGCCGCCCAGGGCGGCCTGGACCCCTGCGAGGCCCTGTTCGCGCTGCTCCGGGAAACCGACGGCGTGGCGACCATGCTCCTGTTCGGCGTGAGCGAGGAAGACCTCCGCACCGTGGTGAAGCACCCGCTGGCCTGCATCGCCTCGGACTCCTGGGTCAACGCGCCCAGGGGCGGCGGCAAGCCCCACCCGAGGGGCTACGGGACCTTCCCGAGGTTCCTGAAGACCTTCGTGCGGGAGAACGGCGACCTGACCTGGGAGGACGGGATCCGGAAGATCACCTCCATGCCCGCCTCGAAGGCCGGGATCGCCTGGCGGGGACTCGTCACGGAGGGGTTCTGGGCCGACCTGGTCCTGTTCGACCCCGAGAAGATCCGGGACCTGGCCACCTTCTCCGACCCCCACCAGTACCCGGAGGGCATCACGCACGTGATCGTCAACGGGGAAGTGATCGTGGAGGGCGGCCGGATCACCGGGCGCCGGCCGGGAAAGGTCCTGAA
>ERZ1645192.5193-NODE-5193-length-10146-cov-5.125359_pt1 | contig 10146 bp, 6 predicted proteins | sample MGYA00575354_ERZ1645192 | MGnify/ENA primary metagenome ERZ1645192 (study PRJEB40844, sample SAMN11349763) | freshwater sediment metagenome | isolation source: river sediment | host: Sediment | place: India: Faizupur Khadar , New Delhi | collected 2017-02-21 ...
TCGGTTTCAGAATTAACTATGGTGATATTCTGAGCCGAATTGTTCGATAAATTTCCATCTCGGGCACCAGAAGAAACAGTGGTGCCAGATTGCAAATTTCCGGAAAAATGAGTTGCCACATTTCCTCGTAATAAAATGGTAATCTTCCCCTTATAGCCTATTGTAGCGAATTCGCAGTTTCCGTACCAATGATCCCATGTTGCCCCATTGTCTAACGAAAACATAGCATTCTCAATTCCCTGACATAAAGTATCGCTAACTATTATATTTTTTGCTGAAGATGGGCCATCATTCTCAATTAATATAGCATATGTAATTTGTTCCCCGGCAATAATTGTATCCGGACCACTACGGGTAATTTTTAAATCAGCTTGTACTTGTAACGGTATAGTAATCTGTGAAATGTTATTATCTAACAACGGATCAGGGGTTTGCGAGACAACCGAAACAACATTTGATATAGAAGTCGTATCAACCGATTCAGCTTTCAAGCTTGTATTGATAAGAAGAGTAACTGTTTTACCCGTTGAAAGACTCTCAATTGCAAACGGAGACTCCCAGTTATTCCAAGAAATGCCATTGTCGTCGCTATACAATGTCTGATAAAAAGCATCGGAGAAATTACTGATAACCTGAAGGGTTGAAGCATCACCAGGGCCATTGTTCGTAATTGAAAAAATAAAATTTGACGAATTACCTGCTATTAAGGTATCTGTAAGGTATTGTTGAGTTATAGAAATATCTGCTTGCGAATTAACAAAAGTCACCTCTGTTGATTGATCATTGGCAGGGTTTAAGGTATAAGGACTCGGCACTAGCGAAACGCTGCTTGAAATGCTTCCTGAAATATGGCTTAATACCTTTGCCTGCACAGTCATTTTTTCACTTTTACCACTGGGCAAAGAACCAATGTTCCATGTAGGTTTATTCCATGAGCCTGCTGTGCTTTCAACATTGAAATTGGTTAGTGCTGGAGAAAATGTGGTATTAACCATAACCCCCGAAGCATCAGACGGACCATTATTTGTAGCGGTTATTGTATACTCAATTTCATTTCCTGAGCTAATAATATCTTGTGAAGCATCAATTTGAACCGATAAATCGTATGCAATTCCAACCGTTGAAATGTTTACGCCAAGATTGTTTGTTGCATCTGGGTCGAAGGTTTGAGATGATGCTATTGCCCTATTTAACAAATTGCCCCAGTAGCTGCTAACCACCTTGGTATCGACGCGAAGAGTCTCTTGTGCGCCCGCAGGTAATTGCCCAATCATCCATTTTGCCCCCTCCCAAAAGCCATGCGATGGCAGTGTTTTCAACACAGTTAGTCCTGCAGGAAAAGTATCAATCACTTGAACGCCATAAGCATCGAGAGGTCCGTTATTTTTTACCGTAATAAGGTATGAATTGCCTTCGCCAGCCAAAAGTGATGATTTTGTTGATTGAAGAGCAAGCTCAATATTGGCCGCAGCAACTTGTACAAATGCGATCGCAGTATCACACTTTCCAGCGGGATTGATAGCACACGCCTTATAGGTAATTTCGTATATTCCCGGTGGTGTAGTTTTTGCTACAGAAATATACCCCGTAGATGTATTCAGAGTAACACCCAGATTTGATGCGGGTTTAACAATAGACAACAAGTGCTCGCTTTCAGAAATATTGCGACCGAGATAAAAATCATTTTGAAGTACATTAAAATAATTAGGAGCATTTAGACCTGCATTAACCGGAGGCAAAATATCATTAACGGCAATGGGAAAACTATTTGACACAGTAGTAGGAGAAGAAAAAATACCGGCAGATAACCCCATCTGAAATGAAAAATTAGCTTCCGGGTATGCGCCCATTGTCCCAATCGCAAATAAAAACCCTGAAACAGGATTATTTGTCGACAATATTACCGAAGATGAATTCTCAAATGCAAGTCCCTGAACATATTTTGGTTTTCCCAAAAATCGTGTTCCCCCAGAAATTTGGCCACTCTCGACCGTTATTCCGGTTTGGCTGTTCGTTGTATATGAGTGGAAACCCGAAAATTCAACAAATTCTCGTTGAGATGTTCCAAACCCATCGATATCAAGAGCCGACAATGAATAATTCTTTATGAAAACCGGTTCCGAAGAGCCAGATTGAACAAATTTGATCGAAAAAGAAACAAATCCTCCGTTTGCTCCAGATGTAGTTATTTTGGGTTGAAGCCATACAGGATTACCATACAAATAATCTTCGTCGATGGCTAAAACACTGGCATTAACTATTCGCTGAATTGAAATAAGTGCATCTAAATCAACGCTTTCAACTGTGGCAACATTTAAGAACCGATGAACAGAACCTTCATTCAGCCCATTGTTTCCTTCATTGATTTCAACAATTCGGTTAGATTCTATAAAAGTAAAATTGACATCAGCTGCATCTAAAATCGTGGGCTGGGCATGCAAGTTGAAAGAAAGAAAAAACAATACCAGACAAAATACCTTTGGGGTAAATTGGGGCTTGCAGTTTCGTGTTTTCTTTATGTATTGTAAGCAATTTTTCTTCATAGCTTTCACTCGCATGAGGATACTGACAAATTGAAAATCAAGCTTTATTCATATAATAAGGTTATTCTATCACGTTGAAAAAAGCGATTTTAGATTGTCAATCTATTTTACAAATAAACGGAAAATACTAAAACTATTGAAGAAAAAAAAATTACCTATTTCCAGTTTTCAATGCAAAATACAAGTCATTATTCTAAATACAAAAGACTGAGACCGTAAAATACCTGTATTTATTTCATAAAAAAGATGATAAATTATTTTTCGCCAAGGAAAGTGTACCCTGCCCGCTCTACTGCCTCTTTAATTTTAGAAGGGTCGATGACACTACCTGAGACCTTTACTTCACCTGTTTCAACTGTGGCAATAACTTCCGAAACTCCAAAAACTTCTGCAACATCACGTTCAACATGTGCTTTGCAGTTTTTGCAGGTCATGCCTTCAACCTTAAATACTCTTACTCCATCCATAAAATTTATTTTTTGTAATCGCTGCTTTTCTTTTTTCTTCGTGAGATATTTAAAAATGTATCCATTCACAATTAATAATAAAAGAACAACTGCCGAAAGAATTCCCAGCCATTCGGGCAATAAATGGTTGTGACCATGATGGTTGTGATTTGACATTTCGAACCAGCTTACTGGTAAAAACAGATCGATAAGATATCCAAAAAATAATGCACCTAAAATAATGGTTATCAAATACGTTAGCGTTGCCTTTCGCCCAATAGTCTTCCACAATACAGTAATAGTTGCAATGTTGGTTGCTGGCCCGGCCATAAGAAAAACCAAGGCTGCACCTGGTGATAAGCCTTTCATCATTAATACCGCGGCAACCGGTATCGAACCTGTTGCACAAATATATAATGGAACAGAAGCTGCCAACACCAGTAACATATTCAACCATGGATAGTTCGCATATTGAATAAAAAAATTATCGGGAACAACTACGGCTATAAGTGCGGCTAATAACAAACCGATAAGCAGCCACTTTGAAATATCCTGAATTAATTCAACAAACCCATAACGAAAAACCTTATGAACTGATGGCCAAAAGCCCAGCCGCTTTTCTTCTTTACTGTTTGAATACTGCTCAATTGCTGTATGCTCAAACCTATTGGCAATAGCCCCTCCGGCAATGCCAGTTGTCAGCGCAACCAATGGTCTGATAATAGCCATCGGCAATCCAAGCAACGAATAAGTTGCTAATATTGAATCAATTCCGGTTTGAGGAGTTGATATAAGGAATGAAACTGTTGGCCCCTTAGATGCCCCGTTCTTATAAAATGACAAGCCTGCTGGAATAACTCCACATGAACACAATGGCAATGGAATACCAAGTAATGTTGCATTTAGTACCGAAGAAAAAGTATTTTTATTCAGCATTCGTCCAACCTGTTCAGTTTGCAAATAAATATGCAGCAATCCTGCAAATAGAAAGCCAAACAATAAATATGGAGACATTTCAACCAATAAACTCCAAAATGATTTTATAAAACTGAAAAAAAAATCCATCGCTATATCTCTTTACTAATTTTTAAATAGAATATCCCCAAATTTACCCTTTGTTAAATGCCTTTTAGGTACAATACAAAACGGTGTAAGTTTAACAAAGTTTAGCATGAATTTGTTAACGAAAAAAAACCAAAAAACGATATTACTATCATGAATTAAGAAACCAGTGTCATTAAATTTCGGCTATTAACCGCTATCTTTGCAATAAACACGAAAGAAAAGGTATGGATAAAAAAATCACCATTATTGGTGCCGGAAACCTGGCAACCCGCGTAGCGCTTGAGTTACATAATCAGGGAGTTGAAATAGTTCAGGTGTATAGCCGCACTGTAACTTCAGCATTAACTCTGGCAAAGCTTATTGGATGCAATTATGTGACCCGGCCTGAGAAAATTACATCTGATTCGGACATTTACCTTATTTCAGTTAGCGACATGGCCTTTTCTGGGCTACTTAAAGAAGTAAAATTCAATGACAAACTTATTGCCCACACTGCCGGAAGTATTCCAATGGAGGATTTGAAAAAATATTCGTCGAACTACGGTGTGTTTTACCCACTTCAAACATTCTCGAAATATCGTGATGTAAATTTCTCTAGGATACCTTTTTGTATTGAAGGAAATACTCCCGAAAACGAACAAACACTGGTCGATTTGGCATCAATTATCTCGAAAGATGTGAGGGTAATCACTTCGGAACAACGCAAGCAACTTCATCTGGCCGCAGTTTTCGCCAGTAACTTTGTTAATCATATGTATTCCATTGCCAGTGAATTGCTCCAGCAAAAAGATCTTCCTTTCGATATTATTAGGCCGCTTATTGCAGAAACCGCATCGAAAGTTAAAAATATGACTCCGCGTGCAGCACAAACCGGACCGGCTGTCAGAAACGACAAAAATATTATGACAGAGCATCTTAGCATGCTCAATCAAAACGCAAAATTGAAAAAGATGTACAGTATGATTAGTGAGAATATTTATGATTTTCATAAAATCCCTAAATAATACGGACATACATTTCAATTTGATATCAAATAATTGAATAGCAATATTTTATAATAATTACGGTCACAATATGGCATTTTTTAAAGAAGAACTGTTAAATGTCAAGGCATTTGTATTCGATGTTGATGGCGTACTTTCACGCGATGTTTCGCCCCTCGACAGCAACGGGGAACCCATGCGCACAGCCAATGTGAAAGATGGCTATGCTATCAGGAATGCAATTGCACAAGGCTTTCCTATTGCGATAATTTCTGGAGGAAAAAATGAAAATATTCGCAAAAGGCACCAATACTTAGGAATATCGGATATTTACATCGGAGTTAAAGATAAAATCACATCTTTCAAAGAATTTATCGACCTTTATCAAATCCCGGCAAGTGCGGTGCTTTTTATGGGCGATGATCTGCCCGATCTGGAGTTGATGGAAATTTGCGGAATCCCCACTTGTCCGTCAGATGCAGTTACCGAAATCAAACTGGCCGCAAAATATATTTCAGACCGTAACGGTGGTGAAGGCTGTGTCCGTGATGTAATTGAACAAGTATTGCGTGCACAGGAAAAATGGAATTCATCGCCCTCTTTCAAACAATCATCCTACTAATATGCTTGCCGATATACTGAAAAATTTTCGCATAATCCTGGCATCGAAATCGCCACGAAGAAAAGAATTGCTTAGCGAATTAGGGCTCTCATTTGAAATCGAAGTTATGGATACCGACGAAAGTTTTCCTTCTGATTTACCCGTTTCAGACATACCCCTGTACATTGCCGAAAAAAAAGCAATTCCTTTTGCAGGGAAAATCGATGATTCGACATTGGTTATTACTGCCGACACAATTGTTCACATTAATGGCGAAATTCTTGGAAAACCTGGCGATTATGCTCAGGCATTTGACATGCTGAAACAATTATCCGGACAGTGGCACCAAGTGGTTACAGGAGTCTGCCTTACAACCAGTAGCCAAAAAACATCGTTCGTGGCTCAAACGAACGTAAAATTTAAGAACCTTACCAACGAAGAAATCGATTATTATATAACTAATTACAAACCGTACGACAAAGCTGGTGCTTACGGAATTCAGGAATGGATTGGTTTTGTTGCGGTTGAACAAATTGAAGGTTCTTACTTTAACGTTATGGGGCTCCCAGTTCAACATCTTTACGAAAAACTTTGCGAGTTATATTCATAATTTTCAATTATGATCGATTTATAATTTTCCAATAAAATCATAACTTTTACGTTTGAAAAAAGATCGTTTAAATGACAATAAACAATAATTTTGCAATGTAATTAACTGTCATGCTAAGCAAACTTTTCAATCAAAAATACAACACTCTTTTTTTCCTGCTGGGTCTTATTATTTTCAGTGGGTTAAATCTTTTTTCCGCGGCATGCACCGAATTACACTTCGATGAAGCGTATTACAATTTTTGGTCTCAATCTTTTTCTTTTGGTTATTTCGATCATCCGCCAATGATTGCATGGTTGATAATGGCAGGGAAGTTTCTTTTTCCGGGAGAGATTGGGATTCGCATATTCATTGTCTTACTATCAGCTTTATCAATGATTTTGCTGTGGCTAATGATTAGACAATACAATGCCAATGCGCTGATTTTTTGGTCTTTGATATTTTCGATCGGACTAATACATCCCTACTCATTCATTGCAACCCCCGATGCCCCATTGTTTTTTTTCACTGCACTCTTCTTCTATCTGCTCTGCCGTTACCTGAAGAATAATAACTTTCAAAATACGATATTAATTGCATTTGCAATTGCATTGACCATTTACTCAAAATATCATGCTTTCCTTGTTATTGCGCTGGTTATTATTGCGAATCTGAAGTTACTGAAAAGGTTTTCTTCATGGACTATTTTGCTATTTACACTTTTATATTTGGCTCCGCACATTTATTGGCAATACGAGAACGATTTTCCAACCCTATCATATCATTTGACAGAGAGCCATCAAACTCAATATAACCCATTGGAAACGATTAATTACATCTTAAGCGAACTTGCTGTTACAGGTCCGTTATTAGGATGGTTTTTCCTGTATATCCTTTTCACGATAAAGCCTCAGAATCAATGGGAAAAAACGCTGAAAATAAGCGGCGCAGGGATCTTTATCTTTTTCTTGCTGGCAACCTTCGCAGGTGATTTTGAAGCACATTGGACTTTAGCGGCGATAATTCCCCTATTTATACTTAGTTACCGATATATTAGCGAAAATCAACAGTGGCAAAAGTGGGTAATGATTTCCGGCATTATAAATTTTGTGCTCATGTTGGCATTAAGGATTATAATTGCCTCTCCCAACTCTGGCAACATTAAGGCTCTTGCACACTTTAGCCACAACCGGGACAATGCTTACCTTATTTCAAATTATGCAGGAAATAAACCGGTGTTATTTCAGGACGATTGGATTGATGCTTCGCTCCACCAGTATTATTCTGGAAATTCAAAAACTGCAAGCCTTAATTCAGGGTTCTATCGCCGAAACCAATACGATATTGCAGATATAGACGAACAGCTAAGCGATGCTTCAGTGGTGGTACTAACCCGCGACAGTCTTCAATTTAAAGATTACCAGAGAATCGTCACAAAACGAAAAACCTTTTATGCAAAGACTATCCCTAATTTCAGAAGCTATTACAATATCAAAATGAAGCTCGAAGATGTTAATATTACCGACAATAGTCTATCTATTAATGTATTATTGAATAATCCTTATGCAAAAGATATTGCATTCGGTGATAAAGATCAAACACAATCCTGGTTTCAACTTTGGACAAAAAAAGGAAAAAAATGGGTTCTTATAGACGAAAAAGAAACCGGACTGATGAATTTACATACCAATGATAATATTAATCAACGTATTGATTTTAGAGTAGATACCAACATATTATCAGACCAGAAGATTTACCTGATGTTGAAAATTGGTGAACTTAAACCACTTCCCTCGAAATGCCTTATTAAACTTCAATAATTCGGGACTTGAAGTCCTAAATTCATGTAATATTTTGACCTATTATCAACCATGACAATAATAGTCTCTCTTTTCATTTACTAGTTGGCTTAAAGCATAAGTTTCCGGGTATTATTCCGACCTTAAATGTGTCGATTGCAATACCATTCGGCGAAAAACGATACACCGAACCTTGTTGAACATTATCGACTGCGTCGGCAACATATACTTCTGAAGTAAGCGGATCGACAGCCATTGAATAAAACCCACCAATTGCCAGCCCGCTGTAAGGACTTGAAATAAATGGTTTTTCAGGAAACTTCGTTGCGGTAATTGGCAATTGCCAAACATGCTGATTGATAAGGCTTAATGTATCTCCGCTCCCATTAATGCATAATGACAATGGATTATCATTCAACTCAAATCGGAAAATTCGTTCAATTTCAAGTGTTTCAGGATTTATACGTGTTAAGGCAGAACGCTCATATACAAAAGGATTACCTGAAGCACCACCATCAGACAGTACCCAAACTTTGCCACTTTTGTCGCAAACCATTGAGCGCGGCTGACCAACAACCGTTAAAGAATCAATAAGGCGATCGCTATCAACATCGATTACCAGTATTTTGTCATCGTATGACCAGCACGAAACATACAGTTTTTTACCAATTTGAACCATCTGCTCGGTAGGATGCTGGTAAAATTCAGTCTCAAAATTATTTACGGAAATTGAACCAGTAACTTGTAGCGTATTTAGGTCAACAATCGTGATTGATTTTGCATACAAATCGGTGATATAGGCTTTTGTATTATCTACAAAATGAATATACCGGGGCGAAACCAATCCTGTGATTTTTCCTTTTATTTTTAAGTTATCAACATCGATAACATACACCTTTCCGCTATTATTCACTACAATGTAGCCCAGATTGTTGTGAATAGTCATTGAATGAGCAACATCGCCTAAAGGGACTCCATTAACACGCGAAAAAATGTGGTTGACTACTTTCATCGAATCAACCAAATAGTACGAAAGAGAAGCATTATCGTACATGAAATTTCCTTCGTTCACGACAAACAGACCACGTTGATTTGAAAAATAAGCTTTCAGTGCCAGGTCAGAATCTATGTCGAACTTGTTCTTTTCAATTAAAGATTCATCATCGATACACGAAATAAACAAAATGCACACAATAATGCCAATCAACTGAGAAGACATTCGAAAATGAGATAATAAATTGATAAACTTCAACTTATAACACCTAATTTGTTGTATACATGCTATTCTTCTCATAGTTTCTATCTACTGGGCGAATGCAATTTTTAATAAAACCTCATAATTTCTGCGGGGCATATAGCGCCCCAAAACCGAACGATATTCTTCATTAAATAGATTGTTCACCTTAAAATCGAGTCCCATGCTTAAAGACTTAAATTTAAGTTCCTTGCCTAATGTAAGGTTATTCATATAGTAAGGATAGTACCAATTTAACCTGCTCGTACTTACACTTGCACCAATTTCTTCAGAATCATCTGAAACACCTATCTGATTACTGCTCAATGTAAATCGTTCTCCGTAAGAATTATTTTGAAAACGTAAATAAAACCCTTTATACGAAGCCGAAAACAATATATTTCCAGAATGTAAGGGCAAAAATGGCAATTGCTTTCCATACGAACCATCACCTAAAAATAATCGATCACCAAAATTTAATGATTTCGTATATGCATAATTTCCATGCAATTGGAATTCAAAGTCATATATTTCTTGTATTAATTTCAAATGATATTCAATTCCATACGATTTCACTTTTTTCAAATTGAAAGGTTGCCAATAGCCCTGGAACGAGGGCAGCCAAATAATCCAATTCGTAATGTCGGAATAATAACTTGTCAGTTCTTGTTCACAGCGGAAACTGTTCGTATGAAGTTGATAAAAAACAGATGATTCAACCGTTTTGCTTTCTTCTTCAATAAGATCGGGGTTACCTCCGGGTTGCCAATACAAATCGTTCAACGAAGGAAAATGATAATTTCTCGAAACATTAGCTTTCAGTATAAACTCTTTTTTAGCAAAAGGCTGAACACTGGCTCCCACGTTGAACATCAGGGGCGAAAGA
>ERZ1645192.5194-NODE-5194-length-10143-cov-6.993061_pt1 | contig 10143 bp, 7 predicted proteins | sample MGYA00575354_ERZ1645192 | MGnify/ENA primary metagenome ERZ1645192 (study PRJEB40844, sample SAMN11349763) | freshwater sediment metagenome | isolation source: river sediment | host: Sediment | place: India: Faizupur Khadar , New Delhi | collected 2017-02-21 ...
GCGCACATGTCCCCGGACGCCCTGAAACGGGAGAATACGTTCTTTCCGACAGAAACGCGATGGAGGCTCGCGGTGTTATTCGCGATCTTCGTCGCGATCGCGTCCGCCGTCTACGCCCGGATAACGGTGACGTTGTACCGCAACGCCTCGGAAGACAACCTCCGCGCCTTCTCCGAAAAACAGGTCCTTCAGACCCGATTCGCCGCCGATGTCCTCGAGGCGCGTCTGTATGCCGTCATTCACGAGTGCGAGATCCTTGCCTCCTATACGATTCCGTTTTTTGTGAGGGGAAGGGCCTCCCCGGAAGATCTCAGGGACAGAATGAACGTATCCAGTCGGACGCACCCCGGCGTGAGCAGTCTGCTGTACGCGGGGCTTTCCGGCGAATTGCTGCACGTCTGTGATTCGACGCATCGCGGAGAACGGCTCACCGAGATCGCGCGCGATCGGATCGCCCTGTACGGGGGGCGCAATATGCCGTCCGGGCAGCGCGTCCCGTTCGTTCCTCCAATATCCGCGTCCACGGAGACGCAGTTCATCGTCATGCTCTTTCCGGTCTTCTCGGGCGCCGATCTCATCGGAACGCTGGCTGCGGTTTACGACCTGCGCGACACGATCGACGACGTCATCTCGGCGATGCGCTTCGGCGCCTATGGAACGGCCTTCCTGACCGACGGGTACGGAACCATCCTCTATCACCAGCTGCCGGAATTGATCGGACGGAACGTGTTCTCCGGGGAGTTTATCGAGGACGAGGACTATATGACCTTCAACCGGCGGCAGCTGACCGAGATGCAGGGAACCGGCTCCTACAGGGCCCGCTTTCGAATCGGCGAGGCGGGCGAAACCCTCTCCCGGAAGATCGCGGCATGGAATTCGGTTCCGCTCGGAAATGTGAACCTGACGGTGACGATGTCAACATTCATCGAGGAGATCGAGGCCCCCAACCGGACCATGCGCATCCGCCTCCAGCTCACCGGAACGCTCTTCATCCTTTTGCTCCTCGCGATGTCCTTTCTCTTTTTCCGGCGACTGTCCGATCACCGGATCCGTGAAAACGAAATCCGCCTCCGGCTCAGCATGGAGGCGGCCGGGGACAGCTTCTGGGACTGGAATATCCGGACCGGAAGGGTCTTTTTCAGCGAGAACTTCGGGCCCATGTTCGGATTCGCGCCCGGGGAGATCACCCCGGATTTCGACGCGTGGCTCGGCCGGATTCACCCGGACGACCTTCCGGTCGTGAAGGTCGCGCTTCGGAACCATTACGCCGATGGAGCGCTCTTCGTGTCGGAGTACCGGGTTCGCAACGCCGGCGGCCGGTGGCAGTGGGTTCTGGCGCGAGGCGAGGTCGTCGAACGGGACCGGAAGGGAACGCCCCTCCGAATGATCGGGACGAACTCGAACGTCGACATGAGACGGAAGATGGAGGAAGAGCTTCGGGACAAGAGCCGGGAGCTCGAACTGTATTCGCTGCGCCAGCGCGTCCTCTTCCACACGTTTTCGCAGTTCGGCCGGTGCGCGGACTCGTCGGAGCTGTACGCGATCCTCGAGGAATCCCTCCGCGAGGTCTTCGACTACCGCGGGCTGATCCTTGTCCTCCACACGGCGCGGCGCGGCGAGCGTTTCGATGTCTACGACAGCGGGAAGCGTTCCGAAACATACGAGCAGGAGCAATTCCTCCGTGAAGGGCTCGGGATCGTCGGCCGCGCGTTCCGCGAGAAACGGATCGAACGGGTCGGCGACGTCACCGTCGATCCGGACTATGTGCCGCACGATCCCGGCGTCCGCTCGATGCTCGTCGTTCCGGTCTCCTCCCGCGAATTTCCGTGGGGGATCGTCGCGCTGGACAGCGGACTGGAAGACGCCTTCGGCGTCCGCGACGAAGAGCTGCTTTCCATCGTGGCCTCGTATATCGCGCTGCATCTCGACGAGCGGGACGCGCGGGATCTTCTCGGCCGGAAGGCCATCCAGCTCCAGTCCCTGCACGAGCTGGTGCAGCTCGTCATGACGGAACGGAACAACGAAGACATGGCGCGGGACGTCACCGCGGCGCTCGTGAAGGATTTCGGATTCCGGTACGCGTCCATGCTTTCGGCGGCTTCGGGGCGCGACGCCGCGCCGACCGAGGCCGGACGCGCCGGAACGCCGGAAGACGGGACGCTCCGGATGGAGGCTTTCGACTCCCGATCCGAAGCGATGCGCTCGAACGCGAACGGAGAAAAGCACAGCCTCGCGATCCCCATCTCGCTCGGCGAACAGTTCTACGGCGTCCTGAGCGTCGCGAGAGACGAAGGGATGAGCGACGACGACATCAAGCTTTCCTTCATCCTGGCGGACCATATTTCCGGGTTCTGGGCGCTCAACGAGTTCATCCTCGCGCGCCAGAAGGAGGCGTGGGAGGATCCGCTCACCGGCGTGTGGAACCGGAGGTACATGATCCGGAAGCTCGAAGAGGAGGATCGCCGAATGAACCGGTATGGCGGGCATGCGGGCGTCGCGATCGTGGACCTGGGGAACTTCAAGCGCGTGAACGACCTCCTGGGGCACGCGGCGGGCGACGATGTCCTGGTCCGGGTCGCACGGATTCTTGTGGGAACGCTTCGGGATACGGACTTCGTCGGGCGGTACGGAGGGGACGAATTCATCGTCTGTTTCCCGGATTCCGCCCTGCATCAGTGCCGGAAGGGGCTGGAACGCGCGGCGAAGGCCGTCTCGGAACTCGCGATTCCCGGCGACGCGGCGTTCCGGGTGTTCGCCGACTACGGCATCGCGTGCCGTCCGGAGGACGGGGATTCCCTCATGACGCTGATCAACATCGCCGATGAGCGGATGTACGCGTTCAAGAGCGCCCGGAAACGCGAGAACGGCCTCTCGGACGACGATTCGAAGAGGTGATCGGGGAGAACCGCGCCGCCAGGAGCTCGGATATTCAAAAAGGGGAGCCCGTTTCGGCTCCCCTTTGCGTCTCCTCGGCCTGTCGCCTATTGCCTGTCGCGAAACTCCTTCAGCTCCCTCGCGCGCTCCGCGGCCCGGTCCATGAGGCCGATGCGGTTCACGACGACGCGTTCCGTCCGTCCGTTGAAGACCTCTCCGAGCGAATCCGTCGCGACGACGTCCACGACGAGCCGGTTGCCGGATATTTCCGTCAGTGTCGCGCGCACGGAGATCGACGTTCCCATGAGCGTCGGCATCAGATGATTGATCCAGAGGCTCTTTCCGACGGTGATGTATCCCTCCGGCAGGTCTCCTTCAACCGCTTCCATGGTGGCCCGGACCATCAGCGACACGCACGCCGGGGTGGAAAGGAGCTGGTTGAGAGCGGGAGAGCTGTTTCCCACAGTGTCTTCCTCGGATATCATCTTTCTGACTTCGGCCGTCTTTCCCACCGACAGGTACTGCGCCACGTCGAGCATGATGATTCCTCCCTTCCTTCGGATGGATATACCTGTATTGTACTCCACATCGGCGAATTTCGTTTCTTCTCACTTGAAGAGCCCGTATTCGTCCGTATAATGGAGTCGGGAGGTGGGGCGATGAAGGTCATCGGTTTCTGCAACCTGAAGGGCGGGGTCGGAAAGACCACCGCCTGCCAGAATCTGGCGGTTGCGCTCGCACGAAAGGGGCTGCGTGTCGCAGCGCTGGATCTTGATCCCCAGAGCAACCTGACGGCCGGGTTCGGGATCTCGCTTGGGCAGGAGCAACGGTACATCTTCGACTTTCTGACCGGGGACGCCGCGCTTGCGGATATCGCGGCGGAGCGCGAAGGCGTATGGGTGGCTCCGAGCAGCCTGGACCTCGCGATCGCGGAGTTGCAGCTCGAGAGCGAACCGGGCAGGGATACGCTGCTCCGGGACGCCCTCGCGTCGATCCCCGCCGATGCGTATGACGTGGTCTTCTGCGACAGCCCTCCCCAGCTCGGCCTCTTCACGCGCAATGTCCTCGCGGCCGTGGACGAACTCCTTGTGCCGCTCGAGAGCGAGTTTTTCAGCCTCGCGGGACTGCGGCTGCTCACCAGGACGGTGCAGCTCTTCCGGAAGCGCCTGAACAGGGAACTGACCGTCGGCGGCGTGATCCTCACGCGGCACAATCCGAAGATCATCATGAACCGCGAAGTTCAGAAAGAAGTCCGCAACTTTTTCGGAGACGTCCTCTACGACAGCACCATCCGCCAGTGCATCGGCATCGTCGAGGCGAGCGGATCCGGAATGTCCGTCCTCGCGTACGACCCGGGCTGCAACGGGGCGCGGGACTACGAACGGCTCGCCGGCGAGTTTCTGGAACGCGTTTTTCCGAAAGACGCTGCGGGGAAGCGGAGGTCCGTGTGATGGCGAGAAGACGGCCGAGTCTGAAGGATTATCTCACCACGGGGAAGGTGTTCGTCGAAGAGGTCCCGCCCGCGCCCGGGACGGTCGTCGCCGCGCCGCTTCCGGCGGAAGCGGACCATGCCGCGTCAGGGCAGGAGCCTCCGATCGAAACGACGACGGACGAAACGAAACCGCAAACGCCGCTTCCGCCGAAGATCCTGGAGCTTCTCGGCGACGCCGACCGGGAACAATGGACGCCGCTTCTCACTGCGGCCGCCATCGAGGAACGACCGATCGGCGAACTGTCCGCGCGCCGGGAGGAGTTCCGGACGCTGGACCGCAACCGTTACACGCTCTTTCTCCTGGATACGCCGAAAGGAACGCTGACGCCGGTCCGCACGAGCGTCCGGATACGCGAACCGCTGGCGGCCCTGCTGCTCTGGGACGAAACGGGAAGCGCGGTCGTGTATTACTCCGAAGCCTACGCCTGAGAGGGCGTCGTCAGCGTGCGGCCGACGAACGCCGCCGCGGCCGACGGCTCCACGGCGTGCGAGAAGAGGAATCCCTGACCGTAACGGCATCCGCTCTCCCGGAGCCACAGAAGTTGCTGCGTCGTCTCGATCCCTTCCGCGAGCGAGTCCATGTTCAGATTGCGGGAGATGGAGATGACGGCGCGGATGACGCCCGTGTCGCTCGTCGAGTCGGGCAGCGCGCGGATGAACGTGCGGTCGATCTTCACGAGCCCGACCGGCAGGCGGTTCAGATACCGGAGAGACGAGTAGCCCGCGCCGAAATCGTCGAGCGCCACCCGCAGTCCGGCTTTTTTCAGGCGTTCCATTATTGCGGCCGTGGCGTCCATGTCGTGAAGGAGCGTGTTCTCCGTTATTTCCAGGACGATTCCGTCGGGCGGCGCGCCGAGGGCCGTGACGGCGCCGATCGTCTTTTCCGCGAAGTCCTCACGGAGAAATTCCGACGCCGCGATGTTGACGGACACGAAGATGTCGGCGCCTCCGGGAAGGGCTCTCCATCGCGTCAGCTGCATGCACGCGTCAATGAGCATGATTCGGTCGATCCGGTCGATGAGTCCGGTCTCTTCGGCGACGGGGATGAACTCGGCCGGAAGGATGACGCCGCGTTCCGGATGTTTCCACCGCGCGAGGGTCTCGAATCCGGCGATCTTCATCGTCTCGAGGTCGACGATGGGCTGATAGTGTGCGACGAGGTGCTGCGCTTCGATGGCGCGAAGAATCTCGTCCTCGAACGTCAGCGGATTGACGCGTTTCCCGAATTGTTTCGGGTCGAAGACGACCGTGTGTCCGGTTCCTTCCGCCTGGGCGCGCGCGAGCGCGAAATCGACGTCCCCGAGGACGCTCCCGGCGTCGCGATAACGGGAGAGATCCCATACGACGCCCATCGAGGCGCTCGGAACCGTCGTGTAGTCGCCGAGCGCGGAAGGGGTCTCGATGACGGCTTTGATCTTCTGCAGGAAAACCTCCATGTCCGTTCCGCCCGAGAGAGAACGCGCCAGGATGGCGAATTCGTCTCCGCCCCAGCGCGCGAGAACGTCGGACGGAGCGAGGATCGACCGGAGCCGGGCGCTCATCTGCCGGAGCGCTGCGTCCGCGGCCTTGGGGCCGACGATTTCGTTCAGGGACTTGAAGCGGTCGATATCGAGGACGAGGACGGCGAGGCTTTTGCGGGCGGAGTCGGGAATCGCGAGCGACGCTTCCAGCTCCTCGATGAAGATCGCGCGGTTCGGCAGTCCGGTCAGCGCGTCGGTGTAGGTCATCCGGGCCAGCTGTTGCTCCATCCCGATCTGCTCCGTGAGATCCCGGACGGTGATCATCGATATCGGGCGCGTCCCCGCCTCGAAGGGGGCGATTTGAATCTCGACGGGGAGTTCCGCGCCGTTCGACCGGATCAGCGATCCGCTGATCGTCGTCTTTTCGGTGATATTCTTCATGTTCCGGGCCGTGCTCTTCGACAGATAGGAGGAAAGCGTCGCGCCGCGCAAAACCATGCGGTCGCGTCCGAGCATCCGTTCGGCGGCGATGTTCACCTCAACGATATGCCCCTTCGCGTCCGTGAGAAGCATCGGAACCGGACCGTTCCGGAAGATGGTTTCCATAGTATCCAGCAACGCGTTGACGGATCGTGAGAGGGCATCGAGCTCCTCCCCTTCCGCCGCGTCGATGCGTGCGTCGACGCGCGCGTCGAGCTCCAGTCTCTCGAAGAGCTCCCGGAGCCGCTGGACGGGGGATGACACGAAGCGCAGGAGCAGAAAGACGCCGGACAGGGCCGCCAGCAGGACCGTCAGGAGAATGCCCGCGGCGAGAATCAGAATCGTCTGCATCCCGTCGGACGAGAAGCGCATCGGAACGTGAACGGACAAAAGCAGCGCCGGACGTCCCAGAGGATCGGAAAGCGTATGTGTCGCGTCGATGACGCCGTTCTTTCTTCGGACAAGTCTCGTATCGTCGAAATTCGGGCCGTCTTTTCCGGGGGGGAGGACGTCCGCCTGGAGGCCGGTGATGGCCGCCATCGTGTCGCGTTCCGCGCTGACGCGCCGGCCGAGAACGAGCGTTCCGCGGAACGGTCCTTGAAGGTTGCTGTTCAGGATCGCCTGAGACGCGAAAAAGAACGCTTCGCCGCCGATGGCGAGAAAGCCCGAAGATCGAAAATCCGCGTCGCGCGCGCTGATGAAGGACACGTATTCGCGAAGATCCCGCTCCTCGCGGGACGTCAGCGGGCGAAGCCGGTTGCGGGTCGATTCCATCATGATCGAGTACCGGATATCCCGTTGCGGCGAGACAATGACGAAAAGATCCGCCCGGATGTTCTGAAGCGTCGGGAGCGAGAGGTTTTCGGAGATATATTCGGCCCCGAGATCTTCGGCGAATTCATAGGTGTCGTCCCAGGGAGCCCAGTCGCCGACAAGCGTCTGCATGTGCCGCTGCTCCGACCGGATGACGTTCAGGAACAGCCGCATGCTTTCGCGCGCCTCCCGATCGTCCATCGTCGCGAACGAACGCATGAGCAGCGACGACGAGAACGACAGCAACAGGACGAGGCAAATGACGCCGATTGCTCCCGTAATGCTCAGGATTCGCGTTCGCAACGACATGCGGGATTCCTCACTTTCTCCAGGGTATCCAAAATATCTTACGCTGAGAGCAGGGAAAGGGCAAATAGATGGCGAGGATCTGACGTCCGGAGGACCGGATTCTTGCCTTCGCATCGCTTCGAAGTGTACACTATACGCGCGAAGGGGAGTAGCTTCCCGGATCGAGTCAACAGACCGGCGAAAGCCTGGCTCGATCGTCGGCGTTCGACCGATAAGCGAGACCTTCGGCCCATGCGGGCCGGAGTCTCGCTTTTTTTATGAAGGGAGAACACATGCAGGAGTTCGAGATTTTTCTGTCCGCGGGGTCTTTGGCAATGGATGCGTTCGCCGCGTCCCTTGGAATCGGCGCCTGTCTTCCGTCGGCGGGCGCGCGATTGTCGTCCTGCGCCGGTCCGGCGTTCCGGATGGCTGCGGCGTGCGGCGCGTTCCAGTTTTTCATGCCGCTCGCGGGGGCCTTTCTCGGGAAGCGCTTTCTGGCGCTCATCGCGGACTACGATCACTGGGCGGCATTTGCGTTGCTGGCGCTCGTGGGCCTGAACATGATCCGCGAGTCGAGGTCGCACGACGCGGCTACGTGTTCCGTGAAGGATCCGACGACGGGACTTGCGCTGCTCACGCTCGCGCTGGCGACATCCATCGACGCGATGGCCGTCGGGATCAGCTTCGCTGCGCTCGGCGCGTCGGTGATGACGCTCGCCGTGGAGGCGGGGATCGTTACGGCGCTGCTCTGCGCCGCGGGCGTCGCGCTCGGCGTCCGGATGACCTCGTGCGTCTCCGGAGCGGTCGGGGAGCGGGCCGGTTCCGCCGTGGAATTTCTCGGCGGCGTGGTCCTGTGCGGCATCGGGCTGAATATCCTGCGCGTCCATCTGCTTGCGTGAGGGCGGGACGGAATCCGCCCCGGCGCGGGAAGATCGCAGGAGTCGCTTCGCCCCGATCGCGGCGCGGAGCCTTCTTCCCGATTTGCCGACAAATTCCAACTATTGACATTTCGGGATGGCGGTGGTATAAACGTCCGCAATCCGGGCAAGGGGAGGAGCGTGCGACATGATCGCGCGACCAGGGGTTTCCGAAAAGGCAGGGCAGACAACCGTTTTCTCCTTTACATTTTGGCGTTGTTGCGTGGGACCCCGGGGGTGGGCCGACGCCTAGGCGTCGTTGGTCCGATCTCTCAGGCCGGGTTCCCACATGGGAACCCGGCTTTTTTTATGCGCGGAAGCCGGAGCGAAGCATAGCGGATCGACAGAGGAGGTGACGACGATGGAGACGAAGGAACAGGAAAAGACGGCGGTCAGGGGAACGTGTGATTCCGTGGATATTGAGCGGGATTTCGAGGGACTCTGTTTCGCATACCGTTCGGTGATGGCGTCCGAGAAGAAATCCTGAAAGGACAGGCGCCTTTGCGCACAGGTCTCCGGGATCGTCGGAGCCGGACTTTTTCGTCGCGGTCGTGTATGATGGGCGGACGATCCGAGTCTGAACAACGGAGGCGCATACGATGCCCGTCGACGACGAATGGGTGCGTCAGCAGCTCGCTCTTGTTCCCGAATACCCGAAATGGCGGCGGCGCAACGAACCCGCCCTGCTTTCCGGCGTCCTCGAAGAAGGGGAGCGGCTTCACGGCATGACAGGGTGCCTCTTCGCCGAATACACGTGGGTTCTGTTCGTCACGGACAGGCGGCTTCTCTTCCTGAAACAGGGAGTCCTGACCCACAGGAAGAACGAATTGCGTCTTGACCGCGTACGGAGCGTGACATGGAAGCCGGGGCTCTTCTTCGGGGCGATGCGCCTCGAAACCGACGACGGCGTGAAGGTGATCGACTCCGTCGTCCGCCGGGACTGCCTCCGTCTCGGCCCTCTCGTCAGCGACCTCGCGGCGGCGTTGCGCCCGTAACGATACGCGAAGAAGCGAAACGCCCCGGCCGCCTTCGGCCGGGGCGTTCCTCGTTGCAGCGATGCGCGTTTGTCACGCGTGGGACAACCGTCGCCGGGACAATGCCCAGTGCAGCGCCGTGACGGCGCAGAAGGCGGCGATGGCGGCGAACCGGAAATCCCGGACCGGGTTCACGAGCGCCACGCCGGCGGCGAAGAAGAGAACCCGCTCCCACATCGGAATGGCGCTTCGCCAGATGCCCATGAAGGAAACCGAGAGCGCGAAGATCCCGATCGCCGCGATGGAAAAATCCAGCAGGAAAAGGGGCCAGCTGAAGTCGATCAGGAGCAGCACCGGGTTGTAGACGAAGAGGAAGGGCAGGATAAGCCCGGAGGACGCGAGCGCGAGTCCGACCAGCGCGACTTTCGCCGGCTTGGCTCCTGCAAGGCCGGCGGCCGTGAAGCTCGTCAGCGCGACGGGCGGGACGACGCCGGACATGGTGCCGAAGTAGAACGCGAAGAAGTGCGCCGCGAGCGGAGGGACGCCCATCGTCTGCATTGCGGGCGCCGCGATGGTCGCCGTGACGATGTAGCATGCCGTCGAGGGGAGCCCCATGCCGAGGACGAGCGAGGCGATCATGCAGAGGATGGAGGCGATCCAGAGATGCCCGCCCGAGAACTGCATGATGTTCATCGCGATGACCTGGCCGAGCCCGGTCATTCCGACCGCTCCGACGATAAATCCGACGATGGCGCATGAAACCGCGACGGGCGCCGAACTCTTCGCGCCGTCGTCGAGCGCGTTGATGAACGCCTTGAAATTCATCCGGGTGGATTTCTTGATCG
>ERZ1645192.5196-NODE-5196-length-10141-cov-10.146639_pt1 | contig 10141 bp, 7 predicted proteins | sample MGYA00575354_ERZ1645192 | MGnify/ENA primary metagenome ERZ1645192 (study PRJEB40844, sample SAMN11349763) | freshwater sediment metagenome | isolation source: river sediment | host: Sediment | place: India: Faizupur Khadar , New Delhi | collected 2017-02-21 ...
ACAAGGGTTATTACTACATGTATGGCACCGATGCCTCGTATGGTAATGCACACGAAGGGCATGGTCATTTTCAGGGTAAACGTTCAACTGATCTGGTGAACTGGGATTGGGTAGGCGGACCCTTTTATGATCCACCCTCATGGGTAGCCGACTCGCTCAACGCCATCCGTACTCGCATGGGGCTTCCTGTCATAGCGGGTGACAAAATTCAATACGGCTACTGGGCACCGGTAGTTCGCCGGGTTAACGTGGGTGGACAGGAAATTCTGCGAATGTACTACAGTATTATCATCGACAATTATATTAAAACGGGTAAAGCCGCAACCTCTGCCAACTTTGACGGAAGCTGGGGCGAACGCGCCTTTATCGGCATGTGTGAATCAACTGATCCCGCCGGAGCGGTATGGACAGACAGGGGTTTTGTTACCTGTTCGTCATCAGATCGTGGTCTCAACTACAATCGCGCAAGTACGAATGACTGGAGCGCCTATTTCTACTACAATGCCATCGACCCGACGTATATCGTAAGCCCCGATGGGAAACACTACCTGATTCACGGCTCGTGGCACAGTGGTTTTGCACTGTTGCAACTCAATGCAACTACAGGCAAGCCACTCAACACACTCGGCAATCCCTGGGCAAACAATGCCGGTGAGTTAGCTTCCCGCTACGGTGTCAGAATAGGTACTCGCACTGCTAACTCGCGCTGGCAGGGCAGCGAAGCTCCCGAAATTATTTATAAGGATGGTTACTACTACCTGTTTATGGCGTATGATGGGCTTGATGTGCCATACAACACGCGGGTGGTCAGAAGCGCCACCATCGAAGGTCCATACCTTGATATCACGGGACGTAACTTTACAGCTGGTGCCGGCGACAGCTACCCCATTGTAACACACCCATACAAATTTAATCTTAGCAACGGATGGGTAGGAATTTCACACTGTGCAGTTTTTAAAAAAGAAAATACCAACGAATGGTTTTACATGTCGCAGGGACGATTGCCCGTAAATGTAGGTGGGAATGCCTATTCGAACGCCATCATGATGGGGCATGTACGCCGCATTGTATGGTGTCCGGCATCGGCGAGCGAGCCCGAAAACCTCTGGCCAATTGCTTTGCCTGAACGATATGCCGGAGTACCTGATTACGGAACCATTACTAAAGATTCGCTGGTAGGCTCCTGGGAGCACATCAACCTGAAATACACTTACGCACAGCAGAATGGAGCTACAGCACTTACTCTCAAAGCGGATGGCACCATGTCGGGAGCACTCACCGGCAACTGGAGCTACGATGCAACAAAAAAGCAACTCCTGCTCGGAAACGTAGTGGTTTGTGTGGAACGTGAAGTGGACTGGGAAGCCAATCCGCGGCGAGTGACATTTGTATATGCCGGAACAGCAAAGAATCTGAATGCTACCTACTGGGGTAAAAAGTCAAAATAAAAGGAAAATAGAAAGAAACCAGGTAGTAAGTGTTTGTATAACAAAACATTAAATGTAAAATAACAAAGTCTGCTCAAACTGATTCGGGCAGACTTTGGTTTTTGATATCCTGAATTGAAAAGTCCGGATTTTCAGATCCGGTATTCCATCGGTGTGCAGCCCACACGCTTTTTGAAGAACGATAGGAAATACCCGTACGAGCTGAAATTCAGGTTGTAGGCAATTTCTTTAATCGGAATGGCGGTTTCTGCCAGCAACTCTTTCGCTTTTCGCAGTTTAAGTTCCTGGAAATAATGCGCCGGTGAGTATCCGGTATATTCTTTGAATGTTTTTCGGAACCAGGAATAGCTGGTGCCAAGATTCGATGCAAGTTCCTGAATGTCAATGTTGTTTTTCACGTTTTCGAGCATGATGATTTTAGCCCGTTCGATGATTTGACTGAATTCGTCCGAATCCAGGTTTTTGTTTTCGGACAGCGATAAAATCATGCCGAGAATATGAAAAACGATGCCGGAAAGATATTGTTGCGATGATTTTTTGTCGTCTTTGGCTACTTTGATGGCGGTCGAAAACAGGTTTACCAAGTCTTCGTTGAATCCGATATCCAGTATGGGGTGTTCGGGTGAAATGAACTTGTTTTTCACCATGTGGTTGATGATGCTACCCTCGAATCCGATGTAGTATTCGTTCCATCCGGTTTCCTTATCCGGACAGTATGAATGCCATTTACCAGGAAAAAGCACAATAATTTGCCCTTTTTTTATTGCTTGTTTTTTCCTGTTTTCTGAAGAAAAAACGCCCTTGCCTTTACTGATGTAAACAAATTGGAATTCATTCAGCACACGTCCCTTGTTAGGCTCGAAATAATAATTTTTGGGATGTTGTGTTGATGGGTAGAGTGTATTGGGAGCTACGGGTTGAAAGCCAACAGTATTGACAGTCAACCCGAATTTTCTATCTTTTTCGCTTACTATTAGATACTTAAAGTCAATTCCAAAATCATTAAATCTCATGTTTTTCTGTAAAAAAATGAATTTTAAAGATGAATATGGAACAAAGATAAGTATAAATAGATATAAATCAAAACAAATTTGGAATTATCAGCGAGAAGATTAAAACAGCCATCCCGATAACTAAAAATATGATAGATTTATTGCCGGCTCCCTTCCATTCTTTGAGGATGATTCCCCAAACGTTACTGAAAGTTACATTCAGTGACATCAGAATGCTCCAGGAGAAAGCCATCATGGCGCTTCCGGGAGTCAGAAAACTTTTACCCAGCTCAAGTCCGAAGAATTGCGAATACCATAATATACCTGCCAAAGCACAAAAAAGCAGGTTGTTGACAAAAACTTTTTTCGGCACATTGAAATAATCTTTCAGGGTTTTATTCCTGAAGTTTTGATACAGACAATATATGGCGTTGGTAATAAAGCCACCCAGCGTGATCAGGAATATGGCCGGAAGTCCGGCAAACAGGGCTTTGGTTCCCATTCCCAGGGCGGCTTCCTTGATGGGGGTCGCAGCTTCGATGCCGAGGCTGAAGCAGGCACTCATCACACCCGCGAGCAACGCTACCAGAAGTCCTTTTCCCAGCGCAAAATCCTTGATGGCTGCTTTCTTCTGTTCTTTGGTCATGTTTTTAGCCCGCAAACTGCCGGCATATCCGATTACAGAAATACCTGCAATGGCTACACTAACTCCAATCAGAAGAATCAATCCTTTGCCGTGGAATAGATCAGTTCCGGCCATGAGTGCCGGAATAAGCGTTCCGAAAGCTGAGCAGGTGCCAAGAGCTATACTCTGACCGAGTGCGACACCCAGATAGCGCATGCTAAGGCCGAATGTAAGACCACCAACTCCCCACAGAATTCCAAAGAATATAGCTTTCCATGCTGCACCATCGCCCGACGAAAGAATTTCACCCAGCGAATGTCCGTCCGGTACAGCCAGCAATGCTCCCAGGTAGGGAAATACAAGCCAGGCGAAAATTCCCTGCACAAGCCAGAAGCTCTCCCAGGCCCAGGTTTTTACTTTTTTGATAGGAACGTATGAGCTCGACTGGCCCATACTTCCTACCGCAATGATCAGCAGACCTATTATGGTATTCATCTGTTAATTTCTTTTGGATGTCACATTTTCTTCGTATTCTTCAATTTCCTTGATGTAATCATCACCAACAGCAATCCCTTGTGTTTGGCAATAATAGTTATACACTGCATTCCAGGGCAATGCCTTCAGCTCTTCCAAATATGCCAGGCGCTGGAAATTCTTGTCCTGTTTTTCGTACTCTCTCAGTTTTTCGGTTGGTTCGAGCAGTGCCTGCAGCATGGCTTTCTGCGTTGAGCGGATACCTACCACGTATGCACCGATGCGGTTGATGGAGGCGTCGAAATAATCCAGACCTACGTTTACGCGGTTCATCTGTCCCGAACGCACTATTTCCTGTGTGAGTTCGAGGAGCGGATCGTTCAGAATCACTACGTGATCGCTGTCCCAGCGTTCAGGGCGGCTTACGTGAAGTGTGATTTGAGGAACAAACAGGAGCATTGATGAGATTTTATCAGCAATGCCTTCGGTGGGGTGGAAGTGTCCGGCATCCAGGGTGAGTGCCATGTTGTTTTTAACGGCATAGCCCATATAAAATTCATGTGAACCGACTACGTAACTTTCGCTTCCGATACCAAAAAGTTTACATTCCACGCAGTCAACCAAATATTTTTTGTCAATTTTTTCGGCCAGCACTTCATCCAGCGATTCCTGAAGCAATCTTCTGTGCTCAAGGCGCGAAACGGTTTTGTCCTTTTCTCCGTCGTGTATCCAGATGTTGTGTACACAGGGTGAGTCTTGCTGACGACCTATTTCAGCTGCAATGCGGCGACAGGCGCGCAGGTGATTTTTCCAGAAATCACGGATTTCGGGATCAAAGCTGGAGAGTGAATAATTTCCGGATTTGGGATGCGAGAAGAAGGTGGAGTTGAAATCGATTTTAATACCGATCTTCTTTGCCCAGTCAATCCATGACTGGAAATGTTTCGGTTCAATCTGATCACGTTCCACAAATTCTCCGCCAAAATCACCGTAAATAGCATGTAAGCTTAACCGGTGACTTCCCGGAACGAGTTTGACCACTTTTTCAATGTCCTGTTTCAGTTCTTCGATGGTACGTGCTTTGCCGGGAAAATTTCCAGTTGCCTGAATTCCTCCTGTAAGCTCTCCTTCGGGATTTTCGAAGCCGGTAACGTCGTCTGATTGCCAGCAATGAATTGAAATGGACAATTCGTCGAGTTGGTTAAGTGCTTTATCCACATCAACTCCCAATGCTGCATATTGTGCTTTTGCATCTTCATATGCCTGTGTAATTTGTTCTGCTTTCATGGTTTAATTATATGATTAATAGATATTTAAATTTCTTTGTAAAATGTCAGATATTTGTTGTAATTCAATTCCCAAAGAGCGGTTTCCTCAGGATCGAACATCTCCAGTTCTACTGAATTCCGGATGATCCGGCGGATTTCCTTTTTGTCTTTTACCAGCCCGGCTGCTTTTGCCTGCAGCAGGATATTTCCCATGGCAGTAGCTTCTGAAGGACCAGCCAATACGGTTTTACCGACTGCGTTGGCTGTGAACTGGTTCAGCATTTTGTTTTGTGCTCCGCCGCCGATAATGTGCAGCGTTTCAATCGGGAATGTAGCCAGTTTTTGTAAATTTGACAATACTTGTTTATATCTGAAAGCCAGACTTTCGTATATGCACCGGGCTATTTCTCCCATGGTTTCGGGTACGGGCTGACCGGTTACTCTGCAATACTCTTTAATGGCTGCTGTCATGGATGCCGGACTGGCAAAGCTGGGAGAATCAGGATTGATAAAGCAACGGAACGGAGAGGCTTCGTTGGCGGCTTGAACAATTTCGGTGAAAGTGACCGTTCCCTCTTTTTCCCATTCCTTTTTGCACTGCTCAATGAGCCACATGCCGCAAATGTTTTTCAAAAGTCTGACCGAGCCGTCGGCTCCTCCTTCGTTGGTGAAGTTGAGAGCGTATGTTTCTTCGTTAATGACTGGTTCGGCCGATTCAATTCCCATAAGCGACCAGGTGCCGGAACTCAGGTAAGCGAAATTTTCATTTACAGCCGGTGTGGCGAGTACGGCAGAACCCGTATCATGCCCTGCAACTGCAATAACTGAAATGTCGCCCATTCCGGTTTGTTTTTTTACCGAATGGGAGAGTTTCCCGATTTCAGTACCTGAAAAAACGATGGGTGCAAAATGATCGGGAGTTAATTTAACGGCATTCAGCAATGACTCATCAAACTGTCTTATAAATGGGTTTATCATTTGCGAAGTGGAAGCAATAGTGTATTCGGTCACCATTTTTCCGGATAGTAAATACGATAATGCATCAGGCATGAAAAGGATTTTATCCGTTGCAGCATAAATTGAATTTTCTTCCTCCAGCTGTGTCGAGAGTTGAAACAGTGTATTGAAATTCATTATCTGAATGCCGGTTTTTTTATAAACCTCTTCCTTGGGCATTTTATTCTTGAAAAATCGTTCGGGTGCACCAAATGTATGCGTATCCCGATAGCTGTAGGGCATTCTCAGCGGTTCACCGTCTTTCCCGAAGCATACAAAATCCACCCCCCATGTGTCAATGCCGAGTGAGGATATGTTTATTTCATCCGCCTTTATCAGTTTGAGTGATTTGATTATTTCATCATAAAGATGGAAAAGATTCCAGTAAAGTCTTCCGTTAATTTCTAAGATTGGATTAGAAAACCGGTTGATTTCCTTTAATTCTAAAATGCCATCTACAATAGTGCCCAGAATAGCTCTTCCGCTGGATGCTCCCAAATCAATGGCTAAAAAAGTAGTTGTTGTGTTTTCACTCATGGTATTTCACGGAGTTATGAATTATAATGCCGCAAATATAGAGATTAGTTGTGATTAGGAATGTTGAAAAAATGATTTAATAACTACACTATTTGATATAATTTCTGAAATGAGTCAATTACGGCAATTGAACTTTCTGAAAAATATCAAAAAACGTATATTTCTAAAATTGTTACATCGTATCCGCTATGATTCATTTCCTGAAACAATACATTCAATTTCATTGACTATATTAATTGATATAAATGCTGTGAAAATTGATAAAAGGAGGCGATGAAATTGTAAAATAAATATTATCATAGTAATTTTACCGGCGAACTTTTTTTACCCGCTATAAAAAAACCATGAGCAAACACAATTATTTTCATCTGTTGATATGCTGTACTTTCTTTTTCATCCTGCCGACTCAGGCACAAAAAAAGAAAGAGGTTATCAACGATTCCAATACGCCGTTGCACCTGTTGCAGCCGGACTATAAAAATCCCTACGGGGTTGTGGATAAGAATAATGTGAAAAAAGACCTCGATCGCATTTTGAATTATCTTGAAGCAGAAACTCCGTTTGTGGTTGAAAACAAAGAAACAGGGAAAACATACACAGATATTACCAAACTAGATCAAAATGCCCAGCTGAAGCGAGGATCATTCCGATTAGCCAGCTACGAATGGGGCGTAACCTACGCAGCTATGCTTGCTGCAGCAAAAGCAACGGGCGATCAGCGGTATGCCGATTACGTTTACAATCGTTTCAATTTCCTTTCCAAAGCAGCTCCCGAATTCAAAAAACTGATGAATGATTACGGCGTCATCGATCCGCAAATGCGTCAAATACTCACTCCGCACGCTCTTGATGATGCAGGAGCCGTTTGTGCTGCTATGATCAAAGCTTCCCGCGAAAACAAAGATTTACAACTCCGGCCGCTGATTGACAATTACATCAACTATATTATGTTTGACGAGTACCGTCTGTTCGACGGAACTTTTGCACGCAAACGCCCGCAGATGAACACGGTATGGCTGGATGATATGTTTATGAGCATTCCGGCAATTATTCAAATGGGAAAACTCACTGGCGAAAGCAAATATTTCAATGAAGCAGTAAAACAGATCATCCAGTTTTCAGACCGGATGTGGGTGGAAGAAAAGGGACTTTTCCGCCACGGCTGGGTAGAATCAATGCAGAATCACCCTTCTTTTTTCTGGGGCAGGGCCAATGGCTGGGCTATCCTTACACTTACAGAAGTGCTCGACGAACTCCCGGCGAATCATCCACAGAGAGACAAAGTGCTCTCACTGCTTCAAAAACACATCAACGGAATCACCACGTACCAGTCTGGTGAAGGATTCTGGCATCAGCTTTTGGACAAAAACGATTCATACTTAGAAACTTCAGCTACTGCAATATTCACTTACTGCATTGCTCACGCTATCAACAAAGGATGGATTGATGCCGTAGTTTACGGGCCAACCGCCATGCTTGGCTGGAATGCAGTATCTACCAAAATCAACTCACTCGGACAAGTGGAAGGAACCTGCGTGGGAACCGGAATGGCATTTGATCCGGCGTTTTACTATTACCGGCCGATCAGTGTATATGCTGCTCATGGATACGGTCCTGTGATTTGGGCAGGAGCCGAAATGATTACGCTGCTTGAAAAACAGCATCCGAAAATGAATGACAATGCCGTACAATTTTACTCCGACGAACAGAAAACCAACGCTCCGATTTTTAGTGTAAACGACCGTTCCCGGCCGGATGAAATGGTAGCCGGTAGTTCCCGCAAAAACGAAAAAGCACCCGTGGTGTTTATCATTGGTGATTCTACTGCCAAAAACGGTCGCGGAAAGGGTGACGGGGGCCAGTGGGGCTGGGCAAGTTTTATCGAACAGTTTTTTGATTCAACCAGAATTTCGGTGGAAAATCACGCATTGGGCGGACGAAGCAGTCGTACATTCTACACCGAAGGACTTTGGGATAAAGTGCTTCCGGGATTGAAAAAAGGTGATTATCTTTTTATCCAATTTGGGCACAACGACGGCGGACCGCTCAACACAGGACGTGCACGCGCATCTCTCAAAGGCATTGGGAATGAGTCTGAAACCGTGATCATGGAAAGAAACGGCGGACCGGAGGAAGTTTTCACGTTTGGTCATTATTTACGGATGTACGTTCGCCAGGCCAAAGCAAAAGGTGCCATTCCAGTCATTCTTTCTCACACTCCCGGTAATTCCTGGGAAAATGGAAAAATGATCCGCAACAGTGAAACATACGGAAAATGGTCAAAAGAAGTGGCTGATCAAGAAGGTGTATTATTCATAGATATGAACGATTTGGCAGCCAAAAAATGTGAAGCGATTGGTCAGGAAAAAACCAAAGAATTGTTCATTGACAGAGTCCACACATCACGCGAAGGCGCATTGCTCAATTGCGAAGCATTGATCGAAGGAATCAAAGCAAATCCGGATTTTGGATTGATTAAATTTTTGAAATAACAGTGAGACTTGCAGACTTTCATATCTCATATCTCAGAACTCATATCTCAGAACTTTTTCTTTCTTCTAACTTCTTTCCGATAGCTATCGGGACTAACTTCTAACTTCTAACTTATATACACATGAAACGCGAAGCTTTTAAAATGTATTTGAAACCCGGCTTTGAAGCCGAATACGAAAAACGCCACAACGAAATCTGGCCGGAACTGGAAAAACTGCTGAAAGAAGCAGGAGTGTATGATTATTCCATTTTCTGGGATAAAGATACGAATGTGCTCTTTGCTGTGCAGAAGACATCTGGTGAAGGCGGCTCTCAGGATTTAGGCTCAACCGAAATAGTACAAAAATGGTGGGCTTATATGGCTGATATTATGGATACTAATCCCGACAATTCACCTGTCTCAATTCCGCTGAAAGAAGTTTTCCGCATGGATTGATGATGAAAATCTGCCCCCTAACCCCCTAAAGGGGGAACATTTGTGATACTTGCGGGTTGAAGCATTTTCCTGAATAGGGAAAATTATGTTTTATTTCTTCATTGCTTTGTATTCAAATAAATTATAACAGACAGAGTTAAAAAAATCACTTATTGAATTGTAAAATGAAGAAGAACTTATCGATTTTTCTGGTATTTGTTGTTGCATGTGCATGGAGTATGCAGATACTGGCTGTAGATTATCGATTTTATTTCAATGAACAAGCCGCTAAAAAAGGCTTCGTTGCAATTGGAAAAAAAACCATTTACGGAGCTAATTCTACTTTTGGCTATGATTTAAATACAGTTCAAAACGGAAAGGATGCATTTTTCTTTTCGGTGGATTTACCGGAAGGAAATTACAACGTGAAGTTGACTTTGGGCAGCAAGGATGTTGAGACATTGACTACCGTGAAATCTGAATCCCGCCGGTTGATGCTGGAAAATATCAAAACCCGAAAAGGAAAATTCGTCACCCGTGAAATTTCTGTCAATTTACGAAACACTAAAATTGGTAGGAACGATTCTGTTAGGATAAAAACACGCGAAATCGGGAAACTGAACTGGGACAACAAATTGACGTTGGAAATAAACGGTGTTAATCCATCACTCGTGAGTTTGGAAATAGCCTCTGCACAAATCCCAACGATTTTTCTGGCTGGAAATTCCACTGTGGTGGATCAGGACAATGAACCCTGGTGCGGCTGGGGGCAGATGCTTCCCCGCTTTTTGAATTCGAAAATTGCTGTTGCCAATTATGCTGAATCCGGTGAAGCAGGGAATACGTTCATTCGTTCCAAACGGTTTGCAAAACTGCTTCATGAAATGAAAAAA
>ERZ1645192.5197-NODE-5197-length-10140-cov-7.300446_pt1 | contig 10140 bp, 8 predicted proteins | sample MGYA00575354_ERZ1645192 | MGnify/ENA primary metagenome ERZ1645192 (study PRJEB40844, sample SAMN11349763) | freshwater sediment metagenome | isolation source: river sediment | host: Sediment | place: India: Faizupur Khadar , New Delhi | collected 2017-02-21 ...
AACGCCCCAAGGATAGCGGACGAGGAGGCTGCAATGTCAAACGAATCGAAGAGAATCTTGAAGGTCTTCGTCGCATCCCCCGGCGATGTGCGAAAGGAACGGGAAGCTCTGGTGAAAGTCATCTCGGAGCTGAACCAGACGCTCACGATTCTCGCACCAGAGAAAGGCTTGGCGCTTGAACTGATTCGGTGGGAAACGCACGTCGCACCGGGACTTGGCGAAGACGCACAGGATGTCGTAAACCGACAGCTTCCCGAGTATGACATATTCATCGGGATCATGTGGCAGCGGTTTGGGACACCTACAAACCGGGCTGACTCAGGTGCACAAGAAGAGTTCCTGCAAGCATACGAGCGCTGGACGAGGGCCAAGGAGTTTCCAGTTCTCTTCTATTTCTGCCAGAAGCCAATAGCCGTTCCACGTACTGTTGAAGAGGTGAAACAGCTCGAGAAGGTTGTCACCTTCCACCAAGAGCTCGCTTCGAAAGGGCTCGTCGGCGAGTACGACGATTCAGACGCTTTCGCCGACATCGTGCGTCCCCATCTTCTATTGGTCTTGCGGCGATACCTTCTGCCGAAGACTGTTTCAGCCGACAGCGCGGCGCATGCCTTGCCGGCGATCCCCCCGAATGCACTGGAGAATGCGAGGCTGGAACTTGTTGCGCTGGTGCGTGAGTACGAGCAGATTCGTCGGGAAATGCCCTGGGGACGGGAACGCACGCAGAAAATGGCTGCAGTCTTCGCGAGGATGAGGGCAATGGCCGCATCGACACACCCATTGCTACCGTCGCTCGCTGTCAGCTATTCGCCCGGGGAACGTCTCGCGGCAATCGCGATTCTGCACGAAATTCCGCGTCTGGAGTATGTAGACTGGCTGGCGGAGCGCCCGGCGGCGGAAAAGGCTTTCGTGGGCTATCACGCCACACTCGCTTTATTGCAGGCCGTCCGTGACTTGGGGAGGGAAGCGCCGACGAAGCTTCATGCTGCACTTCTCGCCGCTCGCAAAGGCGCCGCGTCACAGCCACAACCCGATCCCAATCAGCTTCGCACACTGGACAACGCCTTGGTTGAACTTCATCAGCCAGATGGTAACGTGCCACAGTAGCCCGGTAGGGAGGGCGCACCACGGGTATCAGAGCCGCCCGGCAGGCAATGACGATTTTATCATGGCAATGGAAGGTTTGACAGGGCGGGTACTGCGACGGGCAAAACCGGGGAGGAAGAAAAGGGGCAACGTGTCTTTTATGCCCCCCGAACATCCCGAATAACCCTGATCAGAGGTATTTAATGAGCTTAAAAAACGAATTCATAAAGATGATTATGTATTTGAATTTCAACTTTGCTATTCCCCTGATAGCAGACATTTTTCTTCCCCCCTTCTATAAAAGCGGACAACCAAAAAATATGCAGTTCATGGCCGTCTTTCTTGAAGGCGGGGCGACCGGAATCAGCTACATTCTCATTCCTGTCAAAAAAATGGAAGCATACAATGCGTTACGGCCGCAGGATTTCATCGGGAAAAAACCACAAGAATTTGCGCTTGAGTTTGGCAATGAAGACCCCGTCCGGAAAATGATTAGTTTGGCCTCAATTAATGCAATTTGCCAGCATGTTATGAAAGAGACCAATTTTCAGCTCGATTATGTCACCGATCCACTGGGTTTGCTTTCAGTCGAAAAAGGAAAACGCTGGACTAATACTACACTTAAAACCTGTTTCCAGAAAAAGACTTATAGAAGCATTATGAGTATAGGGTAATAATCAGGGGAAAGGATGTCCTTTGTCCGATCCTCAGATATTCTAATGCAGCTTCATGACCGAGTGGTGCGGTGGCGTATCTGATGATGAATGTGCTTTGTTACAGCAGCATGAACGAACGGGACGACCTTTAGCGGCATACAGTTTATGGAACGCTTGGAAAGCCGCTTGGATAGAACTCTGATTCCCCAAAAAGGCGGCAGGCCAAAGTAATGCGATAAAATAGGTGTTGTGTCCCTGTATTAACCCTGTATTAACCTAAACATCAATAGATAGGACCGAAAGCATGAATTCAATTGGGATTGAAATATTATTAATCTTTTTTCTGATTATTTTTAACGGCTTACTTTCATTGTCTGAGCTTGCTCTTGTAGCAGCCAAAAAGACAAGACTGGAACATCAGGCCAAAGAAGGTGATTTTAGAGCACATATAGCACTTCAACTTGCTAATTCACCAGACAGCTTTTTATCTACCATACAAATCGGCATAACATTCGTCGGTATTTTAGCCGGCGCTTTTGGAGGTGCTACCATCGCGGAATTGCTGGCGCGGTATTTTGCTTTTTTTCCTTTGCTTGCCCCATACAGTGGAACTATCGGTTTTGCAATAGTAGTCATCTGTATAACGTATTTATCCGTAATAATAGGGGAATTAATTCCGAAGCGTCTTGCCCTTAATAATCCGGAAAATATTGCGCTCCTTGTAGCACCATCAATACATCGTCTTTCACGACTGGCTCGTCCTTTGGTGTTCCTGCTCAGTGGCTCAACAAATTTGCTGCTTCGTTTTTTTCGCTTTAAACCATCCCCGGAATCAACCGTAACGGAAGAAGAAATAAAACTGTTAATTGACAAAGGAACACAGGACGGGACTTTTGAAGAGTTTGAACAGGATACAATCGAACGGGTTTTTCGCCTGGCCGATCGTCGTGTATCAATCTTGATGACTCCCAGAGTAGATATTGTCTGGCTCGACCTTAATGAAAACGAAGAGGAAACAAAGCACAAAATCGCACAACATAGATACTCAGCTTATCCCGTGGCGCGAGATACACTCGACGATGTTGTTGGAATCATTAGGGGAAAAGAGTTGCTTTCACTCGCCATGGAAGAAAAGCCTTTTGATCTGAAGAAAATTTGCCGCACCCCCCTTTTTGTTTTAGAGACAACACCCGCTGTAAAGGTGATGGAATTATTTAAGAAATCAAAAATGCATATAGCTTTCGTGGTGGATGAGTATGGCGCAATCCAGGGACTCGTTACTTTCAGCGATATTTTGCGCTCTGTCTTTGAAGATGTCGAAGATGAAGTTGACGGTGAAAAAGATATTGTGAAACGGGAGGACGGATCACTACTCATATCCGGAAGCATGCCTCTGGATGAGTTCATCGATTACATGGAAATTACAGGACTGAGTGACAAAGAGCATGCGGGAATTAACACCGTGGGCGGCTTCGTAATGGCGAAACTTGAGGTTGTGCCTTCGGAAGGACTTTATTTCATATGGAAAGGGTTAAGAATCGAAGTTATTGATATGGATGGCAGACGTGTCGATAAGATTTTGGTATCACGGATAGACGGCAACAAAGAAACCGATGAACTGCACCATTAATAGCAGGCTCTAACAATCGCGCATATTCCCATATTCCCCAAATTCCGGGAGCGCCCCATACTGGTTTTGATTGACGGGAAGCACGGATGTGTGCTGGACGAAAGACATTTACTTGCGGCAGTTCGATATGTGGAGCGTAATCCTGTTTCTGCCGGCATAGTGAATAATGCGTGGGAATATCCGTGGTCAAGTGCGTCTTATCACGTTGGTAATATTGAAAACTATATTCTTGTTAAAGACAGAAATTTGTACGGGCTCATCAATGATTGGCGGATCTATCTCAGCGGGGAAAAAGAAGATGAATTTAATACAATCAGAAAAGCAACAAAAACAGGCCGCCCGGCAGGCAATAACGATTTTATCAGAGCAATGGAAGGTTTGACAGGGCGGGTACTCCGACGGGCAAAACACGGGAGGAAGAAAAGGGGATGATATGTGTGTTATGTCATCGGAATAACCCGTAAATCAATATCGATCATTTCAGGTAACGATTACAGCCAAAATTTACGAGGAGAAAAAAATGCGAAAAAAAATTAATCCAAAGGAGTTCGTTTTGTTGCAAGACAGGGGGGGCATTAAGGGAATTGTGACTCCTACAGTACCGTCTAACATATCTCAATTGGGGGCATTCCTGGGCGTTCTTGAAGCTCCCGGTATAATTGGTTTCGTTGATCCGATTAGTCTGATCTGGAGGACAACGGGGTTATCCAATAAGATTCTCAGGGAATTGTTAGGTAATTTGCAATTCAAGGATGCGGAGAAAAAAGCCGGTGTTCAAATTGACATACAAATTATGGCATTGGAGAAGGAAGATGGCAAAGTCGATATTGCCATTCCCATTGCATGCTGTTTCCAAACAGCCTACTCTCAAAATGTTAATCGCTACCATCCTGTAAGGTCCCTTTACCAGGATCAGGTAAAGTTCATGATTTGGCCTAAAGACCCCACCCAAATAGCGATAGACCACCAGGGGTCTATACCGAAAACAGACATGAAGGAGGTCAATTACTCTAACTCTACAACTTGGAATACGAAAGTCGGTTTTACGAGCGGAGTCGAATCCAAAGGCAGTAAAATGGGCGTAAGCGGTGATATTAGTTATTCATTCTCAGCTTCTGCCAACACCAAAACAGTAGACTTCGACCTGGCGAAAATTTCAGAGGGGGAAGCTGATCGTTTAGGATGGATTTCGCGCATGAAGAATATATACTCCGCTGGATCGAGTCAGCCAGTGGCGAGTGGGTATGATTCCGCGAATCCTTATTCCATGGTCGTCAATGGGATCTTCACCAAGTGGCTTAATGATCCTCCTGTTTCCGCTGAATCGGACTTGGAGTTAGAGTTTTTGGCAGCTTACAATTGCTTAGATCATAACATAAAGAATAAGGTACTTGAGTTTGAATTCAGTACGACTCAAAGAATGATGCATGCGGAAGTCGTAGGCCGCTGGGGCATTCCTGGTGCCGAGGTAGGCGGTGTTGGCGCAGTGATTCCTTTCTATTTATTTACCAAAGGGGAAATCAAGATTGATTTCCCAAACCGCAGTGCGGAAATTAAGAAAATATCGTGCGACGGTTTTAATTTCAAACAGCAGGCGGAGCAGAGTGGCTTAGTTATTGAGTAGTAGGAATCCTCCTCTTCCTCGTGACCTTTCTTATGATGGATGTCCCCGTATTAAAACAAAAAGACATTCTTTTTCTCGACGTTATTCAACTTAAGACACTTTCAAGTAAATTGGGAGGTTTACCATGGGAAAACGAATCAAAGATAATGTAACCTGGGTCGGCAAAGTGGATTGGGAGTTGAAGAAGTTTCATGGAAACGAATATTCAACGCACAGGGGTTCTACCTACAATTCTTACCTTATAAAAGAGGGAAAGAATGTGCTCATCGATACAGTATGGAATCCCTTTGCCGCTGAGTTTGTCGATAATCTGAAAAAAGAAATCGACCTTGCAAAAATCGACTATGTAATCGCCAACCATGCTGAGATCGACCACAGCGGAAGTTTGCCGGAACTGATGAGCCACATTCCGGAGACTCCGATCTATTGTACGGGAAACGGCATAAAGTCCCTTCAAGGGCATTATCATCAGGACTGGAATTTCAGAAGCGTCAAAACCGGGGACACTCTGGACATCGGCAACGGCAAGACTTTGGTGTTCGTGGAAATGCGCATGCTTCACTGGCCGGACAGCATGGCCACCTACATGACCGGGGATAACATCCTGTTCAGCAACGACGCTTTCGGTCATCACTATGCCACTGAGCATCTTTTCAACGATCTGGTCGACCAGGACGAACTGATGTATGAATGCATCAAGTATTACGCCAACATTTTGACCCCGTTCAGCCCGCTGGTGCTCAAGAAAATTCAGGAAATTCTCAATCTTAATTTGCCGATCGACATGATTGCGCCCAGCCATGGAATCGTCTGGCGGGACAAACCCACCCGGATCGTGGAAAAATATATGGCCTGGGCCGACAGCTACCGCGAGAACCAGATCACCCTCCTTTACGACACTATGTGGAACGGCACCAAAATCATGGCGGAAAACATTGCCAGGGGCATCCTGGAGAAGGATAAGGATGTTACCGTTAAGCTCTTCAACATCGCCAAGTCAGACAAAAATGACATCATCACTGAGATTTTCAAATCCAAAGCCATTCTGGTTGGTTCCCCCACCATCGGGAGGGGTATCAGCAGTGGAACAGCAGGTATTCTCGAGGAAATCGAAGGACTGCGTTTCAGGGGCAAGAAGGCAGCCGCATTTGGATGCTATGGCTGGAGCGGCGAAGGTGTGCAGAAAATCACTGACTGGCTCAAGAAATCAGGGTTTGACCTGATGAACGACGGCATCAAGTGCCTCTGGAATCCGGACCGGGAAAGCATCGACCGCTGTGTGGCCTTCGGCAATGATGTCTCCGCGCAAGCCTGACACTTCAGGAAAGAAAAAAAGGGGGTAAAATATACCGGCCTGGTGTGTCAGATTCATGAAGAGGCCCGCCATCAAAGTACCCGCACAGTTCAGAAGGCAGGCATGAAAGAAAGCAGGGAGGCAACGCATGCAATACTTCAGGGAGCTATTGTTCGACATTCCGAGTTACGTCATCGCTTTGGCTTTATTCGCCGGCATTCTTCTTGTTTATGAAATGGGATTTAGAATCGGTAATTTCCACCAGAAGAGCACCGACAAAGAAATCAAGAGCCAGACAAACAACATCCAGGGCGGTATGCTGGGCCTGCTCGCCCTTATCCTGGCCTTCACTTTCAATATGTCCCTCCAGCGGTACGACGCCAGGAGCGAAGCGGTCATACAGGAGGCAAACTCCATCGGCACAACAGTCTTAAGAACAAAACTGCTTCCGCCGCCATACGACGCGGCAACATATGCTCTCTTGCAGGAGTACATCGATATACGAATCGAAAACTCCAAGATCGCCTTGTCCCAATATAAAGAGAGAGCCGATATCATCAAAAAAGGCGACGAGCAGCTCAAAAAGATCTGGGCTGTTGGCATCCAGGCCGCCAGAAGCGATCCGAACCCGGTTACCACCGGCCTCTTCATAGCCGCGCTCAACGAGCTGATCGACGACAGGTCAGTGCGATTCGAGATACAAAACAGGCATATTCCGGAGGTTATTCTGTTTCTGCTCTTCTTTATATTCGTCATGAACGGCGCCATAATTGGCTATACGGAAGGCCTTGGCGGGAAAAGGGCGTACATTCCCACCGTGCTGCTCACCTTGCTGATTACCCTTGTCGTCTTCCTGATCATCGATCTGGACAGGCCGAGGCGCGGCCTGATTACGGTAAAACAAGACTATATCCTTCAGTTGAAAGAGTGACGTTCCATCAGGAAGCAATGACGGGAGGTCTCATGGCTTTGAAGGCGAAGTCGCCGGTTTGTATAACGCCAATAATCGTTTTCCCGAATTAGTTGAAAACTCGCCGGGAAACCGGATATCAGGGGAATTTTTTCCTGCCGGAGAGCAGGAATTTTCAGGAAATAATGAAGAAGATAAGGAGTTATAATGAGTGAAGAAGATAAATCGATTCATGATTTTGATTTTAAATTAATCTGCGAATATTTTTCGGGCATGGAACGGCAGGGGCCCGGAAGCCCTGAAGTAACCGTTAAAGCCTTGAGCTTCATTGACAACCTGACAAAAGAATCAAAAATAGTTGATATAGGTTGCGGCACCGGAGGTCAGACGATGGTGCTGGCCAATCATACGCCTGGGTTTATTACAGGCGTTGATTTGTTTGCCGACTTTATAGACATCTTCAACGCCAACAGCCGCAGGCTCAATCTCCAAGGCAGAGTGAAAGGCATTGTCGCCTCCATGGATAATCTTCCTTTTCAGCGAGAAGAGTTCGATTTAATCTGGTCGGAGGGAGCGATCTATAATATCGGATTTGAAAGAGGCCTCAACGAATGGCGGCAATTCCTGAAAACAGGGGGCTTTATTGCCGTTTCCGAGGCGTCCTGGTTCACCGAAAAGCGGCCTGTCGAAATCGACAGGTATTGGAAAGATGCCTATCCGGGAATCGACATTATCTCAAACAAAGTCGAACAGATGCAAAAAGCCGGCTATATCCCGATGGCTGTTTTCGTGCTGCCGGAAGATTGCTGGATTGAACATTTTTATGCGCCGCAGGTTCCTGCACAGGAGAAATTTCTCAAAAAGCATGCAGGCGATAAAACCGCCGAGGCGCTCATAGAAAACCAGCGGCAGGAAGCGGATCTATATTATAAATACAAAGAATTTTACGGATATGTTTTCTATATAGGGAAAAAGATTTAAAGCAAATTAATGAACATCCGTTACGTCATCAAATCTCCAATCACATAAATAGTTTTTCCCTTTGACAATAATTTCGGATGTAGTTAAATTTATATCAGGAAAAGATAATACAGCCGGGAAGCGAATGAAACGGCGCGGCAAACCGGCGAAAAAGTAGAAGTATTGATGGAATAAAAAAGAGAACAGTGTACAATGGTTACCGGTGAAAGAACACCCCCGAAGAAGGGATTGGAAAATAGAATTTCGAAAACAAAAAGAGGAGGCGATGATCATGTATAAAAGGGTTTTGGTTCCACTTGATGGCTCCGAATTAGCGGAATGTGCGTTGTCTCATGTTAAAAGTCTGGTCAAAGATGGTTTAGCGGAAGAAGTGATCATTCTGAATGTTTTTGCGGTTCCTGTGGCGTTGCTCGGCGCGGGAGGGGAAACGTCTGCATATGTGGATGTCAATGCGGTTGAGGACAAAATGAAGCTCGACTCCTTGAAGTATCTGGCGGATGTTAAAGCACGGCTTGATGCCGAAGGTGTGAAAGTAAAAACAGAATCACTGGAAGGCAACAGGGCTGCTGAAGTTATCTGTAATTATGCACAGAAAAAGGATGTGGATCTGATCGTTCTGGGTACTCACGGTTACACGGGGCTGAAAAAACTGATGTTTGGTAGCGTGGCGCTTGAGGTTTTGCATAGTTCTCATGCACCGGTATTACTCATCAGACCGGAGACTTGCTGGATGAAGTAGGTACTGAAGACCGCAGCTTAAAAAACTGAAAAATAAGTCAAGGGACACTTCCCGAATTGTTGAAAATGGGAAGTGTCCCTTTTAATTAATTTTATTGTTTCTCCAAGCAATAACTTCTTTATGGTATTTTCCCTGAAATAAGTAACGGCAGGACATCAAGGAAAATCTATGATCTGCAAAAAACCTTCGGCAAGACGCATTCTCCATATTGATATGGATGCCTTCTTCGCCGCTGTCGAAGAAAAAAGAAATCCCCAGTTGAAAGGTAAACCCGTCGTCATCGGCGGCATGGGTGATCCGTCAAAAAGAGGTGTTGTAGCTACGGCCAATTACGAAGCCAGAAAGTACGGTATTCACTCCGCCATGCCATTGAGAACCGCCAATAAGCTCTGTCCCCGGGCTGTCTTCCTTCCCGTGGATTATGAAGCTTATGCGGCCGCCTCCCGCCAGTTCAAGAGCGTGCTGCTGTCGATTGCGGATATTATGGAGGATGTCGGCATCGATGAAGCATATCTGGATGTTTCCGGCAAAACCGAAAGCAATGAGGTTATCGCTGAGCGAATCAAAACCGGCATTTATCAAAAAACAGGGCTGACCTGCTCCATTGGCATCGCACCGAACAAGCTTTTGGCCAAGATCGCTTCCGATATGGAAAAGCCCGACGGTCTGACCATGCTGACGGAAAACGACATTGCAAGCAGAATATGGCCGCTGCCGATCAGGAAATTATACGGCCTTGGACCGAAGACGGAAGAGCGTCTGAAGAAAACCGGCATCGAGACCATCGGACAACTGGCAGCCCTCCCCTTTGAATTTCTGATTCAGTCTTTTGGCCCTTCTTACGGTGAATATCTTTATGAAGCCTCCAGAGGCATTGACGACAGCCCCCTTGTGACGCACTGGGAACCCAAATCCTTCAGCAGGGAGACGACTTTTCAGGTTGATGTGCAGGACTGGCAGGTCATCGCCAGAACCATTGCCGAATTAAGCAAAGAGGTTGTATCCGATCTGCAACACAAAGGCTACTGTGCCCGGACGGTGACCATCAAGATTCGCTTCGACGATTTCCATACCTTCACCAGGGCGTGCTCGCTGGAAAAGGCGACGGCTGCCGAAGAAGTAATCCGGAAGGCGGCGTTTTCCTGTCTGAAAAGGATTGAATTGCACAGGCGCGTCCGGTTGATCGGCGTCAGGGTAACGAATCTGGAAAAAGCCGCCAATGA
>ERZ1645192.5200-NODE-5200-length-10136-cov-6.266938_pt1 | contig 10136 bp, 2 predicted proteins | sample MGYA00575354_ERZ1645192 | MGnify/ENA primary metagenome ERZ1645192 (study PRJEB40844, sample SAMN11349763) | freshwater sediment metagenome | isolation source: river sediment | host: Sediment | place: India: Faizupur Khadar , New Delhi | collected 2017-02-21 ...
GGCGGGAGATTGTATCGGCGCGGAACTGTTCGTCGGAGAAGTCGCCGCTCTGGTCTATCCAGAACTGGATGAAGACCAGCATGTTCTCCTGCTCGCAGATCCGCAAGGCCTCCCGCGTGGGATTGAACCAGCGGATGCAGTTGAACCCGGCCTCCTTCAGTTCGCGAATCTGCCTGCGAAAGACGTCGGCGGGTGGGTGGACATTCGCAGGATGGGTTCCGACGGGATGATATTCGTAGAAACTGCCCTTGAGAAGCACGGGCGCGCGATCGAGGAGGAATCGGTCACCCGCGATCTCCACGCGACGCGTGACCGCCGTTGCCGTGTTTGCCACGGCCGTCTCGGTGGCCGGCTCCATGAATCGCGGGGCGATAATGGTGGACAGGTCGGTTTGGCGGGGAGAGGAGCAACCCCATACGGCTGCGAGGAACAGGCATGTGGCGGCTAATCGCAGAAAACGCGTCATTTGCCGCATGGTAGGGGGGACGGGCGCCGGAATCAATCTTGCAGGGTGCGGTTGCTGTTTTCATAGAATGGCGAGGCGGAAAACCGGCCGCTTCCGCAGGTTTTTCAAGGGGGTATCGTCAATCGGATTGACTTGGCCGCGCGGAGGTGATAAAAAGTGGACCGGTTCCAAGAGATATGCCTCTGAAGTCCTGTTTGTCCTTGTCAGCGCGGTTCTTGAGCAAGATCAAATGCCCTGTGGGAACCCGTAGTGAAACGTTGTAATACTCGCGTTATCAGGTCCTTCGATAACAACCCTCCGCCGCCCCTTTTCTCGTTGACTTCAGATATAAAACCTAGTATGCATCTAGGTGGCACAATTGGTATCGGATGTTCTTCGATGTTCTCGGGAATCAACTGGGAGCTGCGGAATAACCAAGATGCGTAAATTGTCTCTCATCGGGTACAGTTCTGCTCCGGCGCGTTCCGCCGCGCCCGGTTTTTCCTTTCGCTCCCTGGCGCAAGGCCGGCCTTCCCGTTGTGCCGGCGCCTTCTCCAGCCCGGCGTTTCTCCGCCGGTCCTTCCTCAGCTCGCAGGCTCATTTACTCCGGTATGCACAGAAACTCACGATGAACAGACAAGGGATGGAACCATGAGATCATATATTCGCACATGGGTGTGTGTGCTCGTGTTGACGTTGGCGTGCGGTTCGGCGTTTGCCGCGCTGCAGTCCTTCATCACGATGAGAAACGGCTACTTCTTCGACGCGTCCACGGGCAAGCCGTGGGTGCCGCACGGCATTGCGTACCAGACGTGGAACCGGCCGCTGGGCGTGTGGCAGACGCCCGAGCAGCTTCGCTACGATCTCGACGAGATCAAGAAGATGGGCGCGAACTCGATTCGCGTCGACTTCGTGTGGAAGCACGTCGAGGAGACCGCGGACAATTCGTTCAAGTGGACCAACTACGACCTGCTGGTTTCCGAGTGCGAGAAGCGCGACCTCCGCATCTTCGCCCTGGTCGGCTATCAGTGGCCGCCGGACTGGTTTCAGGACGCGTGGTATACGATGCACCCGCCGGAGGTCGATGCGGAAGGCATTCTTCACACCAATCGCTGGCAGTCGGACATCATCAATTACGAGCATCCCACGGCCCGATCCCAGTACTCCGCGTGGATCAGCGCGGTCTGCGCGCGGTACAAGAACTCCAAGGCGATCGTCGCGTGGATCATCGGCAACGAGTACGGCTACCTCGGCCTCTGGTCGGGCCTGCTGGACGGGTACGACCCTCAGTGCGAGACCGCGTTCCGCACGTACGTCACGCAGAAGTACACGACGCTCACGAACCTGAACGCGACGTGGGGCACGTCGTACACGAACTTCAACCAGGTCGGCTTCCCCGAGCAGTACCGGGCCTACGGCGTCGAAGGCGCCATCTGGGCGGACGCCGTGCAGTGGCGCGAGAACTCGATTGCGAGCTTCACCGCGCTGGGTGCCAAGGCGGCAAAGACGGCGGACACGAACCACCTGATTTCGTACTCCACGGTGGGCATGCAGTGGGGCGAGGAAGACTGGCGCTACCACGCGGAAGACCGCGGCAAGATCACGGCCTACGCGGCGGCGAGCAACGCGCCGATCGACTTCTTCTCGGTCAACAATTACCCGTGGTCCATTCTCGGCCACGAGTCGCAGAACGGCCACTGGGGCGTGTCGTTCACCAAGAAGGTCGCCAACGTTCCCGTGCTCTACACGGAGACCGGCTTCACCAGTTCCGAATCCATGTGGCCGGGCATGAACGAACAGCGGCAGGGGCCGCTCGTCCGCAACGCGATGTGGGAGAGCCTGGAAGTCGGCGCGATCGGCACACACATCTTTTCGTGGATGGACCGCCCGTGGATCACGGACCGTGAAAAAGGCTTCGGCATCGTCTACGCCGACCGCGGGATCAAGCCGGCGTTCTGGACCAGCGCGAATGCGTTCCGGCTGATGGAGCAGGCGAAGATCGCTGACCTGCTCGCGGGGTCGAAGGATCCGACGCCTGACATTGCCTTCCTCTGGACCGATGCGGTGGACTCCCAGTACAACCGCTACGAATGCGAGATGCAGCAGATCGCCGGCGCGCTGGAGCGCATCGGCTACGAGCCGAACTTCATTAACCTGGCCGAGCTCGGCTCGGGCGTGTACACGAACTACAAGATCATCATCCTGCCCCGCAACATGCGCGTGGAGGACGTGGTTCCGAATTCCACGAACAAGACCGTGCTGGAATTCCTGCGCACGGTCGTTCTGCCGAAGGGCATTCACGTGATGGCGTCGGCCGACATCCCCGCGGCCCAAAATTTCAGCGGCAAGCCGCGCAGCCAGTATGTGAACGAAGTGCGCTCGCTGTTCGGTGTCGATCCGAGCGATCCGGGCGGATTCGAGGTCCCGATGCGGCGCAACACGTACGTCAACCTGGAGCACTGGAAGAAGATCTTCGTGCGCTTCAACACGAACGCGTCGAGCCCCGTCGCCAACTTCGTGTATCGGCCGTATGTCTGGAAGTTCAACGACGAAGTCACGCTCAGCACGGGCGGCGTGCTCTGGGCGAACATGGATTGCGGCCGCAACAAGGGGTTCGAATCCAGCACGAACAACATCCTGCCGTGGAGCCAGTGGAAGACGACCACGTACATTCCGTCCAGTACGGCGGCGCTGGTTCGACTGGCCGGCTGGCAGTACAGCGGGTCCAACATGATGATGCTGCGCGGCGACGCGGGCATCTGGGCGGATGCCGAGATCGTTCCGTTCGGCCGCTACAGCGCGAGCGCCTGGCTTCGCTGCAACACCACGAATGCGCTGTCGACCGGGGCGTATGCCTCCGTCGGGATCGAATGGTACGGCGAGTCGAACCGATATCTCGGCGTCTCCGAGAGCGCGGTCCTGACCACGCACACGGCCAACGCGTGGGTGAAGTACTCCGTGATCGACAACTCGCCGACGAATTCGAAGCTGATGCGCCGGATCATCCGCACCGGCTCGAAGAACCTGGTGGCGAACCCGGGGCTGACCGGCACCGGAACGGCGCCGACGAGCTGGCTGTACTGGAACGACACGCAGCATGATCCGAATTCGTCCGTCTGCCTCGGCACGTCGGGCAACTCGTGGCAGTTCTGGTACGATGGCGGTCTTTACCAGGATCTTACGACGGGATTTGCCGCGGGCGACAAGCTGAGCTTCGGCGGCTGGCTGTACACGCCCAGTTCCGATGCGCTGCGCAACGGGACGAAGTACGGTATTGTCTCGGTCGAATTCTACAACGGCACGAATCTGCTTTCCACGACCCAGACCGTGCAGCGCGTCCAGTGGGGCTCCCTGCGCGACACGTGGAACCCGGTGTCGGGCATCGGCACGGTTCCGACGGGCTGCAACAAGGTGCGCGTCCTGGTGCGCTGCAGCGATTTCGCGAACGGCGACGGGCGATTCTTTGCGGACGATATCTACGTGCGGAACGTATCCCGCGGCGCGGGCGCCGTGTACGTGGACAACCTGCAGGAGAATCCCGGCGTTGTCGTGAAGACGCACGGCACGGGCAAGGCGGCGATCTTCCTGTATTCCGTCGGCGACAATTCCCCCGATACCGGCGACGACGCGGACTACGAGCCGGACGTCCAGCCGTGGAAGTACCGTTTCGACATCATGACGGCGATGATCCGCAATTACTTCGGCGTCCAGCCGAAGATCAGCGTGACCGGCACGAACGCCTACCTGTGCCTGCCGGAATACCGGACGACGAGCAACGGGCAGTATCTCGTCCATCTCAAGAACTACCTGTACAATACGAACGCGGCCAACGGCGGCGCGCCGCTGACGTTCGCGTTGAGCAGTTCCATGCTGACCGGCAAGACAATCCGCGCGTTCGAGCAGGGCAAGGTCATTGAGGAGAACTCGGACGGTGTGTTCAATGTCACGCTCGACCCGGACGGGCAGGAAGTCCTGTACGCGTACCAGTCCGGCACGAGCGGGACGAACTCGACCAACTTCGTCTGCCAGATCTCGGAGGCGCCGTCGGTCGTGCATCCGTTCGGCGACAAGGTGTACACGATCAAGGTGAAGTACGACTGCCGCAGCCGCACCGACCTGAGAGTGAAGGCGGCGTTCATGGAGAACGGAAACAACGGCGACACGCTCACCAACGAGGTGTACCAGATTCTCACGAACTCGGTGACGGGCATCGGCGAGCAATGGTTCTTCATGTGGATCCCGGACCCGAACAAGAACGATCCGGATTACATTTCGACGCCGGACGGCGGCAAGTACCACTTCCAGGCCTGGCTGGAGACTCCGGCGGCGGTCAAGGTGGCCCAGGCCGTGCCGGTTCCGACCATTCTGGAATGGGGCATTCAGGTGACCAACGCTCTTTCGAGCACGCTCGCCAAGGGCTCGAATGTGGCCATGAACCTGGAGTGGGAAGAGCTCTACGAGGCCCTGGACTGGAAGAACACGCCGGTTGCGCGCAACGAGAGTTACCCCAGCCGCGTGGCCGTCTACCGCTCGAGCAAGACCGAGGCGCAGTTCCCCGGGCACTTCACGAAGGTCAACGCGGTGTGCGACTGGCTGCAGACGCTGGGCTACAGCAACAGCAATCCGCAGGACATCCTGTTCGACGACGTCCGCGTGAACGGCACGTTCTTCGACGACTTCAACGATGGCAACTCCACCGGCTGGGGCCGGCTCGCGGGCTGCGGCAACTGGACGGTTTCCGCGACGCCCGCCAGTGGGACCTCGGGGACGGTGGGCTACTGGAAGTGCGACGAGGCGGCGTGGAGCAACGGGGTCCGGCAGGTCATCGACAGCTCGGGCCGCGCCAACCATGGCACGCCTGTCAACGGCCCGCGGACGACGAACGACGCGCGCCGCACGCGCGCGGGTTCGTTCACCGCGACGAACTATGTTGTGGTCACGAACACATCGTACCTGCAGGTCAACAGCAACCTGACGCTCAGTTTCTGGATCAAGGGGAAGAATATCGGGTCAGGCCGGATCAACCCCATCGACAAGAGCTACGGCGGCGAGTTCTGCCTGACGATCGAGACCAACCGCTCGCTGAACTTCTACCAGGGTTCGCAAAGGGTGAGCGGGAAGTACACGGGCTGGAGCGCCCTGTCGGCGAACAGCGTCACGAACAACTCGTGGATGCACATCGCGATCACGCGCGACGGGAAGAACCGCAGGTTGAAGAGCTTCGTCAACGGCATCCTGATGAAGACGACGACGTATGCGAATGATACGAATACCCTGCCCGTGAAGACGACATATCCCGTCCAGATCGGCCGGGGGTACACGGGCTACGGTCTCAACGGCGTGATGGACGAGGTCAAGATCTACAACACCTGCCTGACGGACGCGCAGGTGCTGGAGGACTGCCGGAACAGCGGCAGCGCCTACAGTCTGCGGGCCAACCGGATCGGCAATGACGACAACATCTTCGCCGTGAGCGGTCGGACGTTTACGAACCACTCGTTGTCGGTGAACCTGCGCTACGCGGCGCTCGGGTACTACTTCAGCGACGCGGAACTGATGTTCCGGTACGTGGACCGCAACAACCACTGCAAGGTTGGCGTTCGGAACTACTACGGAGCCTGGCGGATCAAGTACACGGTCAAGGCCGGCGGCACGGTCCGGCAGCAGGGCTGGCTGTACGAGTTCCCCAAGACCAACAAGCCGGTGGCGAACCTGTGGTACAACCTGAAGGTTGAGGCCTACGGCAGCACGAACAAGGTCTACTTCAACGACCAACTGGTCGGCACGTTCTGGGCGACGAACTTTGCGAGCGGCCGGGTTGCCCTCTCGAGCCGCGCCGAGCAACTGGGCATCTGGGAGCCCCAGAAGGGCTACTACTTCATCGACGACGACGAGAACGGGATGAGCGGCCAGCCGCTCAACCTGGACTGGGGTTACATGAACCAGTTCTACCGTACCCTGATCCTCCCGAGCGTGTATGTGATGAACGACACGGAGGCGTCGAACATGGTGAAGTGGGTCCGCCTCGGCATGAACGGAATTCTGGCGACCGACGGCAGCGTCGCGATGCGGAACGAGTCCGGCGCGGTGGACCTGGGCCGCGTGGAGGATGTCTTCGGCGTCTCCGCGGCCGTGACGGCCATCTCCAACGTCACCCGGGTGGTGATCGGGACGAACGATCACTACGTGACGCTGGATTACGCGCCGAACTCGTCGGTTACCGTCAGCGCTTCCGGCAAGCCGTTTACGACGCTGACCCGGGGCACGTCGCTCGCGTCCGTGAGCAACAACGGTCCCCTGCGGCTGGGGCTGATCGCGACCATGATCACGAACAATCCGGGCGCTCCGTCGAAGGCGTTTGTCTTCAACTTCGGTGCGGATGGCAGCGGGTTGCTGACGGGGAATCTCAAGACGCTGGCGAAGCGCGCGTTCGAATGGCTGCGCAACGACGCGTTCAAGGCGCGTATCGAACTCAAGTACGTGTCGCCGCTGAATAACCCGGCGCTGGACTTCGTGGTTTATTCCACGAATGTCTGGGTGCTGAGCGGCACGGGCACGACGAACTTCACCGTCCGGCTTCCCGCGGATGGCCTCATGACGGGCGACAACAAGTTCTACTGGTCCCTCTACACGTACGCGTGGGATGCGACCAACGCGTGGATGGCGCACAACGGATTCTACTCGTCGGGCAACGACGGGTCGCGGATCTCGATCGCCGGCAAGGGACTCCAGGTTTTCGGGGTCACCGCGAATGCGTACGCTGGCCGGGACTGGGACATGTGGGTCGGCTACAACACGCGCTCGACGACGGTGAGCGTCGCGTACGGCATCAAGGACAAGGGCGCGACGCAGTACGAGGACACTTTCAACGACGGCAACTACACCGGCTGGAACGTGGTCGCCAGCCCGCGCATCGCGTGGAGCGTGTCGAACAACGCGCTGCAGGCGAAGGTGACCAGCGTCACGACCGGCGGGTACGGCTACATCTACTGGAACGGCCTGGCCGTGACCGGGAAGAATATCACCATCGAATACAGCACGACGTTCACGAACAACGCGCGCGACGGCGGCGTGATCTACCGCGGGCGCGTGCTCTACGTGAATCCGAACCTGTGCGGCTGGGCGGACAATACGCCGAACTACTTCGCGACGAACCGGCCGGTTCCGAACAAGTGGCAGAAGGTCGTTGTCCAGATCCGCGACGGGTCGCCTTACCTGATGAGCGACCTTTTCGTGGACGGCAAGACCGTGTTTCTGAGCGAGCCGATCCAGGTGACGTCATGGACGACGAACACGGTCGGGTTCCTGAGCCCGTACTCGAATCTGAACTCGGTCGCGCGGTGGGACAACGTCCGGATCGCGGACGAGCAGTACTCGGTCACGTATACCAACGTGCTCGGCGAGAAGGTGCCGACCAACGCGGCGGTGCCGACGTTCTGGCCCGGCATCCCGGATTACGATCCGCAGTGGTGGGAGCATGACGGCACCACGTATGGCGCGGGCTATGAGTGGTATGTCTACATGCACGGGGAAGGGCTGCATGGCTATGCGGACACGAAAGTTTACTTTGCGCCGCGCCTGCGGGTTGAACTCTCCACCTTCCCGACCAACCTGTCCGCCGCCACGAATGTCGTCGTGCCCATCGAGTGGGAGAAACTGCCGACGAACTCCGCGAAGCTGTGCGTGCGGCTGTGGGATGCGTACAGCGGACTGATCCATGTGGCCAAGACGAGCGCGATCTCCGGCGTGACGGGGACGACCAATGTGCCCGTGACCGTGCCGACCATGCCGGCGGGAAGCAACTACGTCTGGACGGCGTTCATCTTCCCGAATACGGCGACGAATCCGTGGGTGGATCGGTTCGGTTCCGACGACACGTTCCGATTCGACGACAAGGGCATTGGGGTGGAGCCGGAGACGATGATCCGGTACACGGCGCCGCCGGCGACCGGCGGGTTCTACAATGTGTACTCGGACGGAGGAATTCCCGTCGGCGCCAGCGTATTCACGTGGGACAGTTACAGGGATTGGGGGGTGGGGAGCGGTCCGGCCACGTTCAACGGGGACTACACCGGCATTACGCCGCCCGAGGGCACGAAGTGCTACCTCACGGCCACCACCAACGGCACGACCTACGGCGGGTGGGGCATATTCAGAGCCGCGACCGACATGAGGAGCTACACGAACGGATACCTCAAGTTCTGGATTCGGAGCGGCACGCCGATCAAGATCAACCTGGAAGGGCCGCAGTACACCAAGGGCACCGTCAACGTTCCGTCCACCACAAACACGTGGCAGGAGCGTTCCCTGCCCATCAGCAGTTTCTCGGGCATCGTCCTGACGAACATGTACGGGCTCTTCGAGGCGACGGTGGAATCGACAGGCGCGATTTTCTACATCGACAACGTCCGCTGGTCGCTTACGCCTTAAGTGGGGGTGAGGACGGGGGCGCGCGAGAAGACTTCTCCTCGCGCGTCCCCGTGGGTATGCTTCCATTCATGGCGAACAAGTCTTCCTGGTTCCTGTTGACGGCTCTCCTGCTCGGAGCGGCAGGAGTGTACGGCCAGCTTCTGAACGGCGGCTTCGAAGACCCGGACATCCAGCAGGACAACCCGTACGGCGACATTGCCGCGCACTGGGGCCGCTGGGGTAACTGGATGAACCGGGAGACGGCTTGGGAACCCACGCAAAGCGGCACCTGCCTCATGGGTTATCATCACTGGGAAATCCGTGAGGACACGTCGTCGGGCTTCTACCAGGATGTCACGAATGTCCCGGCCGGTTCCGTGTGCGTCTTCGGCCTTTTCGCGTACAAGGACCCCGGTACGGACGCGGAGTTTGTGGAACTGCGGCTGGAGCGTCTCGGCGGCTTTCATGTTCTTGCCAACCGCACGTACCTGATGAAGGAACTGCGCGCGTCGTGGCAGCGGTTGTGGATCAAGGCCACCAATGAAACAGCGGGCATCCGGGTTCTCGTGAACGTGAAGCCGAAGGAGCTGTGGGGACGAAACGGGGCGCTGAAGTTTGACGAGGCCGAACTGACTGTCCTGCCGCCCGAATCCTCGAGGTAGGAGACGGTGTCCCGGTATGAAAAAATCGAAGCGGCCCGGAGACCGCTTCGATTTTCTGCACAACACAAAGGTTAATCAACCGCCGTCAAGCTGGCATCGTCGAACTTGATGGCGCCTTCACGGCCGGTGATTTCCTTGGGCTTCACGATGATCAGAACGCGAATGCCGTCCGTCTTGTTGGCGCCGCTGACCGTGATTTCGCCCCAGCCGCTTGACTTGATCTCGTCGAGCGAGTAAATGCGCGAAGCCAGCGTTTCGCCGCCGTTCAGTTTCTCAAGGCGGAGCTCCACGGATTGGGCATTGCTCTTGTCGTCCTTGAAGGCGTACACGCTGAAGTTGTAGGTCTTGCCCGCCGGCGCTTCCGGGACATCCTGGTAGCAGCCGGAATCCGCATCTTCCATGATCTCCCAGTGGTGGTAACCCATCAGGCTGTTTCCGCTGTGCGTGGGCACCCACTGTGTCTCCCGGTTCATCCAGTTGCCCCAGCGGCCCCAATGGGCGGCAACATCGCCGTACGGGTTGTCCTGTTCGGTCTCCGGGTCTTCAAACCCGCCGTTCTTCAGGAGTTGCGCGCAGGCGTCCGTTCCCGCGCCGGCAGCCCAAAGCAAGAGGGCGGCCGC
>ERZ1645192.5203-NODE-5203-length-10133-cov-5.445326_pt1 | contig 10133 bp, 8 predicted proteins | sample MGYA00575354_ERZ1645192 | MGnify/ENA primary metagenome ERZ1645192 (study PRJEB40844, sample SAMN11349763) | freshwater sediment metagenome | isolation source: river sediment | host: Sediment | place: India: Faizupur Khadar , New Delhi | collected 2017-02-21 ...
GACCAGCCGGGCGGGCATGGGAACGGCAACGCCATCCAAGACGCGCGGGGTGGGCGGAACGTGCGGGACGAGGGCACGCGCGATGCGCAGCCTTTCCTCCGGTAGGCGGGTCATAGCATCCGAGATAAGCAGCGCGCCACCCGTCATGCCAATGGCAGTGGCCAGGGACTGGACTTCCGCCAGCGTCAGGTCGGTATCCGGCCGGGTGAGGAGACAATCGGGGTCATTGCCCCACCAACGCTGGTCCAGGCTGGAGCGCGTCAGGATGTTTTGGATGGCGTTGCGGGCACAGGGCATGTTGGGTTCCTGGCTGAAGATGGATTGGATGCCGTTAAAGCTGGGAGCCCAGGTGGGGCCGACATCCGCGCTAATGCGCATCAGGTCCATCAGGCCAATGCCACTTCCCAGCGGGCAGCCACACCCCAACAAGGTGGTTTCCGTGCCGGCGGCCTCACGGATGATCTCAAGCCCCCTGCGCAAGACCTGCGCGCGCGTCAGGGTTGGGTCCCGCCTTACGGCCGGTAAGGCTGCCGCGTACAGAAAATCCAGCTTGAGGTACGGGAAGCCCCAATCATGGGCGGCAGTGTGGATAACCTCCCGGGTGTAGTCGAGGGCTTCGGGCACGGTCAGGTCCAGCCCCGCGGTCAGCGTGTTCCAGCCAAAGCCGGCATTCACAAGCCTGCCTCGGCGGTCACGCAGCAGCCATTCGGGGTGTTGGGAGATTAGCCCCGTGCCACGCCGGACGATATAGGGCGCGAGCCATAAGCCGGGGGTCAGGCCCGCGGTCTTGATTTCATCAGCCAGGGGTTTGACGCCATCGGGAAAACCTGGATTGAATTCCAGCCATTCCCCCACGCTCTTTTGGTAGCCATCGTCAATTTGCACCAGTTCCAAAGGCAAAGCGCGCTGCATTTGCTGTATCGCGCCGAGGTTTTCACGGATGATGCCGGCGTTGATATGGGTGAAGTAGTGGTACCAGGAGCACCAGCCCAGGGGCGGTTTGGTTGGCAGCAGGGCGTTGTTTTCTTTTTGAACCGCTGAAAGGTAGACATCCAGCGGGGAGGGAGACGCGGTGGGCACAATTCCGAAGGCGGCCCAATCGGTTTCAAGGCTGGCACCTGGGCGGAGGGTGACACGGTCCGCGCCGGCAACCACCCGCACGCTCAGTGGACCGGTCAGGTCTGCCTGGATGGTGCCAAATTGTTGTTTTTGGGCAAGGAAACCCGCAACCAGGGCAGAACCCGCGGCCTGGTCACCCAACAGGGCGAACATGTCCGAGGTGAAGTGGCCCCGGCGGGCGGGGGGTTGGGCGTTGTTCTCCTGGATCATCGGGCGGGCCAGGAGGCCGAGATGGGTGCGCTGTTGCCTATCCGGGGCATGGTAGACCCGCGCCGGCGACCAGGATTGCCAGCCGTTGCTGAAAAAGAAGGGATTGGACGCGGTGCCAGGGTTAAAGGTCAGCCCTTCCGGAGGGGTTTCAAGGAAGACAAATTCGTCGGGGTGGAGGTCGGTTTCAGCCAGGTTTTCCAGCCGCAGGCGCAGGAGCATGAGCGGCTTTTCTCGCAACAGCCCCAGATGCACATGGAGGGCGTAGCCACCCTGCCTGGAGGCATAGGTCAGGCGGACGGAATCGAGCAGTCCGTTGGCCGTTGGGAAGCCCGGTTCTTCAGCAAGCGTCTGCAAAACGAGCTGGCCGGGGAGCAAGGCACGGCTGGCCAGCCCTGCAGCCACACGCACGCCAAAGCTCGCGTTCGCGACCCCGAAGGCGGCGTGCGTGGAATGGGAAAGGGAGAAGCAGGCTTGTTCAGGCTGGAGGGTGAGCGTCAACCAGGGATTGGCAAGAGTGAGGGTCATTGGTTCCAGGCTTCCATGAGCGTTTCGAAGGAAATCGGGCCTTCACGTAGGAGAACCAGGGTTTCGGAGCCGCAATCGAGGATGGTGGAGCCACGCCCGATTTCCAGCCGACCACCGTCAATCACCAGGTCCACGGAATTCCCGAGCTGGGCCAGCACTTCCTCCGCCGTACCCGGATTGGCATGGTCGGAGAGGTTTGCGCTGGTGACGGCCAGTGGACCAAAGGCCTGGAGCAAGGCGAGCGCGAAAGGATGGTTGGGCATGCGAACAGCCACGCCGGGGTAGGGGGTTAGTTCCGCGGGCAGGCCGGGTTGTTTTGGCAGGACGATGGTCAGCGGTCCCGGCCAGAAGGTTTCCAGCAGGCGCCTGGCTTTCTCGGGCACTTCGCTCACGATTTCAACGAGCTGGTCCAGCCCGCCCACGAGAACGGGTAGGGCTTTTTGGGCTGAGCGACCCTTTATGTTATAGACCCGGGCCAAGGCTTCGGGGTTGCGTGGGTCACAGGCCATACCATAAAGCGTGTCTGTTGGAAACACAATTACACCGCCGTTGGCTGCCACCCGCTGCGCCATGATTAAGGCCTGCGGGTCGGTTGCATCAAGGACGTTTTCCATCTCGCTCATTCAACTCCTAATTCAATACTTACCACGCGGTCGAGGCCGGCCAAATCCTGGTGGAGCCCGACGCTGGCGTGTGGAAAAGCCGTTTTTGCCAGGGAAAGCGTTTCCGGGCCCAGGCTGCTTTCAATTTCCAGCAGCACGAGGCTGGAAGAGTTTAATCGTACCTGCAGCCCCTCCAAAAGTCGGCGGATGAGGACCAGGCCGTCGGGTCCACCATCGAGGGCGAGCAGGGGTTCAAAGCCAAGCGTGTTTACTTCCGCCAGCTTCGCGCTGGGGATGTAGGGCAGGTTCGCGCAGACCAGATCAAAAAGCTGCCCGTCTTCCGGTAACAAGTCCGCGTTGGAAAAATGGATTTGGTTGCTGACGTGGTGGCGTTCCGCATTTTGGCGCGCCACAGCCAGGGCCTTATCAGAAACATCCACAGCGGCCACGCGCAGCGAGGGCATATGAACGGCCAGGCTGCAGGCGATGCAACCGGAACCGGTGCCGATATCCGCCACGCTGGCTGCGGCATCGTGCCTGAGTAGCCAATCCAGGGCAAGTTGCACGAGCAGCTCCGTCTCAGGCCGCGGGATGAGCACATCTGGGGTTACCTTGAAAGACAGGCCGAAGAAATCCTGCTCCCCCAGCAGGTACGGCAACGGCTCACCCGCCTTCAGGCGGGTGGTCAGGTCGTCCAGCTGGGCTTGTTGCCGGGCGGTAAGGTGGGTTTCGGGATGGGCGAGCAGCCACGTTTTGGGCTTGCCAAGGACGTGCGCCAGGAGGATGAGTGCCAGTTCGTGCGGGTACTCCACAGGCGCCAGGTCCGAGGCCAGTCCGCGCACAACATTGGCATGGTTAGGCTCAGGCATTGGTTTCGAAGTTCGCGAGCCTTTCCGCTTCGTCGGCCAGTTGCAGCTCGTTGATGAACGTGTCCAGTTCATAACCAGCCATCACACCCGGCAAATTGTAGGAGGATGTATTAATGCGGTGGTCGGTGACGCGGGACTGCGGGTAATTGTAGGTGCGGATTTTTTCCGAGCGTTCTCCGGTACCAATTTGGGAGCGGCGGGTGGCGTCCAGTTCGTTTTGTTGCTTTTGTAGTTCCAGGTCGTACAGACGGGCGCGTAAAACGCTCATGGCACGCTGCCTGTTTTGCAGCTGGGAGCGCTCGTCCTGGCAGGCGACAATCATGCCGGTGGGGAGGTGATGGATGCGGACAGCAGTCATGTTCTTTTGAACGTTTTGCCCGCCTGCGCCGGCGGATTTATACACATCCACTTCGATGTCGCTTTCGGGGATGTCAATCTCAATTTCATCCGCTTCCGCCAGCACCGCCACGGTGACAGTGGAGGTGTGGATGCGCCCCTGTGATTCGGTCTCGGGCACACGTTGTACGCGGTGCACGCCCGATTCGAACTTGAAGCGGGAATAGGCGCCCTTTCCCTTGACCGAAAAAGTGACTTCCTTGTAGCCGCCGATGCCAGTTTCACTGGCAGAAATAATCTCAGTTTTGTAATTGTGAAAATCCGCGTATTTCAGGTACATGCGCAGCAGGTCCGAGACGAACAGGCCGGCTTCGTCGCCGCCCGTGCCGGCCCGGATTTCGATGATGACGTCGCGGGCATCGCGCGGGTCCTTGGGTACCAGCATGGATTTAATCTCACCTTCCAGGCGGTTCTTTTCTTCCTTTAGGGCTTCCAGCTCGGCCTTGGTAAGTTCCAGCATTTCGCCATCGGCCACCTGCAGCAGTTCTTCGGTCTCCTCGGTTTTGCCGAGGTTATCCTTGTATTGCCTGGCCAAGGCAGCAGCCGGCTCCAGCTCCGACCTTTCCTTGGAAAGCTCCCCCACCAAGACGTAATCCGACCCGGCTTCCGCCAGGCGTCGGTCAAGTTCTTCAAAACGGTCCAATATCGCGTTTAGTTTATCAATCATGCCAATTTCTCAATTCAAAAGTCGACCGATGATTATACCATTGCTACAGCGGACACGGTAATGCCTATCCTTATGCTACGCGCAACCTGGAGTGCCAGTTTTGATGCGAATGCACAAGCCCGACGGCCCCTTGAAGGGTAAGGTTTCGGGTATAATCTCATCCATGGAAAACAGCTCCTCCTCAACCCCGTTTAAAGCTTACCTTCCCGCATTTTTGGTTCTCCTGGTGGTTGGCGCACTGGGACTGGCCGCGATTTTTTTCTTCACCCTGCCAACGATTGGCCCCCGCTGGCTGTTTTTCTTCTGCATCGTCCTTTTTGTTTCCGGCCTTTTCCTTCCGGTCACTTATTATCTTAACCTGCGCTTCCCCTCTGACCCACCCGCGGAAAGGCATGTCATTATCCGCCAGGCCATCTGGTTTGGCGTATTGACAGGCGCGCTGGCGTGGTTGCAAATCGGCCGGATGCTCACCATCACCATCGCCCTCGTTCTGGCAGGCGTTTTGGTGCTCATCGAGGTACTTTTACGCTTATGGGAGCGCAGCCGGTGGAAGCCGGCAGAACCAGGCGCCTAATCTTCCATGACCAGCCTGCGACAGATCCCCTCTGTGGACCATCTTCTGCAACAACCTGCCGCGGAACTGCTTCTGCGTGAATTTGGGCATGATTGGCTGGTGAGCGCCATCCGTGACGCGCTCGAAAAACTCCGCTCTGAAGTCAAAGCCGGCAAGGCACTCCCAGACGATGACGCCATTCTTGAAAGCGTTGCCGCAAGCCTTGAAGTGCAAGCCCAACCCACGCTACGCCCCCTGATTAACGCCACGGGTGTGGTGTTGCATACCAATTTGGGGCGCGCGCCGCTGTCCGCGGAAGCGCTTCAGGCGCTCGACCAGGCCGCCGCGGGATATTGCAGCCTTGAGTATGACCTGGAAAGTGGAAAACGGGGAAAAAGGGACATCCACGCCGCACAATTGCTTACAAAAATCACTGGCGCGGAAGCCGCCTTGGTGGTCAACAACAATGCCGCCGCCATCCTGCTGGCGATCAACGCGGTTGCCAAACGAAAACCGGTGGCCATTTCGCGCGCCCAGCTGGTTGAAATCGGCGATGGGTTTCGCATCCCGGACGTGCTGCGCCTTTCAGGCGCGAAGCTGATGGAAGTGGGCACGACCAACCGCACCCACCCCAGGGATTTTGAGCTGGCGGCGGAGGCAGGCGCGGCAGCCTTTCTCTACGCGCATCCATCCAACTTCCGGATTGAAGGGTTTACCAGCCAGCCCGACCTGCGCGAAATGGCTGACCTGGCGCATGCCCACGGGTTGCCCCTGCTGGTTGACCTGGGCTCCGGGGCGTTGGTGGACACAGCTGTTTACGGCCTGGCCCACGAGCCCAGCGCTCAGGACGCGCTGGCCGTCGACGCTGACGTGGTCACCTTCTCAGGGGATAAACTGCTCGGCGGACCCCAGGCGGGGATTGTGGTGGGAAAGGCTGTGTGGTTGGAAAAGCTGCGCAAGCATCCACTCTACCGCGCCATCCGGGCAGACAAGCTGTGCCTGGCGGCCCTCTCGGCCACCCTCTTGATCTATTTGAAAGGCCAGCAAACCAGCCACATCCCGATTCACCAGATGCTGGCCCGCGCGCCGGAGGCCATCAAGGAACAGGCAAGCGCCTGGCAGGCGAAGCTCGGTCTTGGCGAGGTCATCTCCGGGTTTTCCACTGTCGGAGGCGGCAGCCTTCCGGGTGAAACCCTGCCAACCTGGCTATTGGCGTTCCCCGGCATGCCGGCCAACAACCTGATGGCCCGGCTGCGCGCCCAACCTTTTCCCATCATCGCCCGCATCCAGGACGACATGGTGGTGCTGGACCCAAGAACCGTCCTCCCCGGGCAGGAAGCGATGCTCCTGGAGGGTCTGACCCAAGCGATACTCCCCAAGAAGGATAGAGAATGAAACAAGACCTGAACCAACTGATGCTCGACCAAAACGCGGCCTGCCTGTGGATTAGCGGCGCGGCTCAACACAACCCCGCCATGGTCTATATGACTGGTGGCGCGCACCTGACCGGCGCAGACCTGTTTGTGCTGCCCGGCCAAACACCCTGGCTCTGCCATGGCCCCATGGAACGGGATGAGGCCGCCAAGAGTGGTTTTCAACTGCTGAGCTATGCCAATTACCCAATCAGGGAATACTTGCAGCGCGCCAACGGGGACCACCTGGAGGCGGCTGCCACGCGGTACCAGCAAATTCTGCAGGATGTGGGCGTGACGGAGGGCGAGGTGGTTCTGTACGGCTACCGCGAATTTGGGCCATTTTTCTCAATGGTCAAACGATTGGGCGAGTTGCTCCCCAAGGTCAATTTCAAGGGCGACATGCGTGACGCACTGTTGCTTGAAGCACGCGCCACCAAGAGCCCCGAAGAAACTGAAAGAATCCGGCAGATGGGGCGGGTGACCACCGAGGTGGTGGGCAGGACGCGCGATTTGCTCGCGAACAGCCGGGTAGCCGGCGAAACCCTGCTGAGGGCTGACGGGGAAGTGCTAACCATCGGGGATGTGAAACGCCAAATCAACCTATGGCTGAGCGAACTGGGCGCTGAAAACCCGGAAGACACCATCTTTGCCATCGGTCACGATGCCGGCGTGCCCCATAGTGGCGGCACACCCTCCGACCCAATCAAGCTCGGCCAGACGATTGTCTACGACATCTTCCCCTGCGAGGCAGGCGGCGGATATTTTTATGACTTCACTCGTACATGGTGCGTGGGCTATGCCACCGATGAGGTCCACCAGGCCTTCGAGCAAGTGAGGCTGGTGTACGATACGATGGCGCAGGAACTGGAGCTGGGGGCCAACCCCGCCCGTTACCAGGCCAGGACCTGTGAACTATTTGAGGGCATGGGTCACGAAACCGTCCGGCAAAATCCGCGCGTGCAACAAGGTTACGTGCACAGCCTGGGGCATGGGGTCGGGTTGGATGTGCACGAGAAGCCCTGGTTCAGCAGCCCGGAAGATGACAGCAACTGCCTGCGCCCAGGGTCCGTGTTCACGTTGGAACCAGGACTGTATTACCCCGAAAAGGGATGGGGCATCCGTCTGGAAGACACCTGGTACGTTACGCCGGATGGAAATTTTGAGAAATTCGTGGACTTCCCGATGGATTTGATTATTCCGCTGAAAGGATAAACATGGCCGAGAAGAAACAGCTGCGTGTGTTGGGAGTGGAGAGCTCCTGTGATGAGACGGCCGCCGCAATCGTGGAGAATGGACGCGCCATTTTGAGCAGCGTCATTGCCAGCCAGGTGGACCTGCACGCCCAATTTGGCGGGGTTTACCCTGAACTGGCCTCCCGGGAACATGTGAAAGCCATTTACGCCACGGTCAACGAAGCGCTGCAACAGGCGCACCTCCAGTTGAAGGACCTGGATGGGATTGCCGTGACCCGCGGGCCGGGTTTGGCGGGTTCATTGGTGGTGGGCGTGAACATGGCCAAGGGGCTGGCCATGGCGGCCGAGCTGCCCATCGTCGGGGTCAACCACCTTGAGGGGCACATTTATTCCGCCTGGTTGCACCCAGCCGAAAATGCTCCGGGCCCGGAGCCCAAGTTCCCGCTCATCGCGCTGCTTGTGTCGGGCGGGCATACCGAGCTGATTTTAATGCGCGACCATTTGCAGTACCAGCGCCTGGGCGGGACGGTGGATGACGCGGCAGGGGAAGCCTTTGACAAGGTGGCCCGCCTGTTGGACCTGCCTTATCCAGGGGGTCCATCCATCCAAAAAGCCGGCATGGAAGGCAACCCAAAAGCTTTCAACTTCCCGAAGGCGCGCCTTTCCGAGCCTTACAATTTTTCCTTCAGTGGGATTAAGACAGCCGTGTTGCGCACGGTTGAGGAATTCAAGAGCAACAAAAAGGAATTGCCCATGGCCGACCTGGCGGCGAGCTTCCAGGCGGCCGTGGTGGGCGCGTTGTTTGAGAAAACCATGGCAGCCGGGGAAGAATTCAAAGCCCGTGAGATTATCGTGGCCGGCGGCGTGAGCGCCAACAAACCGCTGCGGGAAGCTTTCCGGTCTCAGACCAGTTACCGCGTGCATATTCCGGCATTGAGCCTTTGCACAGACAACGCGGCGATGATCGCGGGGGCTGGTTACCGTCACCTTGCCGCCGGTCAGGTAGACGCGTTGGATTTTGACGTTTTGCCCAACTGGCCCCTGGTGGCAGCCGGGTAAAAAGGCCCCGGGAGGCAGAAGAAAAGCCGAAAACAAGGAGGGCTTTCCCCAAAGCGAATGGCACCCAGCTTACACTCACCCAATCAAGCTGATGGTCACAATATGGAAGATACTTCGGCAGGCCAAACCAGGCCGGTAGGGGTCAGGCTGTGCGACTGGCACCTGATGGGGCAGGCGTACAAAGCGCCAGCGCTGAAGTATGGGCAGCCCTGCCCGTATTGCGGTTCGGACAAAGTGGACTACGATAGCTTGTTGAACCTGGTTTGTCAAAGTTGTGGAAAAACGGATACAGGTGCCTGCACCTGATAAAAAACAAGTGGCCGGCTGGTTCAGCCGGCAGAAGAGGAGACAAGATGGACGCGAAAGTAATCTGGCACGGCGGTATGACCCTGGTGGGCCAGGCCCATTCCCCCCATACGGTGCAGATGGATTCAGGCGAGGCCAGCGGTGGCAACGACGACGGGTTCCGGCCGACGGAGCTGGTCGCGATTGGCACGTGCGGTTGTTCTGCGATGGATGTCATTTCAATCATGCGCAAAAAAAAGGTGGATTTTACGGGTTTTGAAATCAAAGTGCACGTGGAGAGCAATACCACGGACCACCCCCATGTTTTCACGGATATGGAATTTGAATACATCGTCACTGGCCGGAACATCAACGTGGCGGACGTGGAACGCGCGGTTCAACTCTCGGAAGAGAAGTATTGCCAGTGTATCGCCATGATGAGCAAGACCGCGAAGATCAGCCATAAAATCACCATCATCGAAGCAGAGGCGTAAACCAGGCCAGACGCGGGTGAAGCCCGCCCAGAGGCAAGGGCTTTGGCGCGCTTCCGTGGACGGCTGGAAATGAACGAGGCAGTTGTGTGCATGCGCCATGTGAAAGCCGTAGGACAGCCGACCCGAGCTAATTTGGTACAATAATTACCTTCACACCCCTATGAAAAAGAGTATTTTACTGTTTATGATTGCTATTGTACTGGCCGGCTGCGGCAGACCTGCGCAAACGCCGGACCCGGCCGCGCTGACCGCTACCGCGGCGGCGCTGGTCACCCCAACCCCGGAACCCAGCCCGACGCCCAGCCCCACCGCCACCCCCAGTGGTCCGGTGATGCCCACGCCGCCACAGAATCGAACCCACTACAAGCTGGATTTGATTTTAAATTACTACACGCAGCTTGGTAACGTCACCGAAACCATCTCCTACACCAACCGTGCGGACAAGGCGCTGGAGGAAATCCTGCTGATTGTCCCCCCGCGCGACTATGCTGGCAGCTATGAGCAGTTCAGCCTGACCGGCGAACGGGTGGCGGGCTTCAGCGAGGACGGCACAAAAACATACGTGCAATTGAGCCAGCCTTTGCAGCCCGGCGAGATGACGCATATTGGGCTGAACTTCCGCCTGTACTTCCCGGCACATGAGGGCATCTTCGGCGCGACCAACCGTCAAACGAATATCGCGGATTGGTACCCGTTTGTGCCACCTTACGACAACCAGCAAGGTTGGCTTGCCTACCAGCGCCAGG
>ERZ1645192.5204-NODE-5204-length-10133-cov-4.927069_pt1 | contig 10133 bp, 7 predicted proteins | sample MGYA00575354_ERZ1645192 | MGnify/ENA primary metagenome ERZ1645192 (study PRJEB40844, sample SAMN11349763) | freshwater sediment metagenome | isolation source: river sediment | host: Sediment | place: India: Faizupur Khadar , New Delhi | collected 2017-02-21 ...
TTAAATCGCGGCATTTAGCTTTTCGTGCTGAAATCCCGGTATGTGTTGTTCGATGGAAAATTCATCAGGGAATAATGCCTGGAAGGCGGCTGTGCGATCACTACCACTTTCATTACAGCATCATCACACGGCTGAATACCTGCGTATACCGCGGACCGGAAAGCTGAAAACAGCCCCAACATGAGAAAAACAAGCCTTACCTTCATTCTGTTGACTCTGCTGCTGCAGGCATGGTCTCAGCCCTACAAAGATCCATCCCTGAGCATCCATGAGCGGGTGCAGGATCTGCTCTCCCGCATGAGCCCCGAAGAAAAATTCTGGCAATTGTTCATGCTGGCCGAAGAGTGGAACCGCGATAAAAGTTACTTTGTAAACGGCGCTTTTGGCTTTGAGGGCGGGATTGCGGAAGCCGGTGACAACACGGCCGGGCAGATGATCACCAGCCAGTTCGGTGGTTCAGCGGCGGCCATGACGGAGACCATCAACAAGGTACAACAGTTCTTTCTTGAACAGACCCGGCTGGGCATTCCGGTGATGCCTTTCGATGAGGCCCTTCACGGACTGGTGCACCAGGGGGCAACGCGTTTTCCGCAATCCATTGGCCTGGCCGCCAGCTTCGACACCGCCCTGATGCACCGCGTTGCTGCTGCCATTGCCGAAGAAACCCGCAGCCGGGGCATCCGCCAGGTGCTTTCACCGGTGATCAACATTGCCGGCGATGTGCGCTGGGGAAGGGTTGAAGAGACTTACGGGGAAGATCCTTTCCTGACATCTGCCATGGCGGTGGCCTTCATCAGGGAGTTTGAACAACGGGGTGTGATTGCCACCCCCAAGCACTTTGTTTCGAATTATGGCAGCGGAGGCAGAGACAGCTATCCGGTGCACTACAGCGAAAGGGCTCTCCGTGAAACTGAACTTGTCCCTTTTGAAGCGGCATTCCGCAAAGGAGGCGCCGGTTCGGTGATGACGGCCTACAACTCGCTCGATGGGAGTCCCTGCACCGCCCATCACTGGCTGCTCAACACCCTGCTGAAGAAAGAATGGGGGTTCGATGGGTTTGTGATTTCCGACGCCGGTGCCACCGGAGGTGCCAATGTGCTGCATTTTACCACCGGAAGTTACCGCGAATCCGCAGCAAACTCCTTAATCAACGGGCTGGATGTCATTTTTCAGACCTCCCGCGATCATTATCCCCTCTTCATCGAAGCCTTCCTTAAGGGAGACATCCCGCAGGCAGTCGTCGACAGTGCCGTGGCCCGGGTACTGAGGGCCAAATTCAGGCTCGGCCTGTTTGAAACACCTTATGCTGACCCTGCGGCTGCGCAGAAGATCAACGGTTGCCCTGAGCACCGTACTGCAGCCCTGGAAGCAGCCCGCAAATCGGTGGTGCTGCTGAAGAACCGGGGTGCACTCCTGCCCCTTGACCCTGCCATAAAATCCATTGCCGTTACCGGCCAGGATGCCGTTGAAGCCCGGGCCGGCGGCTACAGCGGACCGGGAAACCAGGTGGTGAGCATCCTGGAAGGGATCAGGCAACAGGCTGGCCCTGAAACCCGTGTTGAATATGCCCGCGGCAGCAGCCGGCTTTTGCAGCCGTGTGTGACCGTGGCACCGCAATACCTGAGCACCCGTGAAAACGGGAAGCCCGTGCAGGGCCTAACCGGCAGGTACTACCATGGAATTGATTTCAGCGGAGCGCCTGCCTTTGTCAGGACCGACCCACAGATCGACTTCCGCTGGACCCTTTTTTCTCCCGATCCTGAGAAACTGGAATATGGCTTTTATTCGGTTGTCTGGGAAGGCAAAATCAGGGGACCGGTCAGCGGAACCGTAAAAACCGGCATCGATGGCAACGACGGTTACCGCCTGTATATCAACAACCAACTGCTCATTGATCAGCGCACGTATTGCGGCCGCAACCTGACCATGGCCGGATTTGACTTTGTTGAAGGGGAAGAATACGACCTCCGCATTGAATATACCGAACCAACGGGCAATGCCTGGTTCAGGCTGGTGTGGGATTTCGGGCTTGCGGGTGATGCGGAAGCGCAACTGCAGCAGGCGGTGGAAACAGCCAGCCGCTGCGATGCCATAGTGATGGTCGCCGGTATCGAAGAGGGAGAATTCCGCGACCGCGCCCTGCTGAGCCTTCCCGGAAACCAGGAAGAACTGATTCTGCGTCTGGCAGCCACCGGGAAGCCCCTGGTGGTGATCCTCACCGGCGGGAGTGCCGTTACCATGGAGCGGTGGCTTGGCCAGGCCGATGCTCTGCTGGATGTCTGGTATCCCGGAGAAGCCGGGGGCACGGCAGTGGCTGAAATACTGTTCGGTAAAGTGAACCCGGCCGGCCGGCTCCCCATCACCTTTCCCCTGCACGAAGGTCAGCTGCCCCTGGTGTATAACCACAAACCCACCGGCCGGGGCGACGACTACGACAACCTGAGCGGGCAACCGCTGTTTCCCTTCGGATTCGGGTTAAGCTATACCACCTTCAGTTATAAAAATCTGCAGATCAGCGAAACAAAGAATGAAAAATCCTTTCTGGCAAGCTTCGAGCTTACCAATACCGGAACCCGCGAAGGAGAGGAGGTGGTTCAGCTCTACATCCGTGACCAGCTTGCCTCGGTAGCCCGACCCGTTACCGAACTCAAGGGATTCAGCAGAATCCGCCTGAAAGCCGGAGAAACGAAACATTGCAGCTTCGTGATCGAACCCACCATGCTCGAAATGCTCAATTTCAAGATGGAAAAGGTGGTGGAACCCGGCGATTTCAGCATCATGATCGGAGCTTCCTGCAAAGACATCCGGCTGAAGGGGACCCTCAGGGTAAATCCCGACTGAATCGGGCGGATAAAATACCGGTTCATCGACAAATACCCTCTATCCGTCTAATTGATTTTCACAACGGAACGATGCCCTGTAGTTTTGCGGCATCAATCCTATAAAAATGAAAATCAGCATCCTCCTAGTCACCCTGCTGCTTGCGGCTCAGGCTGTTTCAGGGCAGCAACAGCCCGAAGCCTGGAGTCTTGATAAGTGCATAAATCAGGCCCTGGCCGGCAATCTTCAGCTGAAACAGGCAGCCCTTGCTACCGACATAACCCAGGTAAACAGGGAACAGGCCCTGGCCTCCCGGTTTCCCGTAGTAGAAGCTACCGCAAGACAATCCTTCGCCTGGTCAGACCAGCTGAACAACGACGGCGCCTACGATTTCACCGGCTCGAACAGCAGTTATGCAGCCATCAGTTCTTCGGCAACCCTGTTCAACGGATTCCGCAAAGAGAACACGATCAGACAGTCTCAACTCAACTACCAGCGCGCTGTGCTGGATGAAGAGACCTACCGGCAGGACATCACCCTTCAGGTACTCGACAGCTACCTGCAGGTACTGTATGCCGGTGAGCTGGTCGAAAACAGCAAAAATCAGCTGCTTTCCACACAGACCCAACTCAGGCTTTCAGAAGAGCGCCTGAATCTGCGCATCATTTCACAGGCCGATTTTTTACAGGTAAAATCGCAGGAAGCGGCAGAGAAGCTTACCCTGGCTTCGGCCGAAAAGCAGCTTCAGCTCAGCAGGCTCAACCTGATGCAACTCATGGAAATCCCTGTAAGCGATGAATTTACCATTGAAAAGCCGGACTTCAGCAACGCCGCCGTGCAGTCGGCCGGCAGCACCCTGGCCGGTGTTTACGAATCGGCCCTGGCTTACCGGCCTGAGGTCCGGAATGCAGCCCTGCAGAAACAGATAGCCGCGTATGACATCAGGATTGCAAAAGCCGGTTACCTGCCTTCACTGAGCATCAATGCCGGTCTGAGTACCCAATACAACAGCCTGGCTGATAACCTGAAGTTCGCTTCGCAGCTTGACCACAACCTGAGCCCCACAGCCGGACTCACGCTGAGCATCCCGATTTTCCAGCAGAAACAGGTGAAATCGCAGGTTTCACTGGCCAGGATCAATGCATCCTCGGCCGAAATCAGCGAGCAGAGCACCCGCAATCAGCTGCGCAAATCCATTGAAACCGCCTGGACCGATGTGGTAACAGCCGAAAAGGAGTTTGAAGCCGGCAATGAAAAATTTGCTGCTGCCAAAGCTTCCTTTGCCGTGGCAGAAGAACGCTTTGCCCAGGGGATCATCAGTCCGGTGGATTTCCTGTACGAGAAAACCAGCCTCATCAATGCTGAAAGCAGCCTGCTGCAGGCCAGGTACAACCTGATTTTCAGCTACAAGGTACTCGATTTCTATCAAGGAAAAGAACTTAAACTGTAAGTTACAGGAAATCATGAAATTAAATCAGTAAAACAAGAAATTCAACCATAAAGTCATGAAACGAAAAGTAAAAATCATTGCAATCACTGCGCTCATTGCGGCCACGGCTGCCGGCATCATCTTCGGCTGCGGGTCAGACAAGCAGAACCTGACCGTAGATACGGCCGGTGCAGCCATCGGCAACATCAGCCAGACCGTAACCGCTACCGGAACCATTGAAGCCATAACCACCGTTGAGGTAGGAACGCAGGTATCGGGTGTCATTGAGAAGCTCTATGCCGATTTCAATTCGGTGGTAAAGAAAGGACAGCTGCTGGCCACCCTCGACGAAACCATGCTGAGGGCCAGCCTCGATCAGAGCCGGGCTACACTGATGGATGCCGAAGCCGACCTGAAATACCAGACCCTGAATTACGGACGTTCAAAAGTCCTGTACGAAAAGTCGCTGATTGCACAGGCCGATTTCGACCAGGTAGAATACAGCTACAAAAGAGCCCAGGCCAGTGTGGCCAATGCAAAAGCCACCCTCGAAAGAAATCAGGTGAACCTCGATTATGCCACCATTACTTCTCCCATCGATGGGGTGGTGCTCAACCGTGCCGTGGATGAAGGACAGACGGTGGCCGCCAGCTTCAACACCCCCACCCTGTTCACCATCGCCAACGACCTTACCCGCATGCAGGTTCAGGCCGATGTGGATGAAGCCGATATCGGACAGGTGAAAAACGGACAAAGGGTTGAATTCACGGTGGATGCCTTCCCGGGTGAAACCTTTGAGGGTACCGTTACTGAAATCCGTCTGCAGCCGGTGATCTCGTCGAATGTGGTAACCTATACTGTGATAGTGAATGCCCCGAATCCCGACAAAAAACTGATGCCCGGGATGACCGCCAGCATCACCATCTTTATGGCCGAAGCCAGGGAGGTGATCACCATCCCTGTAAAGGCCCTCAAATTCAAACCCGAACTGCCCGACAGTAACAGCCGGCCTTCAAACACAAAAGAGGCTTCCGGACAGCAGGTTTGGGTATACGACGGCAGGCAGATGCATCCACGGGCTGTGGTAACCGGCCTGAGCGACGGCAGCCATGTTGAAATTAAGTCGGGACTCAAAGCCGGCGATGAAGTGGTTCTTGCTACCCGTCAGGCCGAAAGCAGCGACAAAGAGGAGAAAACGGTGTCAAGCCCCTTCGTGCCCAAACGCCCGGGATCCTCAAAAAACAACAGGCCACCGCAACCCTAAGTAGATACATCAGGAATCGCACCTTGGCCCTCAGGTTCACACCTCGTCCCTTGGTCACTGAGAAGTCGAAGTGCGTCCCTCGTCCCTCGTCCCTCGTCCCCCGTCCCTCGTCCCCCGAGAAGGCAGAACCGGACCGGCAAACCATAAGAAAAAGAAAACAGAAAATGAAAAAAGAAATCATCAGCATACATCAGCTCCGGAAGGATTTTCACGTCGGGGAGGTTACGGTACACGCCCTGCGGAGTGTTGACCTCAGCATCCGTGAAGGCGATTTTGTTGCCATCATGGGCACCAGCGGCAGTGGCAAATCCACCATGCTGAACATCCTGGGCTGCCTCGACAAGCCTACCTCGGGCAGCTACCTGCTCGATGGTACAGATGTGAGCAACCTCAGCAAAAACGAACTGGCGAGGCTGCGCAACCTCAAACTGGGGTTCGTATTTCAGTCATACAACCTGTTGCCCAGAACGTCGGCCCTCGAGAATGTGGAACTGCCGCTCTTCTATAACAACTCAGTGAAGCCGCGTGAGAGACGCGAAAGAGCGATGGCCGCACTCGGGGCCGTCGGACTGGCCGACAGGGTTCACCATATGCCCAACCAGCTGTCGGGCGGACAACAGCAAAGGGTTGCCATTGCCCGTTCACTGGTAAACGACCCGGTGGTGATCCTGGCGGATGAAGCTACCGGAAACCTCGATACCCGCACTTCCTACGAAATTATGGCCCTGTTTCAGGACCTCAATGCCAAAGGAAAAACCATCGTGTTTGTGACCCATGAGCCCGAAATTGCCGGTTTCACCACCCGCAACGTCCATTTCAGGGATGGCAGCATTGTTAAACAACACGCCGTCGAAAACCCCGGTTCCGCCAGGGAAATGCTCACCACCCTCCCTGTGGAAACAGATTGACCACCGTTTCGCGACGGTGTCAGCCACAAAAAAAACAAACCATCATGAACATAACGAACTTATCGAAAATAGCCCTCAGTGCCCTGATGCGCAATAAATTCAGGGCATTCCTCACCATGCTGGGCATCATCATCGGCGTGGCCTCCGTCATCGCCATGCTGGCCATCGGTGAAGGCTCAAAAAAAAGCATACAGCAACAGATCAGCAGCATGGGCAGCAACCTGGTGATGGTGATGCCGGGCTCCCAGATGATGGGCGGGGTGCAACAGGGCAACGCTTCATCAAAAGCACTTGAAACCAGGGATGTTACCGCCATCCGGGAGGCCTGTCCTTCCATCACGGCGGTGAGTCCTGAAGTAAGAGGAGGAGGACAGGTGGTGGCCGGTGGTAACAACTGGCCCACCACCTTTTATGGCGGCGATGTCAACTACCTCGACATCAAAAAAGTGGAGGTAAAAGCCGGAAGGATGTTCACCGAACAGGAGGTGAATGCGGCTGCCAAAGTCTGTCTCATCGGACAAACGGTGGCCGATAACCTCTTCGGCACCGAAGTCGATCCCGTTGGACAAACCATCCGCTTCAGGAACATCCCCGTAAAGGTGATCGGCCTGCTCGAAGAAAAAGGCGAGAATACCTTCGGAATGGACCAGGACGACCTCCTGATCGGGCCCTATACCACGGTGCAGAAACGCATCCTGGCCATCACCCACATCAATGCCATCCTCAGCTCCGCTGTAAGCGAGGAAGCCACCACACAGGCGGTAACCGAAATCACCGCAGCCATGCGGGCATCGCACAGGCAGGCAGAAGGTGAAGAGGACGACTTCCAGATACGCACCCAGGCAGAACTGGTGAGCACCTTCAGCTCCATCAGCGACATCCTAACCACCCTGCTGGGCGCCATCTCGGCCATCTCATTGCTGGTGGGCGGCATCGGCATCATGAACATCATGTATGTTTCCGTAACCGAACGCACCCGCGAAATCGGGCTCCGCATGAGCACCGGTGGCCGGGGCAGAGACATTCTGATGCAATTCCTGATCGAGAGTGTGATGCTCAGCGTAATTGGTGGTATCTTTGGCATAGTGCTCGGGGTGGTGGCGTCGTCGGTGATCGGAAACCTTACCGGCTGGCCCATCGCAGTGATGCCCGAAGCCGTGGCGCTCTCGTTTGTGGTCTGCACCGCCATCGGCATCTTCTTTGGCTGGTACCCGGCCCGCAAAGCCGCCAACCTCAACCCGATTGATGCACTCAGGTTTGAGTAAAGTCAAGTCTAAAGCCTAAAGCCTGCCTGTTTGCCACAGGCAGACAGGTAAAAAGTATAAAATCAGGTTGATGACTGAAAGACAGATTCATACCTCATTGTGGCGGTAATCTGCTTCGGGTGATTGCCGGGAGGTGAGTCTGATCAGGGAGTAACAAACTGCGCCCTGAAAGGGCAGCTTAATCCCTGAATGTGATGATGTTATCAGTATATTTGAAGAAAGCAGTGGTTTGGAAAACGGGAATTCAAACAGCAGGCAGGAAATAGGCGGCAGAATCAACATTCCTGGGTTCATTTCCTGATAAGGTGAGAAAAACAAAACCTGGGGCGTTACAGGATTCAGAAGTGTAAACAGCATGCAACAACCAATGAAACTATGAAAGGAAACCGGCTGAAAATACTTATCCACCTGACCTTTTGGGCGGTGCTGCTCATTCTGCCCTGGTTTATGGTGAGCGGAAACCTCGAGCAACCCGGCTACTTCGAAGGCCGTTATTACATCCGGGTGGTCAGTGGTGGCATTCTCTTTTACATCACCTACCTGTGGCTGGTGCCCGACCTGTACCTCACCAACCGAAAGGTACACTTTTTCGTGGCGGTCGCCCTGCTGATCGTGACCCTTTACGGCGCCTCGGATTTCCTGAGCAACTGGTTCTTCCCCGACGATGAACTCATCCGCCGGCTCGACAGGATACGGGATAAAATGGCGTCGGAAGGCATGGAATTCAAAGGCCCTCCACCCCCCTTCCGCTACCTGAATGCCCTGATCACTTCGGCTCTGGTTGCCGGGATAGCCATGGGACTGCGCATCGCGGAAGCTTACACCGAAAAGGAAAAACAAAACCAGGAACTGGAGAAGGCCAGGCTGGCCGCCGACCTCGGCCTGCTCAAAAGCCAGATCAGCCCGCACTTCTTCTTCAACACCCTCAACAACATCTACGCACTCACCGAATCCAACAGCCCCGATGCCGGTACCGCCATCCTGAAACTTTCGAAGATGATGCGCTATGTGCTGTACGATTCCGGCCCCGGCCTGACGACCCTGGGTCAGGAGATCGGTTTCATGAACCACTACATCGACCTGATGCGGCTGAGGCTGAGCGAGAAGGTAAACATCAGCGTTGACTTCAGACCACATTCCGAAGAGGTCCCGGTTACGCCCCTCATCTTCATCTCGCTCATCGAAAATGCCTTCAAACACGGGATCAGCTACCGCGAAGCCTCCTTTATCAGCATCAGCCTGCACTCCTCTCCCGAAGAAATCCGCTTTTCGTGCTCCAACAGCCGGCACACCCGCAAAGAAAACCCTGAGGATGTGCGCTCCGGCATCGGGCTGGACAACATCCTCAAACGGCTTGCCCTGATCTACCCCGGCAGGCACGAGCTGCTGATTTCCGAAGATGCTGCCGTTTACAATGTGCGTCTCACCATCCAAACCAACGCGAAATGAAACCCATCACCACCATCGCCATCGACGATGAGCCCCTGGCCCTGCAGCTGATCACCGGATACATCAGCAAAACCCCTTTCCTCGAAATGGCCGGCAGTTTCGACAACCCGCTCAACGCCATGGAGTTCATCGACAACAACCCCGTCGACCTCATTTTCCTCGACATACAGATGCCCGACCTCAACGGTACCGAATTTGCCCGCATCGTGAAAGGCAACCAGCTGGTGGTGTTCACCACGGCTTATCCGAATTACGCCCTCGAAGGATTCCGCCTCGATGCCGTTGATTACCTGCTCAAACCCTTTGCCTATGAGGAGTTTCTCGAATCGGCAAAACGCGCCAGAACCCGGCTTGCTGCGGCCCTTGCCCCGGCTGCCCCTGAACAGCAGCAGGTGGAAACCAGCGGTGGTTTTCTCTTTATCAAATCAGACTACAAGGTAAGACGGATCAACCTCGACGACGTTGAATACATCGAGGGGCTGAAGGACTATGTGAAAGTCTACCTGCACGGCGACGAAAAACCCGTGCTCACCCTCAGCACCATGAAACAGATGGAGGCAAAACTGCCGTCAGAACACTTTATGCGGGTTCACCGCTCGTTCATCGTCAACCTCAACCGTGTGGAGATCATCGAACGCAGCCGCATCGTCTTCGGCAAAGTCTACATCCCCGTGGGCGATCAGTACAAAGAAGCCTTCCAGGCATTCGTTGACCGTAATTTTATCTGAGCCCTGAGCCCCCAATGGCGGAATGGGTTCCATTCATACGTACCTGCCCTGTCTGCTTGACTCAGTCAGCCTGCCTGTATGCTACAGGCAGACAGGGCAGGCTGTTTGCCCATGCAGACAGGTCAGAAAATAAGATGCGCGCGAACTTCAGGATCAGAATGTTATAGTCCTGATTTTTGTTTACTTTTTGTGTAAACTTATTTCAGGTCAAGACAACTTTCATAGTCCTGATTTTTGTTTACTTTTTGTGTAAACTTATTTCAGGACAAG
>ERZ1645192.5205-NODE-5205-length-10128-cov-7.540256_pt1 | contig 10128 bp, 6 predicted proteins | sample MGYA00575354_ERZ1645192 | MGnify/ENA primary metagenome ERZ1645192 (study PRJEB40844, sample SAMN11349763) | freshwater sediment metagenome | isolation source: river sediment | host: Sediment | place: India: Faizupur Khadar , New Delhi | collected 2017-02-21 ...
CCGTTCCGCCCATGATTCGCTGGGTGGCATCCCCCATGGTGACCTTGATGGCCCGGTTGTCCGAAGAGGTCAGGGTAAGCCTCCCTTCCTCGTCCACCGAAGCGACAACCCCGTGCTCGCTGCTTTTGTTGTTGATGGCCGTCACCAGGGCACCGTCTGCGTCATTCTCCTGAACATCCAGAGCGCCGATGGTTACGCCGTTGATGGCAAAGGAAGAATCCGTTGTTCCGGCTTCAATATTGGATTTTGTGGTGGTTTCAACCGAAGCCGTGGCGGTGATGCCTAACACGTCACTCAATTTATTAAGGGCATCGGCAACCACACCCACACCGTTTTCAGCACTGTTGTTATAGGCCAGCTCAACGGAACTCAAGGAATAGGTCTCGTTGGTCAGGCTGCTGGTGACATCCAGCTTGACCGTACCGGGACCGCCGAGAGTCAGTTCGGAGGTTTTTAAATGGCCGATCTTCGAGGCTTCCGTCGATTGGATGGACACCCCGATAGTTTCTCCGGAATAGGCCCCGATCTGGAACTCCTTGTTCGTAAAATTGCCGGACAAAAGCTTCTGGCCGTTGAACGAGGTGCTTTTGGCGATATTGTCCAGCTCTTCCGTCAATTTCTCAATATCTGACTGGATGGCCTTACGGGAAGTGGTGGTCTGCCCGTCCTGGGCCGCCTGAATGGATTTGGTTTTAATGGTGTTGACGATATTGATGGACTCTTCCAGGGCCGCGTCTGCTGTCTGAACAATGGAAATCGCGTCATTGCCATTCCGGATGGCCTGTCCCAACCCAAGAGACTGGGATTTGAGAGAGTCGGCAATGGACATGCCGGACGCATCATCCGCTGCCTTGTTGATCCTCAAACCGGACGACAGTTTTTCAAGGGACGATGAAAGAGCGTTGTCCGTTTTAGTCAGGTTTTTGTGCGCGTTTAACGCTGCAATGTTGGTGTTGATTCTTAATGCCATAATTTATTCCTCCTTGAGAGTTAATGAATCAGGGATTCCGTTCCCTTTTTTTTTATATTTCCACCGTACCGTACCTGGTTTACTATGGAATCTGAAATAGCTTATCGACGGCTGGAAAAATAACTTAAAAAAAAATTATGTTTTTTATGCGATTACCCGATAAGAGTATCAATATAACAGCAAGTAAAATGCACATTTACTTTTATGGAGAAGCACCATGGCAACAGGATCGATTACATCATTGGGAATAGGGTCCGGCCTTGACCTTCAGGATATTATTGATCAGCTCAAGGGGGTGGATGAAGCCGTTATCACCGCCAAGCAGGACGAACAGACCGAGCTCCAGACCCAGGTGGACGCCTATAATACCGTTAATGCCAAACTTTTTTCCATCAAATCGGATGCCCTGAACCTATCCCTGGCATCTAATTTTTTGGGCAACCGTGTTTCCATATCGAACGAAGATATCCTCTCTGCTACGGTGGGGGATGGGTATGAAGCATCTTCCTACAGCCTTGAAGTCACCCAGAAAGCCCAGAAAAATTCCTGGGCGTCCACTGCTGCGGCCGGCAAAACAGATGCCCTGTTCAACGAACCCGAATCCGGGATATCTGATATAGATACCACCGCGGTCACAATTTTGGGGGCTGGTGTCGCCTTGACAGAGGAGGTGACGTTAAGTGCCGACACGTTGGTTGGCGCAGGCTCCACAATTGCTTCCGGATCGACACTTTCAGCAGGAACTGTTTTAACGACTGATATTATTAATAATTCCGGTACGACTATTTTAGCAGGAACGACCCTGTCAGTGGATACTGTTATACAGGGTGATACTCTGTTACAAGAAGATATGACCATTAGGTCCGGTTCTATACTGGAAGCAGATTCGATGACTTCACCCCTTTCCATTTATTATGGTGCCGAAGGCGATCAGGAGCAGATCGACATCAGCCTGGAAGCAGGCATGACGTTTGAAGAAATCGTCGATGCCATCAATAACTCTGCCGACAATACCGATGGAGATGGAAACCAGCTGGTCACGGCCGCCATTGCCAGTAATGACAACGGCGAGTACTATATCCGGCTTTCAGCCACTTCAGGAGAAAACACGGAAGATTCGCAGATTAGCGTTTCCGGATTTGACTGGGTGGCGGCGGATACCACTGTGGGTATCACCCAGGGAGACAGCACCATGTACTTAACCGTTGCTCCCGGCACCACCTACCAGGGGATGGCGAAACTTATCAACGACGCTGAAGACAACCCCGGCATCACCGCAGCCATTATCAATAACGGAGACACTGACAACCCGTATCAGCTGACCCTTACCGCCGACGAAACCGGCGAGGACGCCAGAATCACCCTGAGTAATTTTGATGAATTAACGGAAGTGAACGGGGCCGGAGGGGAATCTTTGAATGCCGAATTTGCCGTGGACGGCATTTCTTATTCCCGCCAATCCAACAGCGGGATTGACGACGTCATTGACGGCGTCACATTTGAGCTGAAAAGTGTCGGGGAAACAACACTGGACATTGAAGTCAGTCACGATACCGTTAAAGAAGATCTTTTATCTATGATCGAGGGGTTCAATGACCTTGTCTCCTATATTACCGGCACCGGCGCAGACTCTTCCGACACGGAAAGCGAAACCGAGGACGATGCGGACAATCCCTTTGAAAGCTCAAGCAGCTCCAGGCGGATTGTTGCTCAGCTCAAATCCCTTTTAACCACAAACATTGATCTGGATAGCGCTTACACGAGCCTGATCGACCTGGGTCTTGACATCGCCAAGGACGGTACGATCAGTATTGACGAAGATACCCTTGACGAAGCCATCGCCAACGATCCCGATGCGCTGAGAATGCTGTTTTTGGGCGATGCGGATGAAGAAATTACCGGAATAGCCGATGTCATCAATGATGCCCTGTCGGAAATGGTCAGTTCAACCGGCATCGCCTCCACTGAAATTGATGAAGCAGAAGCAAAAATCGACCGGCTGGACCAGGACATCGACAACGAGACTGCCCGGTTGACAAAAAAATATGAAATCATGTCGGCACAGTTTTTACGGCTGGATACCTATATCAACCAGCTGAATTCAGAAGCCGCCCTGCTGACTTCGTTGTTTGACTCATTCAGCACATCAGGCGATGATTAATAATTCTCAATCAGGGCTGAAATATTCTCAAGAAAAATTTTGAATGGTCGATTCAAATAAATAACAATAACGGAATTCAGGAGATTTGAATGGCAGCTTATCAGCAATTACACACCTATTTGAACAATCACTATGAAGGCATGGATCCCGAGCAATTGATACTGTTGCTTTTCAAAGGAGCCCTGACCCGCATGAAGCTGGCCCGGGAAGGTATTGAAGAGGGGAATATTCAAAAAAAGGGAGAAAACCTTTCAAAAGTTATTGCCATCATCTCAGAGCTCAACGCCTCTGTTGATCCGACAATGACGGATGAATCCACCCGGTTTTTAAGGGGTATTTACACGGCCATTCTGACGGAGCTGCCAAAGGTAACCTTAAACAATGACTTAAAGACCCTTGACCGTGCCAAAGCCTATATATCAAGGCTTAAAGAGATCTGGGAAACCGATGTAATGGCAAAAAAACAGGCGTCACCCACTGAAATTGTAAGAAATACGGCCCCAAAACGCTCTTTTCAACCGGCGTTCAATCCAGACAGACCGAAGACAACGTTTCAGGCAATTTCCGTTTGACAGATAAACAGGATATTTCATAAATATGAAAAAAAATTTTAAGGCAGTAGAAGATACGTTAACTCGGCTGTACGATATTCAGGCAGATCACCTTGCATCTTTTGACAAACAGGTCCTGCCCGACCTTGAACAGCAGTCTGCAGAACGGGATATTGAAGTTTCCAGACTGATAAGGAACGTCGATATATTGGTTAAACAGCTGGAAATCGAAACCGGGGCCGAAACGGAATCAATGCTGTTTTTTTTGAATGATCGCGTTACAGGACTCCTTGACCAGAACAGGGCCCTTGAAGTAAAAGTAAAAGCTGTCAGAGACAATATTAAAAACCGTATGAAACAGCTATCCAAAGGAACGTCGGTGATCGGTTCATACCGATCTTCGGCAGCTGCTGCATACACGCCAAAAGTTATCAGTATTACCAATTAATAAGGATGGCAGGATGAAGATCAACGATATAAAGATGGCTTTGAAATCTGTGGAGCCCAAACTGGTGGACCCAAAACCGATGGCACCGCCACCGGTGGAACTGGATACCCCTGCCTCTGAACCGAATAAAAACGAGGCGCTGGATCAGTCCCTGGCAACCGCACAAAAAGAGCAAGAGTCTCCGCCTGCAGAAGAGATAAAAGAACTTGCAGAGACCCTGAATGAATACATGGATGATCTTCAAACGGATCTGGGTTTTTTCATGCATGAAAAATTGAACCATCAGGTGATAGTGGAGATTAAAAACAGAAAGACAGATGAACTTATAAAACAAATTCCCTCCGAGGAACTGGTGATGATAAAGGAAAAAATGGCGGAACTGACAGGGCTTCTTTTTGATACAAGTATATGATTTCAGTATCCGAATCATTTTTTGACACGGATTCAAAAGTCATAGGCTGGAAACGTAAAATCATTCTTCACACCTTTATTCATATGATCCTTCAAGGTCTTTTCTGCGCTTACATCTGCTTTTAATCCTTGCTTTTTCCCCTTTACGACATCAAACCAGGATTTGATGTCATCATTGATACATTCGGGCTTGGTCATAACATCGGCCACAGCGTAGGTTGGGTTGAACGAAGTGAAACCCAACAACTTATCGGCGTTGGGTTTCGTTCCTCAACCCAACCTACCAAAAATTCGGATGGCCTAAAATATGACCAAGGCCATACATTTTTTTCAGCAATTAACAGGCAAATTCTTCCGAGCATTAAATTTTGTATCGCCCTAAGGGGATATTTCCCCGGTGAAATAGGTAAAAATTTCCATGTGTAAAGAACGGAATGCTGGCGCGTTAATCTTATATGAGGTAAAATGATGAATATTTATATCATAAGATTGTTTCTATGTTTATATAATTTAAAAAGACTATATATGTATTATACGCAAACATTTAAATAATTAATCATGTGAGATTTTTTATTAATTTTTGTCTGTGATGCGTCTATGCAATTCGTTTAGGCACCTTTCTTGGTTTTAATTAAGATCAGGATAAGATCAGGACAAGACTATAGTAAGACCGGGAAAGGTCTCTTTGGCACTTTAAAGCATCGACCCAACCATTATTATTAATAACAGCCAGAAGGAGGCAGGTATGTCTGATAACTCGATCCTTTCGTCACTGGTTAGCGGCTATGAGGCTTATGATACTCAGGCGACCTCAAAAAGTGACACCGCCAAGACAACTTCATTGGGCACCGAGGATTTTTTAACTCTTTTGGTTGCCCAGCTTGAAAATCAGAACCCCCTTGATCCGGCAGATACGAATCAGTTCACAGACCAGCTGGCCCAGTTCAGCCAGGTTGAACAGTTGATCAATGCCAATGACAAACTTGATGAAATGGTGACGGGTGTTAAGGGTACCGAACAAGAGGTTGATGCCAATTCATTTGTAGGACTCACCGTTACGGCAACCGCAACCTCAATGACCATTGATAACGGCGCTGTAACTTCCGGGTTTTATGAGGTTGATGAGCCTGCTGAAGTAATTGTGTATGTGTATGATGCCAATGGAACAAAGGTGGCTTCATTGTCCCAGGGCGAGGTTGAGGCCGGATCGTATCTGATCTCCTGGGATGGTACGGATGATGAGGGTAACAGTCTGGATGACGGTGAATACACTTATGAGGTTATGGCCAATTCCGGAGACGGCTACAAAGAGGTACAATCCCATCTGTCCGGAACCGTGGATGCCGTGTCGTACCAGAACGGAAAGGGATACCTGGTGATCAAGGGTGTGTTGGTGGATCCGGAGGATGTTACCACCGTAAGCTCGTCTTCCTCTTCCTCCTCGTCTTCGAGTGATTCGACCTCCATTATTGAATACCTTGGCACCACGGTCTCTTCCAGTCATCCAATTATCCAGGTGGAAGACGGCAAGGTTCAGGGGGATGCTCTAAGCTTCAGCCTTACCGCCGCCTCCGATGTCACGGTCACAATATATAACGCCGATGATGAAAAAGTTGATACTATTGAAATATCTGCTGATGACGCAACTGGCGGAGAAAATGAAGTCACCTGGGACGGGCTGACAAACAGCGGGCACATGAATTCTGACGGGCTTTATTATTATACGGTTAAAGCGGATACGGGAAGCGCCTCCACCGCCATTTCCGGAGAGGTAAGTGCCATCACGTCTGTTGACGGCACCCAATACCTTGAAATTGGAGATACCGGACGTCTGGTTTCTCTATCAAGTATAACTTCTGTTGAATGAACAATGAACAATGAACGATGTGAGTATTGAGTATTGAGGAAACAGCTTATTGTAATCTCACTACTCACTACTCACAACTCACTACTTTCATATAAAAACTTTACATAAGCTGAGGAGAACCCCATGTCATTAAACAGTTCCCTTTATGCAGGCACCAGCGGCCTGGGCAACACCGGCAATGCGCTTCAGGTCACAAGTAATAATATTTCAAACATGAATACAATTGGGTTTAAAAAGGGGACCGCCAGCTTTGCGGACACCCTTTACCAGACCATCGGCACCAATGCCGGTGTTTCCCAGGTGGGGCTGGGTATGAACGTTGACAATGTTTCCCAGGTGTTTACCGATGGCTCCCTTGAAACCACAAGCAATGCAACGGATCTTGCCATTGGCGGGGATGGGTTCTTTGTTGTTTCCGATGCCGGGTCTGATGAAACCTACTATACAAGGGCCGGTAATTTTTCATTTAATGAAAGCGGTGCGCTTGTCACTTCCGGAGGGCATATTCTCCAGGGGTGGTATGTTGAAGGGGATACCGGAGAGGAATACGGGGCCATTACCGACCTGATATTGACCGAGTTTACAAGTCCGCCGGATGCTACCGAGGAAATTACCGTAATTACCAACCTGGATTCCGATGCCGAGTCCAAATCCATGGTTTTGTCGAACCTGTTTGAATATGATGAGGAAAACGGCACCACAGTGGATTCGGATGGTTATGAATACCAGACCGTGGTCACGGCCTATGATTCCCTGGGTTCCTCCCATGAAGTCACCATCTACTACGATAAAAAATCCGATACCGATTGGGAATACATTGTTACTTGTGATCCTGATGAAGACAAACGTGCCCTTGTGACAGGTACGGACGCGGCAGGACTTTTGGGAAGGGGCACCATTTCCTTTTCCGAAAGTTCTGGTGACATCGTTTCCATGACCATGGAAGAACTCACAGGCGTGATTGGTGGCGTGGACGTCATCGGAAACAATACCGTAGACGATGTTCATTTTGAAATTGCAGATTCCGATGCCATTCAACTGGATGGTTACAACTTTCAAATTGAATATAATAGCGCCACAGATTGGTCCTTTGCTCCAGCGCCCTATACATTACCCGCCAATTACCCGAATGCACAAATTGTCTTTTCTAATGAGACAACCATTTATATCGCCCTTGATAACACCGTTGACCTAGAGCCGGATATAAAGATTTCCTTGGATGAATATGCCCTGGACGGGGATACCCTTTCCTTTGATATTAACGATCCCATAGAACTCCATATCCAGGACCTTGAAAATGTAGTTTACGGGGAGGAGACTTACAACAACACGACACTCTCTATTAACGATGCCAGTGTAATGACAACATCTGTTGCTGGTATTTCTATTGAATGGGATGGGAGCGATTGGGTATGGAGCAGCGGCTCGGCGCCGGCTGAATACCCTGCTGCACAAATTTATGGCGATGCCACACGTTGTTACATTGACCTTGATGATTCCGGCAATGAGGACGACAGGGAAGACATTGTCTTCACGTTTGAAGAAGAACTTCCCGGGCTTGTTAATAGTACAATCACATTTGATATTTCAGGCTCGACTGCATGGCGCACGGTGACAAGCGATGAGGCGGAAGATACGGGATATTACCAGTTTACGGCTGATTTTCTCGGCGGCGAGTTCGGCGTAACAGAAACCGACATCGCATTTAATATCGGGTCAAAATTTAACGGTAACAACTGGGTGAATAATTCGTTATCTTCCACCCAGTACGCCAAAGCCTCTTCCACCATATATCAGGATTCAGACGGTTATGCATCAGGGGATCTTACCGGTATCGGGGTAATATCTGACGGCCTGGTCTCCGGCACCTACTCAAATGGTCAGGAGATCGCATTATTCAAGATCGCCCTGGCAGACTTTAACAATCCAAACGGCCTTAAAAATGAGGGTGGCAATCTTTATTCAGCCACAACAGACAGCGGGGCGGCCATCACCAATAAACCCGGGCAAAACGGGCTTGGCACCCTGTCATCCTATGCCCTTGAAATGTCCAACGTGGATATTTCCGAGGAATTTGTTTCAATGATCGAACTGCAGACCGCCTATGAGGCCAATGCTAAAATTATCAGCACCGTGGATGAAATGATGACCACGGTCATAGGCATGAAACGATAGCAACGTATTTTAATCACAGGAATATGGGGGCCCCATGAGCAGTCTTAACGCCATATTAAATACTGCGTCCAATGCCGTCACGGCCTACCAGGCTGCCATCAGCGTGACGGGACAGAATATTGCCAACGCAGATAATGATGACTATAGCATCCAGTCTGTGGCGTTATCCACCACCCCCACGGTAACCTCGCGTGGCAATATTTATGGTACTGGGGTCATTGTTTCTTCGGTAGCCAGTTCCGTAAACCAGATTATTGAAAATTCGCTGAATTCTGAATTGTCCAACCAGGCCGCTTTAGAGGAAGCAAAGGTCTATATGTCAAGCATTGAAGATCTGTTTTCCGAAGACAGTGATGACAGCCTGAACACCCTTTTGGATGCCTACTGGTCTGCCTGGGAGGATTTGAGCAACAACCCGTCCGGTGAAACCGAACAAAGCGCCGTGTATGATGCCGGCCTTGCCCTTACGGAACGTATCAATGCCATTGAAGAGTCCATGGCTGGTCTGACCGACGATCTGAACAACGAAATTTCTTCCGCCGTTACCGAAGTCAACAGCATTTCCGATCAGATCGCAGCGTTAAACCTGGGCGTCATTAATGCCGAGAGTACGGGGGGGAATGCCAATGACCTTGCGGATAAACGAAACGCCCTGGTGGACGATCTTGGGGAACGCATTGATATTGATATCACCGTTAAAGAAGACGGCTCCTACCTGATCATTTCCAGTGGCCTGCCGCTGGTGGAAGACGGCATTTCATACGATCTAAGCGTGAAACAGGGAAGTGTGTACTGGACCGGCAACTCCGGAAACACCTATGACATTACCGATGACATCTCCGGCGGTGCCATTGCCGGATGGCTTGAGGTCAGGGATGTGGTCATTCCCGAAACCCAGGCTGAATTTGATGAACTTGCCACCAATCTGATTTGGACCCTGAATTATCAGCATTCCCAGGGGGCAGGGCAGACCTATTTTTCCGGTTCCCTGGAGGGGACTTACGAGGCCGGAGAGAGCGGGACTTTTGCCAGCCTGTACTACGGGGATGAGATCGACTATACCAAGGATTTTTCCATGGTGATCCAGGATGCCACGGATACCACGTCTAAATACCAGACCGTGACTGTGGATATGTCCATCTCCACCGCTGAGATCTTTAATATCACGGGGTATGCAAATAGCATTTATGACCTCACGGTGATTGATGAGGGGTCTTTAGGAGACAAGAACGTGGTGCAGTCCAGCGGATCGTCTATGGGCAGTACGTCATACAGTGCCTCAGGTCTTTCCGATGCCCTGGATGCGGCACTGCCTGAACAGATTCTTACCATTACCAACGGTTCCCATACCCAGACCCTGGAAATTTCAGACAGTGGGGCCGGTGCCACCCGGTCTGCCGCCGACATTGCCGAAGCGCTTTCGACTATAGACGGCATAACCGCCTCTGCGTCCACAACATCTGCCTATTTGGACCTTTCCGGTTCCGACGGAGATCCTATTCAATTTACACTGCATGTTGATGGGGTGGAGGCGACGGTCGACTT
>ERZ1645192.5208-NODE-5208-length-10124-cov-8.196345_pt1 | contig 10124 bp, 8 predicted proteins | sample MGYA00575354_ERZ1645192 | MGnify/ENA primary metagenome ERZ1645192 (study PRJEB40844, sample SAMN11349763) | freshwater sediment metagenome | isolation source: river sediment | host: Sediment | place: India: Faizupur Khadar , New Delhi | collected 2017-02-21 ...
CCTGGATGGCCAGGCTGATGCGCGACAGTTCGCCGCCCGAGGCGACCTTGGCCAGGGGCTTGGCTTCGTTGCCGGCCAGGCCGCCGATACGGAACTCGACCTGCTCCAGACCGTAGACGGCACCGCCTGCCACTTCCGGCAATGCCACCTCGAAACGCCCGGACGACAAAGCCAGTTGGCGCATGACCTCGCTGACTGCCTTGCCCATATCCCTCGCTGCCTTGAGGCGGCCGGCCGACAGTTTTTCGGCCAGCTTTCGGTAGGCGGCCTGCGCGGCCGCCAGCCTGGCTTCCAGCGCGGCCAGGTCGGCTGATTCGTCGAGAGCGGCCAGGCGCTGCTGCCAGCCGGTCAGCAGTCCGGGCAGTTCGGCCGGCTGCACCCGAAACTTGCGGGCATGCGCCATGACCGCATCCATGCGGCGTTCGACCTCGGCCAGCCGCGATGGATCGAGGTCGACGCGATCGGCGTAGCGGCGCAACGTGGACACTGCCTCGGACAACTCCGCCTGCACCGAACCGATCAGGCCGGCAACATCGGCCAGTGCCGGGTCATATTCGGCCAGGCTGGACAGGCGGGTCGCCACCGAGTCGATCTGCCGTTCGCAGGCTGCATCGTCCTCGGCCAGTACCGCCAAAGCGTACTGGGCACCGTCAATCAGGCTGGCCGCATGCCCCAGGCGGCGGTGTTCGACATCGAGCGTCGCCCACTCGTCCTCGCCGAATGCCAGCGCATCGAGTTCGCCAATCTGCCACTGCAACTGCTCGCGCTCGCGCTGCAGGGCCTCGGCGCCCTCGCTCGCAATGCGCAGTTGTTGCTCGGCATCGCGCCAGGCTTTCCAGGCCGCGCCGACATCCCGCACTTGCGCCGTCAAGCCGGCATGGGTATCGAGCAAAGCGCGCTGGGCATCGCCGCGCAGCAGTGACTGATGGGCGTGCTGGCCATGGATGTCCACCAGCCATTCGCCGACTTCGCGCAATTGCTGCACCGTGGCCGGCGAACCGTTGATGTAGGCGCGAGAGCGTCCACCGGCATCGACCACGCGGCGCAACAGCAGTTCGTCATCGCCATCGAGATCGTTTGATTCGAGCCAGGTCGCCACCTCGGGCAATGCGGCAATCTCGAAGGTGGCCGCCACCTCGGCCTTGTCGCAACCCGAACGGACCACGCCGGCGTCGGCCCGCTCGCCGAGAGCGAGGGCCAGGGCATCGATCAGGATGGATTTGCCGGCGCCGGTTTCCCCGGTCAAGGCACCGAAACCGTTGGCGAACTCCAGCTCCAGCCGATCGACAATGACGAAATCCTTGATGGTCAGGTGGCGCAGCATCAGGGCCCTTTCGGCCGTTCGCTCCACTGCAGTTTCTGGCGCAGCATGGCGAAATAGCTGTAGCCCGGCGGATGCAGGAAGCAGATCTTGTGTTCGGAACGACGCAGGCGGACCGAATCGCCGGCCTGCAAGTCAAGCGTGACCTGGCCGTCGAAGTGTACGCGCGGATCGTCGGCATAGACGATGCGCAATTCGATGTCGGTGTTGTCGTTGACGATGATCGGCCGGTTGCTCAACGCATGCGGGCACAGCGGCACCAAGGCGATGCCGGTCAGCGTCGGATTGAGAATCGGGCCGCCGGCCGACATGGAGTAAGCAGTGGAGCCGGTCGGGGTGGACACGATCAGCCCGTCGGAACGCAGGTTGTAGATGAATTCGCCGTCGATGAAAAGTTCGAACTCGATCATCCGGCCAATCGCCCCCTTGTCGACCACCACGTCGTTCAAGGCCATGTTGGCGGCGATTTCCTTGCCGTCGCGCGTCACCTCGGCAGCCAGCAGCATGCGGTTCTCCGGCGCGAAGCGGCCGTCGAGCAGGTCATCCATGCAAGTCAGCATGTCGTCGCGGGCAATGTCGGTCATGAAACCGAGCCGCCCCTGGTTGACGCCAACCAGCGGCACGCAGTAGCGGGCCAGGCGGCGCGCCGCGTTGAGCATGGTGCCATCGCCACCGAGCACGATGGCCAGGTCGGCATGGGCGCCGATGTCGTTGAAGCCGCAGGTCACCCAGCGTGACAGATCGACCTTCTTGCCGATGTTCTCCGCCGTCTCGCGCTCGATGAAGACCGAGACGCCACGCTCGTACAAATACTCGGCCAGCCGACGCAGCGACTCGGCAATTTCCTGGCTGTGGTATTTGCCGACCAGCGCGATGGTTCGCGGTGAGCGATAGGATGTGAAGCCTCGATTCATGGGGCCGAATTCTTGCATAAAAAGCCTTGCGGCGGCGCCCCCCGTTTTTTGTACAATCGGCAGACCATGGATGAACGCGCCCGCACCCTGCTGAAGACTCTGGTCGAACATTACATCGCCGACGGGCAGCCGGTCGGCTCGCGGGCGTTGTCGAAGTTTTCCGGGCTCGACCTGTCGCCGGCGACCATCCGTAACGTGATGGCCGATCTTGAGGAAGCCGGCTTCGTCGCCAGCCCGCACACCTCGGCCGGCCGGGTGCCGACGGCACGCGGTTACCGGCTGTTCGTCGATAGTCTGCTCACCGTGCAGCCGCTGGCCGCCCAGCAAATGGGCGCGATGGAGGAAGCTCTGGCCGGCCGGCCTTCCAGTCAGATCATTGCCAGCGCCTCGCAACTACTGTCCAGCCTGACGCACTTTGCCGGCGTGGTCATCGCGCCGCGCCGGCAAAGCAGCCGCATCCGCCAGATCGAGTTTCTCAGCCTGTCGGAAAAGCGCATCCTGCTCATCATTGTCACCGCCGATGGCGACGTGCAGAACCGCATCATCTCCACCGACAAGGCTTATTCCCCATCCGAGCTGGTCAGTGCTGCCAATTACCTGACGCAGAATTTCGCCGGCCTCGATTTCGAGCAGATGCGCCAGCGCCTGTCGGCCGAGATCAGGCAACTGCGCGACGACATCAAACCGCTGATGGCGCTGGCCCTCGAGGCCGGCGACGCCGCGATGAGCGAGAGCGCCACCCCCTACGTCATCTCGGGCGAAAAGAACCTGCTCGATGTCGAGGAACTCTCCTCCAACATGAAGCGCCTGCGCGAACTGTTCGACCTGTTCGAACAGCGCTCCAGCCTGATGCGCCTGCTCGACGTGTCGAACCGGGCGGAAGGTGTGCAGATATTCATTGGCGGCGAATCGGGCATTGCCCCGCTCGACGAATGCAGCGTCATCGCCGCCCCCTACACCGTGGATGGCCAGGTCGTCGGCTCGGTCGGCGTCATCGGTCCAACCCGCATGGCTTACGAACGCGTCATTCCCATCGTCGACATCACCGCCCGGCTGCTGTCCAGCGCCCTCTCCTACAAATCGGATAACTAATGCCCCGCTTCCTGCAAGAACCGCCGCACCGCCACGGCAACCCGGCGAGCACCGCCGTCGTCCTCGTCAATCTCGGTACGCCGGAGGCCCCGACCGGCCCGGCGCTGAAGCGCTACCTCGGGCAATTCCTGTCCGACCCGCGCGTCGTCGAAATTCCCAAGCCGCTGTGGTGGCTGATCCTCAACGGCATCATCCTCAACACCCGGCCCAAGAAGTCGGCAGCCAAGTACGCCACGGTGTGGATGGAGGAAGGCTCTCCACTGCGCGTGCATACCGAGCGCCAGGCCAAGCTGCTCAAGGGCCTGCTCGGCCAACGCGGCCATCACCTCAGCGTCACCTACGCCATGCGCTACGGCTCGCCGTCGGTAGCGGATGTACTCGCCCACCTGAAGACCGAAGGGGCCAATCGCATCCTGATCGTGCCGATGTATCCGCAGTATGCTGCGAGCACCACGGCAACCGTCGTCGACGAGGCCGCACGTTGGTTGCTGCAAACGCGCAACCAGCCTGAGATGCGCTTCATCCGCAATTTCCACGACCACCCCGGCTACCTGGCGGCACTGGAAAATACGGTTCGCCGCCATTGGCAGGCCCACGGCTCGCTCGGCGACCAGGACCGCCTGCTCATCAGCTTCCACGGCCTGCCCAAGCGCAGCCTGGATCTGGGCGACCCCTACTTCTGCGAATGCCACAAGACCGGCCGCCTGCTGGCCGAACGGCTGAACCTGAAGCCGGAGCAATACCAGATCTGCTTCCAGTCGCGCTTCGGCAAGGCCGAATGGCTGCAGCCCTACACGGCCCCGACCTTGCACACCTGGGGCAGCCAGGGCGTTCGCCGCGTCGACGTGATCTGCCCCGGCTTCACGGCCGACTGCCTGGAAACCCTGGAAGAAATCGCCCAGGAAGGCCGCGATGATTTCCTCAAGGCCGGCGGCCAGGAATATCACTACATCCCGGCCCTCAACGAGGACGATGCCTGGATCAACGCCCTGGCCGACATCGCCGAGCAGCACCTGGCCGGCTGGTCGACCAAACAGGCCATCGATCCGCACGCTTTGGAAACCAGTGCCCGCGAGGCCTTCAAGTTCGGCGCCCAAACTTGAAATCCGGGGCAGCGCCCATAGATCAGAGAAATCTGATACTCGGAGCCCGCCATGTCTGAAAGCCTGCACGTCGTCTGCCCGCATTGCGCCGCAGTGAACCGCATTCCCTCCGCCAAGCTGGGCGATGCGCCGCAATGCGGCCAGTGCAAGCAGCCGCTGTTCGTCGGCGAACCGCTGGAACTGAATGCCGGCAACTTCGACCGCCACCTGGCACGCAATGACCTGCCGGTGGTGGTCGATTTCTGGGCCCCCTGGTGCGGCCCCTGCCGGATGATGGCGCCGACCTTCCACCAGGCTGCCATCGACCTCGAGCCTTATGCCCGCCTGGTCAAGGTCGACACCGAGGCCGAGCAGCAACTCGCCGCCCGCTTCAACATCCGCAGCATCCCGACCCTGGCCGTCTTCAAGGGGGGCCGTGAAATCGCCCGCCAGAGCGGCGCGCTCGACCTCGGCAGCCTGAAACGCTGGCTGCAGCCGCACCTTCACCAGCCTTAACTTTTCGCCAGGGGCGCCGTTAACAATGTGTCACAACACATTGTCCGGAGGCCCCCATGAAAATAGCCAGCGCCAACCTGCAACTGGCTTCCTCGCACGCCAGCCTGCAGCGTCACGAAGTATCCGAGCGGCTGTCGATGTGGGTCGGCGAGCGTCCTGGGCAAGGGGGGGCACGGCAGGCAGCGGCAGCCGATGAGGTGCAACTCTCGGCAGCCGGCAAGGCGGCGGCGCAAGCCGACAATGCAGCAGAGGCCAGCGCAGACGAGGCTTCCGAAAACGATCCACGCCTGGCCTTGATCCGCTCGCTGGTCGAAATGCTTACCGGCCGCCGGATCGAGGTTTTCAACACACGGGAAATGCAGCCCGATGGCGCCGAGGTGCCTGCTGACCTGCCATCCACCACACCGCCTGGAGAAGCCCCGGGGGCGGCCCGCCCGGCTGGCTGGGGCATGGAATACGACCGCCACGAATCCTACACCGAGGTCGAGCAGACCACCTTCTCGGCCAGCGGTACGGTCACCACGGCCGATGGCCGCAGCCTTCGCTTCGACCTGCAACTGTCGATGTCGCGGGCTTACCACGAAGAGTCCACTACCAGCCTGCGGCTCGGCGACGCAGCCCGCAAGACAGACCCGCTGGTCCTGAACTTTGCCGGCACCGCCGCCCAATTGACCGGCCAGCGCTTTGCCTTTGACCTGAATGCCGATGGCCAGACGGAACAGATCAATTTTGTTGCGCCGGGCAGCGGATTCCTGGTCTTTGACCGCAACCAGGACGGCAAGGTCAACAACGGCAGCGAACTGTTCGGACCGACCACCAACAACGGTTTCCAGGAACTGGCCGCCCTCGACGATGACCGCAACGGCTGGATCGACGAGAGCGATGCGGCGTTCGACCGCCTGCAGGTATGGACCCGCGATGGCGCGGGGACCGATCGACTGCAATCGCTGGGCGAAGCCGGCGTCGGGGCTATCGGACTGGGCAACATCGCCACCCCGTTCGACATCAAGAATAATGCCAATCAGCTATTGGGCCAGATTCGCAGTTCCGGAATAGTTTTGCAGGAGAATGGCGCGGCTGGCACAATCCAGCAAATTGACCTGACCGCCTGACCTGACAGGGCGGCATAGTGGAGGTAATAACAAGATGCCGCGCATCGCTGATTTGAAGATCTGGGTTCGTCTGACCGCTGCCATCTGGGTTGTTCTGGCGCTCATCTGGGCCGGTGCCATCGTATGGACCACCCAGGTCAATCGGGAAACCGCGATTCGCCAGGCTCAGGATTTCTCGCAAAGCATCCACGAAATGACCATGGCCGGGCTGACCGGCATGATGATCACCGGCACCGTTGGCCAGCGCGAAGTCTTTCTCGACCAGATCAAGCAACTGGCGATCATCAAGGATCTGCATGTCGCCCGCAGCGAGGCAGTGGCCAAGCTCTACGGCCCGGACACCAAGAGTTCGCGCGAACTGGACAGCCTGGAAAAGCAGGTCATGACGTCCGGCACGCCCTACATGGCGCTCGAAACGGCGAACGGCAGTTCGTTCCTGCATGTCATCAACCCGACCAAGGCAGCCAAGAACTACCTCGGCAAGGATTGCGTCCTCTGCCACCAGGTGCCTGAAAACACCGTACTCGGCGTGGTCAGCATGAAGGTGTCGCTCGACTCGGTCGAGTCGGAGGTTTCGGCCTTCCGCCTGAAGATCGCCGGCGTCGCCCTCGGCGCCCTTGGCGCCCTGCTGGTCATCATCTACCTGCTTACCCGCCATTTCGTCACGGTTCCGCTGGACGAACTGCGCAAGGGCCTGAGCGATATTGCGCGCGGCGAAGGCGACCTGACCCGCCGCCTGCCGGTCAAGGGCAAGGATGAGGTCGGCCAGTCGGCTGCCGTTTTCAACGAGATGATGGAGAACTTCAACCAGCTCGTGCGCCAGGTGCGCGATGCCGCCAGCCAGGTTTCTTCCCGCGTCAGCGCCCTCTCCGACAGCGCCGACCGCGTCACCCAGAGCTCGCAGCAACAGAACGAGAAATCCGAACTGGCTGCCACCTCGGTCGAACAACTGGTATCAAGCATTTCGTCGATTGCGCAAAGTGCCGAACACGTTCAGCACCAGTCGCAGGAAAGCCTCTCCCGGGCCACGGAAGGCAGCCGCAACCTGAACGTGCTGCTCGGCGAAATGAATGTCGTCGAGCGCGCCGTCAAGGAGATGGCCGACTCGGTCAACAATTTCGTTCATAACACCGAGGCCATCACGCTGATGACGCGCGAGGTGAAGGACATCGCCGAACAGACCAATCTGCTGGCCTTGAATGCCGCCATCGAAGCCGCCCGCGCCGGCGAACAGGGGCGCGGCTTTGCCGTCGTCGCCGACGAGGTGCGCAAGCTGGCCGAGAAATCCTCGCGGTCAGCCAGTGAGATCGACGCCATCACCGCCAGCCTGAGCGCCCAGTCGGTTTCCGTCCGGCGCAGTATCGAAGCGGGCCTCACCCATCTGGAAAGCAGCCAGGCAGCGGTTTCATCGGTTTCCGACATCCTGCAGGCAACCAATGGTTCGGTTGCCGAAGTCGGCCACGGACTGGACGCCATCGCCGCCGCCACCGACCAGCAGCGCCGCTTCTCCAGCGACGTCGAAGCCAGCATCGAAGCGATCGCCGGCATGGCCCGCGAGAACTCCGGCACCGTCGAACAAACCGCCGGCGCCGCCCACGACCTGAAACGCCTGGCCGATGGACTGGCCAGCCTGGTCGGACGCTTCAAGGTCTGATTAGCTGATCGTTGCTGGCCAGGCAGTTGCTGACTGCGAATGGCCAGCAGCCAACAGCTACATGGGTGCCAGCTCGAGATCCAGGCCGCCGCCCGGTTTGTTCGATCCGCCGACCTGGGATGCCGACAGGCTCTGCACCGCAGGCAGCCCCTGGGCTGCGGCGATCCGGTTGACCTCGCGCATGCGCTTGATCATCCGGCTGAGCAGGACATTGCGCACCCGCTCGAGCAGTTCTTCCGACGACAAGGCGAGGGCTGCCGCGTTGATTTCGAGAAACAGGGTCGGCTCCAGCGTGACGGCGGTCGAGCAGCGCATGTCGCTGGACGGATGCAGGAACGCTACCTCGCCAACCGGTTCGCTGGGGCCCAGGCGACAAAGCGCCTTGCCTTCGATCGACACCTCGACTGAACCGGAAACAATGACGCCGAAGAACTTGCTGCGATCGCCCTCGCGGATCAGCGCCACATTGGGCGACACCTCGCGCCAGACGGCAACGCGCAGGACTTCCCAGATTTCGATGTTCTCGAACTCGGTAAAGAACTCCAGCCGGCGCAGGGTTTCGAAGTGTTTCGTATCCTCGACCGTCGAGTCCTCGTCGACCAGCTGATAGCGCACCGCCGACAGGTCCTTGGCCATTTCGGCGCCGTTCCGGTAGCGGTTGTAGAGATCCTTTTCCAGCGCCCGCTTCAGGATGGCATTGAGGCCTTCCGGCAGATCGGGGCGCAGCGAGGTGACCGACGGCGCATCGGTATTGACGATGCGATAGATCAGCGTCGCCTGGTTGTTGGCCCGGAAAGGCAGACGGCCCGTCAGCAACTGGAAGAGCACGACACCCAGCGAGTAAAGGTCGGTCTTCTGGTTGAGCGGATAGTTCTTGATCTGCTCGGGCGACATGTAGGCCGGCGAGCCAACGCCCATGATGAAGGTCGAATCCCGGTCGAGATCCTTGTTCATGTTCAGCGCCAGGCCGAAATCGGCGATCTTGGCCTCATCGTCGGCGGCGACCATGATGTTGGCCGGCTTGATGTCGCGATGGATGATGCCCTGCCGATAGGCGGCGTCGAGCGCCATGCAGCACTTGAAGATGATGCCGATCACGCGGTGCATGGGCAGCAGCTTGTCGATGCGCGTATGCTCCTCGAGCGAGAAGCCCTTCACATATTCCATTGCCAGATAGGCGAAATCCGCTTCGACCACCGCTTCGTAAACCTGAACGATGTTCGGGTGATTCAAGCGCTTGGAAACCATCCCTTCGTTCTGAAACAGCTTGCGCATGCGGCGCGACATCGCTCCGCCATCCTTCCCGAACTGGATGACCTTGACGGCAACCTGCCGGGCGGAGTCCGGGTCGTCGCAAAGATAGACCGTTGCGGTCGCCCCCTTGCCCAACTCTCGAATCACGCGGTATTTGCCGATCGTTTCCATTGGCGATATTTGCGAAAAATGCAGGCAAATATCGTAGCACGTCACCCAGCGGGCCAACGCAGTTTCCTGAGCAAAGAAATAGCGGACGAGGGGCTTGAAAGCGGGCATCTCACCCCCAAATACGGAAAAGATTTTTTGGAGAAACCCCTATGTCCAACCCCGAAAATACCCAGGAAGCCATGCTGGGCAATGAACCTGCCAGCGAACAACCGAGCGTTGAAGCGGCGCCAACTGACAACGTCGACACCATTCCCAGCGTCGAGGAGCAATTCAAGGCCCTCGAACTGAAGGCCGCCGAGCATTACGACGCCTGGCTGCGCGCCAAGGCCGAAGGCGAAAACATCCGCCGCCGCGCCCAGGAAGATATTTCCAAGGCCCACAAGTTTGCCGTCGAGAAGTTTGCCGGCGAACTGCTGGCCGTCAAGGACAGCCTGGAAGCCGCCCTGGCCGTGCCGGAACAGACGGTGGAGAGCTTCAAGTCCGGCGTCGAGCTGACCCTCAAGCAACTGGTTTCCGCCTTCGAGAAAAACGCCCTGAACGAAGTCAATCCGGCCGGCGAGAAGTTCGACCCGCACAAGCACCAGGCCATCGGCATGGTCGATTCCGACCAGGAAGCCAACACCGTGGTCACCGTGCTGCAGAAGGGCTACATGATCGCGGACCGCGTGCTGCGCCCGGCCCTGGTCATGGTCGCCAAGGGCAAATAACTCACTTGAAATCGGGGGCATAGCCCCCAACTCACGAACATCAGCAATTTACCTATCAAGGAACGAAACATGGGCAAGATCATCGGTATCGACCTCGGCACCACCAACTCCTGCGTCGCCATCATGGAAGGCGGCCAGCCGAAGGTTATCGAAAACGCAGAAGGTGCGCGCACCACCCCGTCCGTCATCGGCTACACCGAAGACGGCGAAATCCTGTGCGGCGCCCCGGCCAAGCGCCAGGCCGTGACCAACCCGAAGAACACGCTGTACGCCGTCAAGCGCCTGATCGGCCGCCGCTTCG
>ERZ1645192.5210-NODE-5210-length-10121-cov-4.651997_pt1 | contig 10121 bp, 7 predicted proteins | sample MGYA00575354_ERZ1645192 | MGnify/ENA primary metagenome ERZ1645192 (study PRJEB40844, sample SAMN11349763) | freshwater sediment metagenome | isolation source: river sediment | host: Sediment | place: India: Faizupur Khadar , New Delhi | collected 2017-02-21 ...
TTTCAGCCTTTGGTCGAGCCACTTTGGTGTCTTGTTTTGGCGAACTTGGCCCGGTCGAGGGATCAGAAGAGGTCGGGATATATTTCAATAATCCTACTGCAGGTGCCTTTATTGGAGAAGCTGAGGTTTTTGATAATATGATTACAGAGGGAGGAGAGGGCAGGGAAATTTCTGCAAAAGATTTCTGGGGCATTACAATGGGCGCAGCAGCAACTATCGCTGATTTGAAAAGCAATGGCATGCACAATAGCATTTATTGGGTGCAGAAAAACGGGAAAGTTACATTAACAAAAAACATTGGAAATAATTATTTACTGAAAAGAAGCTTTAGAATTGCAGAAGAGGCATTGCAGAATGGAAAGATGATTGCAAAATCGTTAACGCAGATAAATATAGCTTATTCAGTTTCAGATTATGCTTTAACATGGGTGACAGCAGGCATGCCTTCATTTGGACAGGGAATGGATTTGTTTTTCACTGCTTTAGCAGCAATACCTGGTGCTGGATGGGCTGTCTCTGGTGGATACTGGATAATAAGTGCTGGCTCATATGCAATTACTGGAAAATGGATGAGCGAACATATGGATAATTGGATTTATTAATCAGCTTAAAAACCTTGAAAATGTTTAATTATATTTATTACAGGGTTACACGATATTACAGACAATTGAAAGAAGGTGGTGAATATATTCTTATGGGAATTATTATTGTTTCAATATTGCAATTTTTAAATTTGTTAGTCATATTGGCATTTTCTTCTCAATTTTCTCACGTTGTTGAAAGATTGTTTATCAATATAAAATATAAGAATAATAAAATAGCTTTCTTTTTATTGATAACAATTCTGTTGATTTTCAACTATATTTTATATACAAAGTACATTAATTATACTCAACTCGAAACAAAATGGGTCTTAAAATCAGATTCCGAATATAAACGTTATAATTTATATGTGATTTTGTATATTTTTACAAGTATTGTCTTGGCTGTTATAACGAGTAAGTACATCATAGTTAAGATTTAAAGGGCTTTAGGTCTTATGCAAGCTAATTGATCAATAGAAAAGCCCGGCAATGTTGGGCTTTTCTATTATTAATCGATAATATCCCTCAGGGACTCCAACCCTCAGGGACTCCATCCCCCAGGTACGGATTTACCCGTCGGAGCAACAGCATTAGCAAACGAATTTTAATCCTGCCTGCTCAATCATTTCTTATTACTAACTTTGTGGTTGTGAATATTAGCCATTTCCTATGTTTCCAACCAATCCTGAAATAGAAAAAAAAGAGATCATTAAACGATACCGCAACCTGCTTCGGGTCTGGAATTCCAAAAATCCTGACGACCGGAAGCTGGTGCGCCGTGCTTTTGATCTGGCCGCCGATGCCCATAAAGAAATGCGTCGCCATTCAGGAGAACCCTACATTTATCACCCGCTGGAAGTGGCTACGATTGTCGCCGGAGAAATCGGTATGGGCACGACATCCATCGTCAGCGCACTTTTGCACGATGTCGTTGAAGATACAAACTACACCCTGGAAGATATTCGTTTTCATTTCGGTGATAAAGTCGCCCAGATTATCGATGGCCTGACCAAAATCGAAGAAATTATCGATGTCCCCACCGTTTCGCCGCAGGCTGAAAATTTCCGGAAAATATTGCTGACGTTAACCCAGGACGTGAGGATCATCCTGGTGAAACTCGCCGACCGATTGCATAACATGCGAACCCTGGAGGCTTTGCCCAAGGATAAGCAGCTTAAAATCGCTTCTGAAACCTCTTATCTTTTTGCTCCGCTTGCCCACCGGCTCGGATTGTTTGCGATAAAGAGCGAACTTGAAGATCTTTCGCTACGGGCTACCGAACCGGATATCTATCATTCGCTGGAGCAAAAGCTGAAAGAAACTAAAGAAGACCGCCTGCGGTTCACCCATAAATTCATCTACCCGATCAAGAAAGACCTGCGGGAGAAAGGTGTGAAATTCCAGATATTCACCCGGGAGAAAAGCATTTACTCGATCTGGCAGAAGATGAAAAAGAAGGAGATCCCATTCGAGGAAGTGTACGATCTTTTTGCCGTACGGATTGTGCTGGATGTGCCGCTGGATATGGAAAAATCGGAGTGCTGGAAGGTGTATTCCATCATTACGGATCATTACCGCCCCAACCACAGCCGTCTGCGTGACTGGATCTCCATCCCCAAAGCCAATGGCTATGAGGCGCTTCATACCACCGTCATGAGCCATGCCGGAAAATGGGTGGAAGTCCAGATCAGGAGCCGCAGGATGGATGATATTGCCGAACGGGGCTATGCGGCACACTGGAAGTATAAAGATTTGATCGATACGGAAACCGGCGTGGAGGAATGGTTGAACAAGATCAGGGATATGCTGGTCGTGGAAGATTCGGATGCGCTGGATTTTGTGACGGATTTCAAACTAAACCTTTTCGCCGACGAAATTTATATCTACACCCCGAAAGGAGATGTGAAGACGCTGCCGGCCGGATCGACTGTGCTGGATTTTGCTTATATCGTCCATACCGAGATCGGGAATCATTGCATCGGCGCGAAAGTTAACCAGGTGCTGGTTTCCAGGAAATATCCGCTGAAAAACGGCGACCAGATTGAAGTTTTGACCTCCAAGAGCACCGGCCCCGAATCCGACTGGCTTCAGTATGCCATGACGGCCAAGGCACGCACAAATATCAAGCAATACGTCAAAGAACAACAACATAAACTGACCATCCTGGGCAAAGAAAAAATCGGTTCATTGTTTCACCAGTTTAACCTGCCGGATGATAAGGCGACGGTTCAGAAATTCATTGAATTTCACAATATTAAAAGTCCTGCCGATATGTATTACATGTCGGCCAATGGCGATATCGGCATCGAGGAAGTGAAACGGTTCAGCCAGGAAGGTGACCGCAGGAAGCTGCTGAGCTATCTGAGCCGGCCGTTCGTCAAAGCAAAACCGGTAAACAACAAAAGCCTTTCGGAAACGATTGTCGAAAAACTGAAAGAAAAACCTGAGTCTCTCGTTTTAGGGGACGACATCACCCAGATCAAATATGTTCTTTCCCGGTGTTGCAGCCCTATCCCTGGCGACGATGTAGTCGGGTTCATGAACGATACGGGGTTGATCCAGATCCACCGTACCAACTGTCCCGATGCCATCGACCTGATGTCGAGATATGGCAAGCGCATCATCAAAGCTAAATGGAAAAACAAGGAATCCATCGGTTTTCTTACCGGGATCAAAATCAAGGGGGAAGACAAAAAAGGATTTATCCGGAAGATCACCGAAGTCATCACCGAAAAACATAACATCAACATACGCTCTTTCCATCTCGATACTTCAGAAGGGATGACCGAAGGTACGATCATGCTTTATCTTCATGATACGGAGACCCTTCACAAGCTTATCGAAAACCTGATGAAGGTCAAAGAAATCATCAAAGTGGCCAGGATAGACCGTTTCAATGAGTGATCCGGCGATTAGAAGATTCATATGTTAAAAAATTATTTTTATTTATTCCAAATAGGGATAAAGAAAATAATTAATTTTATGCACTTTTCTAATATGTATATGAAAGAAAGAGAACAAAGCGACTCATTCGAAGCTGTCAAGAAAATCTTCACTGATTACCTGGAACAGCGCGGGCACCGGAAGACACCCGAGCGGTTTACTATCCTCAAAGAGATCTACAATACGGATGGCCATTTTGATATCGAAACCCTTTACATCCGTATGAAGAACAACAAGTACAGGGTTAGCCGTGCTACGCTGTACAATACGATCGAGTTGCTGCTCGATTGCAGCCTGGTGACCAAACACCAATTCGGGAATAACTGTGCACAGTTCGAAAGATCTTACAAGTTTAAAAAACACGATCATTTTATAGATACCGAAACCGGAAAGGTGATGGAATTCGCCGATCCCAGGATCGAGGAGATCAGGAAGTTTGTGGAAGACACGCTGAAAGTCAGGGTGTCCCATCATTCACTTACCTTCTATGGTTATAGCCTGGAAGAGAAGAAAGAACCGGCCCTGACAAATTAGATATTTTACCAGACCAAAACATGAAAGTAGATGTAATTCTTGGCCTTCAGTGGGGAGACGAAGGCAAGGGAAAAATTGTGGACGTCCTTACCCCGGGATATGATATCGTGGCCCGCTTCCAGGGAGGACCCAATGCCGGACATACCATTGAATTCAACCAGAATAAATTTGTTCTCCATACGATACCGTCCGGAATTTTTTATCCTGAAAAGATCAACCTTGTCGGCAATGGCGTGATCCTCGACACTTACATTTTCAGGAAAGAAATTGAAAACCTTCAGACCCATGGCATCGATGCCACTTACAACCTGTTCATCTCCAGGCGGGCCCACCTGATCACGCCGACGCACCGTTTGCTGGATGCTGCCAGTGAAACCAGCAAAGGCGCATCCAAAATCGGCTCGACCCTTAAAGGCATTGGCCCGACCTATACGGACAAGATCGGCCGTAACGGGCTGAGGGTAGGGGATATCCAGGCCGCCGGATTTAAGGAAAATTACAGGGCTTTACGCGACCATCACCTGGCTTTGATCAGGTTCATGGGTTATGATGAGCATTCGTTCCAGATCGATAAGCTGCCATTTGATGAATACGAACAACGATGGCTCGAAGCGGCAGAATACCTGGGCACGTTGAAGCTGGTCGACTCCGAGTATTTCATCCACGAGAATCTCAGAAAAGGAAAAAAAGTACTGGCTGAGGGAGCGCAGGGAACCATGCTGGATATCGATTTCGGCTCATACCCGTTCGTCACTTCTTCCAATACATCCATCGGCGGTGTCTGCACCGGCCTGGGTGTGAATCCGGCCAATATCGGCGAAGTGATCGGTGTTTTCAAAGCCTATTGCACCCGGGTGGGCAGCGGCCCGTTCCCGACGGAACAATATGGTGAAGAAGGCGAATACATGCGCAATAAAGGCCACGAGTACGGCTCCACGACTGGAAGGCCGCGCCGCTGCGGCTGGCTCGACCTTGTCGCCCTGAATTATTCCGTAATGATCAATGGGGTAACTAAATTATTCATGATGAAAACGGATGTTCTGAATGATTTTAAAAGCCTGCAGATCGGTGTTGGATATGGCGACGGACAGGAAGACAAAGTGCCTTTTGATATCACCAAAGAAACACCCTCGGTCGTATATAAAGAAGTGGCCGGCTGGAATACATCGCTGGATCAGCTAAAGAAGAAAACCGACATGCCTGCAGCATTGTCAGATTATATTAAATTCATTGAGAAAAATACGGGAGTGCCCGTCATTGGGTTATCATACGGTCCTGACCGTGAAGAAACGCTGTTCTTCTAAAGTTTCCTCTTGATTTCGACTTCCTCGAAACCTTCGATGATATCACCTTCTTTGATATCGTTGAAGTTATCAATATTCAAGCCGCATTCAAATCCGGCCAGTACTTCCTTGACATCATCCTTGAACCTTTTCAGTGATCCCAGGCGGCCGGTGTATACCACGATACCGTTGCGGATGATCCTGACACGGGTATTTCGTGTAATTTTCCCGTCGAGGACATAACAGCCGGCAATCGTTCCAACCTTGGAAATCTTGAAGACTTCGCGGATTTCGATGTTGCAGGTGATCTTTTCTTCGATCTCCGGGGAGAGCATACCCTCGATAGCGGCTTTAATCTCCTCGATGGCCTGGTAAATGATGGAGTATGACCTGATTTCGATCTCTTCTTTCTCGGCTAATTTGCGTGCGCTGAGCGAAGGACGTACCTGGAATCCGACAATGATCGCATTGGAAGCGGAAGCCAGCAAAACGTCGGATTCAGTAACCTGTCCGACCGACTTGTGAATAACATTGACCTGTACTTCTTTAGTCGAAAGCTTGAGCAATGAGTCGGAGAGGGCTTCGACGGAACCGTCGACGTCGCCTTTAACAATGAGGTTGAGTTCTTTGAAATCGCCAATGGCGATACGGCGCCCGATTTCGTCGAGCGTAATATGTTTCTGTGAGCGTATGCCCTGTTCGCGCTGGAGTTGCAGCCTTTTGGTCGCAATTGCTTTGGCTTCACGCTCATCTTTCATCACATTGAATTTGTCGCCGGCCTGAGGTGCCCCGTCAAGGCCTAGCAAGAGCACCGGCGTCGATGGCCCTGCGGTGTCAATGCGCTGATTTCTTTCGTTATACATGGCTTTCACCCTGCCGAAATGTGATCCGGCCAGCACCATGTCGCCGATATTTAAGGTGCCGTTTTGTACCAGGACCTTGGCCACATAGCCACGTCCTTTGTCGAGAGATGATTCCAGGACGGTTCCCAGCGCAAGGCGGCCCGGATTGGCTTTCAACTCCAGCATCTCTGCTTCGAGGAGGACTTTATCCAACAGCAGGTTGACGTTAAGACCCTGTTTTGCCGAGATTTCCTGGGATTGATACTTACCGCCCCAATCTTCAACCAGGATATTCATTTTAGCCAGTTGCTCCTTGATTTTTTCAGGATTCGCAGTAGGCTTATCGACTTTATTGATAGCGAAGACCAGAGGTACACCACCGGCCTGGGCATGGTTGATGGCTTCCACGGTTTGCGGCATAACGTCATCATCCGCTGCAATAACGATGATAACCACGTCGGTCACCAGGGCACCGCGGGCACGCATCGCCGTAAACGCTTCGTGGCCCGGTGTATCGAGGAAAGTGATCTTCTTACCGCTTTCAAGCTGCATTTCGTAGGCGCCGATATGCTGTGTGATGCCGCCAGCTTCTCCCGCTACAACGTTGGCGCTGCGGATGAAGTCAAGCAGTTTGGTTTTACCATGGTCAACATGGCCCATCACGGTGACGATCGGTGGCCGTTCAACAAGGTCTTCTTCTTTGTCTTCTTCCTGGGTCAGTTCTAAGGCTTCTTGTACGCTGACATCAACAAATTCAACCTTGTAGCCGAATTCTTCCGCTACAAGGGCAAGGCTTTCCGCGTTCAACCGCTGGTTGATCGATACGAACATTCCCAGTTGCATGAAGGTCGAAATAATGTTGATCGCCGGCACATTCATCATGTTGGCCATTTCACTGACGGTCACAAATTCGGTGACCTTCAGGATCTTCTTTTCCTCTTCGGCCTTCTGGCGGTCAATTTCTATTTCTTCACGGATATTTTCACGTTTCTGCCGGCGGTATTTCGATGCTTTGGATTTTCCCGTCGGGGCAAGCCTGGCGAGGGTTTCCTTGATTTGCTTCTGAATTTCTTCTTCGGTCGGTTCGGGCTTGAACACTTGTCTTTTCTTAGGTCCCGGTTTGGGTTTTTCCTTATGTTCAACCGGTGCAACAGGTTCCTGGAATTTTTCCTGCCTGATCCGTTTGCGTTTCTTTTTCTTTAGCTGCAGCTTTTCATCAGTACTTGAAGCGACTGGCTTTTTCTCCTGTTTTTTGTCAACCGGAAGTTCAATTTTTCCAAAGATCTTGGGTCCGTCCAGTTTCTCAATCCTGGTAGGGATGAAATTGGCAGCACGCACAGGTCCTTTGACTTCAGCCGGTTTTTCTTCGGCTTTGACTTCAGCCGCCGGTTCCGGTGCGGGTTCCGGTTCGGGTATTTGCGGCGCAATAACTTCTTCAGCCGGTTGAGAAATTATTTCCTCTTCTTTCTTTCCTTTTTTCTCCCTGGATTTTTGCTCGGCTTCGGCCTTCTTTTCTTCTTTGGTTTTCTTTGCCGGCCTAGTCTTTTGATTGATGCTTTCAAGATCGATCTTTCCGAGGACCTTTATGCTGGATTCAGGTTTTGTTTCTTCAGCTTCGGCCACGGCCTTAACCTCTTCCGGAACAGGTTTTACCTCCTTTTCTGCTTTTGCTTGGACAGGCCCCTCAACCGGGGTTTTCTTTTCAGCAACAACGACTGGTTCTTCTTTCACCGGTGCCGGCGGGGCGACAACCTGCGGTTTAACTTCGGGTTTAGGTTCAGCAACAGGCGCCTGAACAGGGGGTTTCTTATCTTTGGGCGCAGCAGGTTTTTCAAAAGTAACCGTAGAACCTTTGATGATGAGGTCTTCGGGTTCGGTTTCCCGTTCGGCAGGCCGGCCTTTGACCCCTTTTTCTTCCAGGGTAATGGCCTCATGTTTGACAAAAGAAAGGCCTATTTTCATGGCCTCGTCTTTTGCGGCTTTATCGGATTGATATTCCTTGACCAGAAGGGCAAAGATCTCCGGTGTGATCTTGGTGTTGGGATTTTCCACGATCACAATGCCTTTCTTATGAAGAAATTCCACGATGGTGGAAATTCCGACATTAAGTTCGGCAGCAGCTTTATTTAGCCTGGTCGGTTTTACCTCTTCTGACATGAACAAACTTTAGTTATTACTAAAAATAAATAAGGTGCAAAGATATTATTATTCTTATTCGAATTCGGCTTTCAGTATGCGAATAACCTCCTTGATGGTTTCTTCTTCCAGGTCCGTTCTCTTCACCAGTTCTTTCACTTCAAGTTCGAGGACGCTCTTGGCTGTATCGCAACCGATCGCTTTCAATTCATCGATGATCCACTGGTCGATTTCATCGGAGAATTCCTGGATATCAACGTCTTCTGAATCAATATCTTCACGGTAAACATCAATCTCATAACCGGTCAGTTTACCGGCCAGTTTAATGTTATAACCGCCTTTTCCGATCGCCAGTGAAACCTGGTCGGGTTTCATGTAGACTTCCGCTTTTTTGGTAGCGTCATCGAGGTGGATCGAGCTGATCTTGGCCGGGCTCAATGCTCGCTGGATAAACAATGATGAATTATTGGTGAAATTGATCACGTCAATATTCTCGTTCTTCAGTTCCCTGACGATGCCGTGGATACGTGAGCCTTTCATCCCGACACAGGCGCCGACCGGATCGATACGGTCATCATATGATTCAACCGCTACTTTCGCGCGTTCGCCCGGTACCCTAACGATCTTTTTAATGGTGATCAGACCATCATAAATTTCAGGCACTTCCGATTCGAAAAGCCTTTCCAGGAAAACAGGCGAGGTCCTGGAAATAATGATGGCAGGCGTATTGTTTTTCATATCGACCCTTGAAACGACAGCGCGGATTGTATCGCCCTTGCGGTAAAAATCGCTGGGGATCTGTTCCTGTTTGGGGAGGCTCAGTTCAAAACCTTCATCATCCAGCACCAGGATCTCTTTTTTCCATACCTGGTATACTTCCCCGGTGATGATCTCACCGATTTTCTCCATGTACTTCTTGTAGATGCTGTCTTTCTCGTATTCCATGATCTTGGCTACGAGGTTCTGCCGGATGGAAAGGATCTCCCGGCGCCCGAAATCAAGGAGCTTAAGTTCTTCAGAGACATCTTCGCCGACTTCAAAGTCAGGCTCAATTTTTACAGCATCCGACAGAGCGATCTGGGTGTTTTCGTCTTCCACAGCTCCATCATCCACGATTTTACGGTTGCGCCAGATTTCAAGGTCACCGCGGTCGATATTGACGATGATCTCAAAGTTATCGCAACTGCCAAATCTCTTTTCGAGCATATGTTTGAAAACATCTTCCAGGATGCGCATCATGGTTTCCCGGTCGATATTCTTGAATTCTTTAAATTCGGAAAAGGTTTCTACAAGATTAATGTGATCCATAGCCGGTTCAGTTAGAACTTGGGTTTAACAATTTATTTGAATGATATTATCACTTTTGATTCGATGATCGCATGAAACGGGATTGTCAACGTTTCAGGAGGAAGTTTCTTTTTCTTGTCTCCTTGTGTTGTCAGAACAATTCCTGTTTCATTGACGGCCTCCAGTTTTCCTGATACCGTATTTTCTTCAGAAAGTTTCACCTGCAGTGATCTTCCGATATTTTTCGGGTACTGACGCGGCATTTTGATGGGCTGGTCGGCACCTGAGGATGACACATTGAGTTCAAAATCTTCCGTTTCCCGGTCGAGCTGTGATTCAATAAAACGGCTCAGTTCGACACAATCCGAGATCGTAACGCCATGATCCCCGTCGATAAATACATAGATCTTGTTACCGGGCTTGACCAGCAGATCGACGAGGAACTTATCAGTTCCCGCCAGGTGATTGTCAATTAAACCGATGATTTCGGAGGCTACCATTATTCATTTTTC
>ERZ1645192.5211-NODE-5211-length-10120-cov-7.681073_pt1 | contig 10120 bp, 10 predicted proteins | sample MGYA00575354_ERZ1645192 | MGnify/ENA primary metagenome ERZ1645192 (study PRJEB40844, sample SAMN11349763) | freshwater sediment metagenome | isolation source: river sediment | host: Sediment | place: India: Faizupur Khadar , New Delhi | collected 2017-02-21 ...
TTGCCCTTGGCTACGAAAAAGAAGCCATTTGTGTGGACACCCACGTTCATCGAATTTCCAACCGGCTGGGTTATGTAAAAACAAAGACCCCGGAAAAGACGGAATATGCCTTGCGGGAAAAGCTGCCCCGCCGTCACTGGATAATTTATAATACAATAATGGTCTCTTTTGGTCGCAGGACATGCAAACCTGTTTCTCCCCTTTGCAGCCGGTGCCCTGTCTTTAAGTATTGTGACAGGGTTGGCGTGAAGGCCAGCCGTTAAAGAAAAATGCTAAAGAAAAACGTTGACGAGTGTGATTTGTTTAGTTATTATTCCGCGGTTTTGGAACAACTTAAGGTTGTTTGTCCATAAACAATCTGGAGGTAGAAAATGGCAATAAAAATAGGAATTAATGGTTTCGGACGCGTGGGCCGCTATATGATCCGTGCTTGCCTCGATTATCCGGATATTGAAATTGTCGCCGTCAATTCGCGGGCAAAAGCTGAAACACTGGCGCATCTGCTAAAATATGATTCCGTGCACGGCAAAATTCAGGCCGATGTCGGTGCCGACAAAGACAACATGATTGTCAATGGCAAAAAGATCGCCATCACCCAGTTCACCAATCTTGCTGATATGCCCTGGAAGTCATTAGGAGTCGATATCGTTGTTGAGTCAACCGGAAAGTTCCGCAAAGGCGCGGAGCTGGCCGCCCATATTGCAGCCGGCGCCAAAAAAGTTATTTTAGCCGTCCCCGGTAAAGGTGTCGACGGCACCTTTGTCATGGGTGTCAACGAGGAAACTTACGATCCGGCGAAGCATCATGTTATCTCCAACGCTTCCTGTACAACCAACTGCCTGGGGCCGGTGGCTAAAGTTCTCAACGAAAAATTCGGCATCGTCAAAGGTCTGATGACAACCGTTCACTCCTATACAATGGATCAACGTTTATTGGACGGTTCCCACAAAGATTTGAGACGCGGCCGGGCGGCCGCCATGAGTATAGTTCCTACTTCCACCGGAGCGGCAAGCGCCATCGGTGAAGTAATTCCCGATCTCAAAGGAAAACTGGAAGGCATCGCCTTGCGCGTGCCGACGCCGAATGTTTCTCTTGTTGATTTATCGGTTGAAGTTGCCAGGCCGGTTACGGTTGAAGAAATCAATAGCGCTTTTCAAGAGGCTGCGGAAAACAAGATGAAAGGCATTTTAGCCTACAGCGAAGAAGAGCTTGTTTCCATAGATTTTACGAGCAGTTCCTATTCTTCCATTGTTGATTCACCTCTGACCCAGGTTGTAGGCGGGAAACTGGTGAAGGTATTTGCCTGGTACGACAATGAAGGCGGTTATGCCTGCCGATTGCGGGATTTAGCTGTTTATATCGCGGGCAAAGGATATTAAGGATAACAACCACCATGGCCAGGACCATCATCGCCGCCAACTGGAAAATGAATAAAACCATCGGACAGGCAGTGGAGTTTGCCCGCGGGCTGAAGAATGCTCTGTTACAAAAGCCGGTTGAGGCGACCGTCGTAATTGCGCCGCCTTTTACGAGTATCGGCGCTCTGTCTGCGGAGTTGAAGAATTCAACTGTATGCCTTGCGGCGCAAAATATGAATCCAGCTGCCGCGGGAGCTTACACCGGCGAGATTTCCGGTGAAATGATTTTAGATGCGGGCTGTCGGTACTGTATAATAGGCCATTCGGAGCGCCGCCGCCTTTACGGCGAAGATGATGCGTTCATCAATGCTAAAGTAATTGCTGCTCTTAATTACGGATTGCTGCCGATTCTTTGCATAGGTGAAACAATCGAGGAAAGGGAAGCGGGGACAACACTCGCAATTCTTACCCGGCAGTTAAAAGAAGGATTGAATAATGTTTCCGCCGATGATATACGAAAAATAGCTATAGCTTACGAACCGGTTTGGGCGATCGGTACCGGCAAAACGGCAACACCCGGGCAAGCTCAGGAAATTCACTTATTCATCCGTAACTTATTGAGTGCAATGTACGGAGAAAAAGAAGCCGGGGGTATATCGATAATCTACGGCGGCAGCGTTACCGCTGCCAATATCAGCTCCCTGATGGCAGAGCGGGAAATAAACGGCGCCTTGGTCGGCTCGGCCAGCCTTGACCTGGCTTCTTTTTTAGCAATAATAAATTTTGATGGACAAGGATTATAGATGTATACTTTTGTAACAATTGTGCATATTTTTGCAAGTTTGGTTCTGGTTCTGGTTGTTCTTTTGCAGGCGGGCAAGGGGGCCAACATGGGAGCCGCTTTCGGCGGGTCCAGTCAGACCGTTTTTGGTTCTTCGGGAGCGGGTACTTTTTTAGGTAAGATGACGGCGGCGATAGCAATAATATTTATGGTTACGTCTCTCACCCTGACCTACAACGCATCGCGCAAGGGATCGTCGCTTTTTGAGCGCTCCCCGGCGCCGGTGACCAGACAGGAAATCCCGGCAATTCCCGTTGCGCCAGCTCAAAATGCGGCGACTCCGGCTGCTATTCCGGGCGCGGCACAACAGCCGGCGGCAATTCCGACTGTGCCGGACAAAAAATAAAAAAATAGCAAAAGCTCTTTTGGTATTGACAATTCTGTAATCAGGCTTCATAAAGTCAAAACAAGTTTTCCAGGAACCTTTTGGATGAAGTCGATCCTTTGTGGTAAGCCGAAGTGGTGGAATCTGGTAGACACGCTATCTTGAGGGGGTAGTGGGACCTCCCGTGCCGGTTCAAGTCCGGCCTTCGGCACCATTTTTTATTCAAGACAACATTTTTTCCCAAATTTGCGGATCTTTACCGGACTCAAAATAATTTCAAATTCCGTTTATTATCTCTTCCAGCTCAGCGCCGTACAATTGGACTTTTTCCACCGGTAAAAATTCCCGCCAGTTGTTCCCGCTCTGCACAAGATCAGTCAATGTCTTATCGGGTAAGAACATAAAGACGGCGCGGTTTTCTTCTTTTGCCCGCTCGAAGCGCCAGATATAGAGCTTTTTGAGGATATCTTTCTGCTGCTGATCTAAAAAAGAATAACCGGCAATTTTAGTGTAGCCCCGTTTATTAAGGGTTCTTTCCTGCCAGGTGCAGGCGGCGATTTTGGCGAAGGCGTCCTGGGCGCTTTCTTCCAGTCCTTTTTTACGCAGCTGGGCTGCCTGCTCCTTGTAAAGAGCCGGCAGATAAGTTACATCTTGGACACCATAATGCAGTTGCTCATCGGCCAGGGGACGCGTATCCCAGCGTGACCGCTGCATTTTTTTGTCTTTTTTCAATTCCACTTCCAGAAATTCATTAATCATTTTTTCCAGGGACAATTGTTTGAAGCCCAAAAGATATGCCGCCCGATGGGTATCGAAAATGTTTTCAAAAACAAAATTGTAATCTCTTTTTAAAAGGCGGATGTCGTTGTCTGCTGCGTGGAGAATTTTGACAATTTGCCTGTCTGCAAAGTACTTACCTAAGAAACTTAAATCAATCTGATTCAGAGGATCAAAAATGTAGGTCGCAGTCTTGGCTTTAATTTGCACGAGACAAAGTTTTTCCCGGAAATAGCGAAAAGAATCGTATTCCGTATCGATACTCAAGACCGATGAATTGTTAAAATCATCAATAGCTCGTTGCAGCTTTTTAGGGCTATCCACCAGAAACCAGGTTTTATTCATGAATTGTTCTTTAGCCGAAACAGAAATATAAGTCTATAAAAATCATTGCAAAAATACCATTTCAGACAGTAAATCCTACCCAGCTGGTGATTTTGTCGACAGATTCGCGGGTGCTGGTAATTTGATTGGCAATGTTATCCTCATCCGGATAACCTATCGAGATGGCAACGATCAGGCGCTTCGATTCGGGAATGCCGGCGCATCGCTTTACCACATCCGGATACATGATCCCCTGATCGTGAATGCAGGTTCCTAAGCCGAAAGGCAGCGCGGCCAGGCAAATGTTCTGCATGACAGCGCCTACATCGACGGCAGGGCTGGCTTCAGGCAGGGTCTTGTCGACATAGATGATAATGGCGGCAGGGGCGTCAAAGTAACAAAAACCGCGCTCCAGCCACTCATCGCGTTTTTCCTTGTCTTCCCGTGAGATCTTCATGATTTCAAAAATATGCTTGGCGAGTTCCACTTGTCGTACCCTGTAGATACTGTCATTCGGCCATCCTGCGCCCTGGTGCTCCGGCTGCGGTTTTGCCCTGCTGCGGATTTTCTCGATGTTTCCTTCCCGCATTTTTTGGAGGGGTTCCCCGGTTACCACGGCGAACTCCCAGGGTTGGGTATTCATGGCCGACGGTGCCCGGCCCGCGATTTCCAAAATATCCCGGATCGCCGCTTTGGGCACCGGGTCCGGTTTATAACCACGTATACTTCTGCGCTTTTTAATGGCATCGAGAATATCCATTATGTCTTCTCCTTCCGGCAATAGCATAATTTTGGGGATGTTTGTATTTTGGCTTATTATATCGCAAAATTGGTTCAACTCAACGGCAAAATGTCGGTGCCCGGAGAAAACGAATCCGGAACGCGAATTCCGGCCTGTCAACTGCCGGCCACGAACGGCGCTACATCCGCCGGCCTGACGATTCTTCAGGAAAGAGGCAATGAAGTTGCCTTGCAGGAACTCATCGAAGGAAAAATTTAAGCTGCTGTTATGATGAGTAAATAAGATTTCATTTTTTGATAGTGATATTGTTCAGCATTTCCCATGCCCGCTCAACATTTTTCCTTTCTTCATCATCGGCGCTGTTTGTGTGTTCGCCGGTCGTGTAAATAATGACCGTGTTGCCGTTTTTGTCTTTAACTTCTCTTGTCCCGATGGTGGCGTAAGGATCTTTTCCTTCTTCCTGTTGGAGCATCATTTGGATTGTCCGGTCGCTTACCCCGGCTTTTTTCAAAGCAATTACCTGCTGTGGTGTAAGGGCAAAACAAGAAGCTGCTGCACAGGTAGTCCCAAGAATAATTGCCGAAGTTAACATCGTTTTATACATAATCTTTCCTTTCTAAGAAGAGACAAGCGAAAATTGCAGCTCCACTCGCCGGTTTTTCATCCGGTCGGAGTCAGTACCGTTGGGATACAGCGGTTTATATTCGCCAAAACCCCTGGTGGAAATAATTGCCGGATTGACGCCCAGACGAACCAGCGACTTTGCGACTTGTGTGGCGCGGTCGGCGGAAAGTTCCCAGTTGGAAGGGTAACGCCGGTTGGCAATGGGCCTGTTGTCGGTATGGCCTTGAATTTCAACCGCTATGTTGGGATGTTTTTGGATAAAAACGGCTATCTGTTCCAATTTAGGTAAAACGCCGTTTTTAAGGTCAGCCTGCCCGGAATCAAAGATAATCTGCTCCGGCAAGGTCAAAACAACGTGCTGAGAACGGCGCGCAACGGTGATTCCTTCCAGCCCTTCGTTGCCATCGATGATACCCAGAAGATCAGACTCCAGTGAAGTGGCCTCATCACCGGGCGACTGGTTTGGAGAGACTGGCCTGTTTGCCGGTTGTTCTTTGGCGGCGGTGGCCATCGGCATTGCGTGTTTGTTGCGCTGCACTGGAGGTGCTGCACCATTGCTTTGTTGCTGGAGCGTTATCCCCAGAAGCAGTACAAAAAAAATCATCAGCAGCAAAAGCAGGTCGCTCAGCGTGAGAAACCAGATTTCGTTTCCCGCTTCCGCCGGGGCGGGTTTAGCCGGCGACCGCAGCGGCCTGGCCACCTTACGAAAAGACACCTGATCAGAAGAATTGCGTGGATATTCAGGCATTTCGGATAAGTTATTCATGCCTCAACCTTGACCCATTTCTTCACCAGCCGGCAACGGAGTTGCAATTCTGAGACGAGGAGCGGGGGAGATTGTCTGCAGACCGGCCAGAGTCTCCATCTTGTACCGGATGGCCTGGGGGTTTTCATGGTCATAAATATCCAGAATTCCTTCAAGAATGATCTCCATCCTTAATAAATCCTGATCAATGAATTCTCTGAGCTTGTTGGCAAGGGGGACAAAACAGACATTGGCGAGAACCACGCCGTAAAAAGTACTCATGAGCGCGACAGCCATGTAGCCCATTAAGCTCTGGGGATTGCTGATATGCTCATAAACACGAATGAGATTGACGATAGTTCCGGCGAGCCCCATTGCCGGCGCCAGCTTGGCCATGCTGCAGAGAATTTTGTGGGCTGTTTCATAACGGCCGCATTGCGCCAGCGCTTCTTTATGCAGCAACTGTTCGATATTTTCCCGGGTGAAGCGATAAGCAATCAATTCGATGCCTGTTTTTATCAGGCCCGGGGGCAGCTTTTGTCCTTCCTGCTCCAGCAGGCGGATGTCCTTTTTTTTGTTGACGCGGGCCAGATGAACAATGGTTTCAATTGTCCAGTTCATTTCTTTCCGGCCGGAAAATGAATTTTTCAGAAACCCGGCCGTCATAATCAGCTTGTGGCAGGGATAGGCAAGCAGGGTTGCACAAAGAGTTCCTCCCAGCACGATCATCAGAGCGCTGAGATTGGAAAACATCCCCAGTTCCTGAACCCCAAGGTTGAACGCCAGGAGGAAAATGGCTACGAGCAGAAATAAAGATAGTATCGTTTGTCTGATCATGACAGTCTCCTCAGTTGCTGAATTTGTTGAATGCAGGCAATGCGGGAAATGTGCCAGAGAAATGGTACAACTTTTATTTTTCTAACAGGTTGATTATTCATGGTAATTATCATTGTTGTGTTAACCGGATAATCCAGGCGAAGATAATGTTGGCAATATTTGCCAGGCAGTTTTTTCCCGTTGGCGTAGTTGATATTTATTTATTGCATTATATAGGAATTGCATCTATCCATACTGGCTACATAATTACACAGTACGTCGAGGCGCCATGAAGTTTGAAAAATACCATATTTCCGAAGCCATAAAGCAAAATCTGGCCAAACTCGGTTTTAAAAGACCGACGGATATTCAGTTCAAGTCCATCCCGTCCATCCTGAAGGGAGAAGACGTACTGGCCATAGCCCAGACGGGAACAGGGAAAACGGCGGCTTTCGCCATTCCTTTGATCGATAAAATTCATCGGGAGAAAAGTTCGAAACGCGACGGCGGCATTAAAGTCCTGGTGATGGAGCCGACGCGGGAGCTGGCCATGCAGATCGGCGATGTCTTTGCCGGCATCGCCAGACACACCAGGGTGAAGCCGTTTGCTCTGATCGGCGGCGTGGAGCAGGATGCCCAGATGAAGAAGCTGCAGGAAGGCATTGATATTCTGATTGCCACGCCCGGGCGAATGTTTGATCTCATCCATCAGGGGTACATCAGCCTGGAGCGCATCGAGGTTCTGGTTCTGGATGAAGCCGATCATATGCTGGATCTGGGGTTTATCATGGACATCAAGTATGTCAAAAAAATGCTTACCCACAAACATCAGACTCTTTTCTTTTCAGCGACAATCAATCCGGAAATTAAAAAACTGGCTTTTTCTCAGGTTAAAAGCACGGCCATCCGCATTCAAATATCGCCCGATGATCCGGTGTCGGCGAATGTTTCCCATGCCGTTGCCTTTGTGGAGATGGATGATAAGCGATTCTTTCTGGAGCGCTTTATTCGGGAAAATCCCGCAAGCAAGATCATCGTCTTTGTCCGCACCCGTGTCCGCGCGGAGCGTGTGGCTAAAGCCATGGAGCGCGTTTTAATTCCCTCAATCACGATCCACGGCGAAAAGGACCAGGATGCGAGAACTGAAGCGATGAGAAAATTTCGGCAGGGAGAATGCAATTTACTCATTGCCACCGATGTCAGCGCACGCGGCATCGATATTCCGGATGTGAACTATGTTATCAACTATGATTTGCCCGAAAAGGCGGAAAATTATGTCCACCGGGTGGGGAGAACCGGACGCGGCGTCAACAAGGGCGTTGCCCTTTCTTTCTGCAGCGAAGACGAGAAAGAGCGCCTTCAAGAAATTCAGCAGTTTCTGCACAAAGAGATTGAAGTTCTAAAAATCGGCAAAAAAGATTATTCCCGGACTCTGGATTTTTTCCAAAAGAACACCGGCGCCGACGTTCAGGCGCTCATCGCCGAGCATGAGGCCTGGCTGGCGACCAAGAAAAGAAAACCATCCCGGAAAAAGTAAGGGAAGTTTGCCCTGTTTCTTGAAGTCGGATAATTTCCTTCCTGTTATTGGCGATAGGTAATGCGATAGATGGCATTCGCTTTGTCATCTGAGACCAGCAGTGCGCCGTCCGGCATAACGAGCACATCCACGGGACGACCGCTGACGGAGCGGCCGCTAAGCCATCCCTCCGCAAAAACTTCATATTTGACGGCTTTGTTTCCATCAAGGGTAACCGTTGTTATGCGGTAACCGATCGGCGTGATTCTGTTCCATGAGCCGTGTTCGGCAATAAAGATCCTGTTTCTGTATGGAGCAGGAAACATTGATCCTGTGTAAAAGCGCATCCCCAGCGCGGCGACATGAGGCCCCAATTCTATCGCGGGTGCGGTATATTCTTTGCAAAACCGGCCGGTTCCATATTCGGGGTCGTTGATCGACGTGCCGTGACAAAAAGGAAATCCAAAATGCATACCTTTGGCCGGGGCATGGTTCAGCTCATCCGGCGGAAGGTTGCTGCCCAGCCAATCCCTGCCATTGTCGGTGAACCAGAGCTCCTTTGTCCGGGGATGCCAGTCAAAACCGACCGTGTTGCGCACGCCGCGGGAGAATATTTCCATAGAAGAGCCGTCCGGCCGCATCCGCGTGATCGTGGCAAATATTTTGTCCGAACTGAGGCACACATTGCAGGGAGCGCCCACCGGAACATAAAGGAGACCGTCCGGGCCGAATGCGATGAACTTCCAGCCATGATGCCGGTCTTTCGGATAGCTGTCATAGATCACTACAGGTGAAGGAGGATTTTTTAAACGGTTTTCAATGTCATCAAAACGCAGAATACGGTTGATCTCCGCCACATAAAGCGAAGTTCCGCGGAAGGCCACGCCATTGGGAGAATTAAGCCCTTTTGCGATGACAATTACCTCGTCCGCACGGTTATCGGCGTTGCGATCAACAATTGCGTAAACTTTTCCTTCGCTGCGGGAACCAACAAAAAGCACGCCCCCGGGGCTTAAAATCATCGATCTTGCACCCGGCACCGGAGATGCGTAAAGGCTGATCGCAAAACCAGGCGGGAGCTTGATCCTGCCCGGGTCGAACGCCTGAGCAAAGCAAATAGGCCGGCTGGAAAAAAAGATGAAAAGAGTTAGTCCAACAACTATCCATCTCTGATATGCGAACTTCATCAAGTGGGTCTCCTGCATGACTTGTCCTCGATTTATTTCCCCACTAATTTGGCGAGATTCGCAGCGTACCGCGGACCGATGTCGGGGAAACGAGCCAGCAACGCCTCAATAGCCGCGACATCTGCCGCGGTCAGTTGAACATCCAAAGCGCCCGCATTTTCTTCGAGGTACTTCCTTCGTTTTGTTCCCGGAATGGGTATTATGTGGTCGCCCTGTGCCAGTACCCATGCCAGGGCCAGTTGCGCCGGCGTACATTTCTTATCGGAAGCCATATCGGAGAAGGCTTGCGCCAGTTGCCGGTTATTTTTCCAATATTTACCCAGGAAACGGGGATGCGTTTTGCGGAAATCTTTCTCTCCGAGTTGATCTCTCTCGATGGTGTTGGTGATCAAGCCCCGGGAAAGCGGACTGAAGGGAATGAAAGCAATGCCCAGTTCCCTGCAGAGGGGTAAAACATTCTTTTCCACATCACGGGTGAGCAGCGAATACTCGCTTTGCAAAGCCGATATGGGATGCACGGCATGCGCTTTTCTGATGGATTCAACCGATGCTTCCGATAATCCCAGGTAACGCACCTTTCCCTCTTTTACCAGGCTGCTCATGGCGTCTACCATCTCTTCCACCGGAACTTGCGGATCAATGCGGTGGGCATAATACAAATCAATGGTTTCAATCTGCAATCTGCGCAAACTGGCTTCCACGGCCGTTTTCATATAAGCGGGCGATGTATCAAGATGAAAGGGGTTTTCCGGTGTTGACTTCAAGCCGAACTTTGTGGCGATGAATACTTTATCGCGATGGTGTGGCAAAACTTTGGAGATGAGAGTTTCATTTTCGCCGTTTCCGTAAAAATCGGCCGTATCCC
>ERZ1645192.5212-NODE-5212-length-10116-cov-11.534042_pt1 | contig 10116 bp, 9 predicted proteins | sample MGYA00575354_ERZ1645192 | MGnify/ENA primary metagenome ERZ1645192 (study PRJEB40844, sample SAMN11349763) | freshwater sediment metagenome | isolation source: river sediment | host: Sediment | place: India: Faizupur Khadar , New Delhi | collected 2017-02-21 ...
CCAGGACGCCGCCTGGACCCTGCGCGAGGCGGGCAGCCCCGCCGAGCGCTGCGACAAGCTCGACACCGAGGCGACCGAGATCTACACCGCCTGCTCGTTCCAGGACCTGACCGGCCAGCGCACCCGCAAGGTGGTGACGGTGCTGCGTTATCTCGAGAGCCGCATCAGTGCGATGATGGCGATCTGGGGGCTCGACGACGTCGAAGACCTGGCCGCCGCCGCTACCGACCTCCCGGCCGATCCGACCGACGCCCGCCCCGACGCCCATCTCCTCAACGGCCCACAGCTCCAAGGTCGCGGCATCGACCAGGGCGTCGTCGACGACCTCATGTGGTACGACGTCGCCGCCGCCGAGCAGGTGGTGGTCGAAGAGCCCGCGGTCGGCGAGCCGGCACCCGTCACCGCGCCCGACTTCGATCACGCCGAACCCGAGGTTTTCGCAGCCACCGAAGAGCCGCCGGTTCTGATGGCCGAGGCCCGGGCCCCGACGGGTTTCGAAGGCGAGCAGGACGCCGACGTCTTCGCGCCGACGATGCCGGCCGCCACCGTCGTGGACGCGGGCATCGACCTCTCGCAGGCCGACGTCTTCTCGAGCGAGGCCACCGACCGGCTCGCCACGGCGGTACGCGAGCGTCGCACCGACGCGGACGACGACGACCTCTTCGATCCGCAGGATCACACCGCGACCGTCACCGTCGCCGTCGGCAACACCCTGCGCAACGTCGCCATCGAAGCCGCCGCCCATTCGGCGACCGAGGCGGCGCCGGCTCTCGCCGTGATCGAGGTCGAGGACCCGATCGCAGCCCTCACGCCGCAGTCTCGGCTCGTCACGTTCGGCTGAGCGACCGCGCGATCATCGGCGCCCGACCCGGACGCGGGCTTCGGCGTCAGCGTGATGCGGCGAGGCCGGTCACCCGTAGGACGTGAGCGCCCCCGCCAGCAGTGCCGGATCGGCGTTGCCGCCCGACAGCACCACCACCACCGTCTTGCCGGCGACGTCGACGCGGCCCTTCAGCAGTGCCGCCAGCGCCACCGCGCCGCCCGGCTCGAGCGTCAGCTTGTGCTCGATCGCGGCGAAACCCATCGCCTCCAGTGCCTCGTCGTCGGAAACGGCGACGGCGATCGAGCCGCGCGCCCGGTTGACGGCGAAGGTGATCTCGCCCGGCGTCGGCGACAGCAACGCGTCACAGATCGACCCGGACGTCTTGGCATTGGCGACGCGGCGGCCTTCGGAAAGCGAGCGGGCCTGATCCTCGAAACCGGCCGGCTCGACCATCACCACGCGGGCGTTCGGCGCGCCGCGCTCCAACCCGAGCGCGATGCCCGAGGCGAGGCCGCCGCCGCTCGCCGGGGTGAGCACCAGATCGGGCACGAGACCGACGGCAGCGAGATCCTCGACGATCTCGATACCGATGGTGCCCTGCCCGGCGATGACGCGAGCATCGTCGAAAGGATGGACGAGATCGCCGCCAGTCTTCGCCGCCAGATCCACCGTCAGCGCCTCGCGGTCCTCACTCGCCCGGTCGTAGGTGACGACGGTCGCCCCCGACCGCTTCGTCCGGGCGATCTTCAGCGCCGGCGCATCGGCCGGCATCAGGATGGTGGCGTCGACCCCGAGGAGCCGCGCCGCTTCGGCCACACCCTGGGCATGGTTGCCGGAGGAACAGGCGACGACACCCTTCGGCCGCGCTTCTTCCGGAATCTGCGAGATCGCGTTCCAGGCGCCGCGGAACTTGAACGAGCCGGTGCGCTGCAGGCATTCCGGCTTGAGGAACACCCGCGCCCCGGTGAGGGCGTCGAGGAGCGGCGAAGAAAGAAGCGGCGTGCGCACCGCCACGCCCCGCAGGCGCTCGGCGGCAGCGACGACATCGGCATGGATCGGCAGTGGCGGCATCGCAGGATCCCCTTCCGTTTCCCGACAGGGGTAGCCCGCGACCCGCCGACCGGCAAGGGCCGGCACGCAGCCGCTCCGCACACACGACACTCAGTCGAATTCACGCACCGCCCAGGCGGCATAGAGCCGGCACAGTGCGTCGAGGCGGCGATCCTCGTTGTCGGGCAGGCGCCAGTCGCCGGAACTCGCCGCGTCGGTCGAAGCGAAATGGCGCCGCCGCTCGATCGTCGCTCCCTTGGCCGACCGCAGCACCAGCGCCCCGACCATGGTGTCGTCGTTCTCGCCACCGGAACGGTCGAACACCCCGTGCGACGCGCCGCCGACATAGGACGCCAGCCGCACTTCCGAGACCTCGATCACCAGCGCCGGCGCCGCGCCGTCTCCCGGGGTGATCCGTCCGGCGAAGGCCTCGGCGACCGCGATCCGCAACCGATCGGCGACCTTGGCGGCGTAGTTCGACACCCCCTTGGCGGCGAAGGGGCCGGTGTCGACCCGCACATCGCGGAACCGTACCGCCCGAATTGCCGGCTTACCGGCCTCGGCGACGCACCCCCCGAGAGCCGCGAACGCCAGGAGCGCGACGAGGCGCCGTCGATCGAGCCCAACCGTCATGTCGTCTCTCTCCGTCGCCGGCCTGCCGTCGTCACCGCGCCCTGAGCGCATGGAAGTGGCCGAGCAGTCCGAGCGTCGAGCCGTCGCGGCCGGTCGCCGGTGTCTTGCCCTCGACCATCGGCAACAGCTCGTTGGCCAACTGCTTGCCGAGTTCGACGCCCCATTGATCGAAGGAATTGACGTCGAAGATCACACCTTGGACGAACACCTTGTGCTCGTAGAGGGCAAGGAGCCGCCCGAGAGTGAAGGGATCGAGGCGGCGATACATCAGCATGTTGGTCGGCCGGTTGCCGGGGAAGACCTTGTGCGGCGTGAGCGCGTCGATCGCCGCCTTCGCCATACCCGCCTTCTCGAGCTCGGCCCGCACCGCCCGCTCGTTCTTGCCCACCATCAGCGCCTCGGTCTGGGCGAGACAGTTGGCGACGAGTTTGACGTGATGATCCCCCAGCGCCTCGTGTGGCTCGGCGGCGACGAGGAAGTCGGCCGGGACGATGTCGGTGCCCTGGTGGATGAGCTGGAAGAAGGCGTGTTGGCCGTTGGTGCCCGGTTCACCCCAGACGATCGGTCCGGTCGGCCCCGCCACCGCCTTGCCGCTCTTCTTCACCCGCTTGCCGTTCGATTCCATGTCGAGCTGCTGCAGATGCGCCGCGAAACGCGACAGCCGCTGATCGTAGGGCAGCACCGCATGGGTCGGGAATCCCATGACGTTGCGATACCAGATCCCGATCAGCGCCAGGATCACCGGCAGGTTGCGGCCGAGCGGTGCCTCGAGGAAATGGTCGTCCATCGCCGCCCCGCCGGCGAGGAAGTCGCGGAAGCCCTTCTCGCCGACGGCGATCATCACCGGCAGGCCGATCGCCGACCACACCGAATAGCGCCCGCCGACCCAGTCCCAGAAGCCGAAGGTGCGATCCTCGGCGATGCCGAAGGCGGTGACCTTGGGGATGGCGGTCGAAATCGCGGCGAAATGCGCCCCGACCGCCGCCTCGCCGAGCGTCCCGGCGATCCAGGCCCGCGCCGAGCCGGCGTTGGTCATCGTCTCCAGCGTGGTGAAGGTCTTGGAGGCGACGAGGAACAGCGTCGTCGCCGGATCGAGTGTCGTCACGGTGTCGTGGATGTGGGCCCCGTCGACGTTGGAGACGAAGTGGACCCGCGGCCCGTCGTGATGGGGCCGCAGTGCCGTCGTCACCATCACCGGCCCGAGGTCGGAGCCGCCGATGCCGATGTTGACGACGTCGGTGAAGCGCTTGCCCGTCGCCCCGACGATCGCCCCCGATCGCACCTTCTCGGCGAAGATGCCCATCTTCACCAACACGTCCTCGACCTCGGCGGTGACGTCCCGGCCGTCGGTGGCATAGGCGCGTCTACGCCCCGGATTGCGCAGCGCCACGTGCAACACGGCGCGCCCCTCGGTGGCGTTGATCGCCTCGCCGGCGAACATCCGCGCCCGCCAGCCTTCGACGTCGGCGGCCTTGGCCAGGCCGACGAGGAGCTCCATCGTCTCGGCGGTGATCCGGTTCTTCGAATAGTCGAGCAGGAGATCGTCGAGGGTGAGCGAGAACCGCGCGAAGCGATTCGGGTCGGCGGCGAAGAGATCGCGCATGTGGACCGATTCCACCGTGCGCAGATGGGCCCTGAGAGCCTGATAGGCGGTGTCGCGAGTGGCGGTCATGGCTCGGATCTTTCCGTGCCCCTCGGCTCGCGCCGGGCGCGCGCGAAGAGGGAGTGAGGCGCCCCTCGGCCGGCGCCGAAGCCGGCGTTCGCCTCAGAACGCCTTGAAGGTGATCAACGTCTTGGTGTCGACGATGCCGGGGATCGGATGCACCTTCTCGTTGACGAAATGGCCGATGTCGGTCGTGTCGTCGACGTAGAACTTGACGATCAGGTCGTGGTCGCCGGCGATCGAATAGATCTCCGAGGCGATCTCGGCGTCCGCCAGTGCGGTCGCCACCTGATAGGACTTGCCCAACTGGCACTTGATGAGGACGAAGAAGGGTTTCATCGGTTCCGTCTCGGCTCGGCTCGCCCCGGCAGTCGATCAGAAGCGGCGCGGAAGGGCAAGTGGGGCGACCCCGCACCGCGGTGGACGACGTTGTCGCGGCCGCACCCTTCGGCCGACGCCGCTCGCCTCTTGCCAAGCCGGGTTCGCCGTCTTAACTGTCGTCCATCTCATGGGGGTGCCCGGCGCGGACCGGGCTGAGAGGCGACGCCAACCCCTCGAACCTGATCCGGGTCGTACCGGCGGAGGGATTGAGATGACGCGCGAAGACACTTCCCCCTCTCCCGCCCCGGCCGCCTCGCGCGGAGCGCATCCGACCGCCTCACGCGGAGCGCTTCCGACGGCTCTGCGCATCGCCGAGATCGCCGAGCGTCTGCGTACCCGCCGCCCGCGCATCCACGTGCTGACGTCGCCGGTCGCCCAGACCTTCACCGCCAACATGCTGCTGGCGATCGGCGCCGAGCCGTCGATGACCACCTCGCCCGAGGAGGTCCCGGCCTTCGTCGCCGCCGCCGACGGCCTGCTGATCAACCTCGGCATGCTCGATCGGGTGCGCCGCGACGCCTCGCTCACCGCCATCGAAGTGGCCAAGGACGCCGGCGTGCCCTGGGTACTCGATCCGGTGAAGATCGAAGTGTCGCCGCCGCGGCTCGATTTCGCTCGCCGCCTGATCGAACTCGAACCGGCCCTCGTCCACGCCAACCGCGCCGAGTTCCTCGGCCTTTCCGGGATCGAGGCGGCGGAGAGCGCGGTGCGCGACTATGCCGTCCACACCCTCTCCACCCTGGTGGTGACCGGCGAGGTCGACATCGTCACCGACGGCTCCCATCTCGTCCGCGTCGACAACGGCCATCCGCTGATGGATCGCGTCACCGCCATGGGCTGCGCCGCCACGGCGATCGCCACCGCCTTCCGCGCGGTCGAACCCGATCCGATCCTCGCCGCCACCGCCGCGCTCGTCGCCGTCGGTGTCGCCGGCGAGATGGCCGCCGCCTCGGCCGCCGGTCCGGGCACCTTCGCGGTCGAGATCGTCGATGCGCTCTACGCCCTCGATGCCGAAACCCTGACGGAGCGAGCCCGCATCCGATGAGAGCCGACATCCGCCTCCACGCCATCCTCGATCCGACCCGGACCCGCGGCCGCTCGCTCACCGAGATGACGCGCGCCGCGATCGCCGGCGGTGCCACCCTGCTCCAGTACCGCGACAAGGACGCGCCGACCTGGACGATGATGGCCCGCGCCCGCGAGATCCTCGCCGCGGCGGACGGCTGCGGCGTACCGGTGATCGTCAACGACCGCGTCGACGTCGCCCTCGCCGCGGCCGCTCACGGCGTCCACGTCGGCCAGGACGACATGCACCCCGACGACGCCCGCCGCCTGCTCGGCCCCACCGCCATCGTCGGCCGCACCGTGAAGTCGCTCGACCACGTCGCGGCGATGCCGCTCGACGCCGTCGACTACGTCTGCATCGGCGGCGTCTTCGCCACCGCCTCCAAGGACAACCCCGACCCGCCGGTCGGCCTCGACGGCCTCGCCCGTCTCGTCGCCGCGATGAAGGCGCGCCGCGCCGATCTACCGGTCGGCGCCATCGCCGGCATCACGCTGGCGAACACCCCCGACGTGATCGCGGCGCAAGCCGACGGTATCGCCGTCATCTCCGAGATCTTCATGGCCGACGACCCGGCCGCCGCGGCCCGCGCCCTGCGCACCGCCGTCGACACCGCGCTCGCGACGCGACGACAGGAGGCCCGCCGATGACCGCGATCGCGCTGACCATCGCCGGCTCCGACTCGGGTGGCGGTGCCGGCATCCAGGCCGACCTCAAGACCTTCTCCGCCCTCGGCGTCTACGGTGCCAGCGTGATCACCGCACTGACCGCCCAGAACACCCGCGGCGTGACCGCCGTCCACGACGTGCCGCCCGCCTTCATCGCCGCCCAGATCGATGCGGTCTTCTCCGACATCCCCGTCGACGCGGTGAAGATCGGGATGCTGTCGCAGGCCCCGGTGATCCGCACGGTGCGCGACGGGCTCGATCGCTGGAAGGTCGAGAAGGTGGTGCTCGATCCGGTGATGGTGGCGACCTCCGGCGACCTGTTGCTGGTACCCGAGGCGGTGGCGACGCTGCGCGAGCTGTTGCTGCCGCGCGCCACGATCATCACCCCCAACCTGCACGAGGCCGCCCGCCTCACCGGCCGGCCGCTCGCCGAGAATCGCGCCGCGATGCAGGATCAGGCCGAGATTCTGCGCGACCTCGGTGCCCGCGCCGTGCTGATCAAGGGCGGTCACGGCTCGGGGGTCGACGCCGAAGATCTGCTGCTGACCGCCGACGGTCCGCAGTGGTTCACGGCGCGTCGCCACCCGACGACCAACACCCACGGCACCGGCTGCACCCTGTCCTCGGCGATCGCCGCCGGCCTGGCACTCGGGCTCGACCTCGTCCAGGCGGTCCGCGCCGCCAAGGCCTATCTCACCGCCGCCATCCGCTCCGCCGACCGCCTGAAGATCGGCCGAGGCCACGGCCCGGTCGACCATTTTCACGCCTGGTGGCCGAGCTGAGACGGGAGAGGACTTCGGCAGCGCCGCGCCCCCCTCCCTGTCCCTCCCCCTCGAGGGGGAGGGACAGGGAGGGGGGAAGGATCGAGGTGATCGCCACACCGTATTCGCGGTGAGCTCCGACCGACCAGCCGCATCGGCGCTCGTGAGGTCCTCGCTCTCACCACACCGTCCCCTCCCCCCTGGAGGGGGAGGGACAGGGAGAGGGGGGCTTAGCCTCGCGACCGGACCACGCTTCGCTTCGACCGACCCCGAACGCCCCGGCACCTGCGCCGAAACCACGGAAGAACCGATGACCGCCTCCCGCCGCTCCGCTCTGAAGGCCTCCCTCGCCGCTCTCGGCGCCGCGACGCTCGCCACCCCGGCCATCGCCTCCGGCCGCATCGAGTGGAAGATGGTCACCTCCTGGCCGAAGAACCTGCCCGGCCCCGGCGTCTCCGCCGAACGCCTCGCCCAGGCGATCGGCCGTCTCTCCGACGGCCGGCTGACGGTGAGGGTCTTCGCCGCCGGTGAGTTGGTCCCGCCGCTCGAGTGTTTCGATGCGGTCGGCGGCGGCACCGCCGAGATGGCCCACACCGCCTCGCTCTACTGGGCCGGCAAGATGCCCGCCGCGCCGCTCTATACCTCGGCGCCCTTCGGCCTCACCCCGCTCGAACACCTCTCCTGGGTCGATCACGGCGGCGGACAGGCGCTGTGGGACGAACTCTACGCCCCCTTCGGCGTCAAACCCTTCATGGCCGGCAACACCGGCATCTCGATGGCCGGCTGGTTCCGCCGTCCGGTCGAGCATCTCGACGACGTCAAGGGGCTGAAGATCCGCATCGTCGGCCTCGGCGGCGAGGTCTGGCGGCGCATGGGCGCGACCCCGGTGGCGCTCCCCCCCGGCGAGGTCTTCCCGGCCTTCCAGTCCGGCGTCGTCGATGCTGCCGAACTCCTCGCCCCCCACTCCGACCTCGCCGTCGGCCTCCACCGGGTGACCAGGCTCTATTACGGCCCCGGCTTCGACAAACCCAACGGCACCGGCGAGGCGCTGGTCGCCAAGAAGGCCTACGAGGCGCTGCCGGACGATCTGAGAGCGATCGTCGCCGCCGCCTGCCGCGACGAGCACGCGACCGCATTGGGGCAGGCCGAGTGGATGAACGCCCTGGCGCTCGAGACCCTCACCGGCACCCACGGCGTCGAACTGCGACAGATGCCGGCGGACGTCCTCGCCCGCGCCCGCTCGGTCGCCGAGGAACTCTACGCCGAGATCGCCGCCAAGGACCCGCTCTCCGCCCGCATCGTCGAGGGCTACCGCCGGGCGCGGAGCAAGAGCGCCGGCTGGTCGGCCGCCAATCTCGCCCATTTCCTGCCGTCGCGCAGCGGCTGATCGAGGCGCTTCGTCACCGATGTCATGAAACCGTGATCGGACTCGTGTTCCTGGGGATCGAGATCGACGACCGGGACATGACCGATGACGGCCCGAGCCGAGACGAAGGATTTCCGCGCCATCTTCCTCTCCGATATCCACCTCGGAACGAGGGGATGTCAGGCGGACCTCTTGATCGACTTCCTCAAGTACCATGAGGCGGAGACGATCTACCTCGTCGGCGACATCGTCGACGGTTGGCGCCTGCGCCGCTCCTGGCATTGGCCGCAGGCCCACAACGACGTGGTGCAGAAGCTCCTGCGCAAGGGTCGCAAGGGCGCCCGCATCGTCTACGTGCCCGGCAACCACGACGAGTTCCTGCGCGACTACGGCGGCATCCACTTCGGCGTCGTCGAGGTGGTCGAGGAGTGCTTCCACGACACCGCCGACGGCCGCCGCCTGCTCGTCCTCCACGGCGACCGCTTCGACGTGGTGGTGCGCAACGCCAAGTGGATCGCCCATCTCGGCGACTGGGCCTACACCGCCGCGCTGGGCGTCAACACGGTGTTCAACGCGATCCGCCGTCGCCTCGGCTTCCCCTATTGGTCACTGTCCGCCTGGGCCAAGCTCAAGGTGAAGAACGCCGTCAACTTCATCGGCGACTTCGAGCAGACCCTGGTCGCGGAAGCCGTTCGGCTCGGCGTCGACGGCGTGATCTGCGGCCACATCCATCATGCATCGATCCGCGACATCGACGGCGTCACCTACATGAACACCGGTGACTGGGTGGAGAGCTGTACCGCCATCGTCGAACACCTCGACGGCACCTTCGAGGTCGTGGTCTGGCAACAGCCGGAGACGCGAGCGCACCCGCCGGTGGCCGAACCGAAGGTGCTCGTCGCCGCATGAAGAAGCTGCTCGTCGTCACCGATGCCTGGCATCCGCAGATCAACGGCGTCGTCCGCTCGCTGGAACGGCTGGGGGAAGAGCTCGAGAAACTCGACCTCCGCGTCGAGTTCCTCACCCCGCAGCTCTACCGCACCCTGCCGATGCCGACCTATCCGGAGATCCGCCTCTCACTCACCCACGGCCGGGAGATCCGGCGGCGGATCGAACGCATCGCCCCCGACTACGTCCACATCGCCACCGAGGGCCCCCTCGGCCTGATGGCGCGCCGCGCCGCCCTCGACATCCGTTCGCCCGGCTACACCACCAGCTACCACACCCGCTTTCCGGAATACCTCGCCGCCCGCTTCCCCGTTCCGCAGAGCTGGACCTACGCGGCACTGCGCCGCTTCCACAACGCCGGCCTCGGCTGCATGGTGGCGACGGCGAGCCTGGAGAAGGACCTCGCGGCGCGCGGCTTTTCGAACCTGATGCGCTGGTCGCGCGGCGTCGACACGACGCTCTTCCACCCGCGCGCCACCCGCGTCCACGACCTACCCCGGCCGATCTTCCTCAACGTCGGCCGTGTCGCGGTGGAGAAGAACCTCGAGGCCTTTCTCTCCCTCGACCTGCCGGGCTCCAAGCTGGTGGTCGGCGACGGCCCACAGCTCGCCGAGTTGAAACGGAAATATCCGACGGTGCATTTCCTCGGCACCAAGACCGGCGAGGATCTCGCCGCCACCTACGCCGACGCCGACGTCTTCGTCTTCCCCTCGCTCACCGACACCTTCGGCAACGTCGTCGTCGAGGCGCTGGCCTCCGG